>Ga0137829_12518753_pt1 | contig 44007 bp, 38 predicted proteins | sample OV2TP2_FD_97737 | JGI IMG/M metagenome (GOLD analysis project Ga0137829, IMG submission 97737) | reverse complement strand
AATTTGACTTGTCCTCCGAAGCTTTAGCGCAGGAGGACGAATGGGTGAAGCCAGAGAATATGGTAGGAAAAATTTGACTTGTCCTCCGAAGCTTTAGCGCAGGAGGATGGATGGGTGAAGCCAGAGAATATGGTAGGAAAAATGGTGGGAAAGATTGATTAACAGAAGAATTCGAAAATTTACGATGCAGGCAGGGAAAAACCCTGCCTTTGTTTTTAAAAATAGCTATGAGATGCAACATAAAATTTCTAATTTAACGTTTCCAATTCATGCTATGAAAACATCAGCCTTAATCCCTCCTATTATGAAAAAGTTAACCGAACCCAATTTCAACTTTACAGCTTACCCGCTGAAGGCGCTGAACCTGCCCGAAGGTGAAATCAAATCCACGCTGCATATTTTTACAAAGCAAAAAGGCAAGGCAAAATATGCCCTCGATACAAAAGTGTTCCCTATGGTGAACCCGTACAAAGAAATACCTGCGAATACCACAACAACCAACCCGGCAGAAAAGCCCCAACCGGATAATGTAGAGGAAAGAGAAGCAGAATGGTTTGCCAGTTATGAATAAAACCTTGAACCGATAATAGAAAAGCCCCCATTTCTGTTTGGGGGCTTTATTATTAATGCAGGTTATTTTTTTACTTTGTTAGAACCATTTGCTTATTGTCAATTTTCCTTCCATCAATTATCAGGGAGTAAATGTATGTACCGGAAGAAAGTGTGCCGGGTGTAAGTATCACCTGACCTGTACCTTTAATACTAATAGGAATGGTTTTTAATGTAACCCCATACAGATTCGAAATGATTATTTCTGCGCTACTACTTTTTAACGGAACATTATACCGGATAACAGTATTACTATTAAATGGGTTCGGCACATTTTGCTCCAAAGTTCCCGCATCGTTAATAATTTCATATTGTAAGGGGATTTCTTTACCACCTTGTTGCTTAAGCAAAAATTCGATTGCTGTTAATCTTTTTTCAAATTCATTGAGTTGTGATAGGAGCTTTGCATTATCACTTTTGAGACTATCATTTTGGGCACATAGTTCCTGTACTGCTTTTACCAAGGGAACAACAAATTCAGAATAGCGCAAACCGTAAAGATCCTTATTGTTTTTGGCAGGGTCAACTCCACTAAAATTGTAGCCCATTTTTTTAGCAACCGCTTCCACTTCCTGAGCAATAAAGCCAGTTTGAAGAATGCTTTCTTTCTCCCAAATCGAACCACTCTCATCATAGAATGAAACTAATGAGCGATGTGTGTTTGTATCCTTGGGGTGGTATGGATGCAGAAACTCGTTGATTCCTACTATATCTAGATTGTAAGTAACCGGTCGAAGTTGCCTAATAAAATCCAGCCCTGGAACATTTTCTTTTACATTTTTTTTGAATCGCCCATCAGAAATGTTTGTCCAGTTTGCATAACCACCAATACTTGTAACATTGGAGTTGCCAATGCGGACTTGGTTGCTGGCTGTACCAAGAGTAGAATTCCCAATAACAGTAGAATTTGCATAATTACCATTCATAGTAACAGAATAACCCACGCCAGTATTAAAATCGCCAGGATATTGATATAAAGCATCATAACCTAATCCTGTATTGCCTGTTCCTGAATAATTAAGTTGAAGTGATCCAAATCCTACGGCTGTATTTCTGTCGCCATCTGTATGATAATATAGAGATAATACACCTATAGCAGTATTCGCACTAGAAAAGGGACCGGTGCTGGAATACAAAGCTCCATAGCCAACTGCAGTATTACTTAAACCATCAGTAATTGAAAAAAGAGTATTCCCGCCCAATGCTGTATTATTAGATCCTACTCTATTTGAATAAAGTGCATTATATCCAGTTGCAGTATTATTATCCCCGGAATTAGTGTAAAGCGCTTCATAACCATTTGCCGTATTATATGATCCAATATCATTTGAATAAAGTGCATTGTAACCTGTTGCTGTGTTATTTGTTCCCGAAGTGTTAGAATAAAGAGCATTAGCACCGATAGCTGTCAAACCGGAAGTTGATGAGTTTGTATAAAGAGAATTATACCCTATAGCTGTATTTGAAGTTCCGGTTGAATTATTGTTACCGGCTGTAATGCCATAAAATGTATTAAATCGTATCGGGTCAAGCCTTCCGGCTTTTAAATTATTTACCCGGATATTAAATGGAACATTATCTGTTGTACCTATAAAATTTGTGCCATCAATTGTTCCAGCATTTCCTGTTAAAGACCAATTATTTCCACTGGCAGGTAGTGTTTGCCAGGTTGCATTGCCAAATGCATCTGAAGTAAGCACTTTCCCGGCAGCGATTGAACCACCAGTAACTTGCAATCCTCCTGTGATAAACTTCGAATTTATTCCTACACCACCATATATTGTCGTTACAGCTGAATTACCTAATTGTATTGAGTTACTGTTATTAACAATTGCACCATATCCTATTGAAGTTGCATTTGTTAAACCATCAACTCCTACATCTGCACTATGCCCTAAAGCGGTGTTACTGCTTCCAAAAATATTAGTCCATAATGCTAAATAACCTACAGCCGTATTTGAGCTTCCAAATAAATTAGAAGATAATGAGCTCCTCCCTATTGCTGTATTCCTGTTTCCAAGGCTATTACCAGCAAGAGCGTAATAGCCCATGGCAACATTATCTACCCCATCAGAGTTGTTAGAAAGTGCATTCTGTCCAAAAGCAGAATTACGTACGCCATTTATAGGAATAGAATTTAGATTATAAGAAGCATTACTACTTTGAGCTACTACTTTAACGTTAAGCAAAAGAAAGATGGCTATAACTTTTACTTGATATCCAAATGAATTCAAAAAAAACTGTTTCATAGTTAATAGTTTTTGGTTTAAAAATAGAAGTATCACCGAAAATAAGAAAATACTTTAACTTTCATCAAAACAAAAATCCTCCGTTTTTCGGAGGATTTTTATCATATCAGATAATATTAATTTAATAAATCACAAGCCGCCTCACATCTTGGACATAAATTGGAGCACCAGTGTTTTGAAATAAATCTTCTTTAATGAGACCTTTATCCCTGGCATAATAGCGCTCAAAATATGCTACAAGCAACCAGTTGGTGCCTACCAGTTGTCGTAATTCCTGTTTCACTTTGATTGTGTTCGCATAAGAAGTACTGCCCACTGTTACAGTTACATTTTGTTGCAGGATTGACAAATCCCATCTCAGTGTAATGTTAGTGGTCATCCCGGTGGTTGGATCAGTATAAGGCCCGGAAAACTGTGGCGACTGCCATGTGGTTCCTAGTGTTTGATCATCCTTTAAAAAAGTATATTCAATCCGGTAGGGATCATCAAGTATTCCATAACTTATATCCCCCCATTCAAAATAATTAGGCCCAAATCTTCTGTAATAACCCAGTGTGTCAAAACCAAAAGCTGCATCATCCGTGTATAGGAAAATATTATAAGGATTCCCTGATACAGTATGTGTTCCAGGAATTACTTTTACCAACAACGAATCATCAGGATCGCCATCATACTCATAGCTCCAGTTGCTGTAAGTAGTGCGGGGGAAATAATCAGGAACAGCAGTAACAGTGACACTGAAATTGCAGGTGGAGCCGCCAACCGTAACCGGGAAGTTGAAACTGCCCGCTGTTGATGGTGTGCCGTTGCCGGTCAACGTAATAGTTTGAGCGCCGGTGGCAGTAAAAGTGCCCGAGCCGGTAAAAACAATTCCATTTACAGCCGGCGCCGTGGAAACACTCCATGTGCCGATAGTGGTAACATTTACATTTAAAGTGACAGTGTTGGAAGCAGTAAGTGCAGTACCCACCTGGTAAACTCCGTTTATCACCGGGCTGGTGCAGCTTACCGTAAATACAGCGCTGCCGCCGGTGGCTGCTGTTACGGTTACTGAAAATTCGCAGGTAGTGCCGTTGTAAGTAACGGTAAAAATATTGGTGCCGGTGTTCAGCGGTTTGCCGCTGCCAGCCAGCCGGACGGTTTGGGTGCCGGTGGCAGAAAAAGTACCGGTGGCGCTGAAAGAATACCCGTTTACATTATCGGTGGTAATGGAATAAGTACCGGCCGTATCAACTGTTACGGTGATGTCGACATAATTGGAAGCTTTTAACGTAGTGTCTTTATAATAAGTGCCGGATACAACGGCGCCAAGGCAATTGCCCGAACCATCAACCGCCAGTGACCCAACTGACACACGTGTATTACCCCGCTCAAAACTTACCTCCTTCTGGCAGGCAAAAAAAAGTACTGACACAAGGGCCAGTAGCGATGAAATTCTGATAATCGTCTTCATGAGGTGATATTTGGAACTATGAAAGTAGTAATTTTTTCCCATTGAAACCGGCAACGGGTTTACAGGCGGTTTATTGTACCTGCACCTTGTCGCTGATATCGGCGCTGGTTTCAACGGTGCTGAAAGTTTCCTGCTGTTTTTTCCGGTGAAAAAACCGTTTTTGAAAAACCAGCAGGGTAATGACACCAACAGAGATGGATGCATCGGCAATATTGAAAATGGGGCTGAAAAATTCAAACTGCTCGCCTCCCCAGAAAGGAACCCAGGAGGGTAACGTGGTTTCAAAAATAGGGAAGTAGAGCATATCCACTACGCTGCCATGAAGAAATGAAGAATAGCCATTGGAAGAAATAGAAGCGATACCGGAATAACCGATATAATCCTTCACGTTCACCGACGGGTCAAACACAAGTCCCTTGTCGAAAATCATTCCGTAAAACATACTGTCAACCAGGTTGCCAAGTGCGCCGGCATAAATAAGCGCTGCGCAAACAATAAAACCGCGGTGATAATGATGCCGTACAATCCGGCCCAGGTACCAGGTGCCGAAAATAACTGCTGCCAGCCGGAACAATGTTAAAACAACTTTCCCGGTTTCATTGCCAAACTTCCAGCCCCAGGCCATGCCGGGGTTCTCAATAAAATGCAGGTGAAACCAGGGAAATATTTCCATCACCTTGCCGGTAGGATAGCTGGTTTTAATCCAGATTTTTAAAACCTGGTCGGCAATAATGATTATCGCAATTATGAGTACGACTGTCCTGAGTTTCACTGCGGTGGTTTAGTGGGCAAATATAAGCAGAATGGGAGAAGTGTTTTGGAAAGTAAAAAGTCAAAATTAAAAAGCAAAAACAAGTGACGTGTATTTTTTGAATTTATCAAATCATTCCTCAAAATACACCCTCTTCACACGTTGCGAAATGTCGGTCATGATTTCGTAAGGAATGGTGCCGGCCCATGTGGCAAGGTCCTGTATGGGAAGTTCATTTCCGAAAATAATCACTTCATCGCCTTCTTTTACTCCGGCGATATCGGTCACATCAATCATCGTCATATCCATACACACTGTGCCGGCAACAGGCGCCAGTTGTCCACGCACCAGCATTTTACCCACGCCGTTGCCCAGCCTGCGGCTGTAGCCATCTGCATAACCAATGTTTACGGTTGCAATCACAGCGTCATTAACCAGTACTGTTTTCCTGTTGTAGCTCACAGATTCGCCTGCTTTCAGGTATTTGAGTTGGGCGATGGTTGATTTCAGTGTGGCCACCGGTAATAAATTCAATTTCCCCGAACCGGCGCTGTCAATTCCGTAAAGACCGATACCCAGTCTCACCATATCGAGGTGCATGTGCGGAAAGCGAACCATGGCGGTTGTATTGGCAATATGACGGAGAAATGAATAACCCAATTTTTTCTGCAAATCATCACAGGTATTTACAAACTTTTGATACTGCTGTTGTGTAAAGGCATCCTGTGCCGGTTCATCGCCGGCAGCAAGATGCGAAAAAACAGACTGCACCCTGAATGAAGAAGTGGACCGCATGGCCGAGATCAGATTTTCCAAATCAGCAATCGCAAATCCAAGCCGGTTCATTCCCGTTTCTATTTCAAGATGCACAGGATAATTTTTTATTCCTTCCTGTTTCAGCAGTGCATCCAGTTCTTTCAGTTTTGCAAAAGAAAAAATTACCGGTTCCAGCTGGTATGCCAGCAGGGCCTCAAATGTTTCCCGCTCGGTGTTCATCACCATTACCGGCAGGCTGATGCCCGCTTTGCGCAGTTCCACGCCTTCATCGGCATAAGCCACTGCCAGGTAATCCACATTATGAAACTGCAGGCTGTTGGCAATTTCAGCGCCGCCGCTGCCATAAGCAAAAGCTTTTACCATCACCATCATTTTGGTGGATGGCTGCAGCAGTTGCTGGTACTGCACCAGGTTGTGTGCAATGGCGTTCAGATTAATTTCAAGTTCCGTCTGGTGCACTTTCTGTTCCAGCAGGCGTGCGATTTCTTCAAAATGAAACACACGGGCTCCTTTTACCAGTATGGCTTCTTCCCTGAAATCGGAAAACCGGAAATGCGAAATAAATTCTTCGGTGGAAAGAAAGAATTCACGTTTTACCAAATGCCCGTTGTGAAATGAGTCAAACTTCAGGTACTCCGAAATATGCAGCCCGATGCCGATAACACGATTGATATGATGCTGCACCAGCTCGGCCGCTATGCGGGTGTAGAGTTCCTCGTTGTTCATACCGGTTTGAAAAAAATCGGAGAGAATCACGGTTCTTTTTGCCGTGCCGCTTTTGTGGCGCAGAAAATTCAGTGCCATATGCAGCGAGCTCAGGTCGGCGCTGTAGCTGTCGTTGATAATGGTGCAATGGTTGATTCCGCTTTTCAGCTCCAGCCGCATGTTTACCGGCTGCAGCATTTTCATCCGTTTTGCAATCATGCCGTCGGGTATTTCCATGTGCAGCATCACACACCAGCAGGTGATGGCATTCTGAATGGATGCTTCGTCGGTAAAGGGAATGCTGATGCTGATTTCCGCATTTTTATACAATGCTATTATTTCGGTTTCGGCAATGTCTTTATTTATTTCCAGTATCTGCAGTTCTGCTTTTTTTATTTTACCCCACGAAAAAATGCGGAAGGGGTAGCGGCCCGTACGGTGATAAACGGATTCCTGTTTCATGATAACGGCCTTATCGGCCAACCAGTCGTCGCCGGGGTAAATTACCAGCTTTGCATTGCCGAAAAGCTTAATTTTTTCTTCCGCCTTGCGGTCGGCGCTTTCAAAACCCTCGTTGTGTGCTTCGCCGATATTAGTGAGAATGCCGATGGTGGGCTGGATGATGGCATCCAGGTTTTCCATTTCACCCGGCTGTGAAATGCCCGCTTCAAAAATGGCAAGGCTGTGATGCCGGTTCATTTCCCACACACTCAGCGGCACGCCAATCTGCGAATTGTAGCTCTTGGGGCTGCGAACAATGTTATAATTTTCGTGCAACAGTTGCCACAGCCATTCTTTTACCATCGTTTTGCCATTGCTGCCCGTGATACCGATGACGGGGATATGAAATTGCCGGCGGTGAAAGGCTGCCAGCTGCTGCAATGCTTTTAATGTATCATCAACTTTTAAAATATTGGCTTCGGGAAAATCATCAGGCGGCAGCGCTTCACTCACCACAAAATTCCGGACACCTTTTTTGTACAACTCCGGAATAAAACTATGTCCATCTCTTCTTGTTCCTTTCAGTGCAAAAAACAAAGAGGTGGCGGGAAAAAAAACCTTGCGGCTGTCGAAGAGAAGATGCTCCACCGCCGTGTCAGAAACAATTTTTGTTTCTGCAACCAGTATCCTTGCAATATGACTGATAAAGTAAACCAAGAAAAAACAGGAATTGTAAAGCTAAGATTTGCCTCTCTCCTTTTCAACCACTTCCGGCGGAATTCCTTTTTTCTGCATAAAAATGGAATAGAAAATTGAGCCTGAAATGCAAATCATGATAACGCCGAGTGAAATGAAGACCTGTGTGGTTTTGTCGAGCCACTGGTTAATCCAGTATTCGCCCAGCATTTTCAACCCGATAAAACCAAGCACAATGGCGATGCCCTGCTGCAGGTAATCAAATTTACTCACGGCGCTGCGCAGCAGGAAGAAGAGCGAACGCAGGCCAAGCACAGCAAAAATGTTGGATGTGTAAATTACCAGCCTGGCATCGGCCCGGTGTTCGGGAGAATTGTCCACCAGGCCCATTACGGCCGGTATGGAATCGAGGGCAAACACAAGGTCAATAAATGCCAGCATCATCACTACTACAAACAGCATGGTGTAGCGGCGCTTACCCCTGTCGTCTTTTACAATAAATTTCCCCTGGTGATCACCGGGTATCAGTGGAAGAAAGCGTTTGATAAAACGATAGGCTTTGGTATGGTGCGGGTCAAATTCTTCTTCCTGGTTCGAAGTAAACATTTTGAAACCTGTGTAAAGGAGAAATACACCAAATACATAAAGCACCCAGTGAAATTTCTGTACCAGCGCCACACCCACCGTGATAAAAATGATGCGGAAAAAAATGGCCATCAGGATGCCGATGAGCAGCGAACGCCCATAATCTTTTTCTTTTACATTGAAGGAAGCGAAAATGAGAATGAAGACAAAAATATTGTCAATGCTCAGACTCCATTCCATCAGGTAGGCGCTCAGGTATTCCAGCCCGGTGCGCTGGCCCCGCTCAATCCACACAAAAACAAAAAATGCAAGCGCAAGACCCACCCAGAAAAAAGTCTGGATTAACGCCTGTTTAATGCTGATGGTTTTATTTTTCCTGCTAAGTAGCCCGAGATCAAAAGCAATAGCCAGGATAAGAACAACGCCGAAAACAAAATAGCTAACCTGCCCGGGTGTCATTTACAATTTTTAGGAATGGCAAAGATAAAGGAAAGGCGCATGGGACAAGGTATAGGGTAAAAGGTATAAGACAGAAGGGAAAGGAGAAAAGCAGAAAGACAATTGCAATAGCAACGCATGGCTTTGTCAACGAAATTCCACAGCAGCAGGATGGAGTATTTGTAAAATTATTGTCAGTTTACACGGTGTATTTCCTTCTTCTTGCCTGCTGGTAAATAAACCCGGAAAGAATAATGAGTAAAACCGGGGCGGCAATATTGATAAGCTGCCAGAAGGATTTTTGGGTATCAACTTTTTTGGGGTCAAACAAACGAAGCGTATAATCTTTAGCTCTTGTTTCCAGTATTCCCGATGGGTTTACAAGGTATTCAAGCGTATTTAAGAAAAATTCGCTGTTGGCATAGGTATAGCGTGTATAAAAATTGTAACCCATCGGCAGCGGGCCGTACTGCGGGCTCACCTGGTTAAGGGCAATGTCGCCATCAGCTACTACCACTATTTTTCCGGGTTTCTCTGCTTCGCTTAAAAAAGGCAGGTTCATTGCCCGCAACGAATCAGACATCAGTTTTGACACCCGTGCAGCATAAAGTGATTTGAACTTCCCCTCCAGCAGCACGGCTACTCCTGTGTCTTTTACTGTAAAAAGCCTGCTATCCGGTGCAATCTGCAAAAACCCGAAGTCAACCTTTGCCGGTGCCTGCAATGTTCTTGCATTGGAGGATGATTTTAAAAGGTAAGTTTTTTTAACCCCTTCTGCCTTTACCGTGTCCAGTGTATTGGGAAACATGGTCAGCACCCCGTCAAGATTTTTACTGATGGGATGATGGGTACCGTTCAGTATGGGAAAAAATGGCCAGTCAACCAGTCGTGCCTGTGGATTATCCGGATTACTGCTCATCTGTCCCAATTTATCACACTGCATATCCTGCAGCAGATTCTGGTTTAACCTTACTCCATATTTGAATAAAAGGTCTTCGAGATTAAGGCCGCGGTCAAAGGCGATAAACCCGTTTGATTTGTACAGGCTGTCAAACTCCGCATACATATTGTCCACCATCATAAATACCCGGCCGCCCCGCAACAGGTACTGATCTATCTTGAGCTTATCATCATCAGAAAATGATTCGGTGGGTTTTAAAATAATCAGCGCATCAGCCGAAGCCGGTATATAAGGCACCTGCCTTATATTAATTGTATCAAAGCGGTATTCCCTTACCAGGCTGCGCACGGCATCATCTGCATTATAGCCCCATGCTTCGCCATGACCAAGCGCATAAGCCACTACCGGCTTTTCTTTGGCAATAATTTTTTGAATAGCGCCGGCAAAGCGGTATTCAAGTGTTGCTTCTACGTTGTTGTACAAAGCAGCCCTTTGCTCCCTTTCGCTTCCAAACCCTTTCAGCCCTTTTAAAAAATTAATGCCGATAGTTGTATCCCTGTACTTTGCAACAGCCCCATGTATCACTTTACTTATTTCCAGTTTGTCGCCCACTTTTTCGGGGGCATCCAATATAGAAGGATATAGCCCGTAAAAATAGTTGAGGGAGTCTTCCAGTCTTGTTTGCAATGAATCGCTCAGCCCGGTATAAGGATTGATAAACCGGAATTGCAGTTCTCCTTTGCTGTACTCCCTGCAGGTAACCAGGAATTCATTGATTGTATTTTTCAATCGCCGCACTTCCGATGGCAGCCCGGATCCTTCAATGAACACATCTATCATTACCGGCTCATCCAGGCCTCTGAGCAAATCCCTGGTGGCTTTGCTCAGGGTATATCTTTTTTCTTTTGTCAGGTCAAGGCGTGTATGAAAAACAGAAGCAAGAAAATTGATGAGAAAGAAAGATACCAACAGGGCCAGCCACCAGGATTTTGAAGACCATATTTTGACAGTAAACGTTTTCATCGGCAGGTTATCTTTTTACCAGGTTACGGTTGGTGATGGCAAGAAAAAGAAAAATAAGGCTGAGAAAATAAACCAGGTCTCTTGAGTCCACCACCCCGCGGCTGATGCTGCGGTAATGAAAATCTATGCCGGCCATTTCCACATAATAATCAGCCCCGCTGTTCAACCCCGGCAGCCGGCTGATGGCATGAAAGCCGTAATAAAATAATGCGCAGCCAAGCAGGCTGGCGATAAAAGCAATCACAGCATTGCTGGTAAAACTGCTGGCACAAACGCCCATGGCAGTAAATACGGCGGCAAGAAAAAATAGTCCGATATAAGAGCCCATCGTGGCGCCGGTGTCAATGCCTTCGCCGGAAGAAAGCCGCTGCACAGAAAAATAATAAATGATGGTGGGCAGCAGGGCAATGAGCACAACCGCCAGGCTGCCGAAGTATTTTCCAAAAATGATTTGCCAGCGGGTAAGCGGCCGGGTTTGCAGTATTTCGTAGGTGCCCGTTTTGAATTCTTCGGCAAAACTGCGCATGCTGATGGCAGGAATCAGCAGCAGTAAAATCCACGGTGCCAGCTGAAAAAAACGGTCGATTGTCGCATAGCCAAAATCAAAAATGTTGTTATCAAAAACAAATAGCACCAGCCCGTTTACCCCAAGGAAAACGATAATGGCAATGTACCCGGTAAGACTGCTGAAGAACTGCCTGAGCTCTTTTTTGCAAACAGACCACATAGGCATGGATAGTATGGTGCAAAATACGGCTTTGATTTTTGATTTTGGATTTTGGATTGCGGATTTATTGTACACCATCAGGCAATAAGCCTTACTGGAACAAAAAAAATCTCCCTGGAAGGAGATTTCATCATAATAAAAATCAGGAAAAGAAATTTTCTCTGCTCTCATGCGGGAGCCGTGTGTTAAACGGCAAAGCTTTCCCCGCATCCGCAGGTGCGGCTGGCGTTGGGATTGCTGAAGTAAAATCCTTTCCCGTTCAGCCCGTCAGAAAAATCAAGCGTGGTATTTACCAGGTAAAGAAAACTTTTCAGGTCGGTCACCACTTTCAGACCATTATCTTCAAACACCTGGTCCATGGGTTTTTGTTCGTTGTCGAAGTCGAGTTTGTAGCTGAGACCCGAGCAGCCGCCGCCCACCACACCTACCCGCAGAAAATAAGACGGTTCGTTGGCAATGCCGGCATCAGCCATCAGCTGCTGTACTTTGGCCTTTGCCTTATCGCTAATATAAATACTATTTTCCAGTGCTACACTCATAGTAAGTTATAAGTCAAAAGTGAAAATTCAAAAACATCAAATCCGGAGTTGTGTTTTTTACTTTTAACTTTTTAATTTTTACTTTTTAATGAACCACACTTTCCTCAAACTTCAGTTCCGGCAGGCCATTCTTTTTACGATAGTCATTCACAGCTGCTTTGATGGCATCTTCGGCCAGCACTGAGCAGTGAATTTTTACCGGCGGCAGGTGAAGTTCTTCCACTATTTCCATGTTGTCAATCTTCACCGCTTCATCAATGGTTTTGCCTTTCAGCCACTCGGTAGCCAGCGACGAGGAAGCAATAGCTGAGCCGCAGCCAAAGGTTTTAAACCTGGCATCCTTAATCAGGCCGGTAGTATCATCCACTTCAATCTGCAGTCGCATTACGTCGCCGCATTCGGGAGCACCCACCAGGCCGGTGCCCACATTTTGTTTGCTTTTATCCAGCGTGCCCACATTTTGGGGGTTCTGGTAATGGTTAAGCACTTTTTCTGAATATGCCATAAAAAAATTTTTTAGGTTTTCGTTTCAATACAACGTACTGAAAATTTAATGATGTGCCCATTCAATCGTATTCAGGTCAATGCCTTCCTTATACATTTCCCACAGGGGGCTCATCTCCCGCAGGCGATTTACCGTCTTGGATACCTGCTCTATGGTGTAATCAATTTGTTCTTCGGTGGTAAACCGGCCCAGGCCAAAACGAAGCGAGCTATGTGCCAGGTCATCGCCAAGCCCCAGGGCTTTCAGCACATACGAAGGCTCCAGTGAAGCCGAGGTACAGGCTGAACCTGATGAAACGGCAATATCTTTATTAAAACCCATCAGCAATCCTTCACCTTCCACAAACTTGAACGAAATATTGGTTACATGCGGCAGGCGATGTTCCTTGCTTCCGTTCAGGTGCGCTTCTTCAATACTCATCAATTCATTTTCAAGCTTATCTCTTAAAGCGCTCAGTCTTTTCGATTCTTCTGCCATTTCATTATAGCAAAGCTCACAGGCCTTGCCAAAACCCACTATACCCGGCACATTCAGTGTACCGCTGCGCATGCCTCGTTCATGACCGCCGCCATCCATCTGCGCTGTTACTTTCACCCGCGGATTTTTCCGGCGCACATACAAAGCGCCGATACCCTTTGGCCCGTACATTTTATGTGCGGTGAACGCCATCAGGTCAATGCCGTCTTTATTCACGTCCACCGGAATTTTGCCCACGGCTTGTGTGGCATCGCTGAATACAAGCACCCCTTTCTTTTTTGCAATGGCGCTGATTTCCCTGATGGGCATCACGGTTCCTATTTCATTATTGGCATACATGATGGCCACCAGGATGGTGGTGGGCCTGATGGCGGCTTCCAGCTCATGCAGGTCTATCAGCCCATCATCCGTTACCTTTAAATAAGTAACCTCCGCTCCTTCCTTTTCAAGATGCTTGCAGGTATCCAGTACGGCTTTGTGTTCGATATTGCAGGTGATAATATGATTGCCTTTGCCGGCATACATTTCAAACACACCTTTCAGCGCCAGGTTGTCGGCTTCGGTGGCGCCGGATGTAAAAATGATTTCCTTGGGGTCGGCACCAATGAGCCTGGCAATCTGCTCGCGGGCATAATCAACCGCTTCTTCAGCCTGCCAGCCAAAAGGATGATTGCGGCTGGCTGCATTGCCAAAGCTGTTTGTAAAATAAGGTATCATTGCCTCCACTACCCGCGGATCGCAGGGAGTAGTGGCGTTGTGATCAAGGTATATGGGAAGTTTCAACATAGTTTTTTCAGATGATAATTTGACCGGCTACAAAATTAGCCTCAAAGTGGCTTAACCGGAAGGCAAATTTCATTGAGTAACAGTAATTTTACCAAAATCGTAAAGCTTTCCAGAACCTGAAATAAATTTTTATGCAAAAAGCTGAACATATCGGGATTGCTGTAAAAAGCCTGGCTCTGTCGGTACCGCTTTTTGAAAAGCTGCTGAACAGCCGTTGTTATAAAACAGAAGTGGTGGAAACCGAGCAGGTAACCACTGCTTTTTTCCAGTGCGGCGACACAAAAATTGAACTGCTTGAAAGCACCATACCCGGCAGCATCATTGCCCGGTTTATTGAGAAAAAAGGCGAAGGGCTGCATCATATCGCTTTTGAAGTGGAAAACATTGAAGCGGAAATGAAGCGGCTGAAAGCGGAAGGATTTATTTTATTAAATGAAATACCAAAGCGAGGAGCCGACAATAAACTGGTTTGTTTTCTTCATCCTAAAACAACGGGCGGGGTACTTGTTGAATTGTGCCAGGATGCGGTATAATTAGTTTTACTTTTCTTCCTCCGCATTCGTTTCGTTTTCCAAATTCATTATTCCCAATATTTCCACAGCGCTTTGTGCCGCAATTTGGGAAGCATCTTTTTTATTAAAAGCCTTCCCTTCGGCTATTTTGTTTCCATCTACTACAGCGGCAATGGTAAAGAGGCGGCGGCCGTTTTCCATTTTTTCCTCAATCGTTTCAAACTCCAGCACTTTACCGTTTTTATTGGCCCAGCCATACAGTTTGTTTTTGTGATTTATTTCCAGAATCTCCAGGTCGTCGATAAACATGTGGGGTAAAATAATCCGTTCTGTCACCCATTTGGCTGTTTTTTTATACCCCCGGTCAAGGTATATAGCGCCAACCAGCGCTTCGAGTGTGTTGCCAAAAATCTGGCTTATTTTCAGCGAGCCGTCAGATTTGTTGTAAAGGGTAATTTTTTTCAGTCCCATGCGCAGGGCAATTTCATTCAGCTGCTGGCGGTTAACCATTTTGCTGCGCATTTCAGTAAGAAACCCTTCTTCGCGGTAGGGATACCGCTTGAAGAGATAATCCGCAATCAGGGCGCTGAGCACTGCATCGCCAAGATATTCGAGCCGCTCGTTGTTTTCATCGGCGTTTTCACGCACCGAGCGGTGTGTTAGTGCAGTTTGATAGAGTGCAATATTTCCGGGACTGAACCCCAGCACATTTTTCAACTGCTTTTTGAATGATGTCCCGGTTTCTTCCTTGAAAAGCTGTTTGAAAAAATCCACGGAGAAAAGCTACGAAAAATTTTCCGAAGATTTTCAAATGACGGCCTCAATGAAAATTTTGATTCTGAAAAGTTAATAGCTTATAAAATGACACGGATTTCAAATTGCGGTTTGATGTTTGTTCTTTTTGTTGGAATTTGTGATTTTCTACTGGTATTTTTTCACAATCACACAGGCATTGTGCCCGCCAAAGCCGAAGGTATTACTAAGTGCTGCTCTTACTGTTCTTTGCTGTGCTTTATGGAAGGTAAAGTTCAACCGTGGATCAAGTTCAGGATCGTCGGTAAAATGATTGATGGTAGGCGGTACGGTATCATGTACTACGCTTTTGATGCAGGCAATTGCTTCTATCACACCGGCAGCGCCGAGGCAATGGCCGGTCATTGATTTGGTGGAGTTGATATTTAATTGAAATGCCTCTTCGCCAAAAACATCTATGATAGCTTTTACTTCTGCCACATCGCCCAGCGGTGTGGATGTGCCATGTGTATTGATATAATCAATGTCACCGGGTTTCATACCTGCATCTTCCAACGCTGCATTCATTACATTTTTGGCGCCGAGGCCCTCAGGATGTGGCGCTGTAATGTGATGTGCATCAGCAGTAGCGCCACAGCCGGCTATTTCACAATATATTCTTGCACCTCTTGCCTTCGCATGTTCCAGTTCTTCCAGCACAATTACACCGGCACCTTCTCCCATCACGAACCCGTCGCGATCTTTATCGTAGGGGCGGCTGGCCGATTTGGGATCATCGTTTCTTTCGCTCAGGGCTTTCATGGCATTAAAACCACCTACGCCGGCTTCGCTAATCACACTTTCAGAACCGCCGGTTAAAATAATACGGGCAAGGCCAAGGCGAATCAGGTTAAACGCTTCCATTAATGCATTGGTAGAAGAAGCACAGGCGCTGACCACGGCAAAGTTGGGACCGCGGAAACCATGGCGCATGGAAATATGCCCGGCGGCAATGTCGAGAATCATTTTTGGAATAAAGAATGGATTGAACCGCGGCGTACCATCGCCTTTTGCAAAATTCATTACTTCTTCCTGGAAGGTTATCAGGCCGCCTATGCCACTGGCAAAGATGACTCCCACTTTATCCGTATCCACATTCTCTTTTGTAATGCCTGCATCTTTTACAGCCTGGTCGCTTGCCACCAGGGCCGTTTGAGTGAACCGGTCTATTTTGCGGGCCTCTTTCCGGTCAAGAAAGGCGGTGGGTTCAAAACCTTTTATTTCACAGGCAAACCGTGTTTTGAATTTGGACGCATCGAACAGGCTGATCATATCAGCACCGGATACACCATTAACAAGGCCGTTCCAGTAATCATCAACGGTATTGCCGAGTGGGGTTAATGCACCCAGCCCTGTAACTACTACTCGTTTTAAAGCCATATTATCCGGCAAAAATTTTATTAAAGATACTGATAGCAGCCAGTAAGTAAAACCGCCTTCGCTGGATGCCAGTCAGAAGGCGGAGTTAATTTTTTCCTGCACTCACCCAGGGTGGGCCGGAATTTACTTTGCGTTTTCTTCCAGGTAAGCAATAGCCTGACCAACCGTGGTAATGGTTTCGGCCTGCTCGTCAGGAATGGAGATATTAAATTCCTTTTCGAATTCCATAATCAGTTCTACTGTGTCGAGTGAATCGGCGCCTAAATCATTGGTAAAAGAAGCTTCATTGGTAACTTCAGCTTCATCAACACCTAATTTGTCAACAATGATTTTCTTTACTCTTGATGCAATGTCTGACATGATGAGTTGGTTTAGTTAAATATGGCTGCAAAAATAGAATATTTGAACTAATCACCGCATTTGGAGCATTTTTTTTTAAACCCCAAAAAGGCCTGTATATGAATCAATAAACATAAAATCAGCCTGGAAAAATTAAATGGCAAACAGTTGATAGTATTGATATAAGTTGTAAATTGAAAACCTGCATTGATAACCCGCAAAACCAACCAATGGCTCTGAAGATAATAGATTATGGCACGCCGGAATACCGTCAAATGGTAAAGCTGAGGGATGATATATTGCGTAAACCCCTTGGCCTTAGTTTTACTGCAACAGAACTGGAAGAAGAAAAAAACAACCTGTTGATTGGCGCTTTTGAAGATGAGCAGATGCTGGGATGCTGCATGATTGTGGAACTGAAACCTAAAATTGCCAAACTAAGACAAATGGCTGTGCTGAATAACCTGCAGGGTAAAGGTATCGGCCGGGCACTGATTCAATTTGCCGAAAACCTGGCAAGGGATCACGGATATAGAATTATGACCATGAATGCCCGGAAACCCACCGTCCCGTTTTTTGAAAAAATGGGTTACAGAGTCTGCAGCGATGAGTTTATTCATATCACTATTCCGCACTATGTAATGGAGAAAGAACTTTGAGAGGCTGACCAAATCGCTTCCGTACCAAATTATTGATGATTTTTTTCTTCCACGTTTTACCCTGAGGCATTATTGCCGAACGGCCATTCAACCATCCAACCTTTACACAATTATTTCCTGATTTTTGATTTCAAAAGATTTCGCAACTGAAAAATTTCATCGGTGGTTTTACAGCCGGATTTGGGAACCAGGAAAAAAGAACGGCTGTCGAAATAGAGGTGAAAAAAATGAGGACTTTCTGTATAGGTGCTCAGCGTTTTCCAGGGCCAGCTGCGTGAGCCCCGTTCATTGCCCAATGTAAATCCATCTTCTCCAAAATTCATTTCAAAATGATCTCTGAAAGTTGCGGTTCTCCTGTATATCATGGCCGGCATGATAAACCAAATGCTGATCATAAGCATGAACCACAACACTGAAGAAATCATAAAAGCTAGCGGTGTTACTTTTTTAAAATAAAACAATGCAGCTGATACCAGGGCAAATACATTGACAAGAATAATCATAAAGCGCAGTTCGGGCCGGGTGATGAAATGATAGCGCAGCGCCTGCATCACTTTGCTTTTTTCATATGTAAAATGTATAGTCATAGCCATGGTTGCTGGTTATTGGTTTCTGGTCAGCGGTGTTTTCAATTCTTTTTCATTTACACTCCACCGGCCAAGCGGTTCACCATTCAGGCCACGAAATTCAACGGTAAGCATCCTTTCATTTCTATTGCCTGTAATACTTACCCGTGCATAATTCTGTTTTTCGGGCAGGCCAAATACACGATAAGGATTATTGGCTTCTTCCATACCGAATTTATGGGTTGCGGAGGTAAGCGGAGAAACCGTAATATCATACAGCGGGTAAGTGCCCGGCCTCTCTGCTTTTATTATTTCACTGTGATGCCGGTCGCCGGTAAGAAACATCACACCGTTGATTTTATTTTCTGCAAGAAAATTCATCAGTTCATCATATTCGGCGGGAAAATTTCTCCATTTGTCAAAAGGAGAAACGGGATTCAGCACCTGGCTGCCCACCACAATAATTTTAAACGTGGCGCCGCTGTACAGCAATGCATTTTTCAGCCATTCCATCTGCCGGATGCCCAGCATTCTTTTTCCAGGATTGGGTTTGCTATCCACCGAATCTTTCATACGGTCGGCGCTGCGCCACCAGCGGTCGTCGGTAAGAAAAAAATCCACATCGCCCCACGAATACATGGTGTAGATGCCTTCTTCGTTTTCGCCACAGGAGGGGTTGCACCAGTACTGCTTCCAGATAGTGCGGCTAACATTTTTAAGTATATAATTTTTCCCAATGTCGTTCGGGCCATAATCATGATCATCCCAGGTGGCCACATGCGGCATGGCTTTCCAGAAGTTTTGCAGCACGGGCTGCGCCCTGTCTCTTTGCGCCCGATACCAAAGGCCCCATTCACTGAAATAATCAACTTCTCTTGTATACCAGTTATCGCCCAGCCACAGCATAAAAGCAGCTTTTTCCCTGGCCATGCTTTCAAAAATGGATGAATCTTTTCCGTAAGGTGTGCCGGGCCGGTCATACACCGACTGGTTGAAGTAGGCACAACTGCCGGTAAGAAAAGAAAAATCCGGCGCCGGTTTCCGGTATTGCCACAGGTCTTTTGTGGTAAACCCGCCTTTTGCTGCCGAGGGTTTTCCGTCAATAATAAATTGATATTCGTAAGCCGTATTGAAATCCAGCCCGCCGATAGTTAGTTGCAAAGGGTTGAATTCATTTCCAAGCTGACCTTTGTAAACTATTGTCCTGGTTTTTATTTCTCCCTTTTTTTTATACTGAAGCGAAACCGATTTTACTGCCGGCGACACTTCAATCCAGATTTTTGCATCCCGCAATTCCACCGGGCCAAGCAGGGGGCCGGAAACTATACCGGAAGATTGAGCAAAAATGATCAATAAAAAAAATTGGCAATAAAAGGCAGTCAGGGTTTTTTTCATAATTTAAAATTGCTGTCACAAGGTAAGGCAGAATAGAAAAAAGAATAAAAAAAGAAAAGCCGTCCTGCACTAGGCGAGACGGCTCTCTGATTATATTATAAATTTATTGCGGAATATTCAGCAAACTGCAGATTTGAGAATATGGCATGGCCTTTAACTGGCTTTCAGTATATAGTTGTCCGTTAATTTCTGCTGTTGGCTGTGAAGTGCGGCCTCCGGCCACTCCGCCGGGAATGATAACATAGCGATATTCAAATCCGAAAGAGGTGAAACCGCTGGCATCACCATCAAGTAAATCATTCCAGTAATACATGATTTTTCCAACCTGAAGAATAAAATTCTGTTGCATAGTTGTTCCAGAGGTAAATAATGTCCATGGTAACAGTTGTGGTTCTACAACACTGGTCCCGCGAAGATAGCTCAATACAATACCCTGATTAATTATAGATGAAGTAACACCAGGTGCAGCCTTTATCGCTCTTGATACAGTACCTACAAAAGTCAAAACAGTATCTGCCCATGTTGGACTGAATGTTGCATCGCTAAACCAGGGAGAATAAATCACATTGGCAGTACCTGCCGGGCCTTGCGGACCAGCCGGGCCTTGCGGACCCGTGGGACCTGTGGGTCCAGTAGGGCCGGTCGGACCGGTGGGACCTGTTAATCCCGGGGCGCCCTGTGGACCTGTAGGACCAGCAGGACCTTGCGGCCCTTCTTTAGTACAATTTACAATAACAAATGTAAAGGCTACGAGAAGCAGTGAAAGCAATCTGTACTTTCTCATAATAGTTAGTTAGAGGTTTAGGAATGATTTTCAGGTTAAATGTAAAGCCTTTCATTCAAACCGCCAATACCCGAAACCAGATTACGGAAAAATTCTTTCCGGTGTGAATAAATTGCCCGTGCTGATAGTTTGCTTATTTTCGGCTGCACTTTCAGCATCAAACTAAGTTTATGAAAAAAATATTCTTTCCCGTTTTTTGGCTTATGCTTTTTAGTTACCAGGCGGCTGCACAGTTTAAGAAAGGAAAGAGAATGGCCGGTGCTTCTGTTGGCAGCATTCTGTTCAGTTCCGGAAAATCGGAGTACAGCTATCCGGCTCCCACTACCGGATTTACTTCCACCAATAATCGCTTAAGTATATCCGCCAATCCAGGTATGGGATGGTTTGTTTCTGATAATACCGCTATCGGTGCCCAACTGGTTTTCGGCTACACCAACAGTAATATAACTGATGAGTCGGCCGCTAACGGAAATACATTTAATAAAAATAAAAGCAGCAGCTTCACCCTGGGTATAGGCGGGTTTGCAAGAAATTATTTTTCTTCCGCAGGCCAGGCAAAACCTTTCGGGCAGTTCAGCCTGAATTTTGGCACCGGTTCATCCTCCAGCGATGGATTTTATTTTGCAGCAAACGATAAGAGCACTTTTGATGGTAAATCGTCAGGTGATTTTTTTATCAACGCATCGCTGGCTTTCGGGTTTACCAGGATGCTGAATGACCATACCGGTCTTGATTTTTTTGCCGGCTACAATTATTCTTACAACAAGACAACTTTTAAAACCACCACGCAGGTTGACTTGGGCAATAATGGAAGCATTGACCAGACCACCGTTTCGGAACCTGCCAATAAATTCACCGGTCATGGCTTTACTATTGGCGTGGGTTTCCAGGTATTTCTTGACAGTAAAAAATAAAAAAGTTCAAAAGGAGTCTTTTGAACTTCGGCATTGAATTAACGGGCAAAAATTATTTATTCATCATCTGCTTGGCTTCGATGCTGAGCGTGGCATGCGGCACGGCACGGAGCCTGGCTTTATCAATCAGTTTGCCTGTAACGCGGCAAATGCCGTAGGTTTTATTTTCAATGCGCATCAACGCTTTTTCAAGGTGATCAATAAAAGTAATCTGGCGACTGGCCATCTGGCTCAGTTGTTCCCGCTCCATACTTACGCTGCCGTCTTCCATTGTCATATAGCGGCCTTCATCCATATCGCCGCTTTCATCTTTACGGGTAATGAGCCCTTGCAGGTAAGTCAGTTCTTTTTTTGCTGCATCCAGCTTTTTCATAATTATTTCACGAAACTCGGCCAGTTCGGTATCGGAATACCGCAGCGCCGGTGCGCTGGGGTCCTGCATCTGCGAGTCCAGTACGGATTTGGTAAATTCGGGCTCATATTTTTTTACTGACTTGGTTGTTGTTTTCGGAATCACAACTTTCACGGGCTTGGGCGGTTCTTTTTTCACTATTGGTTTTATTTGGGGTTTTACTGAAACTAATGACCGGACTGCAACACTTACCGGTTTTTTTTCTGACGGTTTTTCGGTTGATTTTTTTGCTGCAGGTTTTACATGTGCTTTACCAGCTTTCGGGTGTGCGGTTTTTTTTACAGCCGGTTTAGCTGGTTTGTGTGAAGCATTTTTTTTGGCCTGCTTTTTTGTTGCCGGTTTTTTTGCTGCTGTTTTTTTCACTGGCTTAGCCGCTTTTTTCGCTGCAGGCCCGCCTGCTGTGCGGGCAGGCTTTTTCTTGTTAGCCATACGATTAAGCTTTTTTTGATACAAACACTTTCAGTTGAATATCATTCACTTCAATCTCAATTCCGCTGTCGGTTTCGGGTAAAAACTCCAGCTTATCCGCCAGAATTTCGGCGCAAATATAGTCTTTAAACTGAGCTAATGAATTTTTTAATCCCTGTCCGTTAGGCAGACCGGCATTGCTGGCTGCTACTATTACTTCAATCCTGTCAGTCAGTTCATAGCCGCTGTCTTTTCTGATTTTTTGAATACGGTTAACAAACTCTCTTGCGTTGCCTTCGTGTTCCAGTTCGGGAGTGATGGTAACATCAAGCGCCACCGTCAATGCCCCTTTTCCCGCTACCAGCCACCCGGGAATGTCTTCGCTGGATATTTCTACTTCCGAAGCCTGTAATATTAATTCTTCGCCATCAACTGACAAATTATATTGACCATCTTTTTCCAACATTCTTATTTGTTCCTGGGTAAACAGGCTCAGAAGCGAAGCAACAGTTTTCATTTTAGAACCCAGCTTTTTACCAAGCGCCACAAAATTGGGCTTCACTTTTTTCCTGATAAAAGTATTATCGGCATTGAGGTACTCAATTTCCTTTACATTCACTTCGGCTTTTATTAAATCTTCCACCCGTTGCAGTTGTTCTTTCATCGCTGCATGTACTACCGGTATCAATACTTTTTGCAGCGGCTGCCTCACTTTTATATTTTGTTTTTTGCGAAGAGATAAAATAAGGGAAGATGCATCCTGCGCCAGTTGCATTCTTTCTTCCAGCTGTTCGTCAATGGCTGCTTCATTTGCAATGGCAAAATCCAGGTGATGAACCGATTCAGCATTGAAACGCCTGGTTACTGCATTCAGGTTTTGGAAAATGGCATCGCTGAAAAAAGGTGAAATGGGCGCCATCAGCCGTACTACTATTTCAAGACATTCATACAAGGTCTGGTATGCACAAACTTTATCATGCTCATACTCTCCTTTCCAGAAGCGGCGGCGGCAAAGACGGACATACCAGTTGCTCAGGTGCTCATCCACAAAATCCTCAACAGCACGGCCGGCCTGCGTGGGTTCGTAGTCATCCATGTAATCATTTACTTTCTTTACCAGCGTATTTAAGGAGGAAAGAATCCAACGGTCAATCTCAGGTCGTTCACCAGGCGGTACATATTTTTCTGAAAAAGAAAATCCATCCACGTTTGCGTACAGGGCAAAAAACTGGTATGTATTGTAAAGTGTACCGAAAAATTTGCGCTGTACTTCTTTAATGCCATCGAGGTCAAACTTCATATTTTCCCACGGCGATGCATTGGTAACAAGATACCACCGCGTGGCATCGGCGCCGAATGTTTCAATGGTTTTGAAAGGATCCACTACATTGCCGAGGCGCTTGCTCATTTTGTTTCCGTTTTTATCAAGTACCAGCCCGTTGGACACGCAGGTTTTGAATGATACAGAATCGAAAACCAATGCGGCAATGGCATGCAGGGTGTAGAACCATCCTCTTGTCTGGTCCACGCCTTCGCAAATAAAATCGGCAGGAAAATTCTGTTCAAATGTTTCTTTATTCTCAAAGGGGAAATGCCATTGGGCATACGGCATGGCGCCACTGTCGAACCACACATCGATCAGATCGGGAACCCGCTTCATGGGTTTGCCTGATTTGCTCAGTAATACAATTTCATCAACATAAGGCTTGTGAAGATCGATTTCAGATTTCTGATTTCGGATTTCAGATTTGTTTAAATCACCGGCTTTTTCAATTTCATTTCGGAGTTCCTCAACTGAACCAATACATATCTCTTCTTCGCCATCTTCCGTTTTCCATATCGGCAAGGGCGTTCCCCAAAACCTGCTACGGCTCAGGTTCCAGTCCACCATATTCTCCAGCCAGTTGCCAAAGCGGCCCTCCCCGGTTGATTTGGGTTTCCAGTTAATGGTTTTATTCAATTCAACCATTCTATCCCTGATAGCCGTGGTTTTAATAAACCATGCATCCAGCGGATAATAAAGAACGGGTTTATCTGTACGCCAGCAATGCGGATAGCTGTGTTCGTATTTCTCTACTTTAAAAGCACGGTTTTCTTTTTTCAGCTTCACGGCGATGTCCACATTCACATCCACATAATCTTTTTCGTCTTTATAATTTTTTACATAGCGGCTGCTGAACTCGCCGAGACCGTCCACAAACTTTCCTTCACGGTCCACCATGGTGAGGATGCCGATATTATATTTTTTACCGATTTTAAAGTCATCCGCTCCAAAGGCAGGAGCTGTGTGAACAATGCCCGTGCCTTCATCAGTTGTAACAAAATCGCCCAATAAAACTCTGAAAGGATCACCTCCTGCCTTGTCAGGGCTATTTGCTTCAAAGGAAAGCAATTGCTCATACCTGCAACCTTCTATGTCAGCGCCTTTGAATTCCTTTACAACAGACCAGGGAATTATTTTTATCTTCTCATTGTAACCGGCAAAATCGCCATCCCTGCCTTCCTCTTTAAAATATTTTCCTATCAATGCTTTTGCCAGGATAACATTATTTGGCAAATGAGTATAGGGATTAAATGTTTTTACAAGTACATAATCTATACCGGCTCCCACTGTCAATCCAAGGTTGGAAGGAAGTGTCCACGGAGTGGTGGTCCATGCCAGGAAGAAAACTTCAGCGCCATGTACTGCATCGTGAAGAAATTTGCTTTTCTCGTCCTGTACGGCCCGAAACATAGCTACACAGCTGGTGTCTTTTACATCTTTGTATGTTCCGGGCTGGTTCAGTTCGTGTGAACTCAACCCCGTACCTGCGGCGGGTGAGTAAGGTTGAATACTGACGCTTTCGTACAGCAATCCTTTTTCATACAGCTGCTTCAGCAGCCACCACAGCGTTTCGATGTATTCATTTTTGAAAGTGATGTAGGGATCATCCAGGTCCACCCAATAACCCATCTTGCGGGTCAGGTCGTCCCATTTGTCTTTGTAGCGCAGCACCGCTTCGCGGCATTTTTTGTTGTAGTCTTCTACGGAAATTTTTTTACCAATATCTTCTTTGGTGATGCCGAGTTCTTTTTCCACTCCCAGTTCAACCGGCAGACCATGCGTATCCCAGCCGCCTTTGCGTTTTACCTGGTAGCCCTTCATGGTTTTGTAGCGGCACACCAGGTCTTTCAGTGTACGGCTGATGACGTGGTGAATACCGGGCATGCCGTTGGCACTGGGCGGGCCTTCATAAAATACAAACGGGGAGGCGCCATCGCGGAGGGAAACGCTTTTTTCAAATGCCTGTGTTTCCGCCCACCCGGTCAGAATTTCCTGCTCGATTGCCGGTAAATTCAGCTGCTTGTATTCACGGTATTTCTGAGTCATAAATCCTTTCTGAAAATGTCTGCAAAGGTATGGTATTCCGGAAGCTATTTGCAGCGTTAGCAGGATAAAAAAATAAAAACTGTGGTTACTCCTTTGATTAAAATCAGCCCCGCATCCGACAGGTATCAGGTATTAGCTGACGGCTGCTCTTCAGTTTTGCAGAATGAATTTTGAACTTGACCGGCTTGCAGCTAAATACAACCGCCCGGTGCCCCGCTATACCAGTTATCCTACAGTACCGGTATGGAATGAAGGCTTGGATATAAGCCGCTGGTGTGACTTGTTTCAACAGCAATTTTCAATTCATAACAGCCGGGAAGGAATCAGCCTCTATATTCACCTGCCTTTTTGCGAATCGCTCTGCACTTACTGCGGATGCAATAAAAAAATTACCACTAATCACGGCGTGGAGGACGAATACCTCCAAATGGTGGAAAAAGAATTTCAGCTTTACCTGAAACTGCTGAATGAAACACCCGTTATCAGGGAAATACATTTGGGAGGCGGCACTCCTACATTTTTTTCGCCACGAAACCTGGAGCGGCTTATCCGGTTTATCAAACAACGCTGCGTAGTGCACCCGCTACATGTATTCAGCATCGAGGGTCACCCAAACAATACAACCCGCGGGCATTTGCTGGCGCTGTATAAGTATGGCTTTCGCCGCATCAGCTATGGCGTGCAGGATAATGACCCCGAAGTGCAGCGAATCATCAACCGCATACAACCCCTGGAGAATGTAAAAAAAGCTACCGAAGAAGCAAGGGAATTAGGTTTTAAGTCGGTGAACTTTGATATGATTTACGGGCTGCCAAAACAAACCCTGCAAAGCATTACGAAAACTTTTGAGCAGGTGCTGGAGCTGAAACCCGACCGTATTGCTTTTTACAGCTACGCCCATGTGCCGTGGACCAGCCGCGGCCAGCGCCTGTTTGATGAAAACGATTTGCCATCGCCGGCAGAAAAACTGCAACTGTACCTGAAAGGAAAAGAAATACTGACCCGTGCGGGTTACACCGACATTGGCATGGACCATTTTGCCTTACCCACTGACCCGCTTTATACTGCATGGACTGAAGGCACACTGCACCGCAATTTTATGGGCTACACTACACAACAAACCACCCTGCTGCTTGGGCTGGGTGTATCGGCCATCAGCGATATCGGCGTGGCATTTGCCCAAAACAAAAAATCGCTTCATGAATATTATGCGTGCATTGGCAAAAAAACACAGCCTGTTTTCAGGGGATATTTTTTGAATGACGAAGACCTCGCATTCAGAAAATATATTCTTGATATCAGTTGCCGGGGCAAAACCACATTCCATGCAGCACATCTTGAATTATTAAAACAATTCACTTTTCCCGAACTGGAAAAACTGGAAACAGACAAGCTGATACAATGGAACGAAACCGGTCTGACTGTAACATCCTTAGGCCGTCATTTCATCAGAAATATCTGCAGCGCATTTGATTTGTACCTGCAGCGCAATAAAGAAGTGGAAATGCTGCCAAGGTTCAGCAAGGCGATTTGATGAGTGATGACGCGATAACTATCGGGTGATGAATGGCAAATATTTTAACCTTGCAAACAACAAAGAAAACTACAATTGTCACGACACTCATCACTGATAACTCATCACTCATCTCCTGAGCATCTTATAAATCCTTACCACACTCATCAGCACAATTATAAAAAGTAACAGACCCACAACGCCCCACAGGGCACTGATATTTTGCCGTACCACCACCAGCATCACTATGGCAACAAGAAAAATTGTGGCCACTTCGTTCCAGATGCGGAGCTGCTGCGAGCTGTAGTTGAAAATGCCTTTTGCCTGCTGGTTGTAAATTTTCTGCAATGAAAAATGGTAGAGATAAAGAAAGAAAACAAAAATCAGCTTGACCAGCATCCACCGGCCGGCTGGCTGAAAAAGAATTTCTACCCAGGGACTTTTAAACAAAACCCACAACCCGAAAACAAGCGTAAGCACAGCCGACGGCCAGGTGATGCCGTACCAGAGGCGCTTCATCATGATGCCAAATTGTTTTTGCAGAATGCTTTTCTCTGGTTCAGGTTTGTTGTTGGCTTCGGTATTATAAATAAACAAACGCGGAAAATAGAAGAGACCTGCGAACCAGGTAACGATGAAGATGATATGGAGTGCTTTTAAGTAGAGATACATTGTCAGAACGAGTAATCAGCTGATGGCCTTGCTATAAAAATATTTTAACGTGTCCGGTTTTCTATCTGAAGGCCGCTTACCCTGCCGAATTCCTTTTCATTATTTTTAACTAATGTGTAGTTTAAGCTTTTTGCGTGTGCAGCAATTAAAGTGTCAAGCGCTCCTATGGGCGTTCCTTTTGTTTCCAATTCCGCCCTAATAATACCATATTCAATAGCGGCATTATAATCAAATGTCAAAATATCGAAAGGAATTGAAAACTGGCGAAGAGCTGCCAGGTTTTTTTCAATAGCTGAACTTTTCCTCGCTCCATATTCTAATTCTGCTAACGTGATGATAGAAAGCGCAATTTGTCCCGGAGGGATGGCATTAAATCTTTCCAATACGGGAGCCGGTTTTTGCTTAATAATGTATATACAGATATTTGTATCGGGCAGCCAGGGCATTAATCAAATGATTCACGATTTTGCTGTTGGGACTGATTCCTGTTATTCATAAAATCTTCCGAAAATCCGGAGAGGCTTTCAAAAAAACTTTGCCACGGAGAATGGAAAGGTAAATCACCTCTCCCATTTTCTTCACATAAACTTTATTATCGTTTATCCTGAGGTCATCAGGTAATCGTATTGTCTGGTGCCCCGCTATATTTTGAATATCTGCTGTTTCTATCTTCATGGCTGATATTTGTAGCTAATAAAGATACACACTTTTTATTCGCATTTCATATCCTTAGCAAAATCATTCCGCCAATACCATTTCATTATCTCCACCGGCAACTTTCCGCACATAACCCGCAATCGTCTTCACCCAAAACGGATGAACATTCAAACAGGGAATCATGGTAAAATTTTCACCGCCGGCGTGGAGAAATATTTCTTTGCCTTCCTCTGCAATTTCTTCAAGTGTTTCGAGACAATCGCTGATGAAGGCGGGGCAGGCCACCAGCAGTTTTTTTATCCCTTCGTTCGGCATTTGCTCAAGCCGCACTGCGGTGTAAGGTTTCAGCCATTCATCCCGTCCCAGGCGGGACTGAAAAGAAAAACTGTATTTCTCTTTCGTAAGTTGTAGTTTTTCTGCCAGCAGCTTTGTCGTCATCAGGCACTGATGCCGGTAACAGCGTGCATGAGCCGGTGAATTCACTTGGCAACAGCTAACCTCTTTCAGACAATGCTGCCCGGTAACATCTCCTTTATGAATATGCCGCTCCGGTACGCCATGGTAGCTGAAAAGAATATGGTCGAAATCCTGCTGTAAATACGGTTTGATACTTTCAGCCAATGCTTCGAGGTAATTTATCTCATCATAATAAGGCTTTATAAAGCTGAGCCGGAAAGGATATTTTTTCTTCCGGTGAATCGCTTTTGCATACTCCACTGCCGTTTCATAGCTGCTCATGGCATAATGCGGATAAAGCGGCACAACTATTACTTCCTCGAGCCCCGGAATTTTTTTCATCAGTGCATTGTATGCATCAGCGGGAGCAGGATTACCGTAGCGCATAGCGATTTCCACCGGTTCATTCACCTGTTGCTGCAAAGCTGCCTGCAATTGTTTTGTCAAAACAATCAGCGGAGAGCCTTCGGTGGTCCAGATGGAGCGGTAGGCTGCTGCCGACTTCGGCGCCCGGAAGGGAACAATGATACCTTTCACCAGCAGCAGGCGGCCCAGGTAGGGCATATCAATCACCCGTTCATCCATCAAAAATTCATTCAGGTAGCGGCGTATATCTTTTAGTTCAGCAGAATCCGGCGAGCCGAGATTCATCAGTACAATTCCTTTTTTGGCTGAAGTCATGAAGATTGCAATGTGTGCAAATGTAAGTGGTGAATGGTGAATGTGAGCTTGCGTATTGACCTTTCACTATTCAGGCAAAAGCTGAATAGAATTACCGGACGATGTCCCGATACCTATCGGGAGGAGCGTCGCAAGGGACGTTGAACAGAATTACCAAAAGCCGGTGACATAAAAATCTTTACAATAAATTTTGCCGGTTGCAAACCTTTTTTGAGTGAACGGCCGTATATTTTGATTGGATAAAAATCGCTTTCCTGTCAACATGCAACCTGATTACGAACAGCCATTCATCTGATGAAAATCAAACGGTAAAATGACAGTGCAATGACAGAGATTTTGGGAGCCTGAAATTACCGAAAGTATTTTTGCGTTTACGAATAAAGCATTGTATGCACGGCACTGAACCAAAAGATATATCAGGATTTTTTGTAACCGGAATCAACTACCGCAAGTCGGATGCGGAAACAAGAGGACGCTTTGCCATCAGCCAGGAAAAATATGCACACCTGCTGGAGACAGCACCTGCTTATGGCATCTCCGAATTTTTCATCGTATCCACCTGCAATCGTACCGAAATTTATGGCTTTGCCGAAAACGCTTCTCAACTGGTACAACTTCTCTGCTCGCAAACCGAAGGTTCGCAGGAGTTGTTCTCCTCATTGGCCTATACCAAACAAGGCGTGGAAGCCGTGAAGCATTTTTTTTATGTCGGCGCCGGTCTCGATTCACAGATTCTTGGGGATTATGAAATCATCGGGCAAATAAAGCAGGCGGCCAAATGGGCCAAACAATACGACCGCATTGACGCTTTCACCGAACGCCTCGTGAACTGCATGCTGCAATCATCCAAAGCCGTGAAAAACCGGACGGCGCTGAGCAGCGGCACCGTGTCGGTTTCTTTTGCAGCTATTCAATACCTCCGCCGGCATGTAAAAAATATTAAGAGTAAAAAAATTCTTTTGCTTGGTACAGGCAAAATCGGCCGTAATACCTGCAAGAACCTGGTTGATTATCTTGGCGCCAAAAAAATAACTCTCATTAACCGCACCGAAGAAAAAGCAGCAACGCTTGCTGCAGAGTTGGGTTTGCAACCGGCAAAGATGGATGAGCTGCAGCAGTGGATTGCCGAAGCCGATATCATTCTTGTTGCCACCAATGCCGGGCAGGCGGTGATTACCTGTGCACATCTTGCCGGTTTGAATAAAAAACTCATCATTGATTTTTCCATTCCCTATAATGTGGATGCCATGGCACGGCAACTGCCCCATATAACGCTGGTGAATGTGGACGACCTGTCGAAGATGAAAGATGAAACGCTTGCCATGCGCCAGGCCGAAGTGCCGAAAGCAAACGCCATCATTGCAGAACATATTGACGAATTTATTGACTGGTACAATATGCGCAGGCATGTGCCGGTGCTGAGGGCGGTTAAGAGCAAGCTCAAGGAAATTCATACTTCCCCATTATTCATACCTTTAGTTCAGCATCAAAATCCCGATAAAAAAATTCAGCGGGTGATTGACGGTATGGCTTCCAAGATGAAGGAGCAGGACCAGAAAGGTTGTTATTATATCGAAGCCATCAATGAATTTCTTGCCACCGGGGCATAAACAGAAATGGGACGAACAATCCGAATCGGAACCAGGGAAAGCCAGTTGGCCACATGGCAGGCTATGCAGGTAAAGGAGTTGCTTGCGCAACATGGCTTTGCTTCCGACCTGGTGTATATCAAAAGCGAAGGCGATATTGATTTGAAAACTCCATTGTATGAAATGGGTGTGCAGGGTGTGTTTACAAGAAGCCTGGATGCCGCATTGCTGAGCGGTAAAATTGATGTGGCCGTTCATTCGATGAAAGATGTGCCGACGCAACCGGCAAAGGGAATTGTACAGGCAGCGGTGCTGAAAAGAGGTTCGTTTAAGGATTTGCTCGTTTATAATGGTGAGTTGTCAGTGGTGGGGGGGCAATTGGGGTTTGCGAATAGTCAATGGTCAATGGTCAATAACAACATGGGGATTCCATTCACCATTCACCATTCACCGTTGACAATAGCGACCAGCAGCATCCGCCGTAAAGCCCAGTGGCTTCACCGCTATCCTCATCATCATATTGAAAATCTGCGCGGCAATGTAAATACACGATTGAAGAAACTGGAAGAAAGCAACTGGCATGGGGCTATATTCGCCGCAGCGGGCCTGGAAAGAATCAATCTGCGACCTGAAAATTCGATTGAACTTGACTGGATGTTGCCGGCGCCGGCACAAGGCGCCATTATGGTTGTGTGCAGGGAAGACGAGGAATCTGTATTTCAAAGTTGCCAATCATTCAACGATGAGGAAACAGCAGTATGCACAAAAATTGAAAGAGATTTTTTGAGAACCCTCCTTGGCGGTTGTTCCACTCCCATCAGCGCACTGGGTACTGTTGAAAACGGCGAAATTCATTTTAAGGGAAATATTTTGTCGCCGGATGGCAAAGAAATAGCGGAAGTAGAAATGACGAAGCGGTTAAAAGATTCGGCAGATATAGGAGTGAAAGCAGCGCAGCAATTGCTGGCGCAGGGCGGTGAGGCAATTGTAGAAAAACTGCGAAAGGCAAATAAGCAAAACCTATAAGTTTTGCAGCGCATCCGCCAGCCCGGCAAACCTCGTCTGCCGGCTAAGTATGCTTACAGACCTATACAGAATTAATAATGTCCAAAAATAAAATCTGCATATTATCAACAAGGTCATTAGCTCCGTCGCTCATTGAAGAGGCAGAAGCGGCAGGTATCTGTATAGATGAACTTTCATTTATTGAAACCGAGCCGGTACAGTCGGTGGAAGTGCAACAGGAAATAGAAAATGCCTACATGCAATCGGCCACGGTTGTGTTTACCAGCATGAATGCGGTGGAAGCCGTAGCAACGGAGAAGGAAGGCCAGCATCCGGACTGGAAAATTTATTGTATTGGCCATGCCACAAAGCAACTGGTAAAAAAATATTTTGCCGAAGAAAGTATTGCAGGAACCGCGGACAATGCAACAGAACTTGCTGAGCTGATTGCTTTCGAAAGTGATTCAGATGAAGTGATTTTCTTCTGCGGCGACCGGCGAAGAGAAGACTTACTGGAAATCCTGCGCCGGCATGATATTGAAGTGGATGAGATAGTAGTGTATCAAACTATACTCTTGCCCCACAAAATAAAAAAAGAATATCATGGCATTTTGTTTTTCAGCCCGAGTGCTGTGGAAAGTTTTTTTAAGCACAACAAAGTAAATAAGCGGACGATTTTGTTTGCCATAGGCAACAGCACTGCGGACGAAATAAAAAAATACAGCAGCAATAAAGTCATCATTGGTGATGAGCCGGGGAAAGAGAGTTTGGTGAGGAAGCTCTTAGAATACTTTGCTGATGTCTGATGTAGGATGTCTGATTTAGGATGTTTGATTTTCTTAACTTAGAAACATACTTTTCATCCATAAAAATCCTCATCATGACAAGAAAAGACTTAGAAGCAAGAACTAAAAAGTTTCATGTGGATGTAATTAAATTGTGCGAAGAGTTTCCAAGAAATACAGCAGGCTTTGAAACTGCAAAGCAATTAATAAAAGCTGCAGGTTCGGTTGGCGCAAACTACCGGGCCTCTGTAAGAGCTAAATCGTCTGATGATTTTATTTATAAAATAGAAGTCGTCCTGGAAGAGGCTGATGAAAGTCATTACTGGCTGGAAGTGCAAAAGATGCAAAACTTCAAAACGGAGCAGAACTCGAAAGGTTGATCCGGGAAGCATATGAACTCACAGCCATATTTGCTGCAACAGATAAAACAAACAAAGCAAAACGAAACAAGAAGAAATGAATGCAGGATGTATAATTTGTTGTATATCCGACATCAGGCATCCTAAATCAGACATACATTCTTTATGCCAATAAATGATTTACTATTAAAAGCCCTTCGCGGAGAAAGAGTGGAGCGGCCTCCTGTATGGATGATGCGGCAGGCCGGGAGATATTTACCGGATTATATGAAGCTGCGGGAGAAATATGATTTCTTCACCCGTGTGCGGACGCCGGAGCTTGCCTGTGAAATCACTTTGCAGCCCGTTGACCAGGTTGGCGTGGATGCTGCCATTATTTTTTCCGACATACTGGTAATACCGCAGGCTATGGGTGTGGAGGTACTGCTGGAAGACGGCAAAGGACCTTTTCTGCCCAAAACAATTTTGACAAAGAAAGATATTGATGCATTAATCACGAATGGTGCAGGGGAGAGTTTAAGCTATGTGATGGACGCATTGCGGCTGACAAAAAAAGAGCTCAACGGCCGCGTGCCGCTGATTGGCTTTGCCGGTGCCCCATGGACCATACTGTGTTATTTGATAGAAGGCAAAGGCAGCAAAACGTGGGAAAAAGCAAAACAGTTTGCCTATACCGAGCCGCAACTGGCTCATTTATTACTTCAAAAAATAACGGACATCACTATTGACTATTTAAAAGCGCAGGCAGAGGCAGGCGCTGATACGGTACAGGTATTCGACAGCTGGGCAGGCTCATTATCGCCGGAAGATTTTAAAACTTTTGCCCAGCCTTATTTGATACAGATTGCCGACGCACTGAAAGATGATGCGCCGGTCATTTTATTTCCGAAAGGAAGCTGGTATGCGCTGAAAGAGTTAAGCAACAGCGGCGCTGCCGGTATCGGTATTGACTGGACCATCGCACCAAAATTTGCCAGAGAGCTGACGGAAAATAAAATCACCTTGCAGGGTAATTTTGACCCGGCAAAGCTGCTGGCGCCAATATCGCAGATAAAAAAATGGGTGCGGGAAATGATAGCAGAGTTTGGGGCGCAGAAATATATCGCCAACTTAGGCCATGGCATTACACCCAATGTGCCGGTGGAAAATGCAAAAGCATTTGTGGAGGCGGTGAAGGAATGTGCAGTAGTGATGACCCGATAGCTATCGGGTGATGAATAATCTGTGATGAATAATGAGTGAAATAATTATAAATAGAAACGTAAGGGAAGAGTGGATAAAGCTTATTCATGATCTTCAGGATAAAATCTGCACGGTACTCGAAAATGCTGATGGCAAAGCAAAATTTATTGAAGACAAATGGGAACGCCCCGAAGGAGGTGGCGGCAACACAAGAGTGATTGCAAATGGCAATGTGTTTGAAAAAGGGGGCGTTAATACTTCAGTTGTTTTTGGTGAAGTAACTGAGGCAATGAGGAACCACCTGGGAATAAATGGGGCGAAATGGTTTGCCTGCGGATTGAGCCTGGTGATTCATCCTGCTAACCCGTTTGTGCCAACCGTTCATTGCAATTACCGCATGTTCGAACTGTATAATGAAAAGGATGAAGTGATGGACAGGTGGTTTGGTGGCGGCGCTGATCTTACGCCTTATTATTTGTTTGAAGCAGATGCAAAACACTTTCACCAGATTCACAAAAATGCTTGCGACGAATTTGACACTTCGTTTTATCCCAAATTCAAAAAAGAATGTGATAACTATTTTGTGAACCGGCACCGCAATGCGGAGCGACGGGGTATAGGAGGAATTTTTTATGACTACCAGCGGCCCGATGAAATCCATGATGTGAATTTCTGGGTAAACTTTGGAAAGAGTTGTGGTGAAGCATTTATCAATGCCTACCTTCCCATTGTTGAAAAAAGAAAGAACATGCCTTACAATGCGGCACATAAGCGCTGGCAGGAAATAAGAAGGGGACGGTATGTTGAATTTAATTTAGTGCACGACCGGGGTACATTGTTCGGGCTAAAAACAAACGGAAGAATTGAAAGCATATTGATGAGCCTGCCGCCAACCATACGGTTTGAATATAACTATCAACCGGAACCGGGAAGCGAAGAGGATAAGCTGTTGCAGGTGTGTTTGAGCCCGAAAGACTGGCTAAATCAATGATGCGTGATCAGTGATGAGTGTTTTACTCAACACTAATTACCCATTACCCATAAATGAATCTTATGTATTTACAAAGACGAAACAGGATTTTAAGAAAGTCCGCTGCCATCCGTTCTTTAGTTGCTGAAACCAAACTGTCGCCGGATGATTTTATTGTGCCTTTGTTTATTGACGAAGGAACAAACAGCAAAACTGAAATTGCTTCTATGCCCGGTTATTACCGCAACAGTCTTGATATAACCGTGAAAGAAGTAAAAGAACTCTGGACCATGGGCCTGAAAAGCGTACTGCTGTTTATCAAATGCAAAGACGGGCTGAAAGATAACACCGGTAAAGAAGCATGGAATAAAGACGGGCTGATGCAGCGCAGCATTCGGGCTATTAAAGATGCCGTACCGGAAATGTTTGTAATGACAGATGTGGCGCTTGACCCTTATTCATCTTACGGCCACGATGGAATAGTGAAGGACGGAAAGATTGTAAATGATGAAACGGTGGAGGCGCTGGTGAAGATGAGTATCAGCCATGCCGAAGCCGGTGCGGATATGATGGCGCCCAGCGATATGATGGATGGACGCATCGGCGCCATCCGGAACGGACTGGAAGAAAATAATTTTACCAATGTGGGCATTATGGCTTACAGCGCCAAGTATGCTTCCTGTTTTTACGGGCCCTTCCGCGATGCGCTGGACAGTGCGCCGGGGTTTGGCGATAAGAAAACCTACCAGATGGATTACAGCAATCGTCTTGAAGCCATAAAAGAAGTATTGATGGATGTGGAAGAAGGCGCCGATATTGTGATGGTAAAACCGGCGTTGAGTTATCTCGACATTATCCGTGAAGTGAAAAATGCAGTGCATGTACCGGTAAGCGCCTACAACATCAGCGGCGAATATGCCATGATAAAATCGGCTGCGAAAATGGGCTGGCTGGATGAAGATAAAGCGATACTGGAAGTGCTTACTTCCATCAAGAGAGCCGGTGCGGATTTGATTGCAACATATTTTGCACGGGATGCGGTGAGGCTGTTAAGTTAGTATGCACGCAAAGACGCAGAGATTTCGCCAAGACGCAAAGAATCTCTTAGCGTCTTTTGTATTTTATCTTTGCGGCTTTGCGTGACTTACAAAGTTGAATAGAGAAAAGGAAGATGAACGGAGCGTCGCAACGGAAGTTCAATCAGGGTATCCCGATAACTATCAGAACTGAATACAAAAAAAATCCATGAACGAAAAGAGCAAGCAATTATTCGAGCGGGCACAACAATCCATCCCCGGCGGGGTGAATTCGCCGGTAAGGGCATTCAAAAGCGTTGGCGGTACGCCGGTGTTTATTAAAAATGCCAAAGGCGCTTACCTGTTTGATGTGGATGGCAACCGCTACATTGATTATATCGCATCGTGGGGGCCAATGATACTGGGACATGCCCACGAACCGGTGGTGAAAGCGATACAGGAATATGCAGCATATTCCACGTCGTACGGCGCACCGACGGAACTGGAAATTGAAATGGCTGAGCTCATCATCAGCATGACGGGTGTGGATTTGATTCGCATGGTAAGCAGCGGCACTGAGGCATGCATGAGTGCTATAAGACTGGCGAGAGGTTACACCGGGAAAAACAAGATTATAAAATTCGAAGGGCATTATCACGGTCATGCCGATTCTTTTTTGGTAAAAGCCGGAAGCGGTGTGGCTACATTCAACATACAAACCGTGCCGGGAGTGACTGCGGGTGTGGCGAATGATACGCTGACGGCAGCCTACAATGATTTGGATGCGGTAAAAAAAATAGCCGCAGAATATAAAGGAGAAATTGCAGCCATCATCGTTGAACCCGTAGCGGGAAATATGGGTTGCATTTTGCCGCAGCAGGGTTTCCTGGAAGAATTGAGAAAGCTATGTGATGAAGAAAATATCGTCCTGATTTTTGATGAAGTAATGACGGGTTTTCGCTTAGCTCCCGGGGGTGCGCAGGAACGATTGGGTATAAAAGCAGATTTGGTTACTTACGGCAAGGTAATCGGTGGCGGTATGCCGGTAGGCGCTTTTGGGGGTAAAAAGGAAATCATGCAGCACATAGCACCGCTGGGCAACGTGTACCAGGCTGGCACGCTGAGCGGAAACCCGATTGCCATGATTGCCGGCTATACTGTGTTGAAAGAATTAAAAAACAATCCTGCCATTTTTAAAGAACTGGATGAAAAGACAGAATACCTGTACAACGGGCTGGATGAAGTGTTCAAAGCATGGAAGCAGCCCTATGTTATCAATCATATCGGCTCGATGATAAGCGTTCATTTCAGCGACCACCCGGTGATTGATTTTGCATCGGCTTCTTCGGCCAATAACGAGCAGTTTAAAAAATATTTTCATGCCATGCTCAGGCGTGGCATTTATCTACCGCCTTCAGCATTTGAAAGCTGGTTCCTGAATAATGCTTTGTCGTATGCCGATATTGACAGAACAATTGAAGCGACGAGGGAGAGCCTTGCGGAAATGTGAGGAAACAAAAATCCCTGAATGAAAAAATTCAGAAACAGGTACAGGATTCCTTCGGCACGGCTGCAAACCTGGAATTACGGCTCACCGGGTTTTTATTTCATTACCATCTGTACAAAAAACCGTGAATGTTATTTTGGAGAAATCAGGAATGGGGAAATGTATTTAAATGAATTGGGAAAAATTGCAAATGAAGAATGGTTAAAAACACCACACATACGACCCGATATGAACCTGGAATTGGGTGAATTTGTTGTTATGCCCAATCATTTTCATGGCATTGTGATAATTGGGGAAAATAAATACAATACCCGGCAAAATACGGATCGTGATGATGCCGGTATTCGTGATGACGCCGGTATTCGTGATGACGCCGGTATTGGTAGAGACGCCGGTATTGGTAGAGACGCCGGTATTCGTGATGACGCCGGTATTCGTGATGACGCCGGTATTCGTGATGACGCCGGTATTGGTAGAGACGCCATGCATGGCGTCTCTACCAATCAATCCAATCAATCCAATCAATCCAATCAATCCAATCAATCCAATCAATCCAATCAATCCAATCAATCAAACGAATACAACCAATCCAACGGACCAAACAAACCCAACCCATCCGCCCCGTTCAATACATTCGGCCCGCAATCAAAAAACCTGGGTTCAATTTTGCGTGGTTACAAATCATCGGTGACCACCTATGCACGAAAACACAACATTGATTTCGGATGGCAGGCCCGATTCCATGACCATATCATCCGCAGCTATGAGGAATACGTTTACATATCGCAATACATCATCAACAATCCAAAAAAATGGGTGGAAGACAAATTCTATAACGGGTGATTTAAACAAATCATACCAAAAATTGCCACCCCCATTTGTGGGGTGACGCAGAGACGCCATGCATGGTGTCTCTGCGGGTAAACAGGCAACACGATAATCATCATAAAACGTAAATGCCGGTCGTAATCAAAAAAATTACAACCGGCATTTGTTTATCATTTTTTATTTGAGACGCCATGCATGGCGTCTACATTATTTACAATTTCGCTCCCACACTCACAAAAAATGCTCTTCCGTCAGCGGGCAGGGTGCCGGGGCCGGGGTAACCGCCGGCACGACGGGTGAAATATCTTTCATCAAACAGATTGTTAACTCCTGCTTTTATGTTCAGCCCCCTGGAAAATTTATATGTGGCTGTTAAATCTGTAATTGTGTAAGACGGAATCAATCCGTTGTTGCCGTTGGTGGTCGGTGTCACTGTGTTGTTGGCATCGCTGTAGGTTTCTCCCACATAGCTGAGCTGCGCCGTGAGCAGGATGCCTTTGTAACCGGCCGTGATACCGCCGCGGAAAATATGCTCCGGTGCATTTTCCACCTTCTTGCCTTTGGTGGCAGCATCTTTATGATCGCTGCCGTAACGGGCACGGGTGTAACCGTAAGAACCAAATACAATCAGATCGGTCTTTGTATTTTTTGTAAATGCACGAACCGGGTTAAACTCCACATAGCTCTCAATACCTTTGCTGGTGCTGTTGCCTACATTGGTAATAAGACGATACGAAGGCGTGCCGGTAACTGTAACTGTTCCGATACGGTTGTTGTATTGCAGGTAATAGGCGCTTACATCAAACTGCAAAAAGTCTTTCACCTTGCCGCGGTAGCCAAAATCAATATTGTATCCTTTTGAATCTTCGAGATTCGGATCCACCACATCGGTAGTGGGCGGGGCCTGCAGGTTGGCAAACTGGATAGGACGGTATGCCTGCGTGATGTTTCCGTAAAACTCTGTGTTGCCAATATGATACTCCACACCGATACCGCCCAGCAAAAAGCTGCGGCTGCGGCTGATGTTTTGCAGATAAACAGGCTGGCCGCTGCTGTACCCGTTGATACCGGAAGCTGCACCTTCGAGCCACTCATAACGGATGCCAGGCACAAGGAGAAACTTATCGGAGAAACGGAAAATATTTTCAACAAACACGGCGGCATTCTTTGAATCAAATTCAATATCTCTCGGGTAATTGCCAATCACAGTTACATCATACTCGCTGCCGGTAGTTCCTTTGCCATCGGCACGGCGGTGCGTGGTGCCCGTATAAAGACGGATACCGGCAGACAACGAGTTATCCATTTTACCCAATGCATAATCGGTAAGAATGCGGCTCTCCAGTCCATAGTTGCGATAGTGGTCAATCTGCACCGTGCGGTTATTATAGTTGCCGGTAGCGGAGTTAATGCTGTCTTTGGTAGTGATGGACTGCAGGAAGCCTACGCTGTTGCGGTTGCCGAGGGTAGCAAAGAGTTTTGTATTCCACTTTGTATTTTCAGTGATTTGATAGTTGGCAATGAGTGCCGGCGTGGTCCATGTAATATCAAACCAGTTGCGGCTGCGGAAACTCTGTTGCGCATCGCTGTACAGTTGCGCATCGGTAAGTCCGCCGGGTTGCTGGCTGCGGATATGCGAATGCATGGTTTCGGCTGTCAGCGAAAATTTTCCGGTAAAGCGGTAAGTGAATGTGCCGTAACCGGCATTTGTATAGTAGCGGCTGTTATTTCTCCAGCCATCCCCATTGCGGTGGTCGAAGAAAGTGTAGTAATGAAACTTCTTTGTCTCGCCACCAATGGCATTATAAGAATTGAACAATGCATTGCTTCCAATGGTCTGCTGTGTTTCAAACTCAAAAGGCTTGTTGATTTCGCTGCCGTTTCGAAGAATATAATTTACCAGTCCGCCAAACTGCGGGCCGTATTGCAACGAGCCCTGGCCTCGCACTACTTCAATCCGCTGCACAGCCTGCAACTGCGGATTATAATAAGCTTCGGGATACCCAAAAGGATCTGCAGCAATATCATAACCGTTCTGGCGCACATTGAACTCCCAGCTGCGGTTGGGACTGAGACCTCTTGCGGCAATGCCAATCTGGATGCCGCTGGGGTCACTTTCCCAAATGTGAATGCCGGGCACTTTGGCCATCACCTGGCGCATGGTGTTGGTCACCACGTTGCCCTGCACATTATCCAATACGATGAGTGCATTTTTTTTACCGGCATAAATGCTGGTGCCTACTACTTCAGGCATCTGCTGGTAGTCGCTTTTGCTGTAGCGGCCCACCACGGTAATATCGGGCAAATATTTATGAACGGGCTTGGTAGAGTCGTCATGAAAAATTTTAGCTTCATCGGTTTGGGCAAAGCCAGTCAATGAAACAACGGAAATTAGAGTAAAGAACAATAACCTTTTCTTCATAGTGTTGATTTTTCGGGGGCAAATATCAATTACACAACTTAACTGCATTTACGGTTTGAGAAAAACGGTTTACGCAAAGTGGAAAAGAGTCTTGACGAAAGGACTGACAGAGATCAATCCGTCTTATGACTTTTTAAAAACGTATTTTCAGTGAAATTTTCTGTATGAAACAATTTGCCTGTCTTTGGCTGCTATCGCTGACAATTAAAGGATTCCCTCAGCAAAATATGGAGAGCCATTTCAAAATCTATGACACCCGCTCGAAGCAGCTTGTTTCTTTTGACAAAATTGTGACAGCCATGGCCAACGCCGATGTGCTGCTTTTTGGCGAAGAGCATAACGACAGCGTGGGGCATTACCTGGAGGCGGAAATTTTCAAAGCGCTGTTCATCCGTTACGGAAGCAAGATTGTTTTAAGCCTTGAAATGTTTGAAACCGACAACCAGCTGGTGCTGGACGAATACCTTGCCGGATTTATTGATGAAAGCCGGTTGGCACGGGATGCCCGGCTCTGGAATAATTATAAAGATTACCGGCCGATGGTGGAATTTGCGAAGCAAAATAAAATTCCGGTGATTGCCGCCAATCCGCCGCGCCGGTATGTGAATCTTGTAAGCCGGCGGGGAACGCAGTCGCTGGACAGTTTATCTAAGGATGCAAAGAAATTTTTACCCCCATTGCCCTACGACACACTGAGCGGCCGCTACCGCGAAAAGTTTTTTGAAGTGATGAAGGGAAGTCCCGGTGGCGATAATCCGAGGGTATATTACAGCCAGAGCCTGTGGGATGCAGGTATGGCTTACAGCATTTATAAATTTTTAAAAAAGAACAAGGGCAAAAAAATTTTTCATTGCGTGGGCGGCTTTCATACCGAAGAAAAACTGGGCACAGCTGCCCAGCTGCAATTGCGGAATAAAAGACTAAGAATTTTGAACATAGCCTGTTTTAGTAATTCCTTATTCAATATTGCTGACCCGATGCTGGCCGGGTGGAAAAAGGAAAGTTACCGCGGCGATTATATCATCGTCACCAATCCTGATTTGAAAAAAACATTTTGACCAGCCCTGCAAATCCGGTGCAGCGGATTTCATTATCGGAAATAGTTGTAATTTTTGAGCTTAGAACAGAAAAGAAAAATAATCCCGTCAGTCAATGCCAGCATTCTTTGATACTAATTCTGCCGGGCAGCGGAAGCTGGCCGCCGTGATGTTTGCCGACATGACGGGCTATACAGCCATGATGCAGGACGATGAAGTGCATGCAAAACTTTTAAGAACCCGGCAAAAGAAAACCCTCGAAACACTTGTACCGGCGCATAATGGAACCATTATCCAGTATTTTGGCGATGGCACCCTGAGCCTGTTTGGCAGTGCAGCGGATGCAGTGCGCTGTGGTGTAGCCATCCAGCATGAATTACAAAAAGAACCCAAAGTCAAATTAAGAATCGGCATTCACAGCGGCGATGTGGTGTACGATACCGAAGGTATTTATGGCGATTGTGTCAACATCGCCTCCCGCATCGAATCACTCTCCGTTCCGGGCGCCGTACTTTTTTCCGGCAAAGTATATGATGAAATAAAAAACCAGCGTGACATTAAAGCCAGCCTGCTGGGAAAGTTTAATCTAAAAAATGTAAAACAACCTGTTGAAGTATATGCGGCAGTCAACGAAGGCATGGTGGTTCCTCTGCCGCAGGAAATAAGCGGAAAAACCGCTGCGGAAAATATTTCCCTGCCGGCTTTATTTAAAAAGAAATCAGTACAGATTGTTGCTTTGGCAATAGCAGCCATCATCCTTACACTGGCCATATTGTTGTTAACCCAACTTCCGGGAAAAAGCAGCACCCTGGATTCGATTGCCGTTTTACCATTGGAAAATCTTTCCGGTAATCCCGACCAGGAATATTTTGTTTCAGGCATGCATGAAACACTCATTACAGAACTTTCCAAAATAAGTGCTTTGAAGGTTATTTCCCGAACATCAACAGTACAATACAAAAACACAAAAAAGGCCTTGCGCCAGATTGCAAAAGAGCTGGGCGTAAAGGCGCTTATTGCAGGCTCTGTAATACGGGAAGGCAATACGGTACGCATCACAGTACAGTTGATTGACGGCACTTTGGAAAAACATCTTTGGTCCGATAAGTTTGACCGGGAATTAAAAAACATTCTTGCCCTGTATAGCGAAGTGGCACAGAAAATTGCCGGTGAGATTAAAATCAAACTATCTCCCCAGGACCAGATGAGGCTGGTTACTTCGCCGGAAGTGAATGCCCGTGCTTATGAGTATTATTTAATTGGCCGTCATTTCTGGAATCAAAGAACTATAGAGAGTTATAAACGGGCCATTGAAAGTTATAAGAAGGCACTCGAACAGGATACTGCTTATGCTCCGGCCTATGCGGCACTGGCTGATTGTTATATTCTGCTGGGCGAACAGGGTGGTATGCCACAGCAGGAAGCCGGGGGGCTTGCGAATGAAGCCATACAAAAAGCGCTGGCGTTAAACAACAAGCTGGCTGAAGCCTATTCTTCGCTGGGTGTATGGAAATTATCGTTTGAATGGAACTGGGATGAATCAGAAAAAGCATTCCTGCGGGCCATTGAACTCAATCCGGGTTATGCCATCACTTATCAGTGGTATGGTCGAACGCTTGGATTTATCGGACGATTTGACGATGCAATTAAACACCTTGAAAAAGCAAGGGAGCTTGACCCGCTTTCACCCGTCATTCTTGCTTACATAGGCCAGGTTTATATTTATGCAAAACAATATACAAAAGCAGATGAGCAGCTGCAGCAGGCATTGAAGGTTCATCCCAATCATTCGTTGATTCTTCATAATATCGGGGAGCTTTACATAGCGCAGGGGCGATATGCTGAAGCTATTGAACCGCTGAATCAATCAGCCATCATGTCTGTGTCGGCCCACTACGAGGCCATACTGGGATACGCTTATGCCCGTGCCAACCGGAGGGAGGATGCAATGAAAATCCTGAACGATTTGATGAACCGGTCTGATTCCATTGTTTTTTCCGGTTTTAACCTGGCAGCCGTTTATATGGCATTGGGAGAAAAGGGAAAAGCGCTGACTCAGCTTGAAAAAGGGTTTGAACAGCATGATGTATGGATGAAAGAACTGAAAGCCTGGCCCTGGTTTGATTCATTGCAAA
>Ga0137829_12123080_pt1 | contig 45266 bp, 30 predicted proteins | sample OV2TP2_FD_97737 | JGI IMG/M metagenome (GOLD analysis project Ga0137829, IMG submission 97737) | reverse complement strand
GTTTATGTTTTCCTGAATTCAGGATAATAAACCCGGTGATGCCAACAAAAAGAAAAGCACCGATGACATAAAGTATCCGCTTTTGCATAAAAAATTATTTTAGGTTCATTGGTTGGTTAAAAAAAAAACCAGGCTGCAGCCTGCGCTGCAGGCCTGGTTGAAAAGAGTATTCAGTTCTTCACCACTTTGATGGTTTGTTTTACTGCATTATTCTTCACGGCAGTAACCACGTAAGTACCGCTGGCCACATTATCATTATTCCACTGCACAGTGTGCACACCGGCCTCATGTTTTTTATCGGCCAGTACTTTTACAAGCTTGCCCTGCATATCATACACCATCACCTTTACCTGCGAGGGAGCATCCACGCTGTATTTAATAGTGGTGCTGCCCTTGCTGGGATTGGGATAAGATGTGATGTTCATTTCGGGAGCCGCCAGTCCCAATGTGCTTGCAGGAGTTTTTGCTGTAGCTACTTCCGGTGTAGTGTTATTACTTCTGTCCGTTGCATCGGCATCATCACAATCGCAGTTATGTGTGCCGGCCCAGGGGCTGGCTACATAAGGGAAGGATGACTTAAGCGCTGCATCGTTGCTGGTAACGCCGGCATTGTAAGTAAGTACATCAACAAGGTCTTGTGTTACCGGGCTGCCCACGCAGTTAAAATCATCGTACCATATACCGAGGGCTGCCAGCGCAATGCCAGCTACTGCCTGCAGTTCGATGCGTACAATATCATCTTCCAGTCTTCTTCCGTTGGGAAAACCGTCCATGTTTGGAATCCACTGCAATGAAGCATCTGCATTGTAAGCAGGATCCGTTAAGCCAAGCACGGCTGCCTGCACAATACCCAGGTTGCTGAACTGGGGATGATTTCTGGGCGTTGGCGTTGTTGCCATATTCAGGCGAAGCATATCGCCGCCATTGGGCAAAAAGTTATGGATAAAAGGTTTGCCTGCAGCCAGCGGGTTGCCGCCTTTACCTGTGGCTAATTGATAAGGCCGCAGGTTGGGCACACCGGTATTAAAAATGGGCCACAAGTCAACTGAACGGGGTGAGTTGGCAGCGGGTAAAAGAAGATTTCCAAACACTGCATCATCCAAAGCAGTGCCTGCCAGTGCCGGGTTGCCTTTCAAACCGAACAAACCATTTTGCCCGTTGCCAAACCCAAAGCCATTGCCACCGAATGCACAAGCCAGCGAATTTTTCTGAATACGAAGTGGAGCCAGTGCAGGCACTGCCGGGCCAAAAAGGGCATCATCCAAATACAATCCCAGCTCAGGGTTGTAGAAATAATTTCCAAACACATTCAGTCTTTCCAGGTCCTGGTAAGGTGTCAGTGAGTTCCAATAGTCTTTCATGCCGATGGGAACAATCACTTCGTTGGTAAGCGGCATGCCGAGGCGGCTAACCTGGATCCACGGGCCGGAAGCGCCGATGCCATTGTTGTTGTTTTCATAATCCTTGTAATCTTTCAGCACATTTATCTTCTGCCGGCTGGCCGAAGCCCAGATGCCGATTACATAATCAGCATCGAGAATGCTGCTGGCCTGCGATGCCGATTTACCATCTTTTTGCAAGGCAGAAATATCTACCTGCAAAGCAATGGTGGAAACATTCAGACATTTCAATCCATCAATGAATTGAGTGCCCGTGGTGCGGGGAGCATCGCCCAGGTCAAAAATGCCGCCCAGGTCAACAAAGAACGGATCGTCAGAAGGACCACAGAACACTTTTTCGCCGCTGCTGGCAGTGGTGATGGCACTTTGAATGAGCGACTCATAATCGGGTGCATTTAACCCCACCGGTGAACTGATGGAACGGGGACCGATATTATTCGGTGGCACAACGCCATTACTTACCACAGTGGAGAAAGTTTTACCTCCATTGGTGCTTTTTTCCATTTTGTAAGTCGTTTTCAGGTTTTGCTTACCCAGCCGGATGTTGAAGAAGGTGGTGGGGTCTTCATTGGTATTATCAAACGAAAAGCGATAGACAATATCATCGCCTTTGGTGGCCAGGTTATTGTCAATGTGAATTTCATAGCGGATGTTTTTGCCAAATTGGTAATAGTTGGGGCCGCCCTGCGGCAACTGACCGGGTATGTAGCAGGCGATGATGGTGATCTTGTTCGGATCATCGGGACTGCGGAATGCATACAGGTCGGTATTGTCCGCCAGCGGGTCGTTTGCAATCAGTGGCGCTTCGCGGTGGCTGGATGCAAATGCTCCGTATGGAAACATGTTGATGAACATGGCCGCCAGCAAGATGGAAGCATAGATTTTTCTTTTCATAAATAAATCTTTAGTGTTGAATAATTGAAATAATCACAGGCAGGATGCAGTTAGTCCTTCTGCGGATGGATTTTCATTATATACCCGGGCATTACAGCAGTAGATACGGAAGCCAGGTAAAGGCGGATTTAAGAAAATAAAAAAGGCTGCTCCACCGGAACAGCCTTTGAAACAAAATATTTTCCTGCTCACTCCTTCTTCACCCCAATCACCGGCAAGCTTTTTTCATTAATCATTTGATTCAGCTTTGCTACATCCTCATTCATTATTTTCTTCAGCTTATTCAGTTGTTCATCAATCTGTACTACCTGTTCGGCATAAGCATCTTTTGCCTGTTTAGAAAGCCCTGACTGACCTGCTGCAGATGCATTATAAATACTGGAAAGTTTGTCATCCAGTTTGATCGGATAGTTCAGCACATCCTGGCTGCTTTTGGCTTTGGTCTGGTGCAGCGCTTCTTCCACCGCTGTTATTTGCTTGTTCACTGTATCAATCTGCTGCTTAATTTCTTTTGATAAATCTTTTCCCACCCTGGCGCTGAAATCATTCATCTGCTGCCGTACTTCCCGGATATTTTTAATAGCCTGCATAATTTCCGACGACTTATCCCGGATGGTGATCAGGTGGTTAAACTGCTCTTCATACTCAGCCTGCGAAGTTTTATAATTCGGATCAGCAAGAATGGTAAAAGCAACTTCTGATGAGTCGCTGCCCGATTTGAATTTTGCAAAATAATTTCCCGGTGCTGCTTTGGGTCCGCCCACAAAACCGTTCCATAAAATCAGGCCCTCCACCCGTTCTGCCTCAGGATAGTTCATATCCCACTCGAACCGGTTCATTCCTTTGGCCACTTCAATTTTATTTTCTCTTGCAGTAGTAGAAAAAGTTTTTATGGATTTTTTGTTTTTATCCATTATCTCAATGGAAAGTTTCGTGCTGTCGTTTGCATTTTTCATAAAATAATTAAAGACGACTCCGTTTGGAGGATTCATTCCCACATTGCGAAGAGCAATACCTGCAAAAGCGCCACCACCGCCGCGGCGTCCACCACCCGGCATGCGATAAGCAGGGTTCACACTGAACACATGCAGGTTATTATTCAGCACATCGGCACTTTTTTCCTGCACCACTGTTAAATCATCCAGTATGTAAAAGCTTCTGCCTTGCGTGGCCACAAGCAGGTCGTTGTTTTTTATCCCTAAATCAGTGATGGGCACTACCGGCAGGTTGAGCTGAAACGATTTCCAGCTGGCGCCGTCGTCATACGAAATATACATGCCATATTCCGTGCCGGCATACAGCAGGCCCGGCCTTTTCCTGTCTGCACGCAGGGCACGGGTAAAATGCAGGGAGGGAATGCCGTTTACAATCAGCTTCCATGTTTTGCCGTAATCTTCTGTTTTATAAATGTAGGGTTTGAAATCATCCACTTTGTATCGTGTGCCCACAAAATAAGCGGCTCCGTTTTTGAAGGGATCCACTTCCACGCAATTCCACATCATCCACTGTGGCAGATTTTTTGGTGTTACATTCTCCCAGTTTTTTCCTCCATCCTTACTTACATAAATCAACCCGTCGTCACTTCCTGCCCATAGCAGGTCTTTTTCCACCCAGCTTTCCGTAGCGGTAAAGATGGTGCAGTAATATTCAACACTTGTATTATCCTTTGTAATCGGCCCGCCGCTGGATGCCTGTTTGGCTTTATCATTGGTGGTAAGGTCAGGTGAAATTTCCTGCCAGCTTTTTCCTTCATCTTCCGTTACGAAAAGATGATTGCCCGCAGCATATAGCCGTTTCGGATTGTGCGGCGAAAAGAAAATCGGGTAGTTCCACTGAAAACGATACCTGGCGGCCTCGGCGCCGGCGCCCATATTATCAATGGGCCATACATTTATTAACCGGCTTTCTCCTGTGCGGTGGTCAAGCCGCTGCAACATACCCATATAGTTGCCACCGTATGTAATATCTGGATTCAGCGGGTCGGCCACCACGTAACCACTTTCGCTGCCCGCTGCATTTTCCATATCCGCTGCAGTGATGGCAGCACCATAAGTTCTGCTTCTTATACGCAATGCGCTATTGTCCTGCTGGCCGGCAAGCAGGCGGTAAGGAAATGCATTATCGGTACTTACACGGTAAAGCTGCGCAGTGGGCTGGTTTAAATAAGTGCTCCAGTTGTTGCCGCCGTCAAAACTTACCTGGGCGCCGCCATCATCGGCCACAATCATCCGGTTGCCGTCTTCGGGATCAATCCACAAATCATGATGGTCGCCATGTGGTGTCTGAATGCTGCGAAAGGTGCGGCCTCCGTCGGTGCTCACCATAAAGCCCACATTGGGACAATATACTTTGTTTTCATTTTTCGGATCTACAAAAACCTTGGTGTAGTACCATGCCCGCTGGCGTATGTTGTTGTCGCTGCTGCTGAGTGTCCAGGTTTCGCCGCCATCGGCACTCATGTACAAGCCGCCGCTGGCATTTTCAATGATGGAATAAACTTTATCCGTGTTAGATGGCGCCACGGCAACACCCACAATTCCCCACACAGCTTTCGGCAATCCTTTCTTTGAAGAAATATTTGTCCATGTTTCGCCCCCATCGGTACTTTTATACATACCACTTCCTTCACCGCCGCTTTCCAAACTATAGGGTGTACGAATGACACGCCACATGCCGGCATAAAACACATTAGGGTTTCCGGGTTCCATCACCAGGTCGCTGCAGCCGGTCTGGTTGTTTATATACAATGTCCGCTTCCATGTCTTGCCGCCATCCGTAGTTTTGAAAACACCGCGTTCTTCATTGGGGCCAAACAAATGACCCACCACTGCTACCCACACGATGTCCGGATTTTTTGGATGAATAATGATACGGATGATGTGACGCCCATCTTTAAGCCCGATATTTTTCCAGCTCCTGCCGCCGTCATCGCTCCGCCACATGCCGCCGAGGCCTTCGCTTACATTGCCCCGCATGGTGTTTTCACCCTCGCCCACATATATAATCGTTTCGTCGGAAGGCGCTACTGCTACAGCACCAATGGAGCTTCCGAAGTATTTATCAGAAATATTCACCCAGTTGCTGCCCCCATCAGTGGTTTTCCATACGCCACCACCAGTGCCACCGAAATAAAATGTGTTTTTATTTTTATAGCTGCCGGCTACGGCTGCGCTGCGTCCACCGCGGAAGGGGCCTACCAGCCGGTATTTAAGTTTTGAGAAAAGCAGTTCTTCATCTGCCGGCGGCTGCATTTGAGCCGGGGCAGATTTTGTTTTTTGTGCAAAAGAGAAAATGGAGATGCCAGAAATGGCAAGCAATAAAAAAATCTTTCTCATGTGTTTTGGTGTTAGGGGGATGAATTTACGAATTGTTGTAATTGAAATATCACCAACACCTGTTTCAAAAGTCAAAAATCAGAACACAGTGGCACTGAGTTAAGGAGGAACACTGGGAGTTTACCTCTGAAACAACAGCTCTGTGTAGCTCAGTTTCTTATAACCTCTGTGTTGAAATTACTTTTGAAACAGGTTGTATTAATTAAAAAGCCCCGTTATTGCCGGAGCTTTTCATTTCCTGTGATTTTAATTAAAATGCTTTTGGTTTTACCAGCCCTTCTTTTACCAGCTGATCAAAAACCGGTTTAAAATATTTATCATTTACCTGCTGAACAGTTTTCTTGGCATTTATCACTTCTTTTTCCAGTTGGGCGGCCCGTTGCACCTGCAGGTTCGATGGTGGCGCCTCCTGCCCGGCCACAGCGCTGTACACATCAGTTATTTTTTCCCGCAACCTTTCTTCCTCTGCAAAAATGGATTTCTGTGTGCTGGCCAGCAGTTGTTTTCTTTGTTCTTCCAGCTTATTATTGAATTCCATCATCAGTTTTTTGGTCGCAGAATCTTTTACTTTATCCAGGTTATCTTTTATCAGTTTCTGTTTTTCATTGATGTCGTCCACATTGGCAGCAAGGTCTTCGTGCAATTTATACAGCTGCATGGCTGTTTTGAATTGCAACTGCCGGTCGGCCAGGGTAAATTCTTTGTTCTTCTCATCATGCAGCAGCTTCAAAGGTTGTTCATACACTTTATCCCCCACTTTCAGTTTTACTACATAATCACCCGGCAGCACCATGGGCGCCACAAATCCCCCGAAATCAAGTTTGGTGCCGCCGCTGGCAATCTTCGGCGGCTTCATGCGCAGATTCCAGCTCACTTTATTTATTCCTTTTCTTTTGCTGCCGGGTATGGATTGTACCAGTTTGCCATCCTTGTCATAAATCTCCAGTTTTACATCGGCAGTAGTCACTCTTTCTTTCAGGTAATACTGTATGGGAGGAATGGAAACCGGGTTGGGCGCCACCCATCCGCCGGTGCTGGGAAATCCGCTTTCGCCGAATTTGCCGGCAGTTAATACAATAGGGGTATTAGGAAACAAGTGAACATCTTTTTCTGCAATCTGCTTCGTCATCGATCGCATCGGCGAAATGTCGTCAATGATAATAATACCCCGCCCATGTGTGGCCAGCACCAGGTCGTGGGTGAGAGGATGAATTTGGATATCTCTTACCAGTGCATAATCCGGAACCCGGTTTTTCATCCGGAACCAGTTTTCGCCGCCGTCAACTGTGGCAAACAAACCCATTTCAGTTCCCAGGAAAAGCAAATCCTTATTCACCGGGTCCTCTTTTATTTTATGTGCAAAGCCGGTAAACTCAGGGCTGCTGATGCGTTTCCATGTTTTACCCATGTCAGCTGATTTGGCAAGATAGGTTTTATGATCGCCAAACATGTGATTATCGAACGTGATGTACACCGTTTTTTTATCAAAGCGGCTGGGCTCTACACTGCTAATCCATGTTCCTGCCGGAATGCCGGTTGCCGAATAATTTTTTGAAACATTAGTCCATGTCTTACCCCCGTCAACGGTGTATTGTACATTGCCGTCATCGGTGCCAATCCAGATCAGGTTTTCATCCAGCGGCGATTCGGCAATGGTGAAAATAGTACAATGATTTTCCGCCGAAGTATTGTCGGCGCTCAGCCCTCCGCTTTCTTCCTGCAGTTGTTTCTTTTTATCGTTGGTAGTCAGGTCGGGAGAAATTTTTGTCCAGTTGGCGCCACGGTCCGTTGATTTAAAAAGGTATTGCGAACCCGTATAAAGATTTTTTTTGTTTTTTGCCCCGGTCACGATGGGTGTGTTCCAGTTCCAGCGCAGTTTTTCTTCACCGGCATATTGTGGTTTAATATTAACAGATTTAAAAGTTGTAAGATTAATTCTTCCCATATTGCCACCCTGCGATTCGGCATATGCGGTATTTAAATCGTTGGGATCGGGCACTACCCAAAAACCATCGCCGCCATAAACTGCTTTCCAGTCGCCATTGCCCACACCGCCGGCTTTGGCTGATGGCGCAAACCAGCTTCCGTTGTCCTGCAATCCCCCGTATACCCGGTACGGATCTGCATTGTCAATAGCCACATGATAAAACTGGCCTACCGGCAGGTTTTGAATAAAGGTCCAGGTGGCGCCGCGGTCAAGACTTACATACACACCGCCATCGGTACCCAGGTACATTTGACTGGTGTTATTCGGGTTTATCCAAAGTGCATGATGATCGCTGTGTACCCAGCCGCCATCCGAGCTGGCTTCAATAAAAGAATAACCGCCATCATTGGAATAAGAAAAACTGAGAGCCGGCCGGTACACTCTTTTGGGCTCTTTGGGATCAATCACCAGTGTACTGAAATAAAATGGGCGACTCACCACATTGAAAGTGGCGCTTTGCTGTTTCCAGTTTTCACCGCCGTCTGACGAAATATAAAGCCCGGTATTATTTGATTCAACAATAGCCAGCAAATTATCAGGTGCACTGGGCGCCAAAGTCATAGCCACCCGGCCAAAGGGTTTTGGCGGAAGTCCTTTTGTAAGTTCTTTCCAGGTTTTGCCTCCGTCATTACTTTTATAAATAGCGCTGCCGGGGCCACCGGAATTAAAGGAATAGGGTTGCCGGCGAAATTCCCATGTTGTGGCATAAATGATATTTGTGTTTTCCGGGTGAATGGCAATATCGGCGCAGCCGGTTTTTTCATTTATGTATAATATCTTATCCCAGGTTTTTCCGGCATCTGTTGATTTATACAAACCGCGGTGAGTACCATCACTCCAGAGAGGGCCTGGCGCCGCTACATAAATAATATTGGAGTTTTTAGGGTCAATGATGATTTTGGAAATATGCTCCGTACTGTCAAGCCCGATCTTAATCCAGTTGTCGCCCGCATCAGTTGATTTATATAAGCCAACCCCGATGGAAACGGAATTACGCATATTGCTTTCGCCGGTACCGGTATAAATCACTTTGGGATTTTTCTGATCAATAGCAATAGCGCCAATGGACTGGCAGTATTTATCAAAGATGGGTTTGAACGATGCCCCGGCATTGGTGGTTTTCCAGATGCCGCCACCGGCTGTGCCCACATAAATTGTTTTTCCGTCATCATTCACACCTTCAATGGCAGTGATGCGTCCGCTCATGGTGCCGGGGCCCAGCCAGCGGGCTTCCATCATACCGAAAGTAGCGGAGTTTATTTGAGTTTGTGAAATAGCTGCTGTCAGCAAACAAAATGTTGCTGCAGTAAGAAAAGCTTTAAGCATAAGCCCTGGTTTATAAAACAAAAATGAGCTTTTAAATAAATATAAACGGAACCACAGAAGCGGAATACGAACTATTTATTGCGGATCAGTTTTTGTAAAATTTCAGCGTCGCTGTGTTTCCCGGTAAATTATTTATCAGGCTTAAACAACACATCATCCACCGGTTTATTGACTTCAATCTTTGTAAACGAGACTTCACCGGGACCAAAACCGGTTTGTGCATAAGGAAACACATACCCTTCGGGCAATTTGGTATAATTGCTGAATGTCTGCACCTGCTCCACCTCCTGGCCGGTTGCTTTGGTTTTGGTAATCTGTTTCAGAAGGTAAAATGATTGCGGATCAATAAACATGGTAGCTTCAGAACCGCCTTTGTAAATTACTTTCAGTTTATGGCATTCAGTTCCTTCATAATCTTCTTTCCCGAGATATTCCACCTGGTGGCCTTTTTCCTTATAATCCAGCAGGCCCTGCAAGTCCAGTTGATCGGCCGCTTCTTTTACCACTTCGGCGGGCTGCGCTTCGGGAGATGCCTGTCCCTGGAATGGAAAATATTGCCATCCTTCCGTTGGAGTGAAAATGATATAGCCCATCATACCCATGGCAGAAATTTCAACCCGCATGCCCTTGTTATGCGAAAGGAAAAGTTTTACAGGTATTTCTGCGCCCATTACTGTCATATTTCCTTCCATAATAACAGTACTGAGCTGTTTAAGTTTTTCTTTTCCGCCGATAGCCTCAATATGTTTCTCAATTATTTCGTCGGCAGACTGTGAAAAAACAGGCAGGACAAACAGGAACAGATAAACTGCTGCAAAAATCTTTTTCATAAAAATAAATTTTTAGGTGAAGCGAATTTAATGATTAACTTTTCACCGGCGGTGAACAAAGTTTAAAATAATTTTCATCCGATGAATCCTTTTTCCATAACCGGCAAGCTGGCGGATGTTCATACCCGGTCGGTTTACCCGGCTGAAGTGGTTGTAAGCAATGGCAGGATTATATCTGTAAAACCAATTCATAACTCACAACGGCTTACTAACGGCTACCTGCTTCCCGGTTTCATTGACAGCCACGTTCACATCGAAAGCTCGATGCTGTTGCCGTCGGAGTTTGCCCGGCTGGCGGTAGTGCACGGCACGGTAGCCACTGTAAGCGACCCGCACGAAATTGCCAATGTGTGTGGAATGAAAGGCGTGGAGTTTATGATTGAAAACGGGAAAACGGTTCCTTTTAAATTTTATTTCGGAGCGCCGAGCTGTGTGCCAGCTACGGAATTTGAAACAGCAGGGGCCAAACTTGATTCTGCAGCAGTAGAAGCATTGCTTCGCCGGCCCGAAATAAAATACCTGAGCGAGATGATGAATTTTCCCGGTGTGCTGAATGAAGACGAAGAAGTGATGAAGAAAATTGCTGTTGCGCATCGCCTGCTGAAGCCGGTGGATGGCCATGCGCCGGGACTACGTGGCGAACAGGCAAAACAATACATTGCTGCCGGCATTACCACCGACCATGAATGTTTTACACGGGAAGAAGCGCTGGACAAACTGCAAAACGGAATGAAGATAATTATCCGCGAAGGCAGCGCCGCCAAAAATTTTGAAGCCCTGATTGATTTGCTGAATGATTTTCCTAACCAGATGATGTTTTGCAGCGATGATAAACATCCCGACAGCCTGGTAGCCGGCCATATCAACCAGCTTTGTGCAAGAGCCGTGGCTAAGGGAATAGATTTGTTCAAAGTGCTGCGTGCAGCCTGCGTGAACCCGGTTCTTCATTACAAACCCGATGTGGGATTGTTGCGTGAAGGCGACCCGGCCGATTTTATTGTAGTGAAAGACCTGGAAAAATTTGAAGTAATGAAAACATTTATAGATGGTGAGCTGGTAGCGGAAGATGGAAAATCGAAAATTGATAACAGAAAATCGGAAGTGATTAATAATTTTTCTTGCATTGTAAAAAATGAAAAAGATGTTGAAATTAATTGGAATGGCGAAAAAGAAATTCCGGTTATTGAGGCGGTGGATGGACAATTGATAACAAACAGGATGAATGCAGCACCAACCATAATCAATAATTTATTAATCAGTAATCCTGAAAAAGACATTCTGAAAATAGCTGTTGTAAATCGTTATAAAGAATCCCCGGTTGCCAAAGCTTTCATAAAAAATTTCGGTTTAAAGAAAGGCGCCATTGCCTCATCCGTTGCTCACGACAGCCACAACATCGTGGCAGTGGGTGTGGATGATGAAAGTATTTGCAGGGCGGTAAACCTGGTTATTGAGCAGCGGGGCGGATTGAGTGCAGTGGGTAACCGCAACGAAATGATATTGCCATTGCCGTTGGCAGGATTAATGAGCATTGAGGACGGCTACAAAGTTGCAGCTGAATATACCGCCATTGATAAAATGGTAAAAACAGAACTGGGTTCAATACTTTCTGCACCATTCATGACACTTTCTTTTATGGCACTGCTGGTGATACCGCATTTAAAACTCAGCGATATGGGTTTGTTTGACGGAGACAAATTCGAATTTGTATAAACCTCATCCCGTCGTTTTCTAATCATGATTGCCGGCTGAGCAGGACATTTTCGTCCTGCATTTCCCAACATGTTGCAAGCTCCTCAACATATTGGGAAAAATATTTGTCGCCTGCATTACATTTTATTTTTCGCTGAAAATAAAATCCCTTGTTTCTTAACCACTTCACTGAATATTTTTCCCCGCAAAAAATCCGGCACCAGGTTTGGCTACGTAATACTGTAAATGTTTTCCTCCAGGTAAAAAAGTAAAAAATCAGCGACATGAAAAAGATTCCGGAAATAAGCTCAGTAGAAAGTAAAGTTTTTATACCCGTGATGGTTCTAGAAAACTATATGAACAAAACAAACCGGGAAGATATACTTGACGAATCAGCGGGCATCAACAGGGTGATACGGAACGGAAGCTTTGAAAATATCGGCTGGCGTTCGGCCCATTCACCGGTAAAAGGAACCGTTGAAATCAATTTTACTGAAAGCCGGAACAATTTTAAATCCGTCAGCTTGCCGGTATGCAGCACTTTCCTGGTAACCTGTACAAGAAACAACGGGGGAATGTTTCAAGTGACCTGGAGTTTATCATTATCGTAATAATACCACTATTAAAATCAATCGCTATGCTCACGTTTATGCTTTTATGTTTTATAGCCCGGAAGCTGAAGCTTATAAATTTTCACAATTCTTTTTTAACCCGGATGGTTACAAATGCATCTGATAATTGTACAAAATCTGCTGCGCCAGGGCCTGGGAGTATAAAAGGTAACAAACCGGCAGCCGGGATGATATAACAACAGAAAAGGATTGTTTACCAAAAACACAGGTTATGAAAAAGTCACTTCAAATCAGCGCCAACCTCGACCAGCCCGAATTGCTGGAAAACCTGGTGGAAAAACTGGCCTGCCGCCGTTACGATATCGGGTTCCGGAATGAAATAATGCCCGACGGAAGGGAAGCACTTGAAGTGGCTTCTTCCGAAACTTATGTAAGCGGTGGCGTTATGCTCGACGATATCAATTATCATATCCACATGCCATTTATCACCAGTTTCCTGTTTACCTGCATCAAAGGAAATGACGAAGTGTATAAACTGGCGTGGAGTACTTCACTATCGTAAAAAAAACTTCATAAAGTAAAATACAAGCAACTCAAAAAAGTAAGATTATTATTTCATCCTTTGATATTTTTTTCGGCTGAATAAAATGAGCATTCCGAGTATAAGAATACCTATTACAACTATCCACCACATAGCTTCATTATTTCCCTTTGCTTCAAAACGTATGGGTTGATTGTTGCCAGTAAAAATCAATCCCGCCCAATAATACGGGAGCTTTGCAAACCGCTGCGGATGATTTTTTTTCAGCCAGTTTATTTTAGCATCGTGTAATGCAGTTGCCGGATAACCATCCTTTTTTAATTGCCGGTAAAAATCACTTACCAGGTCCGCTGAGGATTCATCATGCATATTCCACAAACCGGCCAGAATACCCCCGGCGCCGGAAGCCGTAAAACCCCTTGCAAGACTGACTATGCCTTCGCCTTCGGCCAGCAGGCCGTGACCCGTGCGGCAGGCGCTGAGCACCACCAGCTGCGGCTGAAAACTTTTTCCGTACAGCTCAAACAAAAAAAATTTATCGTCGGCCAGCTCCAGCACAGGAATTCTTTCTTCGCCTTGCAAAAAAGAATGGGTACTGATGTGCAGCAGGTTTGTTTTGGCCAGCTGTTTTTGAAAAACATCCAGCGTAACATTTTCCTCCGTAAAAAAATTTCCTTTCACCACCCGCTGAAGCGAAGCATATTCCTTCTTTACTGCCGGAATAGATGCATTGGCGCTGCTGTCAAACGAAATAAAAAAACCTGCAAATTGCCTGTTGTCATTACCTGCCTGCCTCTGTTGCAGCAATGTCTGCAAGGAATAACTGAAAGAAATATTTTTTCTTCTTATTAGGAAAGGCCATTCGCCTGCATTGGAACTGTTTGTGGAGTCAGTAAGCAGTGCATCAAAAGGCAGATAACCAAAGATGCCATCGGGAATGATGAGTAGTTGTTCCGGCTTATTCGCCTGTGTGCCGGGCCATATCGACCGGTAAAGACTATAAGCCTGCCGGCAATATTGTTGCGGCTCATTCAGCATTTTCTGCGGCCCCTGTTGAAACCAGGTTTGCACAAATTCTTTTATTGCCTGCTTTATTACCGGTGGCTTTTCCAGCTGCCGGATTTCTTTTACACCCTCCTTGCCGGCCATGATGATGTAAATGTTTTTTTCACCTGTAAAAAATTCCATGACATCTGTTTCGCCAGGAAGTTTCTTCACCAATTCCTTCACAGTAAATAAATAGTTCTCCTTCGGTTGATTACCCGGTAACGGGAATTTTTCCTTTACTTTTTTCTGAAGCAATGAAAGTTCGTATTGCATTTCTTTTTTTGCCTGTATGGCAATACTGTCCGCATTGCCCGGCGTCAGCATTGATTCTTTTTCTGCCAGGGTAATTGCCTGCATCAGTTGAAACTGCCTTCTTAGCAGGGTATCATCGTGCCTGTTCCTGTTGTAATGAAAATTGCTGATCATTTCATCCAGCAGCAGCTGTGCTTTGCTTTGTTCAGCTATCAGCAGCATTTTTTCAGCATATTCATTTTTACCGCTGGTTTTCCACAAATCATAAGCTGTTTGCATGGCCGTTTCCACCCATTCACGGCTTTCTTTTTGCTGCTGCTGTTTGGCGTTGCTACTGAAAAACTCAAACCGCAGCCGGCGACCGGCATCAAACAAAAGCTGGAAACAGTCCAGCGCTGTTCCTTTTTCATTCATTGCAAGCAGGCAGAGCGATTTTCCGTACAGCGCATCCAGGATGGTATTTTCGGCATACAAATCAGCAGCTACAGGCAATGTTGCTGTTGTCTTGGGTTGAAAAGTGGGAATAAAAACCTGCAAAGCAAAATTGAATTGTTCATTTGCTTTTCCCGGTTGCTGAAGCTGAAGCAGCGCCTGCCCCTTCAGCACATACAGTTTTGCCTGTTCTCTTTTTCTTTCACCTTTAAAATATTTTTCAATTACTGCAGCGGCCTTTTCATAAAAAGCCAGCGCAGCCGCAGGATTATTTTTTCTTTTCAGAATTTCACCATAGCCCTGGTAGGCGCCCCGTAGCCAGTTGGGAGTATTTATTTTGTCCTTCGTTAAATTCAATTGCAATATGCCAATTGCTTCTTTCACATTTGTTTCTGCTTCTGTAATTCTTTGCTGTACCAGCAGGATTTCGGAATAAGTGGAAAGCAACAAGCCTTTAATGGCTGAGTTTTCAGCGGCATTATCAAGGCCCTTCAAACAATATTGCTCAGCCAATGGCAACTGACCTTTCCAACGTGCCGAAGTGGCAAGGTTGTGGTAAACGGAAGCCACCTGGTTTTTATCACCCAGTTGCAGGGCAAGCGACAAACTTTTTTCCTGGATAAAAAATGCACGGTCGTAATCGCCGAGGCGTGTATAATTATTACCGAGAGGTTTTAGCACATATTCCAGCACATCAGCTTCAGCGCCGCCAAGAGGATTTTCAAAAAAATAACGATACGCTTTTTCATACGCATCAATGGAGCGGATAATATTGCCCCGGAGCATTTCATAATAACCCTGGTTGGTAAGTAAATCAAACCAGGCCAGCCGCTCATCATTGCTTTTTGGTTTCCTCCATGCGGTTGATTCAGCCTTATATAAAAAAGAAATCCGTTCGGCCGGCTTGTCGCCTAGAAATTCAATCCAGCTCACCAGCCATTCTTCCAGGTTATCCTGTTTGCGAAGCGAATCAAGATGACGGGATAAGGATTCAGGAACAGCCGGGAATGATTCAGAATTATCGCTTGTAATTTGCCCGGAGAAAATTAAGAATATAAAGACCAGCGCCGCTAATCGGACTAATTTTTCCAGCTTGTCTGTAAAATAGTTCATCAGAAAAAATGAAGATGAGTACCCGGGATTTGTGTCATTAAAGTTACATCATGACTTTCCATCTTCATATTGTTACTTTACATTACTTCCCTTTAGACCTGCCCGATACAGGTTTATCGAAGTCGCGGGATTGGGGGTTATAACCTCCATGTTGCATAAACCAGCGCCCGGTTTTGTGGCGTGACAAAAAAATGAATGAATCGTATACCCACAGCAGGCCCTGCTCTCACTTTGCCCAGCTGCACATCGGCAAAGGCGGCCACATCCCAGTTTTTAAAATATTCAGTCCGGCTCTTTAAGTTTTCAGAAATAACTAACGGCGTGGGAGGCGGCATGAAGGGAATCAGCAACATATCTCTGCGGGCTGACACTTTGGTTATTGCTTCTGTTGAAATCAAAGAACCGAAGCCTCCGCCAACCCAATCAATTATATTATACCGTAATTGCAACGGCACAAAAGCGAGTTTTGTTATTTTTCTTTTTTCATACACATCAATTCTTTGTTGAAAATATTGCTGACCGTTTACCAGTGTATCCCGGCCCGGCCCGCTGCTTACCAGCTGCTCCGGCTGGCTGATAAAACCGGCAAACAACTCCCACTGCAGGTATTTTTTAAATGGGGAATAAGGTGAAACAGTAACTCCTCCCATCCAGTAATCTTCATCCGCCCGGCCTTTATTACCGATATCCAGCCAGCGGTTATAGCCCAGCACTGCTCCAGGCGAAAACCCCGGTTTGAAATATCCTTTTGACCCGTTGGTGATAACCGGTTTGTTATTATCAAACACGATGGCCGCCCTGCTTTCAAAAGGCAGCTTCTTCATTTTCTTTTTAAACTGCAAACGGTATTTCACAAAACCATAAGTGGAATCCGGATCGCTGAAACCATCCTGCCGCAAACCCGGCAGGTAAATGTTTTTAAAAACAAAATGAATACTGTCTTTACTGATGATGGTATCCAGGCAACTTTGTCCGGCAGCTGCAGAATCGCAGGGAATACATTTGGGATATTGATCCATTACTTCCAGTGTTTGTGCATTGAGCATGGTTGGCACCGCCACAGCAACATCTATGATACCGGCTGGTCCTTTACCCGTATTCTGAAACCGCACTTTGTAGGTCATTTCCTTTTTACTTCCTGTAAAGCGGTAATTCAACCGCCGGTTGCGCAGTATCATGCGGTTGGGATCGTGTGAAGCTACGATTTGCAATTCCAGTTCAAATTCTTCCAGTTCACCATTTGGATCATCAGGCACCATCATGCCGGTAAGGGTAACTACCGCATTGGTGTCTTTAATCATCTCCGGTGTAGTTTGCAGGGAAATAAAGAAAAATTTTTCTTCACCCTGCTGCAGGTTTTCAAACCGCCACACATTGTTTTGCCGAAACTGTTGCTGCTTCAGGCGAAGCAAATCGGCAAATCGGCCGGCGAAAGCAGCCGCATCATGGTTTTCAGCATTTGGACCGGAAGAAATACTGAAACCGCTGGTTTCAATAACTTCATTTTCCAGGTAAGCAATGGAGCTGAGCGAAGAAGTTTTTTCGCCATGGTAAGCTCTTTCTTCTGCCAGTTCGAAATTTTCCTGGCGAAAATGCCTTTCATTGTAAAACAAAACAAGTGAACCGTTTTGTGCAGCCGTTTTATCCCTATTCCGGTAACCGATAATGAGCACCAGCTCTTCGCCGGCCCGCGGCATGCGGTTTACTTTCATTTCAATGCCGCCGCCCTGTTTGAAAAAAGATGAAGAAGATTGCCGGGCATACAGCGCTTTGGTTTTTACCGGCACTTTTTTTCTGCGGCGCGGTGGTGGTTTGCCGTCATCATAGTTGTTGGTGGCGTAGTAAATCACATCGTAAGTACCTGTGTCTTTAAAAACATGAGTCGGGTTTGTTTCAAAACTGAACCGGCCATCGCCAAACTCCCAGTAATGTGTATAGAAGGCTTCAGGTGCGCCGGCAATTTGCCTCAGCGGCCGCAGCGAAGAAGTAAAAGTGGCTTTATTGTTTTCAATTTTATAATCAATGTTGACCGGGCCGGTGTCGGCAATTTGCGCCGGCAGCGCCAGTGCAGTCATTTGCATCATCGCCAACATCGCTATAGTTTTTGACGATTGCATTTTCAGCCGTTTTGTGAAGAAGTACATAAAATTAGTTTTATTCTTTTACATCAATGAGAAAAGAGGCGAGGACAAAAGTCCTGCCTCTCCGGATAAGGATTAAGGGGGACGGGCTCTTTATTCAAGCTCTGAAATAAACATGTCCATCATGGCTTTGGTGGTTTTACCCACTTCCACTTCCACATGCATATCCGGAACCACAATAATTTTCTTTGACCCGAACTGGATATTACCTTCCGAATCTTCACCAATAATCACCACCATCACTTCGGCGCCGATGGGAACAGCGTCATGGTATGATTCGAATTTTTGCAGCATACTATTGTAAGGAATCGGGCACACGGTGTTCACATCAGTAAATATCAGCATCACTTCCACGTTGTTTACATTCTTATTGTCTTTGAATGCAGGCAAGGCAGTGATGGTAGTTTTCGGACGCGGATCGCTGTAAAACTTATCAATGTTTACCCAGCTGAATTCAGGCAGGTTGAATGTATACGAATTGGCGCCGCCGCCAAATGGTGCATAGCTGGCAGGCACCCAGGTTTGAGAATTGTCGTTGCTGTTGCCACCCGGCTGACGCTCCCTTCTTACAAACAAATTCATATCCCGGTCGGCGCCATTGGCTGCTGGTATTTCTACCCGTACGCCCTGGGGGCCTGCGGCAAACTGCGGGTTAAGTTGCAGTGCTTCGCCATTCTTTTTTCTTGCCTCCACCAAAAACTCACCACCCGAAACCAGGGTTTGCCCGTTGGCTTCGGTAAATATGCCTGAAAACAGGATGTCTTTTTTGGCGGGAATTTCCACCAGGTCAAGACTCACAATTTCAGTCAGGATATTTCCATTGGCATCCATAAAAGCGCCGCCGGGAATAGTGATCTTTGTCCCTTTAGCACCGGTAATGGTGCCGCCGCTGGCTGCGTTTACTGAAAATACCTGGTGATTGGGACCGACATCTTTCCAGAAATCGGTGGCCTTAAGAAAATCAGGATTTATCCCATTCACTTCTTTTAAGCATGCCACTAAAAGAAAAGAGGCTGCTGAAGTAATTAATACAGAAAGAAAAATTTTTTTCATAATAGTAAATATTTAATTACGCCTACTCTATTCCGGCTTTTCGGCAATCGCCTTTTTACAAATTTGGTTATACACGGTTCATTTAGTTTATGAGAACTATAACCATGTAGATGAGGAAACCTGCCATAAAAATTATTTTCGCTTTCATTGTTTTAAGTTTTAGTGTCCGGAAGTATATCAGCGAACCGAAAAGAATGTTACCCTTGCAGCCGGGAGAGACCAAATAAAAAAGATGAAGTACTTTTAGATAAGAAAGCCGACCAGTTGCTTATGGCCGAAGCTGCCCGAATAATACATGCCGACCAGCGGTTTATAACAGCGCTGCTGCACAATGAGGCAGCAACGGTGAAGGAAATTTATGAACGCTTTGCTCCCAAAATAAAAACCTGGATTCTTCAAAACAGCGGCAGCGAGGATGATGCAGCCGACATTTTCCAGGAAGCATTGATTGATGTGTACCGGCAGGCAAAGGAAAAAGCCCTGCAGCTCACCTGTCCGTTCGAAGCTTTTCTGCTGCTTATCTGCAAACGTAAGTGGCTGAATGAGCTGAAAAAAAGAGGCCGGCAACCGGTAACAAACGACCCAGAAAAATTATCTGATTTCGGCGAAGATGTATTTGCGCTGGCTGAGCAGATGCAGGCACAGGACGAAAGAGCCAAACTGTTTATGACCATGTTTGAAAAGCTGGGCGAAATGTGCCGTAAAGTGATTCGTCTTTGCCTCAGTAGTAAGCCGCAGGAAGAAGTGGCTGCTATGCTGGGAGTAACGTATGGTTACCTGCGCAAGAAAAAATCGGAGTGCATGGCCAGCCTGATTCAATCAATAAAAAAACAGCAAACCGGATGAATACCTATGATTACGATATGATAAGCCGCTACGTGGATGGTGAAATGACTGCTGAAGAAAAACAGGCATTTGAGCAACAGCTTATGCAGGATGCGGAACTGAAAAAAGAAGTTGAGTTGTATCGTGAAGTAAGTGTGGCTTTGCAATCACAACTGCACCCTGATGAAGGTGAAAAATCATTGCGGTTAACACTGGAGGATTTGCGGCAGCAGCATTTCAAAACCTCCGGCGCCAAAATAATTCAGATGCGACGTAACCGCTGGCTGGCAGTAGCTGCGGCAGCGGCTATAATACTTGCCGTGCTCATCTGGTCGCCATGGATACAGCCCGATTTGTACAGGCAGTTTGCACAAATTGAAATGAGCACTATGGCCGAAAGAGGTACCCCTGCCGACAGCCTGAAGCAGAAAGTGGTGCAAAAATTCAATGATAAGAAATTTGAGGAAGCCATTCCCTTGTTTGAATCTATCCTGGCACAGGATTCAGCCGATGCTTATCACCGCTATTTCTATGCAATTGCTTTACTCGAAACGGACCAGCCTGAAAAATCAAGAACAGAGCTTACTCTATTATACAACGGCGCTTCTATCTACCGGTATGATGCAGCTTATTACATGGCATTAAGTTACCTGAAACAAAAGGACAGGACTACCTGTACCCAGTGGCTGAGCCGGATACCGGAAGATGCTGAAATTTATTCCCGCTCGGAGCGGTTGATGAAAAAGCTCTGAAAAAATCATTCCTTATTATTGTGAAAACCCGACCTGCAAAACCGAACTTGATTCCGTTTTGGATAAAGATGTTTAACTTTCTTATTCAAATTTCAGGGAATGTCCTCCACCCGCCAGCTCGCCGCTATCATGTTTACCGATATAATACGCTTAGTTAGAAAGAAGAAATAAAGAAAATTTTTTTTCGTTGACCTGTCAAACATTTCCTGCTGACCTTTGTTTCATTTCCAAAGAATAAATTGGTTTATCTTTATACCATGAAAAACAAGCCGAAACCTGTATTGAACAAACGGATTTTTTGGGATGTGGTATTTGAAAATATTGACTACGATGCAAAAGCCAATTTTGTAATTGAAAGGGTTTTTGAGCGGGGCGATGTGGACGATATCCGCAACTGCCGACGCTATTATGGCGATGAAAAAGTGTCCCAGGTTCTGCTCAATGCAAAATTTTTACCTGAAACTAGAATGTACCTGGCAAGTGCTGTCATAAATAAGCCTCTTAATGAATTCAGATGTTACATATTGAGACAGTCGAACCCCACGCTTTTTCCATATTAAGCCAATTAATGAGAATTCCTGAATTAATGGATTTTTCTCTTGTCGGTGGCACAGCGCTGTCTCTTACTTATGGTCACCGGAAATCTGTTGATGTGGATTTGTTTTCAAGTAAACCGTTTGAGAATGCTGTCATTATTGAAGCTCTGAAAAAAAGTTTCCGGGATAAATTAATAGTTGAAGAAAAACAACCCCGTTTTGCGGTTTTTTGTTACGTAAAAGATATTAAAATTGATTTTGTTCGTCATCCGCATCCGTTAATCAGGCCTGAGTTAAGTATTGATAAGATAAGAATGTTCTCGGTTGAAGATATTATTGCCATGAAAGTGCAGGCAATATTAGGAAGGGGAAAAAAGAAAGACTTTTGGGATGTGGCGGAACTATTACATCATTTTACTATCCCGGATTTTATTAACTTTCATAAAGAAAAATACAGCACACAGAATTTATTGATAACGGTGCCGCAGGCTCTTACCTATTTTTCCGATGCGGAAGAAAGCGCTGACCCGGTTAGCCTGAAAGGACAAACCTGGAAAAGTGTGAAAGAATTTATTAAGTCAAAAGTCAATGCCTATTTAAAATAGAAAGCCCGTTTTAAAATGCCCTCCACCCGCCAGCTTGCCGCCAGCATGTTTGCCTGCCGAAGCCTTTGTGCAGGCGGGTTTACAGGTATTACCGGGTTAAAATTTTTTTACAATCATAAAAACAACCTGTTCTTATTCATGTTCACACTACTCCTGTCTTACTTCCCGCATTAATAGAAAAAACCTATTTTTATTTATCACACCATAATACATGACTCCTGCCGATGGACTGAAGAAATCGTTGACACCCCTCATGCTCTGGGGGCTGGGTGTGGGCTATGTTATTTCCGGCATGTACTTCGGCTGGAACCTGGGCCTGGAAAAAGGCGGCACCCTCGGCATGGCCATTACCACCACTGTCATCATGCTGATGTATGTAACCTTCAGCTTCAGTTATGCCGAGCTGGCCTGCGCCATTCCCAAAGCCGGCGGCGCTTTTGATTATGCACAGAAAGCCCTGGGAAGCGAAGCCGGTTTTATCGCCGGTATTGCGCAGTCGGTGGAATTTATTTTTGCACCGCCGGCCATTGCCTTTGCCATCGGCGCTTATTTCAATTCTTTCTTTCCGCAGGTACCTGTGCTCACTACTGCACTGTTTGCTTATGTTCTTTTTACAGCAATAAATATTTATGGGGTAAAAGAAGCGGCATCATTTGCAACAGCCGTCACCATCATTGCCATCATCGGGCTTGCCATCTTTTATGTGTTGGCATTGCCGGCTTTCAAAGCAGAAAATCTTACCCGTAATTCTTTTCCTAATGGCTGGCAGGGAGCCTTTGCTGCCATCCCGTTTGCCATCTGGTTTTTTCTCGGCATCGAAGGAGTAGCGAATGTGGCCGAAGAATCGGTCAACCCGCAAAAGGATATCAGCCGCGGCTTCGGCCTCAGTATGACCACTCTTGCTGTTCTCTGTGTGCTGGTGTTTGTTTTCGCTGTCGGCATTGCCGGCTGGGAAACGATAGTTTATAAAAACGGGAAGAGCGGCGAAACCTCTGATTCACCTCTTCCCCTTGCCTTATCAAAAATTAACGGTGAAAGCGATGTGTGGTTAAAAACTTTCATCATCGTCGGGCTGTCCGGTCTTATTGCTTCTTTTCATGGTTTGCTGCTGGCGGCCGGCCGCTCTACTTTTGAAATGGGAAGAACAAAACAGTTGCCGGCATTTCTCGGCAGGGTTTCTGAAAAATTCAAAACACCTGCCAATTCTTTGCTCGTAAATATGGTTATAGGGATGATTGCATTGCTCACAGGTAAAACAGCCATCATCATTACCATCTCCGTTTTCGGTGCGCTGACCTTGTACATCATTTCGATGATCTCTGTTTTTGCCCTGCGGAAAAAATATCCTGAACTGCATCGTCCGTTTAAAACACCGCTGTACCCGGCAATGCCCTTCATTACCCTGGTGATTGCCGTAATTTCACTGGCTGCGATGTGTATTTATAACTGGCAAATGGCTATTGCCTATTTCGTAATACTTTTCCTTGCATTGGTTGTTTTTAAAATTTTAAACCCCGGACGGCATGAATAAAAAACAAATCCTTGAATATGTAAAAAATCATTCTTCAGGAAAAGTAAAGCTGGCGATTACGGATACAGATGCTGTGCTGCGGGGAAAATATATTTCCACCGAAAAATTTTTTTCCGTGATGCAAGGCCGCCTCGGTTTCTGCGATGTGGTTTTCGGCTGGGACATGAACGATGCGGCTTACGACAATATAAAATACACCGGCTGGCATACCGGCTATCCTGATGCATTGGCAAAACTTGATTTGAATACGTTCCGGAAAATTCCCTGGGAAGATGACCTGCCTTTTTTCCTCGGCGATTTTGTGAATGAAAACAATGAACCCCTTTTTGTGTGCCCGCGGCAACTGCTTCGCAAAATTGAAGCACAGTGCATGGAAGCGGGCATCACGCCTCTTTTCTCACAGGAGTTTGAATGGTTCAATTTCGCAGAAACTCCTTTCACTCTTCAGCAAAAAGGATTCCGCAACATGACACCCCTCTCACCGGGTATGTTTGGCTATTCCATTTTGCGCAGCACATTCCGCAATGATTTCATGAGCGACCTGTTTACCCTAATGAAAAAATTTGATGTACCGCTGGAAGGCTTGCATACCGAAACGGGACCCGGTGTGTATGAAGCGGCAATCGTTTATGAAAATATATTAGAAGCAGCCGACAGGGCAACGCTTTTTAAAACCGCAGTGAAAGAAATTGCATACAAGCATGGTATCATCGCCACCTTCATGGCCAAGTGGAATGAAAACCTGCCGGGCTGCAGCGGTCATGTGCATCAAAGTTTGTGGGATAACAAAGCAGAAAAAAATCTTTTTTTTGACAAAAATGATGAGTACCGGATGAGTGCGTTGATGAAAAGTTATGTGGCTGGTCAGCTGTATTGCCTGCCGTATATTCTGCCCATGTATGCACCCACCATCAACAGCTACAAGCGGCTGGTGGAAGGCGCCTGGGCACCCACTACACTTACCTGGGGGATTGATAACCGGACCGTGGCACTACGTGTGCTGAACAACAATAAAAAATCAGCACGACTGGAAACAAGAGTGGTGGGCTCCGATGTCAATCCTTATCTCGCCATGGCCGCCTGCCTTGCATCGGGACTTTATGGAATAAAAAATAACCTGGAACTGAAACAACCGCCGACAACCGGTAACGGTTATCGAGATGCAAAATACGGCATACTTCCACGTAACCTGGAAGAAGCAACTAATAAGATGAAAGAATCAGCCATTGCCAAAGAACTATTTGGTGAGAACTTTGTTGAACACTTTACCCTGACAAGAGAATGGGAATGGCAGCAGTATGTGAAAGATGTTTCGGAACCGGATGACAAAAAAATCACAGATTGGGAGTTGAAAAGGTATTTTGAGATAATTTAGGAAATGTTCAATGCTCAATTCTCAAAGTTCAATTTTCAATTATGTGAACAGCTGGGATTAAACTTTGAACAGTGAGCGCCGATTTTTTGGGGGTATTCTGAGCATTCCTGAATTCAATGCTCAATGTTCAATTGAAAATCCTATAACCGAAAACGAATTTTATGGAAAATAAACTTCATAATCTTGAGGAAAGGCTTGTTGAATATAGTTGCAGAATGATTGATGTGGTAGAAGCTCTGCCAAATACAAGAGCTGGAAACTATATAGCCGGGCAATTGATAAAGTCCTGTATTTCTCCATCATTTAATTATGGCGAAGTGCAGGCTGCTGAGTCAAGAAATGATTTTATTCATAAACTCGGTCTGGTACTGAAAGAACTCAAAGAATGCAGAACGGCTCTGAAAATTATCAGAAAGAAGGACTTGATTAAACCAGTAAAAAGAATAGAACCTATTTATAAAGAAACGGAAGAATTGATAGCCATCATTGCAAAAAGTATTGAAACAGCTAAAAAAAACAGAGACAAACCTAAAGACAATTCAAAAAATGAATAAAAAAATATTTTTTAAACCAGGATAATGTTTAAAGTTTCAGCAGCCTGTCAATTGAACATTGAATATTGAGCATTGAAAATTGAACATTCTATCAAATCGGGATGTATGTTCGGTAAAATAAAAAACTATCCATGACCATCAACACCATCTATCAATACAACTTCCCCACCACCATCCGCTTTGGGGCCGGTGCGGTGAATGAACTGCCGGCTTACCTGAAGCAGAACGGTTTAAAAAAACCACTGGTGGTCACCGATTCGAATGTGGTACAATTATCTTTCTTTAAAACTATCATGGAAGATTTGCGCAGTTATCATATTTCACCGGAAATTTTTTGCGATATTCATAAAAACCCGGTGAAGTCGGATGTGTATAAAGGCACCGAAGTGTGGGATGGGAGCGAAAGAGATTGTGTCATCGGTATCGGCGGCGGCGCGGCACTGGATGTGGCCCGTGCCATTGTGCTGCGGGTGAATCACCGCGAGGATTTGTTTAAGTATGACGATTTAATAGGCGGCGATGTATTTGTGACCAATGATGCCCCGCACTTCATCACCATCCCCACTACGGCCGGCACCGGAAGTGAAGTGGGACGCAGCGCCATCATATCCGACGACGTGACACACCAGAAAAAAATTCTTTTTTCACCCAAACTGATGGCGAAAATTGTTTTTGCCGACCCGGTGCTTACGATGGAACTGCCTGCTGCAATAACCGCCGCCACAGGAATGGATGCGCTTACACACAACATGGAAGCATTCCTGGCCAAAATGCCGCATCCCGTTTGCGAAGGCATTGCGCTGGAGGGAATGTATTGGATAAAAAAATCGCTGGTAAAAGCAACTAATAACCCTGATTTGGAAAGCAGAAGCAAAATGCTGATCGCTTCCATGATGGGCGCCATCGCCTTTCAGAAAGGCCTGGGTGTGGTGCATTCGCTGGCGCATCCTTTGTCAACTTTACTCGACACACACCATGGGCTTGCCAATGCAGTGAATATCCCTTATGGCATGGAGTTTAATATGGCAGGCTGTGAAGATAAATTCCGCCGCATGGCAAGAGCGCTGGAGCTGAAAGAAGAAACCGGTGAAGCGGTGGTGAAATTTTTGTTTGAGCTGAATGCTCAGATAAATATCCCTCATCACCTGCGAGATATTGGGGTAAGGGAGGAGCAAATTGAAACACTGGCCGACCTTGCCCATGCCGATTTTGCCCATCCCAACAATCCGAAGCCTGTAACAAGAGAAGATTTCAAACAACTTTACCTGAAAGCCCTGTAGAATGATGTCTGCTAAACTGACGATTGGAGTGACTGATTGCAGCAAATATGCCAACTACAGTAAGTGGATGCTGCAATATAGCCATGAAGTGGAAGTGGTGAAACTTGGTTACCGTGACAATTATGCCGACGACATAAAAAAATGCCGTGGCCTGTTGCTTACCGGTGGCGAAGATGTGCATCCACGCTTCTATGGCAAGCCGGAGCATATTGAATTTTGCTATAAATATGATGTAGATGAAAGAAGAGATGAGTTTGAACTGAAGCTACTTGATTACGCTGAAGCCAACCAGCTACCGGTGCTGGGCATCTGCCGGGGATTGCAGATTGCAAATGTTTTTTACGGAGGTACATTGATTCCCGATATACCATCGTGGAAAAAACCCAGTCATTCAAAACTGCCTGATGGAAAAGACAGGTATCACCCGGTGGAGGTTATGCCATCATCCTGGTTTTACAGTTTGGTGCAAAGCAAAGAAGGTTGGATCAACAGCAATCATCATCAGTGTGCTGATGACCCCGGCAAAGGACTACGCATCTCCGCTTCGGCGCCTGACGGAATAGCGGAAGCGCTGGAGCGGATTGATAAAACCAGATCATTTCTCTGCCTGGTGCAATGGCACCCGGAACGAATGACAGATCCTGAATCGCCTTTTTCAAAAAACATAAGACATACATTTGTGAATGCTGCGCTGAAACTAAATTGATTCCAGAAATATTAATTTGAAATATGAACATCATCAATCCAGCCTCTGAAGAAATCATTGCCAGCGTTCAGGAAGACAATCCCTCTTTACTTGATAAAAAATTTACTGCTTTAAAAACCGCTCAGCCTTCATGGGCAGCCCAACTTCTTACTGAAAGAACTTCCGTTCTGAAAAATTTTTATGCCTTGCTGGAAACAGAAAAAGAAGCTCTTTCCTCCATCCTCACTTCAGAAGTAGGTAAACCGCTGCAGCAATCACGCAACGAAATCAATGGTGCAAGAAGCCGTATCAAATGGATGCTGGAAAATGCAGAAAAATTTTTAAGCGACGAGCTGATGACAAGCGCCGAAGGCCTGCAGGAAAAAATTTCGTACGAGCCGCTGGGCCTAGTCTGCAATATTTCTGCCTGGAACTATCCCTGGCTGGTGGGTGTGAATGTGTTTGTGCCCGCCCTGCTGGCCGGAAATGCGGTGATGTATAAACCTTCGGAATATTCCACGCTTACCGGTTTGGAAATGGAACGCCTCCTGAAAGAATCCGGTGTGCCGGAAAATATTTTCCATATCGCCATCGGCGGTAAAGAAACTGGTGAGCTGCTGTTGCAACTTGATTTTGACGGTTACTTTTTCACCGGCTCATATAAGACAGGTAAACATATTTATGAAACTGTTGCACCGAAAATGGTTCCCTGCCAGCTGGAAATGGGCGGCAAAGACCCGCTGTATGTTTGCGATGATGTGAAAGATATCAACACTGTTGCGGCTGCTACAGCCGACGGAGCTTTTTACAACAACGGTCAAAGCTGCTGCGCCGTGGAAAGAATTTATGTGCATGAAAAAATTTATGATGAATACCTCCATGTTTTTTTGCGGGAAGTAAAATCGTGGAAAACAGGTATGCCTGCAGAAGAGGGTGTTTACATCGGGCCGCTGGCAAGAAAAGCACAACTGGATATTTTACAGCAGCAGGTAATTGATGCACTTCAAAAAGGCGCTGAGCTTTTAACCGGCGGCAAGCGCATCGAAAGGAAAGGATATTTTTTTGAACCCACTGTTTTCACCAATGTAACACATGACATGCTGCTGATGCGTGATGAGAGCTTTGGCCCCATCATCGGCATTATGAAAGTGAAAGACGATAAAGAAGCAATGAAACTGATGAAAGACACTGAATACGGTCTCACTGCTTCAGTTTATTCTGCTTCAAAAGAAAGAGCCGAAAAAATTTTACATCAAATAAATGCCGGCACCGGTTACTGGAACTGCTGCGACCGGGTAAGCGCCGCTGTGCCGTGGAGCGGAAGAAAACATTCCGGCTTTGGCATCACCCTATCGCACCAGGGCCTGCGGGCTTTTACCAAACCAAAAGCATGGCACCTGAGGTCAAAGTGAATTTGACTGAGGTGTTGGTCCTGGCTGCCGGTTTAGGCAACGGGCTTTGATTGTTGGTTTTCCGAAACCCAAAGACCATGAACCATACTGGCTGCCATACCCAATACCCATGAATTGTCCTGTCCATGCGGATTAAAATCATGAAGTATTAATTTCTGAAGGTGGCATTTTCACCGGTCAGTAACCGCCGCTTACCGACTTCTCCCCCCTCATAGCCCATACACTATTGTCCATTCACCATTCACCTCATAGCTTTGGAATAAAATTTACAGCTATGACAAGGTTCGATGAAAGATGGGAAGCAAGAAGACGGCGCTGGGAAAACAGGATGCATCGTCATGACGGTAAAGGCAGGGTATGGACCGGTATTTTTATTCTAATTATCGGGGTAGCCGCCTTAATGAAAGCGACGCTGACTGATTTCCCCGACTGGCTTTTCAGCTGGCAGGTGTTGTTAATTGCCCTGGGGGTTTTTATCGGCATCCGGCACCAGTTTCGTCACGTCACCTGGCTGATACTGGTTCTTATCGGCGGTGTTTTCCTGGTCAATGATATTTATCCTGATTTCACCTTCCGCCGTTATATGTGGCCCATGGCACTTATCATTGTGGGATTGTTTATCATCTTCAAACCCAAACGCCGGTGGAAATGGGATGACGTTGATGAAAAAAAAGATTCGGTATCAACGCCGGCAGGCGCTGAGGCGGAAATCAGCAGCGAAGATTTTATTGACAGCACCAATATTTTCGGCGGCTCGAAAAAAAATATTCTCTCAAAAAATTTCAAGGGTGGTGATCTGGTCAACATTTTCGGCGGTACCGAGCTGGACCTTACGCAGGCCGATTTCTCCGGCACTGCCGTTATCGAAGTGACCAATATTTTCGGCGGCACCAAACTTATTCTTCCTTCCCACTGGGAGTTGAAGTCAGAAGCCGTTACCATATTGGGTGGCATTGACGATAAAAGAAAAATGACAATGATGCAGGAAAAACCCGAAAAAACACTGGTGCTGAAAGGAACCATTCTTTTCGGCGGTATTGATATCAAAAGCTATTAACCTCACTTTTCAATCAACTGTTATGAACTGGTATCTTGCAAAACTGGTATTCCGTATTATCTGCGGCGATGGTCATCACACCCCGCAGTTTGATGAACAGCTCCGGCTGGTGAAAGCGGCCGGCAAAGAAGAAGCATTTTACAAAATGCAGCAAAAAGGATTAAGCGAAGAAGAAACTTTTTATAATGCCAAACAACAACTGGTACAGTGGAAGTTTATAAACGTAAGCGAGGTGTATAAGCTGGGCGATTTTATTGACGGCGCCGAACTGTATAGCCGCATCGAAGAACGGGACGATGCGGACCGTTATATTGATTTTGTGAACAGCAAAGCCGCCGGCATTATTCATACCGATTCACATGAACTGCTTCAACTGGTGTGACCATGGCAGCCTCTCCACTTTCGGTACCGCGGTTCCGCAATATTTTTATCATCAGCTGGCTGATTGTAATCGCTGATCAAATCTTCCTGCTGCGCTGGTTCGGCCTCAGCTGGGAAAAAGCAATTGCCGACAGCCTGGTGAACGACCTGCTGCTTTTCGGCGCCTGCCTGCTCATGATTAATTCGATGCGGTTTTACCTGCCGCAGTGGGAGAAATCTTTTCAGCTCCTGTTTAAGTGTATCGTGTTCACCGTGCTGGTACTTGTTTTTACACGTATTATTTTAAATGCATTGTTTCATCACAACGAAGAATATAAACATTTTTTTGACCAGTCCCTCATCATCAGGGCCAGTCTTGATTTCCTGCTGCTGGGTGTCATCACACTCATCAGCGTCATCTGGTTCAACTGGCAGGAGCAGCAGGAGCAGGAAAAAATAAAACAGGATGCAGAAAAGCTGGCCCGGGAGGCCGAGCTGTTCAAACTGCGCCAGCAATTGCAGCCGCACTTTTTGTTTAACAGCCTCAACAGCATCAATGCCCTTATTGGTGCCAAACCTGATGAAGCAAGAAAAATGGTGCAGCAGCTTTCCGATTTTCTGCGGGGCACCATCCGTAAAGAAGAGCATCAGTTAGTTTCGCTGAAAGAAGAGCTGAAGCACCTCGGGCTTTACCTCAGTATTGAAAAAGTAAGGTTCGGCAACAGGCTTTCCGCTATTATTGAATGCGAAAAAGAAACCGAAGAATCAAAACTACCGGTGCTTCTGTTGCAGCCCATCATGGAAAATGCCATCAAGTTCGGACTCTATGATACTACCGGAGAAATCTTCATCCGGCTGCATGCTTCAAAAGATGACGGCAACCTGCTGGTAAAAGTGACCAACCCTTTCGATCCGGAAACATACATGGGTACGCAGGGTACCGGCTTTGGTTTGCAATCAGTGCAGAGAAGGTTGTATCTTTTGTATGCAAGAAATGATTTGCTGACAACTGAAACGAAAGACAATATTTTTATTACCACAGTGAAAATTCCGCAAACTAAAACCGCAGGCTGATGATTGCGTATGACAGCCGCTCAAAATAAAACTTCATTCAATGCATAAAGTAATCATTATAGACGACGAGCCGCTGGCCAGGAGTATTGTGACAGAATACCTGCAGCATCACCCTGACCTGGTGGTGGCACAGGTGTGCGGCAACGGGTTTGAAGGGCTTAAAGCCATTCAGCAATACAAACCTGACCTGATTTTTCTCGACATTCAAATGCCAAAGATTAACGGGTTTGAAATGCTGGAGCTGATTGAAAACCCCCCGGCCGTGATTTTCACCACTGCCTTTGATGAATACGCCATCAAGGCTTTCGAAGCACATGCCATTGATTATTTGCTGAAGCCGTTCAACCAGGAACGATTTGACCGGGCCATTCAGAAATGGAAAGAACAGAAAAATTTACCAGCCGGTAAAAACACAAGAGAATTGCTGGAAGAAACTTCGCTGGTGCCGCCGCAGAGCCAGCGCATCGTCATCAAAGACGGAAGCAAGATTAAGATTATTCCCATCCAGGAAGTGCATTACCTTGAAGCGGCCGATGACTTTGTAAAAGTATTTACCAAAGACGGTTATTTTTTAAAAAACAAAACCATGAGTCATTTTGAGCAGGCGCTGGATGCTTCACAATTTGTCCGTTCGCACCGTTCTTTTATTGTCAATATTCAGCAAATCACCCGGATTGACCCGTATGAAAAAGACAGCCATGTCGCCATTCTCCGTTCCGGCGCCAAAGTGCCGGTGAGCCGCACAGGTTATCCGCGACTGAAAGCCGTATTGGGATTGTAATATCATCATCCATTTATTTTCACAATGGCACAGCGGCAACAACTGAACAAAATAGCCGGGAGTCATTTTTTTTCTTTCCAATCAATTTACTTTATTTATTTCGGGATAAATTATCTAAATTTAAAGACTGATTCCTTCCGATTGAAATTCTCCATTCCGCACAACTGAAAACAGCCATTTTTTCCGGGCAGAAAGACTATGAAAGCCTTTATTCGAACTGCTGTATGAAAAAGAGCAAAGCCTGTTTTTATTTATTAAGACTGGTATTGATCAGTCTGCATATTGCATTTTTGTTTCCTCTCATCACACTGTCGCAGGGCGGATCGGAAAAAGGCCTTCCTTTTATTACCAACTATTCCGCTAAAACCTATAAAGCACTTCCGCAGACCTGGTGTGCCATAGAAGATAATTCGGGCATGATGTATTTCGGAATCCAGAACTATATCCTGGAATATGATGGCATAAAGTGGCGAAAAATAATTTTTACCAGCAATGCCGCCAACGTGGTTCGTGCCATGACAAAAAATAAATACGGGCAGATATACTGGGGCGGTTACGGCGACCTGGGCTACCTGGAAGCAGACAGTCTTGGACAAATAAAAGCAAGATCGCTGCTGCAACTGATTCCGGAAGAATACAGGAATTTCCTTGATATCTGGTCGGCCTATGCTGCCGGCGACTATATCTACTTTCAATCGAGAGAATACATCTTCAGAATTGGGGAACAAAAACAGGGCGCTGAAAAAAGGGAAGTAAAAGTGTGGAAACCGCAGTCAAGATTTATGTTTTCCTTTTACCTCGACGATAATTTTTATGTACACCAGCAGGGACTGGGGCTCTATAAAATGTCAAATGATTCGCTGCTACTGATACCCGGCAGCGAATTCCTCGGAAAAGAAAGAGTACAGGTGATGCTGCCTTACCATCCGGGTGAAAGCGGAAAGCAATACCTCGTGGGAATGTTTTACAGCGGTCTTTATTTATTCGACGGGAAAACATTCCGGCCGTTTGCTACCGAAGCTGACCCGATTCTTAAATCCGGGCTGATTTTATACAAAGGGCTGCTGCTGAAAAACGGAAATTATGTTTTAGCTACCACCGGCAAAGGGCTGGTAATTATAGATGCCGATGGTAAGCTGCTGCAACAAATCAACCGTGATGTGGGGTTGCAGGACGAATCCATTTATGGAACCTATGAAGATAAAAAAGGGACATTGTGGCTGGCGCTTGATAACGGAATCTCACGGGTGGAAACAGCCTCGCCGCTGACACAGTTTACCCTGCAGTCTGGTATCAATACCGGGGTGCTTTCCATAAAAAGATTTAACAACGATATTTATATCGGCACTACCAACGGTCTGCTGCACTACAATAGGACCAAATCTTTTTTTGACCCGGTTCCTGGCATACCGCAAAATCAGATCTTCACTTTGTACCCTGATGGAGAACAGTTGCTGGTGCCCGGCGACGGTCTCTTTGCCATCTGGAATAAAAAAACAATTACCCTCCGTCCGTCAGTCAGCGCCGATCTGACGATCAGCGGACTTTATATTTCAAAAAAATACCCGGATATACTGCTGGCAGGCGGGCAATTCGGCGTAGCTGTTTTTACCAAAAAAAACATTACTGCAGCAGGAACGTCATCCGCCAACTGGAACTTTGCAGGGTATATTCCAAATGTAGCCGACCAGATATGGAATTTTGCAGAAAATAAGGATGGTTCCTTCTGGGGCGGCACGCAAAACGGGCTGGTGTATCATTTCACTTTGGTCTTTAATAACCCGGGCATACCCGATCCACAAAAAACAATTGTAGAAAAATTTGGCGCCAAACACGGATTTCAAAATGCACTCGGCTCTGTTTATTCCATCAAAGGAGTAAACTATTTTGTTGCCGATTCTGTCTTGTACTGCTTTGATGATACGCGGAAACAATTTGTACGGGACAGCACGTTCGGAACATTCCCCAACGGAGGGCTTGCCACCGAGTTTGATATGGCGGAAGATTCACTTGGCCGGGTATGGATAAGAGGGGGTAAACTGACAAGACTTGCTATTCCCAAACCAGAAGGCGGATACCGCCTGGATGATTCACAACTGAATTCAATAGCAGAGCTCACCATTCAGAAATTATTCCCTGAACCGGATGGCATTCTTTGGGTTTGTACTACAGATGGCTTGATCCGCTACGATCAAAACCAGGAAAAAAATTATGAACAGCCGTTTAAAGCGATCCTGCGCCATATTTCAGCAGAAAAAATTCCGTTGAGTACTGCTGCCGATGCTGATAAAAAAACCGTTTCTGTTTCTTTTAAAAACAACACCCTCCGGTTTGAATATGCAGCGCCTTTCTTTGAACAGGAAGACAAAACACAATACCAGACCAGGCTCGAAGGATTTGAAGATGACTGGTCATCACTTGACAATAATTATTATAAAGAGTACACCAATCTTTCGCCCGGCCAATATACTTTTCACGTCAGGGCAGTAAACATTTACCGCAAGCAAAGCGAAGAAGCCTTCTACACCTTCACCATTTTGCCGCCGTGGTACCGTACATGGTGGGCTTATTTATTATATGCATTGACCGCTGCGATTATTATTTATTTGTTGATCCGCTGGCGTACACGTCAGTTGCATGAAAAACACCGCGAACTGGAAAAACTGGTGGAACAAAGAACACATGAACTCAGCCACCGTGTGGAAGAACTGGCCGTTATCAACAGCGTGCAGGAAGGCCTGGTAAGGCAGCTGGATATAGATGAAATTTACGAACTGGTAGGTGAAAAAATCAGGCAGATATTCAATGCCCAGGTAATTGATATAGTTACTTACGACAGGAAAAACAACCTGCTGGAAGACCGCTATTCCTATGAAAAAGGCGACCGCACTCTTGTTGGCAAGTGGGAGCCATTTGGATTCAGAAAACATGTGATTGATACGGGTCAGTACCTGTTGATCAATGAAAACCTTGCGCAAAAGAGTGTCGAATTCAACAGCAGGGTTATTCATGGCGAACAGCCCAAATCGGCGATATGGATGCCGCTTATCACCGGCAATGAAGTGACCGGCATGATCTCCTTGCAGGACCTGGACAAAGAACATGCTTTCACCGACTCGCACATCAGCCTGCTCACTACCCTTGCCAACAGCATGAGTGTGGCGCTGGAAAGCGCCAAACGGTTTGACGAAACCAACCGCCTGCTGAAAGAAACCGAACAACGTACCGCGGAACTGGCGGTGATCAACAGTGTACAGGAAGGACTGGCCCGCGAACTCAACATGCAGGGAATATATGACCTGGTGGGAAATAAAATCCAGGATGTTTTTAACGCACAGGCAGTGATTATTGCTACACTTGACCAGGAAACAAAAACAGAAACTTTTAATTACCTGATTGAAAAAGGAGTAAGATTTCATTTAAAACCGCGGCCCTATGATAAATTAAGACAACACCTGATTGACACTAAAGAAAAAATCCTTATTAATGAAAATTTTGAAGAAGTAGGTCCACGGTTTGGCATGAAAGTACTTCCCGGAACGGAGCATCCCAAATCCTTATTATTTGTACCGCTTATTTCCGGCGATAAGGTCAGGAGCTATGTCAGCCTTCAGAATGTAGATAAAGAAAATGCTTTCAGTGATGCTGATGTCCGGTTGCTCGAAACACTTGCCAACAGCATGAGTGTGGCCCTGGAAAATGCCCGGCTCTTTGATGAAACCAACCGCCTGCTGAAAGAAACCGAGCAACGTACGGCTGAACTTGCCGTCATCAACAGCGTACAGGATGGGTTGGCAAAAGAGCTGGATATGGAAGGTGTTTATAACCTTGTTGGCGACAGGATACAGGAACTGTTTAATGCCCAGGTTGTGATTATAGCCACATTCGATTTTGCAAATATGACCGAATGTTTCAATTATTTCTTTGAAAATAATGAAAAAGTCAAGGCTGATCCAAGACCGGTTAATAAACTCAGGCAACTGTTAATTGACAAAAAACATTCTATTTACATACCCACCAAAGAACAGGCGATAAGGGAATATGGAGTAACACCCATTGCCGGCACGGCAATGACAGAATCGCTGTTATTTGTACCGCTCCTGTCCGGAAACAATATCAAAGGTTATGTCAGTCTTCAAAACCTGCATACACAAAATGCTTTTTCCGAATCGGACATCCGGCTGCTGGAAACACTTGCCAACAGCATGAGTGTGGCACTGGAAAATGCAAGACTCTTTGATGAAACCAGCCGCCTGCTGAAAGAAACCGAACAACGCACAGCAGAACTTGCTGTAATAAACAGTGTACAGGAAGGTTTGGCAAAAGAGCTGAATATGCAGGCTATCTATGACCTGGTAGGTGAAAAGATAAGAGAGATTTTCAATGCACAGGTGATAGATATTGTCACTTATGATGAAACCAGCAGCCAGATTGAAGACCGCTACACGTATGAAAAAGGCGACCGGACTTTATTAGGGCCGCGGCCACTGAAAGGATTCAGAAAACATGTGATAGAAACCGCCAGGCCGCTGGTAATTAATAAAAACGTAGAACAGGAAAGAGCAAAATATGACCAGGCAGTGATGATCGGGCAGGGCGCCAAATCGCTGGTAATGGTACCCATGATTGCCGGCGGAAAAGTAACCGGTGTCATCAGCCTGCAAAACCTCGATATGGAAGATGCTTTTCCTGATTCAGATGTGCGCCTGCTTTCTACCCTGGTAAACAGCATGAGTGTGGCATTGGAAAATGCAAGACTCTTTGATGAAACCAACCGCCTGCTGAAAGAAACCGAACAGCGTACGGCTGAACTCGCCGTTATCAACAGCGTACAGGAAGGGCTGGCCAAAGAGCTGGATATGCACGCCATCTATGAACTTGTTGGCGAGAGGATACTTAAAGTCTTCAACGCACCCAATATTGTTATCCGCACTTTTGATCATGAAACAGGCACAGAGAATTGGCGATATGCTATTGAAAAAGGAGAAAGGCAATTCATAAAACCCAAACCATTTGTTTGGCACAGCAAGCAATTAATCCAAACCCAAAAACCAATCCAGATAAATGAAAATTATCTTGAAACCTCAAAAAAATACGGGGGTACCGGTCAATTTGTTGGTCAGCCGACCAAATCAGGAATTTTTGTTCCCATGGTTGTTGGCGGCAAAGTAAGGGGCTCCGTAAGTCTTCAGAATGTTGACAAGGAAAATGCATTCACTGATTCTGACCTGCGGCTTCTCACTACCATGACCAACAGCATGAGTGTGGCGCTGGAAAATGCACGGCTCTTTGATGAAACCAACCGCCTGCTGAAAGAAACCGAACAGCGTACTGCCGAGCTTGCCGTCATCAACAGTGTGCAGGAAGGCCTTGCCAAAGAGCTCGACATGCAGGGCATTTATAATCTTGTGGGCGAAAGGCTCTGCACTTTATTCCCCGATACGCAAACACTGGTGATCCGCACTTTTGATTATGACAAGGGCCTGGAACATTTTCAATATGCCATTGAAAAAGGCGTGAAGCTCGAAATAGATCCGCGTCCGTTTATGTGGGCAAATAAAATTCTGATTGAAACAAAAAAACCACTCGACATCAGGGAAAATTATGTGGAAACTGCCCACCGGCACGGTGGCAGCGGTGTCACTAAAGGACAGCCGCCCAAATCAGCCGTGTTTGTTCCCATGATGGTGGGCGATGTGGTGAAAGGTTCTGTCAGCCTTCAAAACGTGGACAAGGAATTTGCTTTTAATGATTCTGACCTGCGGCTGCTCACTACCATTACCAATAGCATGAGTGTGGCGCTGGAAAATGCACGGCTCTTTGATGAAACCAACCGACTGCTGAAAGAAACTGAACAACGCACTGCCGAACTTGCCGTGATCAACAGTGTGCAGGAAGGCCTGGTTCGTGAAATGAACATGCAGGCGATTTATGACCTGGTAGGCAACCGCATTTGTGAACTCTTCGATACACAAACCGTACTCATCCGCACATTTGATAACCGAACCGAAACAGAACATTGGCAGTATGTAATTGAAAAAGGTCAGCGTCTTTACAGCAATCCGCGACCGCTGATCTGGGCAAACAAACTTCTTATTCAAACCAAACAACCCTTGCTTATCAATAATAACTACCTGGAAACCGCAAGGAAATACGGCGGCACCGGAGTAAGCAAAGGCCTTCCGCCCAAGTCAGCTTTGTTTGTACCCATGATTGTCGGCGATGTGGTAAGGGGTTCGGTAAGCCTGCAGAATGTAGAGAAAGAAAATGCATTTACTGAATCCGATCTCCGGTTGCTTACTACGCTTACTAACAGTATGAGTGTGGCATTGGAAAACGCAAGACTGTTTGATGAAACCAACCGCCTGCTGGGCGAAGCCAAGCAGCGAGCCAATGAACTAAGCACGGTTAACCATATCAGCCAGGGACTTGCTTCACAACTGAACATGGATGAGCTGATAAAACTGGTGGGTGAACAGCTGCGCCAGCTCTTTAAAGCCAATATAGTTTACCTGGCCATACTCGACCCGAAAACAAAAATCATTCATTTCCCCTACCAGTATGGCGATAACATGGCGCCACTGCACCTGGGCGAGGGTCTTACTTCAAAAATAATACTGCAAGGAGAACCGCTGCTTATCAATAAAGATTTACAGGAGCTTCGAACCCAGATGGGAATTCAGCCGATTGGTATTCCTGCCGCATCCTATCTTGGTGTGCCCATACCGGTGGGCGACGAAGTAATCGGTGTGCTGAGTGTGCAAAGCACCGAACATGAAAACCGCTTCAATGATGATGACCTGCGCCTGCTGAGCACCATTGCTGCATCGGTGGGTGTTGCACTCCGAAAAGCAAAACTGTTTGAAGAAGTACAGGTGGCAAAAACAGAAGCTGAATCGGCACGCAAGGCAGCCGAAAAAGCCAACGATGCCAAAAGCGCTTTCCTTTCCACCGTGAGTCATGAGCTACGAACGCCGCTTACTTCCGTGCTGGGCTTTGCCAAAATCATTAAAAAACGGCTGGATGAAAAAATTTTTCCGGTCACCGATACTTCCGACCCCAAAACAGAAAAAACCATTCAGCAGATTTCTGAAAACCTGAAAGTGGTAGTATCGGAAGGTGAACGGCTCACTCACCTCATCAACGATGTGCTTGACCTGGCCAAAATTGAAGCCGGCAAAATGGAATGGAATATGGAAACAGTTTCGATGCCTGAAATTGCCGAGAGAGCCATCGCAGCTACCACAGCATTATTTGAAAACAAAAACCTGGTGCTGGAAAAAAATATTGAATCAAAAGCCCCCGATATCACCGGCGACCGGGATAAGCTGATACAGGTGATGGTAAATCTTATTTCCAACTCGGTAAAATTTACGCCCAAAGGAAAAGTGACATGCCGGGTGTTTCAGAAAGATGATGAAATAATAGCCAGCATTACAGATACCGGCATCGGCATAGCCCCCGATGATCATGCCGCCGTGTTTGAACAATTCAGGCAGGTGGGCGATACGTTGACCGATAAGCCAAAAGGAACCGGGCTGGGCCTGCCCATCTGTAAAGAAATAATAGAACATCATGGCGGCCGCATATGGCTCGATAGTGAACTGGGCAAAGGCAGCACTTTCTCCATTGCTTTGCCGGTTAAGAAAACTATAGCGCCAAAACCCTTGCACCTCGACGACCTGGTAAAAAGACTGAAAGAGCAGGTGGTGCAGTCGCAACTTAGCATAAACGGCAAAATAGCCCGTGTGTTGGTAGTGGATGATGATGATTCCATCCGCTCGCTGCTGCAGCAGGAACTAGGCGATGCCGGTTACCTGATTGAAGAAGCAACAAATGGCAAAGAAGCGCTGGCAAAAGTGAGAGCCAACCGGCCCGACCTGGTCATTCTCGACATCATGATGCCCGAAATGAACGGCTTTGATGTGGCTGCTGTGCTGAAAAATGATCCGCAGACAATGGACATACCCATCATCGTACTATCCATTGTACAGGATAAAGCAAGAGGATTCCGTATTGGTGTTGACCGCTACCTCACTAAACCCATTGACACGGGAATTTTGTTTAATGAAATCGGCAGCCTGCTGGAGCAGGGCAAGTCGAAAAAGAAAGTGATGATTGTGGATGAAGATTCCGCGACGGTAAACACACTTACCGATGTGCTGAAAACAAAAGGGTATGCCGTGACAGAGTCGAACGGGAAAGAACTGGTGGAAAAAGCGGTAGCCAACCAGCCGGATATTATCATCATTAATTCATTGCTCAGCGGCAAGCAGGATATTGTACAGACCCTGCGCTTTGAAAAAGGGCTGGAAAATGTTTTGTTTCTTGTTTACCAGTAAAAAAAATAAATCACTTAAAAGGCTTAACTGAAAAAGTATGGATAAAAAAATACTGATAGTGGATGATGAAGCACACATCCGCATGCTGATAGGCCAAACGCTGGAAGAACTGGAAGATGAAGGCGTTGAGTTTTTAACTGCCGACAACGGTCAGGCAGCGCTGGAACTGATACAGACTGAAAAACCCAACCTCGTTTTCCTGGATGTGATGATGCCGAAGATGAACGGTATGGATGTGTGCAAAAAAGTTAAAAAAGAACTGGCTTTGCACGATGTCTATATCATCATCCTTACTGCCAAGGGACAGGAACTGGACCGGCAGAAAGGACAGGAAGTGGGCGCCGATATTTATATGACCAAACCCTTTGACCCCGAAGTGTTGCTTAACAAAGCAAAAGAAGTTTTAAGAATTGACAACTGAGACATTCGATATTTTACCCCATTATGAATACCCGTAAATAATATGGCAGGTATCAGTCTGAAAAATATTGTTGGCAAAAAAAATGAAACATCGGCAGTTATTCTCCAGTTAATCAGCCAGCCCAATGCCGAATGCCGGATAGAAGATAATGACGGAAAAATTTTACTCGGCAATGCATTTGAAAATGCAATTACATCTTTCCCGGTAGTACTGGAAGGCGAAACAATGGGTTGGGTAAAAGGCCATGAAACCGGTTTGCTGGTGGCCCGCCTGCTGGAGCAGCTGGCGCAAAAAGAATCGGAGAAAAAAAAGCTGGGTACTGAAGTGCTGAATCTTTACCAGGAAATCAATGTTATTTTCAATTTTTCGGAAAAACTTTCGCAAACCATCGAGCCCGACATGATAGCCTGCATCACGCTGCAGCAGGCCATGCATTCCATACCGGCGCATAGCGGTGTATTAATATTGTGGGATGAAGAAAAAAAAGAACTGCAGGTGCCCGCTGTACAGGGCGAGTTACTTTTCAACAACGAAAACATCAGGAATAATCCCGGGCTGCTGCTGCGCATCGGGCTTAGCGGCCAGAGTGAGATTATGAATGATTTCACCAAACTGAAAGAAAAAAGAATGGTGGAAGAACCGGTGCAATCCATGATGTATGCAGCCATGAAGGTAAAACACCGCATTATGGGTGCCATCATTCTCGCCGGCATCGAAGCTGAACAGTTTTCCGCTGCACACCTGAAATTACTTGTTACCCTTGCATTACAATCATCCGCCGCCATTGAAAGTGCCATGCTGTATGAAAAAAATATCCGGGAAGTGCGGGAACGGGAAGAAGCCATCCTGCGCATTCATGAAGTGACCAAAAAATTTGTGCCTAATGAATTCATTCGTTCACTTGGTAAAGATGTCATTACCGATGTGCGGCTTGGCGACCAGGCAGAGAAAATTGTAACGGTATTGTTTACCGACATCCGCGACTTCACCACGTTGTCAGAAAAAATGACGCCGGAAGAAAATTTCCGGTTTGTTTCCTCTTTCAATGCCCGGCTGGGCCCCGTCATCCGTTCGCACAATGGCTTTATAAACCAGTACCTCGGCGATTCTATCATGGCCATTTTTCCTGAAAGCCCTGATGATGCGCTGAAAGCAGCCATTGAAATGCAGAAAGCTGTTTTTAAACTAAACGAAGAAAGGAATGTGAGCGGACTTCAGCCAATAAAAGCAGGTATTGGCATGCACACCGGCCCGCTAATCATGGGCATCACCGGCGATGAACACCGTATGGATGCCGCCACCATTTCCGATACCGTAAACACCACTGCCAGAATTGAAAGCCTGACGAAATATTACAAATCGCCGCTGCTGCTGAGTGGCGACACGCTGCGGCTGATATCGCAGAAAGACAACTACCAGTTCAGGCACCTGGGCAGTGTACGGTTGAAAGGCAAGCACAACCTGCTTACGATATACGACTGCATCAACGGGTACAGCCATAATGAATTGCAGAAAAAAATGAAAACAAACCCGCTTTTTATTGAAGCCATGCAGTGCTACCACGAGCAGCGGTTCGAAAATGCCATTCACCTTTTTCAGCAAATACTTACTGCCGATACAGAAGATTACACAGCGACCCGGTTTATGGAAAACGCCCTGAAGTTTTTGAACGAAGGCGTGCCAGACAACTGGACCGGCGCCGAAGAAATGATAAGCAAGTAAAATTATGCCGGTAAAGTGATTATAAATTCGGCACCTTCACCTTCTTTTGTCTCTACCCTCAATTCGCCCCCATGCCCTTTTGTGATGATATCGTACGATAAGGAAAGCCCCAGCCCTGTGCCCTCGCCGGTAGGTTTGGTAGTAAAGAAAGGCTGGAAAATTTTATCCATTACTTTTTTAGGAATACCATTGCCATTATCCCTTACCCTGATTTCAACCTTATTGCCCGATTGCAGTGTACTTACTGTCACTACCGGCTCATAACCCGCTTGCTGCTGACTCTTCCTTACGGTTACAGCATAAAATGCATTATTGATTAAATTCAGAATTACCCGGCCAATATCCTGGGGTATGATATCTATTTTACCGATAGCGTTGTCAAAATCGGTTTTAAACTTTGCATTAAAGGATTTGTCCTTCGCTCTTAACCCGTGATAGGCCAGCCGCAGGTATTCATCAGCCAGTGCATTGATGTCGGTGGGTTCTTTTTTCCCTGAGCTTGTTCTCGAATGCTGCAGCATGCTTTTCACAATACCATCTGCCCGCTTGCCATGAAACATTATTTTCTCCTCATTGCTTTCAATGTCTTTTGCAATGGATTTCACCGCATCAAAATTTCCTTTTTCCATGCTCTCTTTCATCTCGCCGATCAATTCTTTATTTACTTCCGAAAAATTATTTACAAAATTCAACGGGTTCTGAATTTCGTGTGCAATGCCGGCAGTCAACTCGCCCAGCGAAGCCATTTTTTCTGATTGTATCAGCTGGTTTTGTGTGGCGGTTAATCGGTTTAATGCCGATTGCAGTTCATTTTTCTGCTTCGATAAAAGTATATTGGCTTTTTTCCGCTGCCGGCTGTTTCGCCATAACATTACAGCGATAATTAAAAAAATAGAAAGCCCGGCCAGCAAAGCATACATTCTCCATTTGTCGCGGAGTTCTTTTTGTGCAGCTTCAATCTGCTGCTGGCGCTGTTGTTCATCAAAATCTATGTTTTGAAACTGCTGCGCCTGTTTCGCATTAAAAAGGCTGTCATTTATTTTTATGATCAGCGACTGGTATTTTACAACGCTGTCGTTGTTGCCGGTGATACGGTAATAGCGGTTTAAAGCGGTGTACACTCTTAACAGCAGGTCGGGTGCATCCAGGTTTTGCGCTGCAGAAAATGCATCTTTCAGATGCTGAAAAGCCGAATCGCTTTTTGCGGATTCGGTGTAATAATCTGCCTGCGAAAGATGGCTGGCCACCACACCCCTGAAATATCCCTGCTCAGTGCTTACCACCAGCGATTTCCTGAAATACTCATTGGCCAGCGTCTTATTTCCCAATGCCGCATAGGTACGGCCCATATTTAAAAGTGCACTACCCAGGTACCGTATATACCCGGACTGTATCATCTGCTCATAAGCCCGTTGTATACAGATAAGTGCTGAATCGGTTTTTTTCAAATTCAGGTAAACCCGGTTCATTGTCAGGTTGGCGATACCCTGCATGGCAATATTTCCCGACTGCTCTGCATATTGCAGGGCCAGCAGGTGATAGTGCCATGATTTTTCATAATTATTGGAGTTGGCATACAGAATTCCGAATATCTGGTAGGTGAATGCAATTTGCATGAGCCGCTGTAAATGTGGCGCTGCCGTGCGGTCGTTTTCACCATCATCAACGGGAAATTTTCCCACTAAAACCACTTTCTCACTGGCAGGGTCTTCCAGGATTGCCAATGCTGACAAAACGGTTTGCAACGAACGGGGATAATTGCCTTTGTTCAGGTAGGCATAGCCCATCTCACGCAAGGCGGCGCCTTCATCCAGCTTCAGGCGCAGTTGCCGTGCAAGCGGCAATGATTTTTCCGCATAATAATAAGCGCTGTCGGGATTTATTTCTGCAAATACCCTGGCAATATTCAACATGCGGATCAGCCTGATAGTATCATTTTGTTCCCGGTGTAGTTCCCGCAGCAGGCTGTCAATATTCAACTGGGCTGCTGCGCAGGTTGTAATTATCAAGCCGGAAATAAAGGTGTACAATCGTTTTATCATTCCCCGTTTCAATTAACCGGTAATTTAATTATAAATTCTGTTCCTTCACCTTCTTTGGTTATCACATTAATTTCCCCACCATGCCCCTTTGTGACAATATCATAGCTCAAACTCAGACCCAACCCCGTTCCCTGGCCGGTAGGCTTGGTAGTAAAGAAGGGCTGAAATATTTTATCCAGTATTTTTTGCGGGATGCCATTCCCATTGTCTTTAACGCTGACCTCTATCCAGCCATCTTTTCTTTTTGTACTCACAATTACAGTTGGTTCAAATCCTTCGATGCCCAGTTTCTTTTTTTCTGTCACCGCATAAAATGCATTATTGATTAAATTCAGAATCACCCGGCCGATTTCCTGCGGCACCACGCTGATTTTTTCAATGCTGGTATCAAGATTGGTTTCAAATTTTGCATTGAAGCTCTTGTCTTTGGCACGCAGGCCATGATAAGCCAGCCGCAGGTATTCATCTGCCAGTACATTTATGTCCACCAGTTCTTTCACCCCGCTGCTGCTGCGGCTGTGCTGCAGCATGCCTTTTACAATGCCGTCGGCCCGCTTGCCATGAAACAGAATTTTTTCCAGGTTTTGTTTTACATCTTCTGCAATGGCAATTGCATCCTCTTTATTTCCTTTTTCAAATTCAGTTTTCATTTCCTCAATCAGTTCATTGCTTACTTCAGAAAAGTTGTTGACGAAGTTCAGGGGGTTCTGAATTTCATGTGCAATGCCGGCGGTAAGTTCACCAAGGCTGGCCATTTTTTCGGATTGCACCAGTTGTTGCTGTGCCTGTTTCAGATCGGTTAATGTTCTTTCTACTTGTTGTTTTGCGGCCTCCAGCTTATTGAAATCTTCGTAGCGGGCATACGCAGTAGAAAAAGCATCCGCAACCGATTGGATCAGTTTGATTTCTTCCTCATTCAGCCGGGTGTTGTTGCCGACATAAAACATACCCTGGATAAAAGGAAGGAGGTGCAAATAGAATCCGCCTTCAGGCAGCGTATTTAAATATTGTTCTTTATTGGCAATGGCTCCCTGGTTCACCAGTGTTTCAGCCAAACTTAAAAAGTCAGCCTCATTCCAGTGATTGATATAAACCTTCTTACTCCGCCAGTGTTCTATTACGTCGGAAAAATTTCCCGGGGTGTTATACGGCAAATGAAAAGCAGCGATTGCTTGTCCTTCGGGTGTGGAAAGAAATGTGTGAATGAGCTGTTGTGAATCATCCATGATAAATACACCGCAGCGGATAAAAGGCAGGCCAAGAATTGTAAGCTCCTTCCAGATCAGTGGTGTAATCC
>Ga0137829_11794719_pt1 | contig 45800 bp, 39 predicted proteins | sample OV2TP2_FD_97737 | JGI IMG/M metagenome (GOLD analysis project Ga0137829, IMG submission 97737) | reverse complement strand
GTAAAGTAGTTTATAGTATAAACCTAATTTAATTTTGATTAAAAAAGCCCCGGTTAAGGGGCTTTAGCTAAAGCTTTGATAGTTAATCATTTTGCCTTGTATTGAAGTATCAGTTGATTGGCCAGCTCCACCATTTTCCTGATTCCATCCTCCGGCAGATTTCCCTTTTTGAACTCAGCCATCACTTCGGGCAGCTTATGTTCCATTTCCATCAGGAAATGATCTTCGAAAGCCTTCACCCTTCGCACCGGCACATCCTTTATCAATCCATTTGTACCGAGATAAATAATTGCCACCTGCTTTTCCACGGTGAATGGTGTGTATTGTGGTTGCTTCAGAATCTCCACATTCCTGGCGCCTTTGTCAAGAACATTCTTGGTAGCTGCATCCAGGTCGCCGCCGAATTTTGAGAAGGCTTCCATCTCCCGATACAGGGCCTGGTCAAGCTTCAGAGTACCAGCCACTTTTTTCATTGATTTTATTTGAGCATTTCCTCCTACACGGCTTACTGAAATGCCGACATTGATAGCAGGACGGATTCCGGCGTTGAACAGGTTTGTTTCCAAAAATATCTGGCCGTCGGTGATGGAGATAACGTTTGTCGGAATGTAAGCAGATACATCACCCGCCTGTGTTTCGATAATTGGTAATGCCGTTAAAGAACCTCCACCCTTTACCATATGCCTGATGCTTTCAGGTACATCATTCATTTGTTTAGCCACATTATCGTCGGTTATTATTTTCGACGCTCTTTCCAGCAAGCGGCTATGCAGGTAGAACACATCACCCGGGTATGCTTCACGACCGGGCGGGCGGCGAAGCAGCAACGACACTTCACGGTAAGCAACTGCCTGCTTCGACAAATCATCGTAAATAATCAGGGCAGGGCGGCCTGTATCGCGGAAGAATTCACCAATAGCTGCGCCGGCAAAAGGAGCATAAAATTGCAAAGGCGCCGGATCACTTGCTGAAGCTGCAACAATTATCGTATAATCCATCGCACCTGCATCCTGCAGTGTCTTCATCACTCCCGCAATGGTTGATGCTTTCTGTCCTATGGCAACATAAATACAATAAACAGGCTTGCCAGCGGCATAAAATTCTTTCTGATTAATAATGGTGTCAATGCAGATAGCAGTCTTCCCCGTTTGGCGGTCGCCGATCACCAGTTCCCGCTGACCACGACCAATAGGAATCATTGCATCAATGGCTTTGATGCCTGTTTGCAGCGGTTCTTTCACAGGCTCACGGTAAATTACACCGGGAGCTTTTCTTTCCAGCGGCATTTCATAGCGCTGGCCTGTTATCGGTCCTTTGCCATCTATCGGTTCACCCAGCGTGTTCACTACACGGCCCACCATACCCTCACCCACTTTTATCGAAGCAATTTGTCCTGTGCGTCGCACTTTCGAACCCTCTTGTATGCCTCCGGTTTCTCCCATCAACACCACACCCACATTATCTTCTTCCAGGTTCAATGCAATTGCCCGAACGCCGTTTTCAAATTCCACCAGTTCGCCGTAGCGAACATTACCTAGCCCATACACACGGGCAATACCATCACCCACCTGCAATACCGTACCCACTTCTTCCAGATCGGCGCTGGCGTTAAAGTTGCTCAACTGCTGGCGCAGTATCGCACTTATTTCTTCCGGTTTTATCTGTACCATAGAAAGAGTTTATCGTTTATCGTTTTTATTTGAGAGTCTCACCTGGGTAATGAATAAGCAATTTCCACGCTTAGTTTTCATTTATTATAATTCCTGCAATCCATGTGTTTTCCTCATTTCGCTTTCCCCGATTTAGGGATGTTTTCCTTTTCACATAAATCCTATCAATCCTGCAAATCCTGGTTATCTCAACCTGTAAATAAAATCATTGTTCTCAAACTGCCGTGCTATCTCTTTCAGGTCGTACGCAATGCTTGCATCTACCAGCTTATCACCTGTCTGCAGCACAAACCCGCCGATGAGCTCTTCTCTTACTGTTGTTTCCAGTTCAATGTTCTGCATCTCGGTAGTGGACTTTATATGCTGAACGATTTCATTTTTAAGTTCCTCGCTTACCGGCCAGGCGGTTGTCAGTTTTACCGTGTGTATTTTCTTATGCTCTTTGTATTGCTGAATAAATGTATGGATGATTTCCGGCAGCACTCCTTCCCTTCCTTTATTAATTAACAGTTGAATAAATGCATCGGTGAGCTGGCAAATGCGGGTCTGTGCTATTGCTTTTACAATTTTTCCCTTGGCGTCTGATTTTATCACCGGGCTGCGCAGCATATTCACAAAATCACGGTTGCTCTTACACACCGCCTGTAGCCATTGCATGTCTCCAAACACTTTCTCCAGCTCGCCTCTTTCAATGGCCAGTCCAAGCAGCGATTTGGCGTACCGTGTTGCTAACCTGATGTTCGACATTACTAATCCTTTACACCCTCCCCAAAAAGAGGAGTTTTTTAATAAATCTGAAGACTGTTCCCTAAGCCCCCTTTTGGGGTTGGGGGTTAATTCAATTTCACTTCCTCTACCAGGCCCTTTATATGCTCTTCCTGTGCTTCTTTGGTTTTTAATTCTCTTCTCAGTATCTGTTCGCTCACTTCAATCACCATTTTACCCACCTGGTTTTTTACGTCAATCAGCGCTGCCATTTTTTGGGCTTCAATGGCGGCCTGCGCTTCTGCAATTATTTTTGATGCTTCGTTTTTCGCCACTTCCTTCGAATCGTTGATAATTTTTTCCTTTGTTTCTCTTGCCTCTTTCAGTATCTGTGCTCTTTCTTCACGGGCCTGGGCCAGCAGCGCTTCGTGTTCGCTTTTCATCTGCGCCATTTCAGCCTTCACTTTTTCAGCACTGGCCAGGGCACCGGCAATGGATTGCTCCCGGTCTTTCAGCCCTTTTACAATAGCCGGCCATGCAAATTTTTTCAGGATGTAGAACACAACAAGAAAAGCCACCAGTGTCCATACCAGCAAACCAAATTCAGGTGTTAAAAGCGGATGCATAGTTTATAAATTCCAAATTTAGAAATCACAAATCCCATATGGGAACCTGGAATTTGTTTTTTGATTTTTTAAACACTGCATCCTCCGCCCTGTGCATCGGATGCAGTGTTTGTCTTTTAAAGAACCATAGCAAGAAAACCGACGATAATCGCAAACAGCGCAGCTCCTTCCACCAGGGCGGCGGTAAGAATCATGTTGTTGCGGATATCGTTCAGCGCTTCCGGCTGGCGGGCAATGGCTTCCACAGCTCCCTTTCCGATCTGTCCCACACCAATGCCGGCGCCCATAGCGGCAAGCCCGGCGCCAATAGCGCCACCTGCATTCGCATTTGCTATGTCGCTCAACAATACCATCATTAAATCCATAGTTGTTTGTTTATAATGATTAAAAAATACTTATCAATGTGCGGCATGAGCTTTCTCATGATGCGGTTCTTCAAATGCCTGGCCTACAAATACGGCCGTGAGCATGGCGAAGATAAATGCCTGGATAAAAGCCACCAGTATTTCAATGAAATAAATAAATATGGTAAATGCCACTGAGAAAATGGTAGTGCCCCAGCCGGCATATTGATTGAGCCCTGCAAAAATAAAAATGAGTGAAATGAGGCATATAATGATAATATGCCCTGCCACCATATTGGCAAAAAGACGGATGATGAGTGCAGTGGGTTTAATAAAGAAACTGAGGATTTCAACCGGCACCAGGATGGCTTTTACCCAGCCCGGAACTCCGGGCGGATTCAGAATGTGTGCCCAGTAATATTTTCTCGAACTGAATACTATTACAATTAATGAAATAATGCCAAGTAAAAATGTGAAAGCAATATTACCGGTGACATTTGCCGAACCGGGTATCAGTCCAAACAGGTTATTTATAAGAATAAAAAAGAACAGGGTGAGGATATAAGGCAAATACTTTTCGTATTTGTCGCCAAGGTTAGGTTTAGCAACTTCATCACGTACAAAGGTTATCACCGGCTCCAGCAGATTTTGCATTCCTTTCGGGGCGCTATTCACTCCTTCACCTTTCTGGTAGCGACGGGCAATTGCAATCATGATCCAAACCAGAATTGTAAGAGCAATCAGCATCTGCACCACATTGCGGGTAAGCGACAGGTCGAAAAACTTTACCGATTTATCCCAGGTATCACTTTCATCCACTGCTATCAGCTTGCCGGCCGCAATGCCTTCTTTTTTTATATCAATCCCTTGCTCTTCCAGCTTATGCAGGTAATGTTCATCAATAATGCGGTAGCCCTTATAGGACGCATGCCCATGATGAAACCGGGATGACATGAACACATCCAGCCCCCGCTGCGGTGAATAAATAATCACAGGCAATGGAATGCCCACCGGAGTTTTGGTGCCGTCTTTTTTTACAATATCAAAAAAATGGAACTCGTGGCCGTCAAGAATGTGTCCAAAGATGACCTCTTGTGCATTGAATCCTTTTTTCTCTTTGCCCCCGTTTTCACCTTCGCCGCCGCTGGCAGCAGCAGGCAGAGCAAGAAACATCCAGAAAACGCTGAAAACCGCTACAGCAAAGGATTTCAATAGCCTGAAAGTCATACCCATCCTGAAATTTGGCGCAAAGATAAGGGTGCAGTTGATAAAAACCAGAAATGAACAAAAAAATGAAACCGTTGGTTACAAAACACACACATGCCTTTACTTAATTCCGTAAACTGATTTTTTAATTTAAAAAAGTTAGTCATGAAAAACATTTTCTTTTTCCTGCTGGCGGCTGTTATTTCACTCACAGCCTGCCGGAAATCAACAGTTTCTCCGAATATCAATGAAGAAATTGCCAGCCGCAGAGGCGCCGATGACCAGGTAGTGCCTCCTCCCTCCAACCTGCCGGCCGCAGTGTTGAATGCATTCACCGCTGTACACCCCACTGCCACCCGCATGGAATGGCAGACAGAGGATAATAATACCTGGAAAGTAAAATACTTTTTGGGCACTGAAAGATGGAGAGCTTTGTATGAAGCAGACGGCACTTTAATCTGGGACAGGAGAGATTAATTTCTGTTAAAAAAGAAAGCCACTTGCTGGTGGCTTTCTTTTTTTAATGCAAAATAATTTTTAAACCTTCTTCAGCAACTCCGAATCCTTTTTGTTTTATTTCAGCATATTCCCTGCTAGTTTTATCAAGCAGCGGGTTGGTATGATTAAAATGTATAAACCAGATTTTTTTTCTGTCAGCTTGGGGCAGGTCTTTAAAAATTGAAATACTTTCCTGCACCAGGGGATGAGGCACTTCCGCCATACGGCGACCGGGCAGCTCGCCGGCGCTGTAAAAAGTGCCGTCGAGAAAAAGATAATCATGCATCTTTACCATTTGCATGATGTCCTTCTCCCATTTTCCCCACTTATCAATGTCGGGAATAAACAAAACAAATTTGCTTTTGGCCCGGATTGAAAAGCACACTGTTTCCGAAAACTCATCGCGGTGGGGAACCGGAATTGGCATAACGGAAATATCATCGGTCAGTTTTACTTCACTGTCGGCTTTCAGTTTTTGTAGTTGAATATTTTTCAAACTGACAAGTTGGCTCCACGGGCCGTTTGTTTTCAGAAAATCCAGCATCCGCGGCATGGCATACACTGGGGTTTCTTTTGTATTCATTGCCTCTCTGCCCAGGTACATGAGGCCGCTGTAGTGCCCGATATGTGCATGGGTGAGAAAAATTCCGGATAAATCTCCGCTCTGAATTTCATCTGCAGCATGCAACTGTTCAGTAAAATCAGGCGTGGCATCAAACAGCCATTTTTGATTGGTGGCCGGGTCGAAAAGGGCAAGACAACTGACTCTTTGTTTGGCGATTTTCTTATCCCAATATTTTTTACAGCAATCTTTTTCACAACCTGCCTGCGGATAACCTGCATCCTGAGCGGTGCCGAGCACAACAAGAAAGGGATTATTATTATGCCGGTGGCTAAAAGAAAATGCCAAAAAACAAAACATCAACCGGTAAAGCATGCAGTAAATTACAATTTATGCCACTGACTTTTGTTTCTCTCCCGAAGAATCCTTGCGGACAAACTGTAGCTGGTAAAGCTTTTGGTAAAAGCCTTCCTTTGCAAGCAGCTCATCGTGGGTGCCGGTTTCAACTACTTCGCCCTTATCAAGCACAATTATCTTATTTGCCTTGCGGATGGTGCTCAGCCGGTGAGCAATTACTATCGAAGTGCGGCCGGCAATCAGTTTATCAATGGCATGCTGAATCAGCATTTCACTTTCCGTATCCACCGATGAGGTGGCTTCATCAAGAATGAGGATGGAAGGATTGTAAAGCAGTGCACGGATAAAAGATAGCAGCTGCCGCTGGCCAAGCGAAAGCGTGGCGCCACGCTCCATCACATTAAAATCATACCCCCCCGGCAATTGCATTATGAAATCATGCATTTCGATCATCGTTGCCGCCTCCATCACCTTTTCCCGCGGAATATCAGGATTGCGCAGGGTGATGTTGTCAATGATGGAGCCGGAAAAAAGAAAAACATCCTGCAGCACCACGCCTATATTTTTCCGCAGGGTTTCAAGGTCGTAATCTTCAATATTGTTGTCGTCAATTTTTATGGCGCCCTGCTGAATGTGATAGAGCCGGTTGAGCAGGCTGATGATGGTGGTTTTGCCGCTGCCCGTATGGCCTACTATGGCCACTGTTTCGCCGGGCTTCACAGTAAAGGAAACATTTTTTAAAACCGGGCTGAGCGGCGAATAACCAAACACTACATTTTCAAAATCAATTTTGCCATGTATGTGCATCGGTTTGTATGCATTCATCGGCGAAGCGGGCAGAAAATCGTCATTGTCCAGCACCTTAAATACCCTTTCGCTTGCTACCATACCCATTTGCAGCACGTTGAATTTATCGGCAATCACCCGCAGCGGACGAAAGATGAGATTGAGGCAAAGAATAAAAGCCATCAGCGTGCCCTGCTGGCTTTGCTGCAGGTTCAGCGCTTCTTTCGATGTCCACCATACAATTAACCCGACGGATGCAGCCAGCACAATTTCCACCACCGGGAAAAAAATGGAATAAGCCCAGATGGCATGGATGTTGGCATTGCGGTGTTCCTTGTTTATCTTTTTAAATTTTTCAAACTCTCTTTCTTCTGCCGCAAAAGCCTGCACCACCTGCATGCCGGTGATGTGTTCCTGCACAAACGCATTCAGGCTGGCCACGGCATTCCGCACCCGGTGAAAAGATTTGTTGACACTTTCTTTAAAATAATAAGTGGCCAGCAGCAGGAAAGGAAATGGCACCAGCGCAATGAGGGTGAGCCGCCAGTCGGCCCAAAACATATACCCGAGCACACAGACAATGGAAAGCAAATCGGCAATGATGGGTATCAGCCCGTCGGCAAACACATCATTGATGCGTTCAATGTCGTCAACAGTTCTTGTAGTCAGGGTGCCGATGGGTGTTTTATCAAACTGCGAAAGGTTTAAGCCCAGCACTTTTTTATACACTTTCACCCGCAGGTCTTTTACCACGGTTTGCCCCAGCCAGGCAGTGATGAATGAAAAATAAAACCGAAGCCCGGTTTCAATAAAAAGAAAAGCCACCTGGATAATGGTAACCAGCAGCACCATTTCCCATATGCGTCCGCTGATGTATTTATCAACCGTCACCTGAATCAGTATCGGCCGTACGGGAGTAAATATGGCAAGAACGACCGCCAGCAAAACAGACAGGAAAAACCTTCTTTTGTAAGGCGCTGCAAAACGTATAACTCTTTTCAGGAGCTCAAAGTCAAAAAAACGGTTTCGTATCCCGTCCGGCACGTGCAGAATTTTAATCAACAAAAATAAAAAGAAGAACAGGAACGGAGTGGAGAAAAATGGTTTGATGGTTGGATGGCTTGATGGTTAAATTGCTAAATGGTTGAATTGACGGTGCATTATTCTAACCAGGTAAATTTTCGGGTTGTTTATTAGCAAACAATTTAACAATTAAACAATTTAGCAATGCAGCTCTATTTCCTTGCTGCCAGATCCTGCTCCGTCTCACCCATTGCAATTTTATAAGCTTTGATAAAAAGTGCGCCGAGGTTTTTATGCGGGGGAATGTAATCTTCGAATCCTTCCACTTTTACTTTCTGCTGAAACTCTTTCCAGAAATTTATCCATTCGATATTGCTGCCGTTTCTCACTTTTTCCATCAGCAGCTCGAAGAAAGGACGGTTGATGGCCGTTTTACCGATTTGCTTGGAAGCAATGATGTGAGCATCCGGCGCATTTTTCAGAATGTCGTGAATGAGATGATACCCGCCGCAGCTGCCCATAAATACAATCTTTGCCCTGGGTTTTATCTGGTCAATGGTGTAAGGAGCATAATAGCTGTGCCCGCGGTGAATGACTATGGCGGGCTGAATTTTTTTTGCCGCAAGAAAAGAATCCAGCGCCTTTTGCGCTTTTTCATCTTCGCCAGTTTCTTCAGGCAGGGGCCGGTTGGCATAAATGGTCACCGGCTTTCCTTTCAGCGAGCTGATGGTAATCCATTGTTTTGACGGGCTGATTTTCCAAAGTGAAGAAGAAAACATTTTCTGAAACCCGCCGAAAATATTCTGCCCGTCTTTATCGCCGTAAAAGAATACCTGCATGGCCACCATACCCGTGTCGTTTGCCAGCGAGGAATAACTGACATTATACACAGGCGGTATGCCCAGTTCACGGGTCAGGTCAATATTTCTTGTGGTATCGGCCGAAAGAAAAAGTTTTTCCAGCAGGTTATAAATCACCATTCCTTTTTTGTTGTTGCGGCTCACATTGCGTTCGTAGTTCAGTTTTACATTCACAAGCATTTCATCGGCCAGCAGGCTGTTGTTTTCGGCAATGCTTGCATAGGAATCTGCTACATCCACCCCGTCTTCAAGCGTGGCGGAACGCTCCAGCCCGCCTACAAAGGCCCGCATCAGGTCGCCTGCATTTTCTTTATCGGGAAAAGAGGCAAGAAAAGCGCCCAGCGTATTATAGCCTGCCGCCATCTTGATGAATTTGCGGTAGCGGTCAAACATCACCAGCCGCAGCACAGAGTCGCCGCGATTGCCCGCCTTGCTCATCATTAGCGGAAAAACACCTTTTACAAAACTGGAAGTATAAATAATTCCGTCGCTCATCACGGCGAGGTAATACAGTTCTTCGGCACTCAGCGGCTGAATGATACGGAAGCGGGTGACATCATCCCGGTCGTGCAGGGCATTGATGGTATTTACAAATACATCTCTTGCTTTTTTACCCAGCATAGCCGTAAGTGCAGCATATTCAAATGCTGTGTCTTTATGCATCAGCCGTTCAGTGTAATCAAGATGTGTTTTTACCAGCAGGCGGTAATACTGCAGCGAATCATTTTTCACCGCATCTATTTCGTCCAGTGTCATTTTTCCTTTCACCAGGTTGTCAAGAAAAGGAAAATAAAGCTGGCCATGCCCTCCGCCGGTAGCCATTTTCGAAATCACCTGCACCAGCGGGTCATTCACTTTTTTTATACGGTTGCCCAGTACATTATTGGCAGCAGCATAATCATAGAGTTGCTTCGGGTTGCGATGGCCGGCAGCCGTGATAAGGCTGTCGGCAAACGGAAGATCGGGTTGCTGTGGCAGTGTTCGCAGCAACGTGGCAAATACCTGGTCAGGATAAAGGACGCAGTATTTTCTTACAAGAATATTTTTTGAAATTTTAAACCCGGGATTTTTATCAAAGGCGGTGCAGTCGAGCAACGGCCTGGCAATATCATAATGCAGCTGCTCAACGAGGTTTTCGATGCTTTCTTTGCGTCGGTCAAGCTCCATGCAACTTTCATAACCATCCAGCATGGCCGGCAAGTAAGTCACCACAAAGCGATTGGTTTTCCAGTTGGCATTCAGGTCACGCAGCAGGCGTTCCAGCCCGCGGATATAAAGAATTTTTGTTTGCGCACCCATGGCCGAATCTTTTTCAATCTTTTTCTGCAGCTCATTCACTTTCCCTATCAGCGCATTGGTCACGTGTATATTCACTTCTTCATTTTGCGAAACGGCAAACAGTTTATCATCCTTACCGTCGGCCTGTAAAGCTTTTTTTTGTTCGGCATCCACATAATCATGAAAGAGTGCCCGGCTGAATTCGGGTTTCAGGGTGGGGTCTTTTTGCGAAAAGGAAGTTTGTGCCAGGGAAGGGAATACCGCAGACAGAAAAATTAACAGGAAATAAGTGTATTGTCGGGTGGCAATCATAAGGATAGTGCAAAATTAGTTTTTAGTTTTTTGAGTTCCGGATTATTGATAAAGACCAACACCGGTGCCGGTAAGCGGGTTTTCAGATGTTAAAATTATTCAGAAAATATCGAACCGGGAAGGCATTATTAATTTTTCATTAAGTCTGTGTTAGCAGCGGCAGGGTTTGCAGGGTAAAAAACATTTTCAATTAGGTTTGCCGAAATTTTAATTACTACATGGACATCAGGGCCCGAAAAGTACTGATTGCTGACGATGAACCGGATATTCTTGAGATTCTGAAGTATAACCTGGTGCAGGAAGGCTACCAGGTGGTTACGGCCAAAGATGGGGATGATGCTATTGATAAGGCCAAAATGTTTCACCCCGACCTGATAGTGCTCGACATCATGATGCCCAGGAAAAACGGGGTGGAAGTGTGTGAAATATTGAGGAAACTGCCGGCATTTAAAAATACACTCATTTTATTTCTCACAGCGCTTAGCGATGAAGGCACGCAGATCCGCGGCCTTGAAACCGGCGCCGATGATTATATCAGCAAGCCCATCAGCCCGAAAGTTTTTCTGAGCAAAGTGCATTCACTCTTTCGCCGGTTGCAAAAGACCGAAGCCAAAGTGATTGCCATTGACAGGCTCATCATTGACCCCGAAAAATTCATCGTTCAATACAACGGGAAAGATATTGCGCTTGCAAAAAAAGAATTTGAACTGCTCTACCTGCTGGCTTCCAAACCCGGAAGGGTTTTTGTACGCAACGAAATTCTGAGCCAGGTTTGGGGGGCCGATGTCATCGTGGGCGACCGCACCATTGATGTACACATCCGGAAAATCAGGCAGAAGCTCGGAGTGGATTGCATCACTACGGTAAAAGGGGTGGGGTACAAATTTGAATTGTAAAACACCCTGTCTCCGCCGCGGCGGAAGAACTTAGACCGAATCAACTCTATTTGTTCGTAATAATATTTATAAAGAGAAGGGTCACTCTTCCATCCTTATCCCGGATTAAATTAAAAAAACGAACTTGCTTTCTTAAAAGTCCCTTAAGGGATTTAGGGTACCATGCTTTCTCCCAAAAACATTTCTCCCCGCCAGCTTTCATTTTTCACTGCCTTGATTTTATCAGTGCCCATCAGCCTGCTTGTATTTTTGATTGAAAAGGACTGGCGCTGGGGCCTGGGTTCTTTTATTGTAATTCTCGGCGGCAGTTATCTGCTTGTCACCTTTATGCTGGAACGTTTTATTTACCGTAAAATAAAACTCATTTACAAACTCATTTACCAGACCAAGGCCACGAAAAAGGAAGAAATGTATTACAAATACATCCTGCCACGGAAAAGCATTGATGAAGTGCGGGAAGACGTGGAAAAATGGGCCGAGGAAAATATCAGGGAAATGGAACTGCTGAAAAGAAACGAACAGTTTCGCCGGGAGTTTTTGCAGAATCTTTCACATGAATTAAAAACACCGGTGTTTGCCATTCAGGGTTATGTGGAAAGCCTGCTCGATGGCGGCATGCATAATCCTGAAGTCAACAAACGATTTCTTGAAAACACGGCAAAAAATGTGGAGCGGCTGACCAACCTGGTAAACGACCTCGATGAAATTTCAAAACTGGAACGTGGCGAGCTGCTGCTGGCCAAAACAAATTTTGTGGTACAGGAACTGGTGAAAGAAGTTTTCGAAAGTCTTTTAATAAAGGCTGAGAGCCTGCAGATAAATTTCAGCATTAAGAAAGGCTGCGAAGCGCCGCTGACGGTGTATGCCGACAAAGAAAAAATCAGGCAGGTGCTGATCAACCTTGTTGACAACTCCATCAAATACGGAAAGCAGGGCGGGCATTGCGTGGCCAGCATGTACCGGGTAGATGAAAAAAATATCCTGGTTGAAATAAGTGATGATGGCATTGGTATTCCTGAAAAACATTTACCCAGAATCTTTGAACGGTTTTACCGCACCGAAGGCGGCCGCAGCCGTGATGTTACCGGCAGCGGGCTGGGTCTTGCCATTTGCAAACACATCATCGAGGCACATGGGCAGACCATTCATGTACGCAGCACCGAAGGTGTTGGAACCACAGTGGGGTTTACGCTGGAGGGGAGGAAGGATTGAGATTGAGGTTGAGGAAACCTTTAATAATACGGCATTCCCCTCTCCAGTGCATCCAAAAAATCAACTGCCTCGCTGTTCATTTTTGTACTCAGCAGCTTGCCGTTGAGTAAAAAAGCAAAATGATTGCAGGTGTCGTTCTTCATTTTAAAATCCACTTCCTGCACCTGTTCTCCTTTGCTGAAGAAAAGCATTTTTCCGTCGTAGCCGCAATTAAAAAGCATAGTTTCCCTGCCGTCAATAAATTCAATCACCCGCCGGATGGCTTTTGCTTCCGCTGTTTGCACAGTCCTGGTAATTTCTTCCGCCTGTTCATTCTTGAAATATATCACCAGGCTGTCGGCGCCGGAAAAACTTTGTTTTACGGCCGAAGGACTGCAACCGGCAAATACAATAACCAGCATTAAAGCACAGGAAAGATTTTTCATTTATTAAAAATAAAAATAAAAAACCGTCCGCCTGGGGCGAACGGCCACTGCATGAGAAATTGTGACTGACTCATGAACCAATATAATGTGAAGTGCAGAATGGCTGCCTGCGCAGCAAAGAACTGCCTGCAAATTGCAGCGGCTATGTTATCCCGCTTTTATGCCTGTATTATTTCCGTATTAAAAAAAATATCCGCCCGGCAATGGAGCGGATACTTTACCAAACCCTGCTTTTATTAATAATTTCCGTTCTTCGGGTCAAAGAATGTCCAGCCGGTCATCCAGTTGCTGTTTCCAAAAGCACCACGGTAAGCCGTGGGCAGAAAGAATGAGTTGAATAAACTGCCGCTGAATGTGGCCCCGCTCCATGCCATGCTTCCGCCGGCGGGCCTGAAATCGGGATTCAGAAGATTGAACGGGTTTACAAGTAGTGAATTAGCATCGGCACTGTTGAGCAGATTGCAGCCGTCAGTCATTGCTTTTACCAGCATCTGTGCTTTTGTCAACGTATCGGCTGCTACATCGCTGCCGGTGCGCACCGAATCACGAACAGAATAAACAATATTGTTTTTAAATTCTGACTCTCCCCTTTTGTATGCGCCGGCCGTGGCATTGGATTCAATGGAAAAACCGCCTTTCTGGCTGCCGAGCAAAATGGAATTGTTGAAAACAAATCTTGTTCCCCGGCGCCAGCGGTTGCCGAAATTGTGATTGGCTGCCGTGCCAGCCGCATTGTTTGGCCCCACGATGGTAAAGTTGGAAAGTACCGGCTTTGTGTAAGGTGTTCTGCCGGCATAAGGATTTTCATTGTCGCATTCAATGCCGTTGCCTGCATCGCCGGCATCCACAAACTGCGGGTCGCGGATGGCCACGGCAAACTGTATATTGCCGGTGTAGCCAAAATCAAAATCAAAATCATCGTCGGCAGTGGCAAGCGCCACCAGGTGGCGGCAGTTCACGGTGCCGCCGAAAAATTCATACGCATCATCATTGGCATACGACACCTGTATGTTTTCAATTACGGTGCCCCGGCCCACGCCGCCCAGGGTCAAGCCGTTGATTTCAGAATTGGGCTGTGCCGCAATGCCGGCAAATTCGATGCGCACATAACGCAGCACACCGGAGTTGTCATCGTCTTTGGGGTTCATTCCCCCGCCATATTTTCTGCTGACGCCACCTTCAATTGTGGCTTCTCCCCCGGGCTGATTGATAGTGGCCCGCCCAAGAATAATAATGCCACCCCAGTCGCCCGGTGCCCGCTGGCCTGCCGATTTACCTGAAGTAAATATGATGGGCTGCGAAGCTGTACCGCTGGCAATAATTTTTGAACCCCTTTCAATTATCAAAGCTCCTTTCTGTGTAGTGTCGCTCTTGATTACCGTACCGGGCTCAATTTCCAGTATGGCGCTGTTGGTTACATACACATACCCTTTCAGCCGCCAGGTGCGGTCGTTGGTAAGCTTGGTGTAGGCAGTTATTTCGCCTTTCAGCACGCCGGGTTCGGCTGCATTGCTGCTGCCATCATCTTCATTGTAGGTTTTTTTACAACCGGTCATTGCCAATACTACCATTAAAATCCATCCTGAAATTTTCAGTGTCTTCATTTTTTATCGGGTTTATTTTTTTGAATTAAAGTTGTAAGTATATGCAATTGAAATATTGGCTCCATAGCGAACACTGTTCACCACCTGGTCAGCTGCTTTGCTGTACACTTTTTTGCCATCGAGGTTCTGGTAAAAAATTGTTTTTTGATTGAGCAGGTCCGAGATATTCAATTTCACTTCACCGTTTCTGCCAACCTGCCTGCCCAGTTGCACATCCAGCACATCCCTTGCTCTTTCATAGATGTCGGGGTAACCGGCAAAACCCACATCGGCAATTCGTTCGCCGGTGCGGTTGTAAAGCAGGCTGAAGGCAAAGCCGCTGCCGGATGAGTTGTAAAGAATGCCGGCATTGATGAGATAAGGCGACTGGCCCTGCAGCGGACGTTCTTTGCTTTCCAGGTTCAGCGAGGCAATGCTGACGGCTGATTTTATCACAGCAATATTGGCATACACGATGGTATTTTCCAGCCATTCTTTTTCAGCAAGAAAATTGAGTCGCTTCCGCAGTTCCAGTTCGCCGCCGTAGGTATCGGCCTTATCAGAATTGATGAAAGTGCGGATACGGTTGCTGGGTACCGAGCCGGAAAGTATGGCCTGCTCGATAGGGTTTTTGAATGTTTTGTAAAATGCCGAGATGGAAAATATTTCTCCCGCCTGCGGAAAAATTTCATAGCGCAGGTCGGCATTGCTGTTCAGGCTGCGCCGCAGTTCCGGGTTGCCGATGATGGAGCTGTTGGTGACAAAATCATAGTAAGAAAAATTGGCCAGCTCACGAAACTCAGGCCGGCTTAGGGTTTGTGAGATGGCCAGCTTCAGGTTTTGTTTTTTGCTGATGCTGTACGTAAAACTTGCTGAAGGCAGCATGTCGAAATTATCATTATTCACTTCCACTTTTCTTCCGGAAAGATCTCTTGTGTTTACTTCCTGGCTGAAGTTTTCGATGCGTACGCCCCAAACCAGTCTCAGTTTTTCGCTGAAGCGGTTATCAAACAAGGCATAACCGGCATGCAGGGCCGAAGTGGCATCGTAGCGGTCGGTATTGCTGGTAATATCTGCGATAATGAACCCATTAACGTGAATATTTTCTTTTTCAAAAATTTTATCCGGTGGCAGGGTCAGCAGGTTGTTGTCAAAAGTTCCGTAAGGGCTTTTCTTGTAGGTAAGAAATCTTGTCTGAAATTCTCTTTCCTTGTACTGGCCGGTATAGCCAATTTTGAAGACCTGCTTTTCTTTCAGCCAGGTAAAAGGCAGTGAATAATTCAGGTTGCCGCCCATGCCGTTTTCATCCAGGTTGCTGAAGAAGCGGAAAGTATTTTGCGGACGCAGGATAATGGCGTAGGGCGATGAAGGCGAACTGATGGGGCGGAAATAAGAAATCACTGCCAGGTCGGGCTGGTCGCGGTTGGTAGAAATATAATTTACATTCCAATTCAGCCGCTGATTGCTTTTACCCATGCGATGTTCCCCTTCCAGCTGCGAGCTGATCAACGTTTTTACAACAAGATCATTGGCAGTGGTTCCGTTATCGAGATTTATTTCCTGGTCGTTATCGTAGTTGAATCCGTAGCGGGTGGTAAATGTATTTTCAAACCCCCGGTTGAACAGGTTTTTGAATGAATACCTGCTTTTTCCTTTTACAAAAGAAAAGTTGGCAAGTGCGCCAAGGCTGGTTGTGCTTTTATACAAAATATCATCGTAGTCGTAAGATGTGATGCCGGCGCTTTCATAGTCTTTACGGTTGCTTTCGTTAATGGACTGGCCATTCTGGTAGGTAAGCGCCATCACGGTTCCTATGTAGCTCCCTTTTTCAAAATCCCTGCGGCTGCCGAAGCTCAGTTGCAAGTTTTGTGTGGGCATTGCAGCAGTCGTTTTTCTCCATCCGAAATTATTGTCAAACGATTTTGAATACACAATCTGTTCTCCGGCAGTGGTACTGCTGTACTTGGTTCTCGATGTTGGAAATGCAGCCGGCATATTGCGGGTGCCGTCGTCGAAGCCAAGAAAATCCCAGTCGCCCTTTACACCTGATTTAAAATCGCTGAAGGCGGTTTGTGTGTTTGCACCCAGGCCTGCGCTGATGGAAAAGAAATTTCTGGCCGGCACATCTTTGGTATTCACCTGCACCATGCCGCCGCTGAAATCGCCGGGCAGTTCAGGTGAGGCTGTTTTGCTGATAATGATATTGTCAACAAGGGCGGAGGGAATGAGGTCGAAAGAAAATGCTTTGCGGTCGGGTTCGCTGCTGGGCAATACCGAATTGTTTATCATGGCTGCATTGTAGCGGTCGGCAAGGCCACGCACCACCACATATTTATTATCCTGCACGCTGGCGCCGCTCACTCTCTTCAGCACGGCGCCGGTATTGCGGTCGGGTGATTTGCGTATCACATCGGCTGCAATGCCATCGCTCATGCCCGCCTGCGTACGCTGGTAATTGTAAAGCGCATTGATGGATTCTTTTTTTACAGTAGAAGAAACCACTACACCCGTCATTTCTTTCGACTGCACTTCGAGTGAAACATCCAGCTCAACCAGTTCGCCGGCTTTTACCTGTACACCGGTAACTGTTTTTGCCTGAAAGCCGGTAAAAGAAAAAACAACGGTGTATGTGCCGGGAGTTATGGTTAAAACATAAGTTCCTTCCACGCTGGTGGAAACGCCTTTTGCCTGCCCTGCGATGCTGATGCTGGCGCCAACCAGCCCTTCATCTGTCCGGGCATCTTTTACTTTTCCTGAAATTTTTCCGGTTTGGGAAAAGGTGATAAACGAAGTGAAAACTGACAATCCAAAGAGTACAATTTTTTTCAGCATAATGGTTTAATTATGCCGCAAAATTGTTTGCCTGAAATTACCTGACAGTTAACCCCATATTAAGCAATTATGAAGTCAACAGGATATTTATATTAAGCTGTATGGAAGTAACACAATGGTAATAATCCAATAACCTTTCCCTCATAATTTGGTAACCTGTTAAACAAAATATTTGTACCGGTAATGACTGGTTCTTACAATCATTACATGGCCTCAAGATAAGGCATATATTATCTTTTAATTGCAGAGCCCTGGTATTCTTACCGGGGTTCTTTTCGGGAGTTAACAATTTGGTAATACAGGTTTCAGCGCTAATTTTAGGAATATTTCCATTTTTGCCACGCAATTAAAAGATATATATCCGTGAGAATAGTTATAATCTTTATGGTCATACCGGCATTGTTTCCCCTATATAATTTAATGGCTCAGCAACCAACCACGGCGACAAATACACAGGTTAAAAACGAGAAAAAATGGTACGATAACTTTTCTATCCGCGGATACATGCAGGTTCGTTACAACAGATTATTTGAAACAAATGAAAATCTGAAATGCGAACAGTGTGACAGGTCAATCGGCAAAGGCGGCGGTTTTATCATACGCCGCGGCCGTATTATTTTCAGCGGCAATATTCACCCACGGGTATATTTTTATATACAACCTGATTTCGGCAGCAGCACCGGCACCTCGCAGAATATTTTTCAATTACGGGATGCTTACATTGATGTGTCGGTGGATAAAAAAAATGAGTTCCGTTTCCGAATTGGCCAGAGCAAGGTACCGTTCGGTTTTGAGAATATGCAAAGCAGCCAGAACAGGTTATCTTTTGACCGCAATGACCCTTTGAACAGTGCTGTAGCCAATGAAAGAGATTTAGGAGTGTTTTTCTATTGGGCGCCGGTTAAAACCAGAGAATTGTTTTCCGCATTTGTGCGGGACAACCTGAAAGGTTCCGGCGACTACGGAGTATTCGGATTGGGAGTTTATAACGGGCAAACAGCCAACCGGGCAGAGCAAAATGATAATTTACACATGGTGGCCCGCTTCAGTTATCCATTTGCCATCGGAAAACAGTTTATAGAACCCGGCATACAGGCATACACAGGAAAATATGTGCTGCCGGCTGATTTGAGAAGCCCCACTGTAAAAGCGGTTAGTAATTTTGAATTTACTGACCGGCGTGTGGCAACCAGCTTTATTCTTTACCCAAAGCCCCTCGGCATACAGGCAGAATATAACTGGGGCAAAGGGCCGGAGTATAATCCGGCCATTGATTCTATTGAAATCAAAAACCTGCATGGCGGTTACATCACAGTTTCTTTGAAAGTGGAAGGCAAAAAGAACCTTGTATTTTTCCCTTATGCAAGAGTTCAACAGTATAAAGGTGGTAAAAAGCATGAGCTGGATGCCCGCCGCTACAGGGTGAAAGAGCTGGAAGCCGGTGTGGAGTGGCAATTAAATAAAAATTTAGAAATAACAACTTCCTATGTAATTTCAGAGAGAAGATTTGAGGATTCCAAACTAAGAAACAACCTGCAATCCGGAAATTTTCTGCGGCTGCAGGCACAATTAAATTTCTAATTAAAAAGCTAATTATTATGGGCTTTAACTCCATCATGAAAATCTTTGTTCCGAAAAACAGGATTTTCTACGAGCTCTTCGAAAAAGTTTCTGCCAATGTAGCCACTATGGGCGATAAGCTCCGCGAACTGGTAGCTGAACCTGACTATGATAAAAGAACGGCCATTGTAAACCAGATAGAAGACCTGGAGCATGCCAATGATGAACTGACCCACCGTGTATTTACCGAACTGGGCCGGAATTTCATCACACCCTTCGATCGTGAAGACATTCACTACCTGGCTTCCTCACTGGATGATATTGCCGATACCATCAATGCGGCAGCCAAGAAAATAAATTTTTATAAAGTAAATCCCAACGACCTCGGCATCCAGAAGCTGGCCGAAATTATTGACCATAGTGCCCGCCTGGTAAACAGCGCCGTCACCCACCTGCGGGATATGAAAAACCTGCGGGAAGTGACCGAGGCGCTGGTAAAAATAAACAGCCTCGAAAACCAGGCTGACGATGTGTTTGACATGAGCATCGAGCGGCTGTTTGAAACCGAACCCGATGCCAAAGAAGTAATCAAGAAAAGGGAAATTTATACGGTGATGGAAATAGCCACCGACAAATGCGAGGATGCCGCCAATGTGATTGAGTCTATCATTATCAAATACGCCTAATTTCAATACATCCCGGAAACGGCCGGTTTTCAAATCTTGAAATTCAGTTTATGATAACTTTTCTCATCGTAATAATTGCCCTTACTTTACTGTTTGATTATATTAACGGATTTCATGATGCTGCCAACTCCATTGCCACTATTGTTTCTACAAAAGTGCTGACACCGTTCCAGGCCGTACTCTGGGCTGCTTTCTTCAATTTCATAGCCCTGTATATTTTCACGGATTTCAATGTAGCGACAACCATATCCAAAACGGTGCATAAGGAATTTATCACATTGCCATTGATTTTTTCAGGAATCATTGCATCAATTATCTGGAATCTGCTTACCTGGTGGTTTGGCATTCCATCCTCCTCATCTCATACATTGCTGGGCGGATTTGCCGGTGCAGCCGTTGCACACGCCGGCTTTGGTGCGGTCAGCTCGCCGATTATTTTAAAAACTGCCGCATTTATCTTTTTTGCCCCGCTAATAGGTATGGTGATGGCGTTGATTCTTTCTCTTTGGTTTTTAAACTCATTCCGTAAAAGCTATGCCCCCAAACTGGTTTCCGTATTGGTCATTGCACTTGTTGGGGTTTTTCTTTACTATAATCTTGAATTCAACCCGGAAAAAATAAAAAAGGTAAATTTTGATTCCTATTACCTGAAAGTTCTTTTTTACTCACGGAATTTTAAATGGATCCTGCTTTCTACCATTGTCATTGTGCTGGCAATTCTGAGTTTATATTTAAGTACGTTAAATGTGTACCGGTCCAATCAATGGTTCAGGCGCATGCAGTTGATCTCTTCTGCTGCATTTAGTATTGGTCATGGCGGAAATGACGCACAGAAAGCTATGGGTATTATAGCCGCTGCCATGATAGCAGCCGGACAAATTGGCGACGCTAAAGAATTGCCTTACTGGGTTCCTTTTGCCTGCCACCTGGCAATGGGTTTGGGAACGCTTACCGGCGGATGGCGAATTGTAAAAACAATGGGAACAAGAATAACCAAAGTGACCCCATTTGAAGGCGTGGCGGCTGAGTCTGCAGGGGCTATCACTTTGTTCTTAACAGAAGCATTGAAAGTACCGGTGAGTACAACGCATACCATAGCCGGCTCCATTATGGGAGTAGGCGCCACCAAACGGCTCTCCGCTGTGCGATGGGGAGTAAGCGTCAATCTTCTATGGGCTTGGATTTTAACCATCCCTGTCAGCGGGCTAATGGCTGCCGGCGTTTATTCAGTTGTGAAGAATTTTTTCTGAATTGATCTGTTCGCTTTTCCCGATTTTTGCCTGAATTAATGAAAACTACATGCTGAAAATTCTTGTTACCGGTGGTTGCGGTTACATCGGTTCGCATACCCTGGTTGACCTTATCGAAAACGGGTATGATGTGATTTCGGTGGACAACAATTCCCGTTCACATCCCGATATGATCGAAAGGGTGGAAAAAATCACGGGGCAAAAAATCAAAAACTATAAAGTTGATCTCTGCAATTTCGACGATACCTATGCCATTTTCCAGGAAAATACCGACATCAAAGGCATTATTCATTTTGCGGCATACAAAGCCGTTGGCGAATCGGTAGAAAACCCGCTGATGTATTTTGAAAACAATCTTTTCTCACTCATCAACCTGCTGAAATGCGTGCAGGATTTTGAAATTCCCTGGTTTGTATTTTCATCTTCCTGCACGGTGTACGGCACGCCCGACAGCAGCCCGGTGACAGAAGCCACGCTGCCCAAACCCGCCGAGTCGCCTTACGGCTATACCAAGCAAATGGGTGAGCAGATAGTAAATGAATTTGCCAAAAGCGCTGCCACAAAATGCATCCTGCTCCGCTACTTCAATCCTGTAGGCGCACACCCCTCAGCCATCATTGGCGAAATGCCAGTGGGCAGACCACAAAACCTTTTCCCGGCCATTACGCAAACAGCCATCGGCAAATTGCAGGGTATGATTGTATATGGAAATGATTACCCTACAAGAGACGGCAGCTGCATCCGCGATTTTATTCATGTGTGTGATATTGCCCATGCTCATACGCTTGCACTCGATTACATGGCCGAGGGAAAAAACAAATCAGGCTGCGAAGTATTTAACCTCGGAAGCGGCAACGGTGTATCGGTGCTGGAAGCCATTCATGCATTTGAAAAAGTTAACGGAGTTAAACTCAACTATTCCATCGGGCCCAGGCGGCCCGGCGATGTAATTTCCATTTATGCCAATAATGACCTGGCCAAAGCCGCCCTCGGCTGGCAACCGCAATATACTCTTGAAGACATGGTGGCTACTGCCTGGAAATGGGAACAACGACTGAAGGCGGATGAAAAAGTGTTCACAGGAAAAAATACGGAGCTGAATTGAAGATTTAAATGTTTAACAGGTTCAGGAGGTTTCAGGGATATTGAAAAAACTATGGAACTTTTAAACCTCTGAACCCTTTTAAACCACCAATCGACTATTTTTGCCCCAACCCTTATGTGATAATTTTATGGAAGCAGTGGCACAAAAAATAAATATGCTTAAAGAAATTCAGCCCACAGGAAACAAGGATACAAGAAGCGGCTTTGGCGATGGAATTGTGGAAGCTGCCAGAAAGAACCCCCATATCGTTGCGCTCACGGCTGATTTGGCCGGCTCACTCAAACTGAACCAGTTTATAAAAGAATTTCCCGAGCGGTTTTTTCAATGCGGCATTGCCGAAGCTAACATGATGGGCATTGCTGCCGGGCTGACCATCGGAGGAAAAATTCCTTACACTACTACATTTGCCAATTTTTCAACCGGCAGAGTTTACGACCAGATCAGGCAATCCATTGCTTATTCCGGAAAAAATGTAAAGATCTGTGCATCGCATGCCGGCATTACCCTTGGTGAAGACGGCGCCACTCACCAGATACTGGAAGACATCGGCCTGATGAAAATGCTGCCGGGCATGACAGTGATCGTGCCCTGTGATTATAATCAAACCAAAGCAGCTACTATGGCCATTGCCGATTATTGGGGGCCGGTGTATTTGCGTTTCGGCCGCCCGGTATGGCCGGTATTTTCAAAGCCAGAAGATTTTGAAATCGGAAAAGCACAATTTTTTTCCGAGGGTAATGATGTTTCCATTTTTGCATGTGGCCACCTGGTATGGAATGCCATACAGGCCGGAGCTATACTGCAGGAAAGAGGAATCAGCGTGGAAGTGATAAACATGCATACCATCAAGCCGCTGGATGAAGAAGCGGTTATTAATTCACTGCGCAAAACAAGATGTGCGGTAACGGCTGAAGAGCACAACATCATCGGCGGGCTGGGCGATGCCATTGCACAATGTGCCGCCAAACATTTTCCGGTACCAATAGAATACGTAGGCACAAAAGATACGTTTGGCGAAAGCGGAACACCGAAAGAGTTGCTGAAAAAATATGGGTTGGATGTGCCGGATATTGTGGCCGCTACAGAGAAGGTAATGAAACGAAAGTAATCTGAATAAATCAAACTAAGGAAAGCTGTTACTGAAATTGGTGACAGCTTTTTTGTTTAATAAAATTATCCCCGTATGATTGCCTGCCGATGATGTGGAATTACGTCCCTGGCTAAAAGGACATCAGCCCCAAAGGCAGCAGAAGCTCAACATTGGTTACAAATACCGGTATCAAAATAAAATTTCTACTTTTATACTGCCGTACAGGTTAAACGCATCCGTATTCCAATATTCTAAACCAGACCTAAAGCCGAACCAATGGCCCTGACTAACCTAAGCGATAGCGAATTGCTCGTAGAATTCCGTAACCCTATTACCAAGGAAAAGGCATTCACTGCCATCATCAAAAAATACCAGGAAAAACTTTATTGGCACCTGCGCCGCATGGTGGTGGATCATGAAGACGCCAATGACGTGCTGCAAAACGTAATGATACGTGTCTGGAACGGTCTCGAAAATTTCCGCGAAGACAGCCAGCTTTATACCTGGCTTTACCGGGTGGCTACCAATGAATGCCTCACCTTTTTGGAACAACAGAAAAAAAGAGCAGCCGTTTCGCTAAGTGATGTGGAAAGCGGGCTGGAAAATAAAATCAGGGCCGACAGGCATTTTGACGGTAATAAACTGGAATGGAAACTACAATTGGCCATACAGCAACTCCCTGAAAAACAAAGGCTTGTTTTTCAGCTCCGGTACTACGACGAAATGCCATACGAGGAAATGAGCCGGGTGCTTGATACCAGCGAAGGGGCCCTAAAGGCCAGCTACCATCATGCGGTCAAAAAAATTGAGGAATACATTAAGAATCATTAAACTTACAAAACCCAGCCTCGTCTTAAGAAAGGTTAAAAATGACAAACAAAAGCACCATATTGAATGAACTGATGGGTTTAGGGAGTACACTGGCCAATCACAGCCCTCAAAATTGCTATGCTGTACCTGATGGCTATTTTGAAGGGCTGGCTAACCAAATCATGAGCCGCATCAAAGCCATAGAAACTACCGATGCAGGTGAAGAACTGGAAATACTATCTCCCATGCTCAGCATGCTTTCAAAGAAAACACCATATTCTGTGCCGGCTGGTTATTTTGAAAACCTGGAGGAAAAGATTCTGCAGAGGTTGAGTGAGCATCCCGATTACCTGACAAGCAAAGAAGAAATTGAAACTTTATCGCCTGTATTAAACCGCTTGCGGAATAAAAATCCTTACTCGGTACCTGCAGGTTATTTTGAAAACCTGGAAGCAAAAAATAAAAAGCAGGAAGCAAAAATAGTTCCCATTAACAGGCGCAGATGGTACCGCTTTGCTGCTGCAGCAACCATTGCAGGAATTATTATTCTCGGCGGCTTGCTGATCTTCGGCAACAGCCGGGTTGATGTCAATAAGGACCCCGATAAATGGATTGCCAAAAATGTAAAGAAGAAAGTAAGCAGTGATAAGATAAATGATTTTGTGACGCTGGCCGAAGGTGATGCCATCATCAGTACCGAAAGCCAAAATACAGATGCTGATTCTGCCGAAATAAAAGAACTGATAAAGGATGTACCGGAAAAAGAGATAGAAAATTTTTTAAACGATGCCGTAGCTTTGGAATCTAATGACAACGCAGATGCGTTGATGAATTAACATGAAAAAGTTACTCTTCATATTAACCCTGGTTCTCTTGTCCGGATTTACAGCCCGGGCGCAGGATGATGAGTATGATAAAATCCGGGACAAGATGAGGGAGTTTATTCAAAAAAGGCTCAACCTGACCCGGAATGAGGCCGAACGATTCACACCCGTTTTTATCCGTTACTTCAGAGAATGGAGACAAAATTTAAGAGAGCCGGATATTTTACTTCGTGAACAAAAAATTACGGAAGTAAAAATCAGGTACCGTACCGAGTTTCGTGAGATTGTGGGGGACAAAAGAAGTAATGAAGTTTTCCGCCAGCAAAAAATATTTATTGATAACCTTCAAAAAATACGGCAGGAGCAAATCAGGAACCGAAAGGACGACCGCCCCAACAAACGCTTCAGGGCAATAATCGAATAATATTAATCTTGGTGTTTTTCATAGGTTAGCAACGGCCGGCTCTTATTAAAGAGCGGGCCTTTTTTTGATATCGGATTGCGGATTGCGGATTTTAGATTTTAACTCAACAAAGTCCCGGTCTTTCAAATAAATCCAAAATCTGAAATCGATCCCGAAAATTATCGGGACTAAAATCCAACTGCCGGGTGTTTTACATCATGATAAAATAAAAATGTCCAGCCTTCGGCCTGCCCCTGCTGCCACCACTTTCTCCTCAGTTCCATGGCTTTCTTGCCGTCAAAATCATATTTGGCCACAAAGCGGTGTTTCATCTGCTGCAGTTGTGGTGCATCATCGCCGCCGAAGAAAATTTTTTTGCCGCTATCCTGTATCCAAAATACCTGGTGATAAGGCGAATGGGCACCGGTGATTTTGTAATGAATGTAATCGTCAATTGTGCCTTCATCTTCCTTAAGTAAAAAAACCTGCGTTGATTTTTTTAACACTTCCAGCTCTTCCGGAATAAATGATGGAAAGCCTTTCTCAAAAGCAACCTGCAGTTCTTTTTCCTGCACATAAAAAATGGCATTGGGAAAACTTAAAGCATCATGATTTGCGCCTGTTGAGACTCCGCCGGCGTGATCCTTATGCAAATGGGTCAGCAGCACTTTGGTAATATCCGCAGGATGAATGCCGGCTTCAGCAAGATTTTTATGCAGCTGCAACTGGCCCTCTTTCTCAAATCCAAGTCCGGTATCGAGCAGCAGTATATCCTTTGAAGTAATAACAACAAAGGGCTGTATCTCTACCAGCAGGCTGCCGGCCGGCCGCTTCTGCAGGTCATGCTTCTCTTCATCAAAGGGGACAAAGAGTTTTGTTTTGTCAATCGTAAAGGTGCCTTCGCTGAGGGGAATGATATTCATAAAATTCCAAATTTACAAATCCCAAATTCCATCCGGAAACTCTAATTGGAATTTGGAATTTATTGATTTGGAATTTTACCTCAGCACCATTTGCCTGTCTGCATCCAGCCGGATAAGGATAAAAAGAAGAATAGTATTGGTGAGCAGTGAAGTGCCTCCATAACTGACAAAGGGCAGCGGAATACCGATGACCGGAGCAAGGCCCACCGTCATAGCAAGGTTGATGGCGATATGAAAAAAGAAAACAGCAGCTACACCGTAAGCATAGCAGCGGCTGAACACACTGCGCTGCCGCTCGGCAATGGTGACGATGCGGAATAATAAAATAAGATAAAGCCCTATTATTATTATGCTGCCGATGAAACCAAAGCCTTCGCCGATGGTGCAGAAAATAAAATCAGTTCTTTGTTCCGGCACAAAATCAAACCGGGTTTGTGTGCCGCCCAGCAACCCCTTGCCTGCAAAGCCACCGCTGCCAATGGCTATTTTGGATTGCTTTACATTGTAATCAACATCTTTTTTCTTTGGCGTGCCGGTCACTTCGGTGTTTGCCGGCTTTCGGTATTCGTCCGGCACATCCTTACCAATGGTACTGAAGATGCGTTCTACCTGGTGCTCTTTCAGTGCATGTTTGAATACAAGCGGCACCCCGAACCGCTGCATGCCCACGCATAGTACCCAGATAAAAATAATTTTGACAAGCACTGATTTTTTTCGCCTGATTTGCCTCCGCATAAAATAAGCCACTACGGCAGCAATAGCCGTAAGAATGATGGCCAGTAAATTTTTTTCAATCAGCAGTGTGGCTACTATTAATGCTGCAAGAGAAAAGCCGATAATAAGAACAGCAGATGAAAGACCCTCGCGGTACATCACGATAAAAAAAGAAAGATACACCAGCGCAAGGCCCGTTTCACTCTGCATGATGCTGATGGCTGCCGGTAATAAAGTAATGCCGGCGGCAATCAATTGTGATTGTGTGCGGCTGAAATCTGTTTCAGGCCGCGAAAGATATTTTGCCAGGGCCAGCGCCACACAAATCTTGCAAAACTCAGCCGGCTGAAACTGGAAACTGCCCAGCCGGATGATGGACTCCGTGCCTTTCACCCTTGTTCCCAAAGGAAAAACAAGCAGCAGCAGCAAAATACCCAGCACATACCAGAGGTTGGCCGTGGCCGGAAAAAATTTGCTGTCGGTAAGCAAAATAAACATGCCGATAAAGGCGGAAGCAATAAAAAAGAAAGCCTGCCGGCTGTAGTCGGTTTTAAATCCAAGAAATGTCTGAACTATATTGTCGCCTTCGTGGTAAGTAACACCAAAGATGGCAATGATGCCAATTACACTCAGCAATGCCCAGAGCCACACCAGGCTCCAGTCAATACCTTTTGATATTTCGGGTTTGTGCTGGTTCATGCTTTGCGGGCCGGTTGTTTTTGACCATTCACATTTTCTTCTTTACGTAGCGTCAAATTTTCTTTTATCATCATCACTTCTTTTGGTTTTTCCCGTTCAGATCCCGGTTGTGAATCATTTGCCCGCACATATTTTTTCAGGTATGAGCTGTCTTTTGTCATTTTAAACCACTCGATAGCACGAAGCGAGTCAGCCACAAACTGCTTTCTCACATAATATTTCGGCATCAGGTCGGTATTGGCAATTCTTTCCAGGTCAGCCTTGCTTTTTTCCTGCAGCGTATCGTTCAGATATTTTTCCATCAGGATGCGGGCAATAGGACCGGCCCATGTGGAGCCAAAGCCGGCATTTTCCACCGTTACTGCCAGCGCTATTTTCGGATTTTCCATGGGTGCAAAGCAGACAAACATCGAGTTGTTGGGCAGTTTGATGCGCTTTCCATCCAGGATGGTATAGTTTTCTGCCGTACCTGTTTTGGCACAAATATTAATGCCCGGAATTTTTGCAATGCGTGCTGTACCGTGCTCCACTACATCGTTCATGCCATAGATTACTGAATTATACGCCGTGTCGGGAATCTGCGTAAGCACTTCATGCCTGCTGCGGTATTTATTTAAAAAAACTGTGTCGTCATCGGTTTCTCCTTCTATTCTATCTACAAAATGCGGGGTGTAATAAAATCCTTTATTGGCAATAATGCACATGGCGTTGGCAAGCTGCAGCGGGGTAATCCACATTTTATCCTGGCCGATGCCAAGCGTAAGATTGGTGCAGGAATTCCATTGATTGCGGTATTCCTTATTGTAAACCGAAGTATCAGGAATCAATCCCCTGTCTTCGCTTGGTAAATCAATACCGAGACGGACACCGAGACCAAAGGCATTCATGTAATCGTGCCATTTCTGGTAACCCGCTTTTACATTTTTATATTTTGGATTATCAACAGTAAGCCGGTATACATGGGCATAATATGAATTGCAGGAGTTGGCAATTGACAGGCGAAGATTTGCGGCGTGTCCCCCGCCCGAATGTGTACAGGCCGGCTTACCTATTCCGCAGCCATTGTAGCGGCCAAAACATGGAAAACCAAAGTTGGCATCAATCACTCCTTCATCCAGCGCTGTTAATGCGCCAAGTGGTTTGAAAGTAGAGCCGGGAGGATACAGTCCTTTGATGGCACGGTTCAGTAAGGGAGCTTTTACATCCAGCACAAGCTTTGTATAATTTTTATTCCGGTCAGGCCCTGTCAGTTCATTGGGATTAAATGTAGGACCCGATACCATTGTAAGTATGCCGCCTGTTTTTGGATCCAGCGCCACTATGGCGCCCACTTTATTGGTCATCAGTTTTTCGGCCAGTTGCTGCAGTTCAATGTCAATATATGTTCGCAACCCGCGGCCGGCAATAGCGGCTGTATCAAACATCCCGTTTTCATAAGAGCCCACCAGCCGGTTCTTGTTATCCTTAATCATGTACTGCACACCCCGCTGGCCCATCAGCATTTTTTCATAAACAGATTCCAGCCCCGTCTGGCCCACATAATCGCCCATGCGGTAAAAATTTCCAGACCCTTCAATTTGCCTGGGATTTACTTCAGCTATGTAGCCAAGAATTTGTGCCCCGGCATTGAATGGATACACCCGAACCGGGCGCTGCACCAGCACAAAACCCGGAAACTTCCAGCTGTTTTCTTCAAAACGTGCCTGCAGTTCCGGAGTAAGCAGGTCTTCGAAAATGGAGGGACGTACCGACGTGTTTTTTACAATTGCTTCTACCATTCTTTTTTTAAACTCAGCCGAATCAATACCCATCATGCGGCAGAACTCCAATGTGTCAATACCCTTTACTTCAGCCGGTGTCACCATCAGGTCGTACATGATGGCGTTGTTCAGGATGGCCTTCCCCTTGCGGTCGAAAATGATTCCTCGTTCGGGGTAAACTATTTTTGGGTAAACAGCATTATCCATTGCCAGTTTTCTGTATTTGCCCGAAATAACCTGCAGGTTGAACAGTTGAGCAAGAATAACCAGGAAGGCAACGATAAAAATCAGCCTGATGATACGGCTGCGGGATTGGTTAAACACAGGCATAGAAAAAAATACAGGTCAATGTTTCGCTGTACGGATGCAAATTACAACGATTGCTGCAGAGGTAAATTGTTTGACTGTTAAATTGTTTAAGCCGGATGGTTGGATGGTTTAATTGCTAAATTGTTGAATTGCCGGATTACAGGATTAACTAAAGACTTTTCACAGGATTAACCATCGAACCATCAAACCATCGAACCTTCTACCCCTCCTCTCTCACGCCACATTTGTCCTGAACTTAAGCTTACGGGGAAACAAAACCTCGGCAGTAAGAATAAGCAGCATACCAATGCCGGTGGTGGCAATCACTTTGATAATAAAATCGAGGAGGCTGCCGAACTCGAGCCATTCTAAAAAAACAAGGTAGCCATGGTGGAGCAGGGTAAGTACAAACACATACACCGAATAAGGTGCCCAGCCCATGGCTTTTGCCGATGGCTCACGGTAATTGAACTCACTGCTGTCCTTCGGTGTCAGCAGGTTTACCACAAAAGGCCTTATGTATGCAATGAGCACACAGGCTGCTGCATGCAGGCCGGGATGGTTGGTAAAATAATCGTACGACAAGCCGGTGATGAACCCGATGATGAGCAGCCAGAACCTGGAAACAGAAAACGGAAGCCAGAGAATAAACAGGTAATAAATTACCGGGATGATGAAGCGGTGCAGCGCCGGAATTTTATCCAGCACATACACCTGCAGGCCCAGGAATAATACAAACCGGGTAATATTTCGCAGTGTCTCACTCATTGTTTTCTCCTGTTCAGTTCATCTATTTTTTTCTGCGTGGCCCTGTCCAGTGTCACCTGTTCATTGCGCTGCAGGTTTTCAATTACAAACACCTGCTGCAGGTTTTGAAAATTGGCCGCAGGTTTTACCTGCAGTACATAAAAATTAGTGCTCTTGTCATCCACAATGCCTGCAATGGTGCCAATCATCCAGCCGGGCTGAAAGTTGTAAGAAAAAAGACCCGTCAGCACCGTATCGCCGATGGATACCGAATCGCTTTTGGGTATATCTCTCAGCACCAGGTACTGCGGATTTTTTCCGTCCCACTCCACCCGGCCGTTGGTACGGCTTTTTTTCAGCATGGCATTTACCCGGCTCTGGATATGCAGCAGGCTCATGGCCTGGCTGAAATTTTCGCTCACATTTACTATTTGCCCGGCCACGGCGCCATCAGAATTTATTACCGACATATTATCCTTTATGCCATGCCGGGCGCCGCGGTTTACCTGGAAATAATTTTTCTGGTTGTTGATGGAATTACTCAATACCCGGGCACTACGAATAAAATAACGCCGCACCAGCCGGGTAGTATCATACCTGGTAGTATCTGAATATGCTGACACACCGGTATCAACTTTCATAAAATTTTCCTGCAGCAGGTTCAGCAGCGAGTCATTCATGCGGTGTATCCGCCGGTTTTCTTCTTTCAGAAGAAAGTAATCCTCCACTTTATCGTATTGCGAATTGAAGTAACCGGTTATCTCATTTGCCTTGCCCAAAAAAACTGCCCGGTGATATTTATTGTAGCGGAAAAGCATGGACAACGCCAGCGCCTGCAGCAGCAGGAAGCTGATGATAGTAAAATACCGGCGAATGAAGAGGAATAAGTTTCGCAAGAGTGAAAATTTTCAAATCCCAAATTCCAGCGTCCAGATTCCCAAATTGGAATTTGGAATTTGTTTTTTGGAATTTGTTTTTTTATCTCATCACAAACGGATACCTGTCATAATGCTTCAGTGCAATGCCCGTGCCCCGCACCACGCTTTTCAGCGGGTCGTCGGCAATGTGCACCGGCAGCTTTATTTTCTGGCTGAGTCGCTTATCCAGTCCGCGCAGCAATGCGCCGCCGCCGGTGAGATAAAGTCCGCGGCGATAAATGTCGGCTGCCAGCTCGGGCGGAGTTTGTTCCAGTGCTTTCAGTATGGCTTCTTCAATTTTGAAAATACTTTTATCCAGTGCTTCGGCAATTTCCTGGAAGCTCACCATAATTTGTTTGGGAATACCGGTCACCAGGTCACGGCCGTTTACCGGTATGTCATCCGGAGGTGATTCCAGGTCTTTCATTGCTGCGCCTACCTGTATCTTGATTTGCTCTGAAGTTCTTTCACCAATCAGCAAACTATGATAACGCCGCAACGCTTCCATGATGTCGGCAGTAAATTCATCGCCGGCAATGCGTATGCTCTGATCGCAAACAATGCCGGCCAGTGCAATCACGGTAATTCCCGTTGTGCCGCCGCCGATATCAATAATCATATTGCCTACGGGTTCTTCCACATCAATGCCGATGCCGAGTGCGGCAGCCATCGGCTCATGAATCAGGTACACTTCTTTGGCGCCGGCCTGCTCGGCACTGTCACGTACCGCTCTTTTCTCCACTTCAGTAATGGAAGAAGGAATACAAATCATCATGCGCCAGCTGGGAGGAAACAGGGGCTTCTTCGGATAAACAAGTTTTATCAGCTCACGTATCATCAGCTCTGCTGCGTTGAAATCGGCAATCACGCCGTCTTTCAGCGGCCGCACCGTCCGGATGCTTTCATGCGTTTTTTCATGCATCATCAGGGCCCGCTTGCCCACGGCCAGCACTTCCTTCGGGTTGTTGCGGTTCAGCGCCACAATCGAAGGTTCATTTACCACGACTTCATCATTATGGATAATGAGGGTATTGGCGGTACCGAGGTCTATGGCTATTTCCTGAGTAAACCAGTTAAAAAGTCCCATGTATGAGGATTGGATTTAATGGTTGCAAAGTTGGAGGAAAATACCCGAATTAGCAAAGCGAAAACCCTTGACAGCCAAAGATTTTTTGCGCTTGTGCCAGCCGGTAACCCTGTGCTTGCAAAATTTTTTTTTGGGGGCCCGGCTGAAGAAATTCTATTAAGCTCCCGTTGCGTCGCATGCCGACGATAAATGTCGGCATCTCGACTGAAACGTCGGTGACTCTTGTACGTTCTACACGCTATTCAGCTTTTGGTGAGAAGTCAGACATGAAAAGCAGGTATCTTATATTCTCATGTCACACTTTTCACTTTTCACCTCTCACGGCTCACGGCTTACATTTGCACTTTCACTCATGAAGCTCATCAACCGCACCGTCATCATCCTTTCTGTTGTCAGTTTGTTTGCCGACATCGCAAGCGAAATGATTTATCCCGTGGTGCCGGTGTACCTGAAAGAAATAGGATTTTCCGTTTTGCTCATCGGTATTCTGGAAGGTGTGGCAGAGTTTACCGCCGGCATCAGCAAAGGCTACTTCGGCAAACTTAGTGATGAAAGAGGATTGCGGTTACCCTTTATTAAAGGCGGTTATTTTCTCAGCGCCATCAGCAAACCGATGATGGCCATGCTTACGTACCCGCTCTGGATTTTTTTTGCCAGAACCATTGACCGCTTTGGCAAAGGATTGAGAACGGCCGCCCGTGATGCAATGCTTTCACAACAATCAACCAAAGAAACCAAGGCAAGGGTTTTTGGTTTTCACCGGGGCATGGATACGGTGGGCGCAGCCATCGGGCCCGTCATCGCCCTGTTGTTTCTTTATTTTTTCCCGAAAAATTATTCCACCCTTTTTTATCTCGCTTTTATTCCCGGCATCATAGCCGTGCTGCTTGTGTTTTTGCTGAAAGAAAAAAAAGTCCCGGTCACTACGCTGGGCAAAGGAAATTTTTTTTCGTTTTTTAAATACTGGAAAATCGCCACACCGGAATACAAAAGGCTGGTGACAGGCTTGCTGCTCTTTGCCCTCTTCAACAGCTCTGATGTTTTTCTGCTGCTGCTCACCAAACAGGTCACCGGCAGCGATACCACTACCATTGCCGCATACATTTTTTACAATCTTGTTTATGCAGCAGCCTCCTATCCTTCGGGTTCGCTGGCCGACAGGTTCGGGATTAAAAATGTTTTTATAGCCGGCCTGGTTTTATTCGCCATAGTTTATGGTGGGTTTGCTTTTCATCCTTCCACCCCGGTCATCTTTATATTTTTTTTCATTTACGGTTTGTATGCGGCCGCCACCGAAGGCATCAGCAAAGCATGGATTACCAATATTGCGCATGATGCCAATACTGCCACAGCGGTTGGTTTTTACACCTCGTGCCAGAGCATCTGCAGCCTGCTGGCCAGCATCATTGCCGGGCTCATCTGGAGCCGGCTGGGCAGCGCCTACACTTTTGGCATTACTGCAATTGTTGCATTGGTAGTGCTGATTTATTTTCTGCTGAACTTCAGGAAGTATTGATTTTTCTGCTGCCGCAAATTTTTTCTGGCACGATAATGGAAAGCTGGGGCTTAAAATCAATTCTATGAGGAAAATTGCAGTAACAGCATCGGCATTGTTCATTATTTTTTCAGCAGCGGCACAAAGCAAAAGCGCCAACAGCTATTCGTACAAAATAGCCTTGGGAGTAAAAGTGTGGGATGGCGGCGGCATCACCCTGAAACATTTCTGGACTTCAAAAAAAGCAGGTGAGCTCATCGGTTATTTCTGGAACCGCGGCTTCCGGCTCACCGGCCTGTACGAAATTCATGGCGACATTGAAGGCGCCACCGGCCTGAAATGGTATGTGGGCCCCGGCGCCCATATCGGCTTTTATGATTACTTCACCCGCAACAATCATATTGACGGCACTTACCTGGGCATTGATGGCGTGCTGGGTCTCGACTATAAATTCAACAGCGCCCCCATCAATATTTCCATTGACTGGCAACCGTCGTTTGAGTTTGGCGATTTTGTCGGCTTTGTCGGCAACTGGGGCGGGCTGGGCATTCGATACACTTTCTGAAAACTGCTTTCATCTTTCAGGGTTGGTAAGGCAAGAGGCATTTGCGTAATGCCTCTTTCTTTTTTTTATCTTGTACCAAAAATATTTCTTATCAAAACAAGGCAACATGAAAAAGCTTTTCATTTTAATAACCGCTGCATGTTATTTCCACTCCGTATTAATTGCGCAAAGCGACTTTGAAAAAGTGATGATGGAGTATGAAAAGCTGCTGAATGATCCCAAAAACATTTATGGCAAAAACAAAACAGCAGGCAAATATTACACTATCCGTGGTTTTAAAATGTATGCCGAAGTGTATGGACAGGGCCAGCCGCTGCTGTTCATTCACGGCAATGGCGGTTCTATCCGTGATTTTTTTAAACAGATTCCTTTTTTCTCGAAAAAATACAAAGTGATTGTGGCCGATAGCCGGGCACAGGGAAAATCGGCCGACACAGGCGATTCACTTACGTACGAAATGATGGCCGATGATTATGCTGCGCTGCTGGATGCCATGAAAATTGATTCGGCTTACGTAGTAGGCTGGAGTGATGGCGGTATCAATGGATTACTGCTGGCCATCCGTCATCCCGGAAAAGTAAAAAAGCTGGCTATTACGGGCGCCAACCTGCGGCCCGATACCACGGCAATTTTCCGGGAAATATGGGATATGGTGACTCCAACATACAATGAACTGAAGAGTAAACCGGAGAAAAATGATATGGAGAAAAACGGGTTTAAACTTGTGCGGCTGCTGGTGGAGCAGCCAAATATTCCGTCAAGCAATCTCCAAAAAATTGTATGCCCCACGCTGGTCATTGGCGGCGATCATGATGTGATAAAAGAAGAACACACGATGGAGATTTTCAAAAACATACCGAATGCTTATTTATGGATTCTGCCCAATTCGGGACACAGCACTCCGGTGGTATATATGAATGAATTCAACAGCAAGGTGGATGAGTTTTTCAGAAAACCTTTCCGCCGGTTTGATGTGGTAAAAAGATTTTTTTGAAAATCAGCTGTGGGCAAATCCAAGCTTCATTTCCATTTCTTTTGACAGGGCAGGCAGCTTTCTTCTTTCCATCAGGAAGCTATTGAGCCGGGCAATGTCGCGGAAAATATAATGTTTGTCGGCCGCAGCCTTCAGGTAATCTTTTCCGGAGCTGCCGCCGGTGCCGATGCGGGTACCGATGATGCGATGCACCATATTCATGTGGCGATAACGCCAGCTGCTGAGCTGTTCATCAATCTCCAGCAAACTGTTTAATAATTGAAAAGGCAATTGCAATAAAGGATAGCCGCGGTAGAGCATGATGAAGAGTGCTGCACGGCACGCCGCAGCGGATAAAGAGAGTTTATCGTTTATTGTTTTTGGTTTATCGTTGTTTTCAGCAATTAATATTTCATCAAAGGCGGCGAGGTTATTTTTTTCAGCTTCGGCCAGGCTCTCTTTGTAGCGCTGGCGATATATCTGCCAGAAAGAGCCCGGATCATGAGATAATACCGGAGACAATGGCATTCTTTCCAGCCAGGCATTTACCAGCTGCAGCACCGATTTGGCAGCTTCTGCTTTTTTGATAACCGCTATGTGTTCTTTGCGTAGTTGCGAGATATAATATTCCTGCCCGTGGCGCTGCTCATATTTCAGGCCCAGTTTTGCTTCCAGCTCTTTGAACTGCCAGCTCTGAAAACCGGAAGCGGGCCGCAGCATGTCGCGGAAATCCAGAAAGTCCATCGGCGTCATGGTTTCCATAATGTCAATCTGCTGCACCAGCACCCGTAAAATAGTGACGCAACGATGGAGCCGATGCACCACGGTTTGCAGCTCGGGAGAGTTATCATTCAGCGCCGGCCGGCCCATGATTTCGGCAATGGAATCCACTTCATGGTGCAGTTGTTTAAACCACAGCTCATAGGCTTGGTGAATGATGATAAAGAGCATTTCATCGTGGGCGGGCAGGTTTTGCTTTTCACTTTCGGGCTGCTGGGCATTGAGGATTTTATCGAGCCGGAGATAGTCGTGGTAGTGCATTTCGGCAGGCATAGAATTTTATTTTTCTTGCAAAAAAATTTCTATATGGCGGATAAAATCTTTTGCCTGTTCAAACAAGTAAAGGATAGCTTCCTCATCGAATATTTCTGTATCCATATAATCAGCAAATTGCCTTTCATCAAAAATTCTTGTATAAAACTTTTCAAGCTCCGGGGGTATTTTCTTTTCTTTCACAAAATGCTGCAAAAACAAAGTCCTTACGCCTTTGTGTGATTTTGGAACCAGATCTATAGATAATAACAAGGCCTGGGCTGCATAAAAACTTGCGTAATAAATTCTGTTAATTGCAGTATTAAAATACCTGAACTGAAGATGATTGTGGACTTCTTCGATTGTTTGCCGGGCTCTTCTTAACTTTTTTGCAATGGATATATGTTTTTCATCCAGGCTCATAGTTCATATCCTTCCGCCCTAATATTATAATACAATGGTGTAAAGAAATATAACGCATCCCATTCGGATTTCGTTTTTACAAGTGGACTTACTATCTGGCCAGTTTCAATTTCGAGACCGTAGAGAGGGTCTGTGATTTTTATTTTATCCTTATAACTTATTTTTTCCCTGTCAACCAATATCAGCAAATCAATATCCGATTCTTCCGTAGCGTCGCCGCGGGCATAGGAGCCATAAAGAATGATTTTTGCACCCGGCTCCTGCTCATGAACCCTGCGTTTGATTTCATCCAATATTTCCCTGTTTAATTTCATACCTGTAAAATTACGGTTTTGAAACCGACGGGCAGTTATTCAAACTCATAACCGATATCGCTGCGGTACGACATGCCGGTGAAAGAAATTTTCTGCAGCTCCAGCAGTGATTTATTTACCGCTTCGGAAACAACGCTGCCGAAGGAAGTGATACAAAGCACCCGGCCGCCGTTGGTAACGGTTTCGCCGTTTTTTATTGCTGTGCCAGCATGAAACAACAGGCTGCCGGTGTTTTCAATTTCCTGGAGCCCGTGAATGGGATAGCCTTTTTCATACTCGCCGGGATAGCCGCCGCTCACAGCCATCACGGTGCAGGCAAACTGCGGATCTTCGCTGATGGTAATTTTATCCAGCTCCTGCCGGGTAGCAGCAATCAGTAATCCGGCAAAATCATTTTTCAGCCGCGGCATCACCACTTCGGTTTCGGGGTCGCCCATGCGGCAGTTGTATTCAATCATGTATGGTTCCTCGTCCACCTTCATCAAACCGAAGAAAATAAACCCGCGGTACTCGAGTCCTTCGCTTTTCAATCCCTCAATGGTGGGGCGAATCACTTTTTCTTCCACTTTTTTCATAAAGGCATTATCAGCAAACGGCACGGGACTAACGGCGCCCATGCCGCCGGTGTTGGGGCCGGTGTCATCTTCACCTACCCGTTTGTAATCTTTGGCGGCGGGCAGCAGCACATAATTTTTCCCGTCAGTCAAAACAAACACGGAGAGTTCGATGCCCATGAGAAATTCTTCCACCACAACTTTGCGGCTGGCTTCTCCAAACTTGGCCCGCTGAATCATCAGCTCAAACTCGGCCAAAGCTTCCAGGTAGTTTTCACAAATGACAACTCCTTTACCGGCAGCCAGTCCATCGGCTTTCAACACAATGGGCAGTGCATGGTGAGTAATGTAGTCCACTCCTTCTTTATAGTTCTGCAATGTGAACTCACGGTAAACAGCCGTAGGTATATGATATTTCTGCATAAAGGCTTTTGCAAAAGCCTTGCTGCCTTCGAGCCGGGCGCCGGCTTTTGATGGCCCGATGACATCCAGGTGCTGCAGGTGCGGATCGCTCAATAAAAAATCGGTGATGCCTTTAACAAGAGGTTCTTCGGGCCCCACCAGCACCAGGTCAATTTTTTCATCTAAGCAGCATTTTCTGATGGCTTCAAAATCGTTTGCAGCAAATGGCAGGTTGGTGCCGCAGCGGGCCGTGCCTGCATTGCCGGGAGCGATGAAGAGTTTTTCGCAGTGAGGGCTTTGTGAAAGTTTCCATGCGAAGGCATGTTCCCGGCCGCCCGAACCAAGTAAAAGAATACGCATAAATGAGATGAACGATTTACTAAATGCCTTGCGAATATCGGGCAAGAAAGTTAAACCGGGTATGAAAACTTTGCGAGTGGAGGATTTTGTTTATTTTGGATGAATTAATTTTTCTGATTAGTAAAATAAAAATGATTGTATGAACCAAACTACTGTTCCGGCCGGACATCCGAAAGGTTTGTGGGTATTATTTGGTACAGAAATGTGGGAACGATTTAATTTTTATGGGATGCGGGCTCTCATTTCATTGTTCCTTGCCGATGCATTGTTGATGGGAAAATCTGAAGCATCTATAATTTACGGTGGTTATCTTGGCCTGTGTTACCTCACCCCCATGTTAGGCGGATATATTTCCGATAAGTACCTTGGCAACAGGAACTGTATATTAATCGGAGGAACAACAATGGCTGTGGGTCAGTTGTTATTGTTCACCAGCGGCAGTCTGTTTGCAACCAATTTATCATTAGCCACAAACATGATGTGGCTGGCTTTACTGGCCATTATTTTGGGTAATGGTTTTTTTAAACCAAACATTTCCTCAATGGTTGGAAGTCTTTATCCAAAAGAACAAAAGGGAAAGCTTGATTCTGCTTTTACTTTATTTTATCTCGGAATAAATATTGGTGCTACGCTAGGGATATTTATATGCCCGTTTTTTGGTGATGTAAAACATGATGGCGTAAGAGATTTATCTGCATTTAAGTGGGGTTTCCTGGCAGCAGCTGCAGCCATGTTTACCGGTACCATCATGTTCCTTTTTTTAAAAAACAAATATGTAAGAACTCCTGAAGGGGTTCCCATCGGTGGTCGTCCCAAAAAATCGGATATTCCGGAAGGCGAATCAGACCATGCAAAATTTACAAATGCCAATATCGGCATTTCGATCGCATTAATGATATTAATTACTTATGGATTTCACCTGGTGTTTGAAGGTCCGGGTGTTTCACCCATAAAATCATGGCTATATCCATTCATATTGGCATCAGGTCTTAGTCTGGGTTTCCTGATACTTACTGATAAAACAATAACCAAAGTAGAAAAAGACCGTATATGGGTGCTTTATGTTGTTTGCTTCTTTGTCATGTTCTTTTGGGGTGCATTTGAACAGGCGGGCTCTTCTTTAACTTTTATTGCCGATAATCAAACTGACACACGGATACTCGGATGGACAATGCCGCCCAGCATGGTGCAAAATTTCAACAGCATTTTTGTAATGATCTTCGCTATACCTTTCAGTTTTCTGTGGACCTGGATGAATAAAAAAAGGCTGGAACCCATTTCGCCGGTGAAGCAGGCTTGGGGATTGTTGTTGATTGCATTGGGTTACTGGATCATTGCCACGCAGGTAAAAGGGCTGGGAACTTCGGGTAAAGTCGGTATCATCTGGATGATAATTTTATACCTGCTGCATACCTGGGGCGAATTATGTTTGTCGCCTATTGGTCTCTCCCTGGTTGCAAAATTAGCTCCAAGAAGATTCGCCTCCTTACTGATGGGTGTTTGGTTCCTGGGTAATGCAGGTGGTTATGTACTTACCGGTGTCCTGGGATCTTTACTGCCCCCCACTACTGAAGCTTATATTAATATGGATAAAGAAAACATAAATCTGAAAAGCATACTGGATGGGGAAAAAGCGCCAACAGGTGCAGAGCTTTATACTTTGGCAAAAAATAAAATTGCCTCTACGGTTGATTACAAAAAAGGAACCAGGAACAACCTCGATTTTGAAGAAATCTTTAAAGTAAAAGATTCGGTTTTAACTGCTGAACAGCTTGCTGTAATAGAAAAAGAAAAAATCATCAACGTAAGCTATCCAACTTTCGCAGGCTTTACTTTGAAAAATATTTATGACTTTTTTATGCTGTTTGTTGTCTTATGCGGACTTGCCGGTTTGGTCCTTTATTCCCTTTCTCCAATTTTAAAAAAGATGATGCACGGCGTACGGTAATTTTTCAAATGATTTCACAAGCGGCATTGGCCGCTTTTGTTTTTATTGAAATGCGTTTAGTTATTTTATCTAAATAAAAAAGGTTGCTATGTGGAAGAAACATCCCCAAGCGCTGCCCTTCCTGTTTTTTTCTGAAATGTGGGAACGGTTCGGCTATTACCTCATGATCGGCATCTTCACGCTGTATTTAAAAGATGTGAAAGACGGCTTTGCCATGACCGAAGCAGAATCGGCCGACCTGTACGGAACGTTTATTGCGCTGGTCTTTCTCACTCCTTTTCTCGGCGGGCTGATTGCCGACCGGTATTTCGGCTACCGCAAGAGCATCATCATCGGCGGACTGCTGATGGGCATCGGCTACTGCATCATGGGTGTTCATAACAAAACGGTGCTTTACCTGGCTATGACCTGCGTGATTGTAGGCAACGGATTTTTCAAACCCAACATCTCCACGCTGCTCGGTAATGTGTATACCACGCCGGAGCACAAACACCAGAAAGATGAAGGCTACAATATTTTTTACATGGGCATCAATGTAGGCGCTTTTATCTGCAATTTTTTTGGCGCCGCATTGTACATCACGTTGGGTTGGGCGGCTGCATTCACGGCGGCCGGGGTGGGCATGTTTCTCGGCATCATCATTTTTCTTGCCGGCACAAAACATTATGCGGCTTATGATGTGAAGAAAGGCGTGAAGGAAGGCGATATGTCGTTTGCCCGCATCGTGATGCTGATTCTTGTTCCTTCCGTGGTGGCCGGCATTGCTGGCTGGATACTGCCGGTGAAACTGCTCGGTCACCCGCTGGTGGGTTCCGAATCCACCGATGCTTTCTTGTTTGCCTGTATCCCGGTGATTTATTTTTTTACATCCGTTTACCTGCGGGCCGATAAAGATGAGAAAAGACCCGTGGCGGCGCTGCTGGCCATCTTTGCCGTGGTAGTAATGTTTTGGGCGGTGTTCAAGCAAAACGGCTCTGCACTGAACACATGGGCCGACCGCTATACCAACCGCGAAGTAAGCGGCGTGACAGAAAATATTTTCAGCAGTATAAAGTTTGCACAAACCATAACCTACAAGCAGGATTCAGTAGCAAAATATGATGATCAGTTTCGCCTGCAGAAAGAAAACGGCAAGGTGGTGAAGGAATTCAATTACCCTCCTTATTTTAAAAATTTGCCGGATGATAAGAAACCGGCTGAAAACAGCCAGCTGAGTTTATGGGCCACCAATCTCAGTCAATCCATCAACCCCGGCTGGGTGATTATTCTCACGCCGCTGATTGTTGCCTTCTTCACGTGGCTGCGGAGAAAAAACCGGGAACCATCCACTGCCACCAAGATTGCTTTCGGCCTTTTTATCTCCGGCTTATCTGCTTTGGTAATGGTTGGCGCAGTATATGCCTGCAACAACGGCGCAGAAAAAGCCAGTGTGCTCTGGCTGATTGCCAGCTATGGCGTCATCACAATCGGTGAACTATGCCTGAGCCCGATGGGACTTTCAATCGTTTCAAAACTCAGCCCGGTAAGAATCACCTCGCTGATGATGGGAGGCTGGTTCCTGGCCACATCCATCGGCAATAAACTCTCCGGTGTACTGGCTACCATGTGGGACAGCTATGAGCATAAAGCCAATTTCTTCTGGCTGAATTTTATTTTACTGATGATAGCTGCCGGCGTCTGCTTTGCTATGCTCAGGTGGCTCAACCGGATTATGAAGGAAAAAGGAGTGAATTAAAAATTTATCTGATAACACATGGAGCCAACATTAGAGCAGATTCAGAATTTCAAAGGCAAATATCCCAAACAGCTTTACCTGCTTTTCTTTACCGAGATGTGGGAGCGGTTCACTTTTTACGGCAACCGTGCCCTGCTGATTCTTTTCATGGTCAACTACCTGAAGTTTGACGATGTAAAAGGAAACATAATTTACGGAGTGTACCAGTCGCTCATTTATGCCATGCCGGTGCTGGGCGGCATGATGGCAGATAAAATTCTCGGGCAGCGGAAATCTATTTTATGGGGAGGAATATTACTCGCCTGCGGAAGTTTTGTAATGGCCATCCCGGTGAAAGAATCTTTTTTCATTGGCATGGGCATTATGATTGTGGGCAACGGGTATTTCAAACCAAACATATCCACTATTGTTGGCAGCCTGTATAAAGAAGGCGATGGCAGAAGAGATGCAGGCTTTTCATTTTTTTACATGGGAATAAACATTGGCGCCACGCTGGGCGGATTGCTTTGCGGCTGGGTGGGACAAACCATCAGCTGGCACCTCGGTTTCGGGCTGGCCGGTGTATTTATGATTATCGGGCTGGTCACTTTTACATTCAATCAAAAACAGCTGGGTCCCATCGGCCTGCCGCCTTCGCAGGAAAAACTGAAGGCAAAAGCCGTGGCGGGTATTCCGAATGAAATACTGGTGTACCTGCTGAGTGTTGCCGCCATTCCTTTGTTCATCCTTATTCTCAATTATTATAAAATCTATTCTTACATCATCAATCCATTCGGCATCCTGGCACTCATTTATGTTATTTATGCTGCAGGCAAACAAGGCAAAGAAGCATTTCTGAAACTGATGGTGGCTATGGTGCTGATCGTTTTTTCATCACTTTTCTGGGCTTTTTATGAGCAGGGCGGCGGCTCACTGAATCTCTTTGCCGAAAGAAACGTGAACATGAACCTGCTGGGAATAAAATTATCATCGGCGGCAGTGAACAATTCCATCACTGCATTTTTCGTGGTGGTGCTTACGCCGTTCTTTGTGTGGCTGTGGATATGGCTGGGAAAAAGAAACCGGGAGCCCGATTCGGTTATCAAGTTTTCATTGGGCCTGCTGCAACTGGGGTTGGGATTTTATGTGTTTGTATTCGCAGCTACGTATGCACAAGACGGTGTAGTAAGTCTCTTTTATTTTGCCCTCGGTTATTTCTTTATGGTAACGGGTGAACTTTGTCTGTCGCCCATCGGTTTATCGGCCATCACCAAACTTTCGCCGCCAAAAATGGTGGGGCTGATGATGGGCATGTGGTTCCTGGCAAGTTCGTATGGGCAGTACCTTGCCGGTTTGATTGGCTCACTGATGGCAATACCAAAAGATACGGGTACACAATTAAGCCCTGCTGAAAGTCTTCCTGTTTACACTGATATTTTTGGAAAAATAGCCCTGGTGGCGGCTGCCAGCGGGCTGCTGCTGCTGTTGCTTTCACCAGTGCTGAAAAAATGGATGAAAGGAACCCGGTAGTTTTTTTATCACACAAACTCCAGGTAATCGTATTTCTTTTTCAGGATGGCCGCATCTTCGGCGCTCAGCCAGTTTTTTAAAACGGTAGCGTACACATTTTTGAAATCTAATTTGTATTTTAAATCACCTTCATCGAGGTCAGCCAGATCGGGCAAAGTGTTGATGATACCTTTCTGTTTTAATCCGCCGCCGATCAGAAACATATTATTTGCCGTGCCGTGGTCGGTGCCGCCACTGGCGTTTTGCGATACACGCCGACCGAATTCAGAAAAAGTCATCAGCAGCACATCATTAAAGCGGCCATTATCCTTCAGGTCTTTTACAAAGGCTTTTACAGCATCATTCATTTGGGTAAATAAATTCTGCTGCTGAACCAGCTGGTTGATATGCGTATCAAAGCTGCCGAGTGAAACATAATACACTTTGGTGTTGATGTCGGAAAAAATCAGCGAGGCGATTGTTTTGAAGCTTTGCCCCAGCTCGGTTTTGGGATAATCGGCTTTGGAAGGATGCAGTTTGCTTTTTTCAAAAATATAATCGGCCGAAGAAATGGTTTCGGTAAGTGTTTTGTATAAATAATCGGCGGGTTGTTCGCCGGGTTCGTCTTTGTATTGCATCATTACTTCTTTAAAGAAACGCTGGTTGGCCGTGCCGAATAAACGCTTCGGGTCTTTCATGGCAATGGCTTTGGCTTCTTCGCCTTTCATGGCAAGGCTTAACGTATCATCCAGCTCCAGCGCATAGGTGGGTTTATCGCATCCTTTACATTGTGCATCGAGGTAGCGGCCCAGCCAGCCGGTGGTCCAGTATTCACGGCTGTCGCTGCCGGTGTGCCAGATGTCCATGCTGCGGAAATGCGAACGGTCGGGATTGGGATAGCCCACATTATTCAATATGCCAAGGCTGCCGTTATCATACAATTCTTTCAGCCCGGTGAGTGCAGGATGAAGGCCTGCTTCATCGGTTAATGAAAGCACTTTGTTTTTTTCAATGCCTATTCGCGGTCTTGCTTTATAATATAAATCGTTGCGGTACGGAATCACGGTATTCAATCCATCATTCCCGCCGCTGAGCTGCAAAATCACCAGTACATTATTTCCCGGCGGCACCAGGTTGCCGGCTTCAAATGCTTTCAGAAATTTCGGCACCAGCACCGATGCGGTGGCGAGGGAACCGAGCTGGAGAAATTCACGACGTTTGATAACCATATAACAATTTTAGATTTTAGATTTTAGATTGCGGATTTTAAATCTAAAATCTGCAATCTACAATCTGCAATTAACAAAGCTGGTACTCCGGTGTACTCATCAATTGTAATGTTGCCGATTTGATAAAACTTTCCCTGCTGCTGCTGTCGGCATACTGCATAATGAGCTCATGATTCAGGCTGCTTTTTGTCTGCAATACATTCTTTGCTATGGCATCCGCTAATTTTTCTTTGGGCAGGTTTTCAAAATGGCTCACATATTTTTTCCAGTCAATGCCGGCGCGGAGAATGGAGCGCCGGGTCATGCCCATGGGTTTGTCTTCGGTTTTTCTTCCCATCATCACGTCGTCGTCGTCTTTGGCTTTCACATTCAGTTCGTCAGTTTCGTTTATCAGTTGCGGAATGCGCATGCGCAGCATCAGGCTGCTGCTGTCAATCCAGGTTTTGCCGCCGGGCCAGCCGGCCACGTTGGGCGGGTAAAACAACATCTGCCCCAGGGCCCGCTGCAGAAATGTCAGCGCTTCTTCATTTTCCAGTTTCATTGGCAACATACGCTGAATACCTACGATAAGCTCAACCGGTGATTTGATTTTGCTGCCGATATTTTTTTCATCATAAAACCAGTCGCTGGTAAAAATATCTTCAGCTAGCTTGCCAATATCATAATCATTTTGATAAAACTGGTTGGCCAGCCAGTTCACTTTTTCATCATCGGTGCTTTCATTTACAAAAAACCGGTAAAGCTTTTGGGAAAGATATTTTGCCGTTTGTTTTTGCTCCAGCAATATATCAAGCACTTCGTCGCCGTTGAAGTTTCCTGTTTTCCCCAGCACGGTTTTGCTTGCGAAATCATGCTGCATGCGGCGGAAAATAAATTCGCCGTTCAGGCCTGCCGTCCAGCCGGTGAAGGCACGGGCGGCTTCTTTGATGTCGTTTTCTGTGTAATGGCCGCGGCCGAGGGTAAAGAGTTCCATCACTTCCCGTGCAAAATTTTCATTGGGATGATCCTTGCGGTTTTGCTGGTTGTTTAAAAAATTCAGCATGGCTGCTGATTTGGAAACTTCGTGCAGCATAGTGCGGAAACTGCCCAGCGCATTGCGGCGCAGCACATCAAGCAGGCCCTGCTGGTAAAACACATTCAGGTTGCGGCAGGCAAAATGTCCGTGCCAGAAGAAGGCCATCTTCTCCCGCAACTGGGCATCGGTATTTACAAAAAGTTTCAGC
>Ga0137829_12256728_pt1 | contig 46229 bp, 47 predicted proteins | sample OV2TP2_FD_97737 | JGI IMG/M metagenome (GOLD analysis project Ga0137829, IMG submission 97737) | reverse complement strand
GTAGCACGGAGTGATGAAGGAATGGTAAACCTGAGTTTGGCTGTTTTGCCACTGGCTATTTGCAGTTGTTCGCCGCCGCTGCCTTCCAGCTCCACGGCCAGCATGCCGTACGATTTCAGCAGCACACGGTAATTGTTTGCATCGTTTGCCTGGAAACTTCCGGGCACAGCTTGTGCAATATCAGGCGATGTGGGATCAATGACGGCTGCATACACTTTTACACTGCCGGTGTATGGCTGATTACTTGATTTTACCACAACAGAAGATGCTGGCATCGTGATACGGGAATTATCAGCCAGGCTTACACTGCCACCTGTGGCTGCATCAATTGTGCCGGCAAGTATTTTGGGTACCAGTTTCACTTTTACAAAATTCACAGCATTGGCTGATGCTGAAAAAGTGCGGAAGGCTTTGAAATAACCGCTTTTTTCTACCGTCACCAGGGCGGCGTATTTATCAAGCTGAATATTGTCGAAGCGAAAGAGCCCCCGGTTGTCAGTAATTGCGGTGCTGCTTCCCGATTTTACCATGGCGCCGCCCACGGCATTGTTGTTTTCATCCACTACCTTGCCGCTGAGGCTTGCCTGCACCGGGCTTGGATTAATGACGGTGCCCGGAACGGTAACCGGGCTATCTGTTTTTATTTCTCTCTGGCACGATAAGATGGAAATTAAAACAAGCAGGCTGCTGAGCAGGCGGGATACTAATATTCTCATAGCAGGAATTTTCGGTTGGTAAATATAAACAAGGCCTGTGACCGGCAGAATAAAAAATAGTTTAAAAAAACCGATGCAACGATGTATATACAACCGTTGTCAGAGCAGATGAGGAAGCGTAATGGATTATAATAAACTGGTGAAAGATTGTATCAGGGAAGTACCTGCTGCCCAGCGGCAGTTGTATGATCATTTTGCCGAAACGATGCTGGGAGTTTGTTACCGCTACACCAAATCAATGCAGGATGCCGAAGATGTGCTGCAGGACGGGTTTGTAAAAGTGTTCAGAAACCTGCGGCAGTATAAATACGAAGGTGAGCTGGGCGCCTGGATACGCCGCATCATGGTGACCACGGCCTTGAATTTTCTGAAAAAAAATTCCCGTTATAATCATGAGTTTTCTTTTGAAAACGAAAACCTGCACCCGGTGGCGGATGATAATCCTGAAATTAAACTGGCAGGTAAAGAACTGGCTGACCTTATCAGGCAATTGCCCGTGGGCTACCAGACTATCTTCAACCTGCATGCCGTGGAAGGCTACAGTCATGTGGAAATAGGAAAGATGCTGGGCATAAATGAAGGCACGTCCCGTTCGCAGTATGCAAGGGCAAGGGCCTTGCTGATAAGCTGGATCAGGAAAAACAATGAAATCAATCTTAAAACTGGTGCATATGCCGGAAAATGAATTTGAGAAAAAAGTTTCTTCCGAACTGCAAGGGCTCAGGCTGAAGCCCTCGGATGTCGTGTGGCAGAAAGTGGAAGAAAGAATCCGCAGGAAAAAAAGGAGAAAGGTTTTCTTCATCCTCTTTTTTGCCGGTCTTGCTTTGCTGGGCTGGTGGCAGTGGGATAATTTTTTTGGCGAAAAGAAAACTGTCCTTGTGAAAACTGAAACCCCGGCAGAAAAGAAAGAAACGCCGGTTGAAAAAACCGGAACTCTGTCTTTACCGGAAAATAATATGGAAGCCGAACCGTTACTACCGACTGTGAAGAATGAAAGTCCGGTATTGCCAGAAACAGGCAAAGAAAAATTGAGTGCAGCAAAAGAAATTCTAACAATTAAAGAACCGTCCCAGGGTAAAAAGATTGCTGCAACAGGTAAGGAGAAACAAAAACCAGTATCTGCAGAAAAAGTTTCAGCGGTTAAAGAAAAGCCGGTTTCCCCAAATCTGCCCGTTGTTAAATCTGAAACCGAAAAACAGAACCAGGTTTTGACAAAGAAAGATGAGGAAGTTAAGAAAGTGCTTGTTGAAGAAAAGGAAGCGGTAAAGATTGAACCCATCCCTGCCGACACAGTTGTGGTAAAAGCAGTTAAGGAAACAAAAGAAGAACAGAAAATTGAAGCACAGGAAAAAGCTGAAACCCCCAAAGCAGACCCGCTTGTTCAAAATGAAATGAAAACGGATACCGCAGCAGTCATTCCACCCGTTCAGCCTTTAGCCCGAATCAAAAAATGGAAATGGGGAGTTCACATTTCACCCGGTATTTCCATGATGAATGAAAACTTTTTTTCTTTTAACCTGCAAAAAAGTGCCGAGCTGAGTTCCGGCACAGGTTCGCCCGGCAGTGGAGCGGGTAACCGTCCTGTTCCACCATCGGAAAGTAAAGCCGGCTTTGCCATCCGGCTTGGCGGGTTTATGCAGCGGAATATTTCATCACAAAACAGTTTTTCATTTGGCTTGCAGTATGGTTATTACAGCGACCGGACGAGAATTGGAAGCAGCAGGGATTCGTTGCGGAACTACAGCAACCAGCTTGCCGGCCTGCAGGATGCCTCTTTTGTTTACAATGCCGGCCGCGACACAGCAAAATTTTATACCAATCGCTATCACTTCATCGAATTGCCTTTGCGGTTTCGATGGCGGCTGAATAAAAATGAAAACTATCCCCTGTCGTGGGATGTCGGCTTATCCATCAGCCGGCTGATTGCAGCCAAAGCTCTTGTTTACGATACATCGTTTGGCGGCATTTATTATAACAGCAATAAATTTTTAAACAAAACGCAGTTCAGCCTTTCTACCGGTTTTAGCTGTACGCTTATAAGCAAGTCCCATGTGCAGTGGACTATCGGCCCGCTGGCAGATATTCATGTAAACAGCCTGCTGAATAACCCGTTGGAAAAAAAGAAATACCTGCTGTTTACCGGTATCAAAACCTCGGTTAGTTTTTCTTCAAAAAAATAATGCACGGCGGGGCTTGATGTTTTTTAAAACCGGGAAAAAAAATCTGTTGCGGCAAGGCAACGGTATTGCCACAGGCGTTGTCAACCTTTAAAATGATGTTTATGAGAATAAGATTTATTACTGCTTTATCAGCCAGCACACTTTCCCTGCTTTTTATTTTCAACAGTTGCGTAAAGGATACCTGCACACGGCGCTACACTTTCTGGGAGCCGGTGTACCGCACCAGGGATGAAGTAAGGGCCAATATCAAAAACAATGCGCCCCGGGAGATTGAGCATCCCGGTAAAATTTTTATCCGTGGCAATTACATTTTCCTCAACGAAGTTGACCGCGGCATTCATATTATTGACAACAGCAACCGCCTGGCGCCACGCAGCATTGCCTTTGTTGATATTCCCGGCAACCTTGATATGGCTGTAAAGGGCAATATGCTGTATGCGGATTTTTATACAGACCTGGTGGCAATTGACATCAGCAACCCGCAGCAGGTAGTTGTAAAGAAATTCACGGAAAATATTTTTCCGGAGCGATACTGGGGCAATGGATTTTCACCGGATCAAACCATGGTGATAGCCGACTGGCGCAGGCGTGATACTATTGTGGAGGCATATTGCGGCGGCAATGGCGGTTTATTCGGCAGGCTCAAATCATCGGAAGTGTTTATGGTAAATGCTGATGCAGCCGCCGCAGGCGGCGGTGGTTCTCCCTTTGGCGTAGGCGGCTCCATGGCAAGATTCAGCATTGTAAACAATCACCTGTATGCCGTCAACAACACATCGCTCAACGTGGTTTCCATTGCCAGTGCTGCCGACCCGGTATTCAGCAATAAAGTAAACATCGGCTGGGGCATCGAAACCATTTATCCTTTCAGCAACCGGCTGTTCATCGGCTCCAATTCGGGAATGTTTATTTATGATATTTCCAACCCCACGAACCCGGTGCAGCGGGGCAGCTTTTCTCATGCCCGCAGTTGCGACCCCGTGATTGCCGACAACACGCATGCTTTTGTTACCCTGCGCTCCGGCACCGAATGCCTTGGCTATACCAACCAGCTGGATGTGCTCGATATTACTGACCTGGACAGACCCTCGTTGATAAAAACCTACCCGATGACCAACCCGCATGGACTGGCCAAAGACGGCAGCACACTCGTCATTTGCGACGGCAGGGCCGGGCTGAAATTTTACAATGCATCGGATGTAAGAAATCTTATTCTGCAAAAAAATATTGCTATGCCTGATACGTATGATGTAATAGCCCTCAATGGCTGGGCGCTGGTAGTGGCAAAAGACGGATTGTACCAGTACGATTTTTCCAATATCAGCAATATTAACCTGCTCAGTAAAATGAGTGTAAAAAATTAATCGTATGCGAAAGGAATTAATAATATTGCTGGCCTGCTCCTTTTTATCAGCAGCTGTTTTTGCCCAGCAAAAAAAGCCTGCGTACCGGTTTCATTCCATTAATACAGTAAGCCTGCTGAATGGAGCCAATGAAGTTTCGGCCGGGCTGCAATCGGTCAATGGGCTGCAGAAAGGAAACTGGTTTGCCGGTATTGGTGCCGGGCTGGATTATTATATCCATCGCACAGTTCCTTTGTTTGCCGATGTGCGGTATGAATTTGGAAAAAAGGAAAATAAATTTTTTGCCTATGCTGCCGGCGGCATCAACCTGGAATGGGTGGAAACAAATCAAAACCCCGGCCCCATAATTTTCATCTTGGAAGGGGACCGGGAAAATAATGATTATGACAAGGGTCGTTTTACCGATGCTGGTTTTGGTTACCTGGTTACGATGAAAAAAGCAGGCGCCCTGGTGCTGTCGCTTGGCCATTCTTATAAAACACTGAAGCAAACCGTAACCTATACCGACTGGCGGTCGCAGGAGCAGTTCACCGATATTTACCGCTACCGCTTCAGCAGGATTACAGTGAAGCTGGGCTGGAGATTTTAAGTTATTTGACTTGGATAAACTTCAGGTTGCGCCGAATGCCCTTCCACTTGCTGCGGCTGAGCGGCGAGTGTTTAAAAATCTTTTTAAAATTTTCTTCCGTCATCGCTTCCCACTGGCTGGTTGAAAAATCCAGGATTTCGGGAATGGGAGTAAAAGCAGCCTCATCCATGGGTTTCGAAAAACGGTTCCATGGGCACACATCCTGGCAAATATCGCAGCCAAACATCCAGTTTTCAAAGCGGCCCTTCATTTCACCCGGTATCAGCGCCTCTTTCAGTTCGATGGTGAAATAGGAAATGCAGCGGCTGCCGTCCACCACTTTGCCCGGCAGGATGGCATCAGTAGGACAGGCATCCAAACAACGGGTGCAGGTGCCGCAATAATCTTTTACAAAGGGGTCGTCGTATTCCAGTTCCAGGTCGGTTATCAGGGTGGCAATAAAAAAGAAGGAGCCCTGTTGTTTGGTAATCAGGTTTCCGTTTTTGCCTACCCAGCCCAGGCCGCTGCGCTGAGCCCATGTCCGCTCCAGCACGGGGGCGCTGTCAACAAAACCACGGCCATGCACATCACCGGCTATGGATTTTATAATCCCCAGCAACCTGTTCAGTTTTTCTCTAATCACTTCGTGGTAGTCTTTGCCAAAAGCATATTTCGAAATCTTCGGTACATTATTTTTTTGTTTTTCTTTCGGAAAATAATTCAGCATAAGGGTAATCACTGATTGGGCGCCCGGCACCAGTTTGCAGGGGTCAATGCGCAGGTCAAAATATCTTTCCATGTAGGCCATGCTGCCGTGCATACCCTTGCCCAGCCAGGCTTCCAGCCGGCGGGCATCATCGTCAAGCCGGCGGGCACGGGCAATACCGCAGAAGCTGAATCCGAGTTCTGCAGCATGTTTTTTTATCAGTATGGTTAATTTCTCTTTCATTCCCATACCACTTTCGTGGTATTTTTTTTATTTCCTGTTTGTTAAACCCGGCATTTTTATAAATTAGTGTTTATAACCCCCAGCAACATGAGAACAGCATTTATTTTTTTACTCAGTTTAGCCCTCTTTTTTATCGCCAGTGCCCAGGACAGGCCGCCTGTAAAATTCGGAAAAATATCTGCCGATGATTTCAAAACTACCGTTTACAGTATTGACAGCAATGCGGCAGCAGTAGTAATTGCCGACATCGGCTCATCGCAGATTCTTGGCAACCTGAAAGGATGGTTCTCCATCGAGTTCAAACATTTTAAACGCATGCACATACTGAAAAAAGGAGGGTATGATCTTGCCAATGTTGAAATTTCGCTTTATACAAATGGCCGCGAAGAAGAAGAACTGAAAAACCTGAAAGCCAATACTTATAATCTTGAAAACGGGAAAGTGGTGGAAACAAAACTGGATGTAAAATCAGCTGTGTTCAAAGATAAGCTGAGCAGAAATTTTATTATAAAGAAATTTACGTTTCCAGCTATCAAGGAAGGATCAATAATAGAATATGAGTACACGGTTACTTCCGATTTTTTGTTCAACCTGCAGCCGTGGGAGTTTCAGGGTGCTTATCCCCGCCTGTATTCGGAATATGAAGTTTCCATTCCTGAGTTTTTTTATTATGTGTTTCTTTCGCAGGGCCTGCAATACAATTATGCTAAAACCCAGAAAACAAGGCAGGAAAGCTACCGCATTGCCGATACCCGTGGTGCCGGCGCATCGGATAATTTCAGCATCAATGCCGGGGTAACCGACCACCGCATGATAATGAAAAATGTGCCGGCGCTGAAAGAAGAAAGCTTTACATCCACGCTGAACAATCACATTGCCAAAGTGGAATTTCAGCTGGCGGAGTACCGGTACCCGCTTACACCGCGGAATATCATGGGCAACTGGACGGATGTGTGCCGCCAGTTGCTGAAAGACGAAGATTTCGGCCAGCAACTGAGCAGGGACAACAGCTGGATGGCTGCTGAACTCACCCTTGCCACTGCCGGAGCATCCACTGAAATGGAAAAAGCCCGGAATATTTACCGATACCTGCAGAATAATTTTACCTGCACAAATTATAACAGAACACTTACCGATCAGCCGCTGAAAAAAATATTGAGCGATAAGAAAGGAAGCGAAGCGGAAATCAACCTGCTGCTGGTAGCCATGCTGCGCAAGGCCGGCCTGTCGGCCGACCCGGTACTTCTCAGCACCAAATCACATGGCTACACATTTGCCATTTATCCCATCATGGACAGGTTTAATTATGTTATTTGCCGGGCAGTCATCAACAACCAGGTAGTTTATCTCGATGCCAGCCGGCCGCGGCTGGGTTTCGGCCGCCTGCATTGGGAGTGCTACAACGGTCATGCAAGAGTAGTGAATGAACAGGCCACGCCGCTTGATTTTTCAGCCGATTCGCTGGCCGAAAGAAAACTCACATCACTCATGATTTCGCACAATGAAAAAGGCGAGATGATCGGCGCCATGCAGCAAACACCCGGTTATTATGAGTCTTATTCTTTGCGCAACCGCATCAAGGAAAAAGGAGTGGAGGAATTATTAAAGGACATAAAAAAAGATTTTGGCGTTGAGGTGGAAATCAGCAACCACCGGATTGACTCGATGGATAAACCCGATGATGAAATCCAGATTTCGTACGATGTAAAACTGAATCTGGAAAAGGAAGACATCATCTATCTGAACCCGATGTTTGGCGAAGGGTACAGGGAAAACCCTTTCAAGTCGGCCGAAAGAACCTACCCGGTGGAGATGCCATATACCTTTGATGAAACCTATGTGCTGCGCATGGATGTGCCGGCAGGTTACGAGGTGGATGAGCTGCCCAAATCGAGCCGGGTAAATTTTGATGAAACGGGGAAAAGTTTTTTTGAATACATCATCAGCCAGAGCGGCGGCGTTATTTCCATGCGGTCACGCATCAAAATGAACCGCAGCTACTACCTGCCTGAAGAATATGAAATACTACGGGAGTTTTTCAGCCTGGTAGTGAGCAAGCATACGGAACAGATCGTTTTTAAAAAGAAAAAATAACTATGAAAAAAATCATTTCCTTATCCGTTTTTGGTTTTATCTATTCTGTTTCGTTTGCCAGCGGCGGCGGTGAATATGCCGTGGCCAATATTCCTGATGCATTGAAAAAAAATGCCAATGTGGTAAAGCGGATGGAAGAAGAGCGCTTTACCCTTAAAAATCCAGGAGAAGCTGTTTATTATCATAAATATGCCCTGACCATCCTGAATGAAAACGGCGACAAGCATGCTGCTTTCTACGAACGCTATGATCGTTTTTATGAAATTAAAAACATCGAAGGGGTTTTGTATGATGCAGCAGGAAATAAAATAAAAGAGCTGAAGAATAAAGATATCATGGATATGAGCGGCGTCAGCGATATCAGCCTGATGGAAGACGACCGGGTGAAGTTTCACCATTTTTATTATAAAGTGTATCCCTATACCGTAGAGTATGTGCTGGAGATGAAATACAAGGGCACCATGTTTTATCCATACTGGCTGCCTGTGGAAGATGAAAATTTTTCCGTGCAGCAAAGTCGCTTCATCTTTGAATGCCCTCTCAATTACGAGTTTCGCTACAAAATGTTTGGTTACAAAGGTCAGCCGCTGACGGAGCAGACAGCAGATAAAAAAAGAACAGTGTGGGAAGTGAAAGATATGCCGGCCATAGTAAAAGAAACCTTCTCACCGCCTTTCCGTTATCTTACCACTTATCTCATGCTGGGTCCTACAGAATTTTCCATGCAGGATTATAAGGGAAATATGCAAAGCTGGCAGGACCTGGGAAAATTTATTTACACACTGAAGCAGGGACGTGATGAATTACCGCCGAACATCAAACAGAAAGTGCATGAAATTGCTGGCGGCATTTCTGACCCCAGGGAAAAAATCAGGGCGCTGTATGAGTACATGCAGAAAAATACCCGGTATGTGAGCATCCAGCTGGGCATTGGAGGCTGGCAGCCTTTCGATGCAAAATATGTAGCTGCCAAAGGCTATGGTGATTGCAAGGCTTTATCAAATTATATGTACAGTCTTCTGAAAGAAGCAGGCATTCAATCTTATTATACTGTAATCAGCGCCGGCCGAAATATTCCTAACCTGGAAACTGAATTTCCTTCATCACAATTTAATCATGTCATTCTTTGCGCAGTAGTGAATAAAACGGATACCGTTTGGCTGGAATGCACCAGCCAGACGATGCCTTCCGGGTACCTGGGCGATTTCACCGACGACCGCTATGCTTTGCTGATTGATGAAAGCGGCGGCAAACTGGTCCGCACGCCCAAATACGGACTGAAAGATAACCTGCAGCAGCGTACCATCCATGCTAAAATGGATGCTGAGGGCATGCTGATGGCTGAAATCAAAACAAATTATACCGGCATGCAACAGGACGACCTGCACATGCTCATCAATCACCTCTCCAAAGACAAAGTGAAAGAATACCTGGATGAGGAACTGGAGTTTGCCACTTACACTGTCAACAGTTTTGATTATAAGGAAAACAAAGGAACTCTGCCGGTAATTGAAGAAAAGCTTTCCGTAACCGTGGACCGCTATGCCACCATCAGCGGCAAAAGATTGTTCATCGTACCCAACATCATGACCCGTTCGCACCGCAAGCTGAAGACGGATGAAGAGCGGAAATATGATATTGAATTGGGAATTGAATACACCGACACCGATAAAATAGAAATTGAAATTCCTGCGGGGTACAAACCCGAATCCACGCTGCAGGATGCAGTTATTGAAAGCAAATTTGGCAAATATAAATCCACGGTAAAGCTGGAGCAGAACAAAATCATCTACACCCGCAACATGGAGCAGTACAGCGGTCGTTTTCCGAAAACGGATTATGCAGAGATGGTAAAGTTTTACGATGCCGTTTACAAGGCTGACCGCAACAAGCTGGTTTTTGTAAAAACAGCCGAAGAAGAGAAAAAACCTTTCTGAAGCTTATTCTTCCTCAAGATGAAGCCGGTGAAACAGGCGATGAATGGCCGGCGCCAGTATCAGGCCGATATTGGTGATGAATACTACGCCGCTGAACATGGCATAAAAAGAGGAAAACCATTTGCCCGAAACGGTTGTGATTTCTATTACCGGCCCCATGCCGCTTAAAATCATTGACGCATTGTGCAATGCATCCAGCCACGCTATGCCTGCTGTGTAGTGATAACCCAGGGTGCCTATAAGCAGGCAAACCAGTAATACAAAAATTGCCACTACAAGATTGCTGAAAAACCGGCGGCAAAACATTTTTAGCGGCGCCAGCGGCTGCGATTTATGCTCGTACATTTATTTATATTTACCCGCAAGTTCAGTTGTTTTCTTTTTAAAAACTGTCGGCTGCAAATCAAACGGACTGTTTTCACCTTTCCATGAAAATCTTCATTTCCTGCTTCGATTGCATGGCGACAGATGTACATATTGAATGAGGTTGTATATTGCGCCGCAAAATAAAATCATACATAAGTGAAATACCTGCTCGGATTTGATGTTGGATCCTCTTCAGTAAAAGCATCGTTGCTCGCCGTGGAATCCGGTAAATGCGTGGCTTCGGCTTTTTCACCCTCGTCGGAAATGCCGATGCTTTCGCTTCAACCCGGCCTTGCCGAACAGGATCCGGAAATGTGGTGGCAAGAGCTGCAGCATGCAATGAATAAACTGTATCAGCAAATCGCTTTCAGCGCTGATGAGGTGGCCGCCATTGGCATAGCTTACCAGATGCATGGCCTTGTTTGCGTGGATAAAAATCTGCAACCCCTGCGGCCCTCCATCATCTGGTGCGACAGCCGTGCCGTGAAAACAGGGGATAAGGCTTTTCGTGATTTGGGTGAAAAATATTGCCTGAAAAATTTTCTTAATTCACCCGGCAATTTTACCGCCTCCAAACTGCGCTGGGTTAAAAAAAATGAACCAGAGCTGTACAGTAAAATTTATAAGGTGATGCTGCCGGGTGATTACATTGCCATGAAGCTTACAGGCGAAGCTGCTACTACCGTATCGGGGCTGAGCGAGGGGATAATGTGGAATTTTAAAAAAGAAAAAATAGCTGATGACTTACTGGAATATTATGGCATTGATAAGGAGTTGCTATCGCCAAGTGTTCCCACTTTTGGTGAACAGGGAAAATTATCAGCCTCTGCTGCAGGCGAATTAAAATTAAAAGCCGGCATCCCGGTTTGTTACCGCGCCGGCGATCAGCCCAACAATGCCTTTTCGCTGAATGTGCTGCAGCCCGGTGAGATTGCTGCCACCGCCGGCACATCGGGAGTGGTGTATGGCATCATTGATAAACCGGATTACGATACGCAGTCGAGGGTAAACACATTTGTTCATGTCAATCACACAGCGAAAAAACCACGCTATGGTGTGTTGCTTTGTATAAACGGAACGGGCATATTGAACAGCTGGCTGCGCAAAAATTTTTTTGGCGATGCGTCGTATGCGCAGATGAACAGCGAAGCTTCGCAGGTGGCTGCGGGTTCGGATGGATTGTTTTTTTATCCCTTTGGAAATGGTGCAGAGCGGGTGCTGCAGAATAAAGACATCGGCGCATTGCTGAAAGGGCTGCAGTTCAACCGGCACCACCGTGGGCATATTGCCCGTGCTGCACAGGAAGGTATCGTGTTTGCCCTGCACTACGGTGTGGAAGTAATGAAAAGTATGGGCATGGAAATAAAAACCGTGCGGGCCGGGCATGCCAACATGTTTTTGAGCGATGTGTTCAGTCATGCTTTTGTAAACACTACCGGTTGTCGCCTGGAGCTTTACAATACCGATGGCGCCACCGGCGCTGCAAGAGGAGCCGGTATCGGCGCCGGCATCTATAAAAATTTTTCCGAAGCCTGTTCTTCCATGGAAAGGATAAGGAGCTTTGAGCCCGCAAAAAAAGAGCAGGAGATTTACCAGGCAACATACGGCAGCTGGAAAAAATTTTTAAATGAATACGCCCTGTGATGCAACAATCAGTTCCATACGGCAAATGGGAAAAACGCTGGCACCCGCTGCGCCGCGAATGGGTGGTGTATGCAGCGCACCGCAACGAACGTCCCTGGACTTTCGAAAGAAAAGAATCAGTGATAACGGCGCCGGAATATGACCCGAAGTGCTACTTATGCCCACGCAATACCCGAATCAGCGGAATTCAAAACCCGGATTACAAGGATGTGTTTGTGTTTGAAAACGATCACCCCGTAGTGGGATTGAATGCACCGTACATTCCGGACGAGCTCAGAACATTGCACGATGGTCTTTACAAAAAAAGCGAAGCCTGCGGTATTGCCAAAGTGCTGTGCTACGACCCGCGGCACCATGTGACGCTGAATGATATTTCGACGGATAAAGTAGCCCATGTGTTCAAAGCCCTTCGCAGCGAAATGAATTTTTTTCTGCATCACGAAAAAATAAAATCGGTATTGATTTTTGAAAACAAGGGAGAAATAGTGGGGGTGTCAAATCCGCATCCGCATTGCCAGATTTACGCTGCCGATTTTGTGTTTAATCTTTTTAAAAAAGAAATGGATGCGGCTGCAGAATGGCAGCAGCATAAGGGAAGAAATATATTCGGCGACATCATTGAGGCCGAAAAGAAGGATGAGATTCGAATTGTTGCAGAGAACAAAGGCGCCCTTGCTTTCATTCCTTTCTTTGCCCGGTTTGCTTACGAAACCTATGTGTTTCCTAAAAACCGGCATGCCACCCTGGTAACGATGAGTGATGAAGAATTGTATGACCTTGCTGAAGTATTTCAGACGGTGACAAAAAAGTTTGATGCAAATTTCCGAAGCAGCTTTCCCTATATCCTGGCATTTGCACAGGCGCCGGTGGATGGTAATGAGTACCCGGACTACCACATGCACCTTATCATTTGCCCGCCGCTGCGCCAGCCGGGACTGATGAAATTTTTGGCCGGCCCCGAAACCGGCGCCGATACCTTTATGGCCGATACGATGCCCGAAGAAAAAGCAGCTGAACTCCGCAGGATAAAATTATGAGTGATTTTTTTTCAAACGACGAACCCCTTGTTTGCGCTGCAGCTCCCGGCCGCATGGATGTGATGGGTGGCATTGCCGACTACAGCGGTTCATTTCTTTTGCAGATGCCCATAAAGCAAACCACCACTGTGCAGGTACAGATGCGCCGCGATGGTGTTTTTAAATTCCGCACTCAGCATTCAAAAAAGAATATTTCTGATTTTAAACTTGATTATGCTGTTATTAAAGACAAACAGCTTGCAGAGGCAGGGCAGCTTATTAAGTCTTTTGCCGGCGGCGAATGGGCCGTGTATATACTTGGTTGCTTCTTAGTGTTGCAAAAAGAAAAGAACATTGAACTAAGCGGCGCCAATGTTTTTATACAGTCATCGGTGCCGTGGGGCAAAGGTGTGTCTTCATCTGCCGCACTGGAAGTGGCTGTAATGAATGCGCTGAACAGTCTTTATCATTTGCAGCTTGGCCGTGAAGAATTACCCGTGCTGGCCCAAATGGCCGAAAACCGGGTGGCCGGCGCACCCTGCGGCCTGATGGACCAGCTCTCAACCCACCTGGGTGAAAAAAATAAACTGCTGCCCCTCATCTGCCAGCCACACCGGGTATTTGAAGCAATAAAAATTCCCAGCGGCATTTCCTTCATTGGTATTGACAGCGGCATTCGTCATGCTGTAAGCGGCGCTTCGTACAGCGATGTGCGGGCTGCAGCGTTTATGGGGTACTCCATTATTGCCATGCATGAAGGAGTTACTGAGAAAGGACTTTTGCAGGCCCGCACATCCGGCGACTGGAGCCGGCTTCCCTTCAAAGGGTTTTTGGCAAATATTTCCCCTGCGGATTTTATAAAAAAATACAGTTCCGTTTTGCCGGAAGAAATTTCGGGCAGAGATTTTCTTGCACAGTTTAAAACTTCCATTGATACGGCGACAATGATTGATGAACACAAAAATTACAAACCGCTGCTGTGCAGCAGCCACCCGGTTTTTGAAAATGAGCGGGTAAACGCATTCAGTGAAGTATTAAAAAATTTCAATAAGCATACGGATGTGCAGGCTTCATTGGATAAAATGGGGCAACTGATGCTGCAGAGTCACCGGAGTTATTCTGCCGTGGGATTGGGCAATGAATGTACTGATGAGATTGTAGAAATGGTTTGCCATGCCGGCGCTGCAGGCAGTGTTTTCGGCGCCCGCATTACCGGTGGCGGCCATGGCGGCACCGTCTGCATTCTTTGCTATGGAAAGCAGGGAAAAGAAACGGTAAAAGAAATTTACCGGCGGTACCGTGCAAAACGAAAACAAAAATTATTTTTATTCAGTGGCAGCAGTCACGGGGCTTTGCGGCTGAATCAGCATTTTTAAAAAACAACCGGGTTATCATGAGAAAATCATTTATTTCTTTTTTGCCGGCGTTATTTCTTTTGTTTCTCAACTGCAATTCAGAAAACCGGGAAGCAGCGGAACTGGTGCTGCATAATGCTAAAGTTTATACAGTAAATAAAAACCAGCCCGAAGCCGAGGCTGTGGCAGTGAAGGACGGTAAAATAATTTTTACCGGGAGCAATGCGGATGTAAAAAAATATATTGGCGATAAAACCGAAGTGATTGACTGCAATGGACAATTTATAATGCCGGGCTTTATCGAAGGGCACGGGCATATTCACGGTCTTGGGTCTTCTTTGGTAAACCTGAACCTGATGCATGTGAAAAACTGGGATGAGATTGTAGCGATGGTGGCCGAGGCAGTAAAAAAGGCAAAGCCCGGCGACTGGATTATCGGCCGCGGCTGGCACCAGGAAAAATGGAATCCGGCGCCGGCAAAAAATTACCTCGGGTATCCCTATCATGAGGAGCTGGATAAAGTTTCTCCCGAAAACCCGGTGATGCTATCGCATGCCAGCGGGCACAGCAGTTATGTAAATGCAAAAGCAATGCAACTGGCTGGCATTACTTCATCAACCTCAAATCCTGCTGGTGGAGAAATCGTAAGAGATAAGAACGGTGTGATAGTAGGCGTGTTTGCCGAAACAGCGCAGGGGTTAATCGGAAGAGCTTATCGTGAATGGGTGAACCGCCAAAGTGAAGAAGAGCAAAAAGCCCGTTGGGCAGAAAGCATCCGGCTGGCCGAGGAGGAGTGTTTGAAAAAAGGAGTGACGAGTTTCCAGGATGCCGGCTCTTCATTTACACAAGTGCAGTGGATGAAAGAACTGGTTCAGCAGGGAAAGCTGCACATCCGCCACTGGCTGATGGTAAGGGAGGGCAATGCATCGCTGCGTTCGCAGGCCGGTGTTTTTCCCATTATAAATGAAGGCAATGGTTTTTTGACCGTGAAGGCGGTAAAGGTTTCACTCGATGGTGCACTTGGTTCTTACGGCGCCTGGTTGCTTGAACCCTATAGCGATCGTGCCGGCTGGGTGGGAGAGAATACGATTCATATTGATACACTAAAAGCCATTGCTGGTTTCTGCTGGCAAAACAACCTGCAGCTCTGCGTGCATGCCATCGGCGACAAGGCCAACCGCGAAGTGATAAATGTTTTTGCAGAGCAGGTGGCAAAAGACAAAAGCAAAGACCACCGCTGGCGGGTGGAGCATGCACAGCATGTGCACCCGGCAGAGATTCCAAGATTTGCCGAATGGAAGGTAATTGCTTCCATGCAGGGCATTCACTGCACCAGCGATGCGCCGTTTGTTCCAAAACGGTTGGGAGCAAAGCGCAGTGAAGAAGGAGCCTACGTATGGCAATCATTTTTGAAAGCAGGGGTACTGGTAAATAACGGTACGGATGTGCCCGTGGAAGATGTGGATCCCATTGCCAGTTTTTATGCTTCGGTTACAAGAAAACTGAAGGACGGCGCTGAATTTTATCCGGCGCAGAAGATGACGAGGGAACAGGCAATTTATTCCTACACTATGGCCAATGCCATTGCAGCATTTCAGGAAAAAGAAAAAGGATCGCTGGAAGTTGATAAATATGCTGACATCGTTGTTCTTTCAAACAACCTGCTTACCTGCAGCGATGAGGATATTCTGAAAACAAAAGTGGTGATGACGATAGTGGGAGGGAAGGTGAAGTATAAAGCACCCGGCTCCTGAAGGGGTGTTATAAAGTAGTGTAATCAAATTTTATCAGGACAGTGATTTCACATAAGTGCATCATCATTTCAACATAACCGCCATCTCAAAATTTATTGTTCTCGGGAAAAAGCAGGATTTATGATCACAGGCCTGGTAACGGAAAGCGGCTTTTAAAACATATTTACCTGCAGCCGTTCCTTTGACGGCTTTTACAGGAACTTTAATCTCAAACTTTCCGTCAAACACATTTAAATCATCATCGGTGCCTTGCAACCGGAAAAGTTTGTAGCGGGGAAAAACAGGCGGGTCAATTGTAAAGTCAGGATGAGGTGAAAATTCAAGCCTCGCCGGTATCAGCGATTCATCGTTTACTTTGTTTGCCTGGATATGATATCCATCCTGCACCATCACTTCGATGCGGATAAGGTTCTTTTTTCCTTTCATCAATGCCGTTTCTGCCACCCGGATTTGTACAAAATCTTTCTGCCGGCTATTTTTTTCAGCGGGAGTAAAAATGAAAATCAGGGCAGCGATAGCAATTGGCAAAAACATGACTATTGTGAGCTGAGCAACTCATCAAGTTTTTTCCTGGCTTTTACCAGTTTGGCATCAAATGATTTTGAATCAAGCAATGAATAAAACCTGATTTGGCCTTCCTTGTCAAGGATGAGATTGGATGCAAGTACTACTTCATCACGGGCCAGGTCAGGCAATACGCCTTCGGGGGCATAGCTGGCCGCAATTTTTCCATCCTCATCAAGCAAAACCGGGAAGGAGAAATTGAATTTTTTAAAGGTGTTTTCCACCAGCTCTTTGTTTTCTTTTACATCAATGATGAGCACCTCCACACCTTTGTCTTTATAGTCCCGGTAAAGTTGATCCAGGTTAGGCGCTTCGGCATTGCAAAACGGGCACCAGGTGGTGGCAAAATGAATCACCAGGTATTTGCCTTTGAATTTTTCCAGCGAAGACGTTTTTCCGTTCAAATCCTTCAGGGAAAAAGAAGGGGCCGTTTGCCCAATCATCGGTTGTTGTTCTTCCTGTGCCTGCAGGGTGATGGATAAAAAGAATAAAGCCGCAAACAGGATTTTTGTAATCAGGGTAATCATATGGGAAAAATTTATAACTACAATTCTTATTTCTATGATGATAACCGGAAATGCAATTAAAGATAATCAAAAATGTTTTGGAGAAAGTACCCGGTGGATTTTACCGGCATTCATCTTTTAGTACTTCATCAATCACTTTCTTTATTTCCAAATGTGCCTCCGCCCTTTCTTCACCCAAAAAGTTTTTTACAAAAAGAATGTAAGCATAACCCCGGCAGAAATCCACCATCGGCCAGGTGCCGAATAAACCCGGGCTGGCTAATGTAGTGGCATTATTGTCTTTTTCTTCCACAACCCAACTGCCCAAAGCATATTGAAATCCCTCAGCCGCTTTGGGTGCATATCGTATCGGCACGTTGGCTGTTTGAATCTTCATCATTTCGTCCACCGATTCTTCACTGAGAATTTGTTTACCGTTGTAGTTGCCTTTATTCATCAACATCACCAGGAATTTCATGTAATCATCCGCCGTGGACCGGGCGCCGCCCGATGGATTGGGCGGGCTGCCGTCCAGTGTGCTGAATGTGGTATTGCGCATGCCAAGGGGTGTAAATAATTTTTGCCTGATGAGCACATCAAATTTTCTTTTGCTTACCATTTCCAGCACCCGTGCGGCAATGTTCAACCCCACATTACCATACCAGAAATCACCCCCGGCATTGGCCCGTATTTCCCTGGCTGCAAATGATTCCACTTCTTCTTCCAGCGATGAAAATTTTTTGCGCTGTAAAATTTTTTTCAGAAATCTTCCCTCGTCTTCAATGCCCGTCATGTGCGAAAGACAGTGTCGGATGGTGATATACTTTTTCATGTATTTTTCAAATACAGGCAGGTAGTTTACCACCGGGTCGTCGAGTGAAATTTTACCTTCATCCACAAACTGCATCACCAGTGCTGCGGTCAGCCATTTGCTGCAGCTGGCAATGGGCGCCTGGGTTTTGCTTTTATACTCCCCGTTTTCTTTTTTATAAACAAGCGTATCATCTTTCTTCCAGATCATTACCACAAAATCTTTCCCGATGAGCTTTTGTTTTTCTTCCAGTTTTTTATCCAGCTCACTGAAATTGTATTTGGAGGTTAAAGGCTTCTCCTTTTTCTGCGCCATAGCTGTCTGAAAGAATAGCAGGAAAACACTGAGATACATGAATTTGAGGCAGGAGAAAGGGAATTTTAATGACATTGTTTCTGAATTTGTCCCGATACATCGGGATGGATTATGATTTGAGTTTACCGTTTAAGTTTACATTTAATAATCAAAGTGCATTTCGCTATGAACTTAGGAAATTTCACGATAAAAGCGGCTGAATCCTTCCAGGCTGCGCAGCAATTGGCTTTTAATTCACAAAATCCGAATATCGAGACGGAGCATATTTTAAAAGCGTTGCTCGAACAGCAGGACTCACCGGTTGAATACCTGCTGAAGAAAAACAATGTTACCGTTAACCTTGTCGAAAACAAACTGGAAGAACTCCTATCCAAACTGCCCAAAACATCTGGTGAGCCGGCGCAGATGCTGGGCCGTGATGCAAACAATGTTATTCTTCGAGCAGGTGCTGCTGTAAAACTGTTCAATGATGAGTTTGTTACACCCGAGCACCTGCTGCTGGCCATCGTGCAGGGTAATGATGCGTCGGGCAAGCTGCTGAAAAATTCAGGTCTTACTGAAAAAGGGCTGATAGCTGCCATTAAAGAATTGAGAAAAGGAGAAACTGTCAGTTCGCAAACCCAAAGCCAGGAATTTAATGCGCTGAATAAATATGCAAAGAATCTGAATGAGCTTGCACGTTCGGGTAAACTGGATCCTGTAATCGGCCGCGATGAAGAAATCCGCCGGACACTGCATATACTTTCACGCCGCACAAAAAACAATCCCATCCTGGTAGGTGAGCCGGGTGTGGGTAAAACAGCCATTGCCGAAGGCATTGCCCATCGCATTGTAAACGGCGATGTGCCCGAAAACCTGAAATCAAAAACCATTTATGCCCTCGATATGGGCCTGCTCATTGCCGGTGCCAAATATAAAGGGGAGTTTGAAGAAAGACTAAAAGCCGTGGTAAAGGAAGTAAGCGGCAGCGATGGTGAAATCATTTTATTTATTGATGAAATACATACCCTCGCAGGCGCCGGTGGCGGCGAAGGCGCCATGGATGCCGCCAATATTTTAAAACCTGCACTTGCCAAAGGTGATTTGCGTGCTGTGGGCGCCACCACTTTAAACGAATACCAGAAATTTTTTGAAAAAGACAAAGCGCTGGAACGCCGCTTTCAGCGGGTACTGATTGATGAACCTTCTGTAGAAGATGCCATTTCAATTCTTCGCGGCCTGAAAGACCGCTACGAAACGCATCATCATGTTCGCATCAAAGACGAAGCCATCATCGCTGCTGTGGAATTGTCGCATCGCTACATTACCGACCGTTTTTTACCCGATAAAGCTATTGACCTGGTAGATGAAAGCGCTGCGAAGCTAAGGCTCGAAATGAACTCGATGCCAGAAGAACTGGATACACTGGAAAGACAGATTCGCCAACTGGAAATAGAACGGGAAGCTATCAAAAGGGAAAATGATGAAGCAAAGCTGAAAGAACTGAATACAGAGATCGCCAACCTTTCGGTAGAAAGAGATACACTGAAAGCCAAATGGCAGGAAGAAAAAGAACTGGTGGAAAAAGTACAGAATGCCAAAGCCGAAATTGAAAACCTGAAAACAAAAGCCGAAATAGCCGAGCGGGAAGGCGACTACGGTAAAGTGGCCGAGATTCGTTACGGCAAAATAAAAGAGCAGGAAAAAATAATTGCTGACATCAGCAGTCAGCTTGAAGCAAACAGTGAAAAGCGCCTGCTGAAAGAAGAAGTGGATGCTGAAGACATTGCAGAAAATGTGGCCAAGGCAACCGGGATACCAGTAACCAAAATGCTGCAGAGTGAAAAGGAAAAATTATTGCACCTGGAGGATCAGCTGCACAATAGAGTGGTAGGGCAGGATGAAGCCATCACAGCCGTAGCCGATGCCATCCGGCGCAGCAGGGCAGGCCTGCAGGATCCGAAAAAACCCATTGGCTCTTTTATCTTCCTTGGCACTACCGGCGTAGGCAAAACAGAACTTGCAAAAGCCCTTGCCGAATATTTATTTGATGATGAAAGCCTGATGACGCGGATTGATATGAGTGAGTACCAGGAAAAGCATACTGTAAGCCGGCTAGTTGGCGCACCGCCGGGTTATGTGGGTTACGATGAAGGTGGGCAATTGACCGAAGCTGTTCGCCGTAAACCGTACAGTGTAGTGTTGCTTGATGAAATTGAAAAAGCGCATCCCGATGTATGGAATGTATTGCTGCAGGTGCTCGATGACGGACGATTGACAGACAACAAAGGCCGGGTGGTGAATTTTAAAAACACACTCATCATCATGACCAGCAATATCGGCAGCCTCATCATCCAGGAGGCTTTTGAAGGCATTACAGAAAAAAATGCTGAACAGGCAACTGAAAAAGCAAAGGTGGAAGTGATGGCTATGCTGCGGCAAACCATCAGGCCCGAATTTCTGAACCGGGTGGATGAGATAATCATGTTCCAGCCCCTGATGAAAAAGGAAATAAGGGGCATTGTAAAAATTCAATTGGAAGCCTTGAAAAAACTGCTGGTTGCCAGCGGCATTCAGCTCGAGTTCAGCGATTATACCCTGGAATTTTTAGCAGAGCAAGGCTTTGATCCTCAGTTTGGTGCACGGCCCCTGAAGCGACTGATTCAAAAGGAAATTGTGAATACGCTGAGTAAACGTATCTTGGCCGGCGATATAGATAAAAGCAGGCCGGTATTGGTGGATGTTTTTGATAATACGGTGGTCTTCAGAAATGAAGCTGCATCAGTACAGCCGCAAAAAACCAAAGAAAAAAAACCAACGATATAAACAATTAAAAGGTCCTGGAATACCAGGCGAAGGAGAAAAAAAGTTATGCCGGAAAAGGAAATAGTAATAATTATTAAACCATCTGAAGTATTTGTTGGTGATGAAAAAGCACCCGTTACCCTTATGGAATTCGGCGAGTACGAAAATGAGGAATGTGCAAAAGCCAATGAAGTGGTAAAACAGTTGCTTGAAAAATATGAGGGTAAAATCAGGTTCCAGTTTCGTCATTTCCCACTCACAAAAATTCATCAGCGCAGCCTGAAGGCTAGCGAATCGGCTGTAGCAGCAGCCCAAACGGGCAAGTTTTGGGAAATGCACAATATTTTATTCCGCAACCGGAGAAACCTGGGCACCGTGAGCCTGAAACTCCATAGCCGCGAGGCTGGCATCAGCGACAGGAATTTTCTTGACAACCTGGTAAATGGCACCTATGGCTGGCAGGTGCAGGATGATATAAAGGAAGGTTTAGACAGGGGGGTAAAAGAAATACCGGCATTCTTCATCAACGATGAGCCTTTCACCCTGAAACCAACATTTGAAAACCTCGCCAAAGCTATTGACGCTGCGCTGAAAAAAACCAGGCGAAAATCGCAATCAAAGAAAAGGGCATAATTTCAATACTCTTTCCCGTTTTATTAATTAAACCGCATGGTATTCCTGCCGCGATGTGTGCATACAAACAATGCCGGTGAAAAACACAGGCCCTGACAATTTACAGCCTTACTATGACCCGCATCGGACTTTTATCAGATACACATGGCTGGCTCGACGAAAAAATATTTGACTATTTCAAAGACTGTGATGAAGTATGGCATGCCGGTGATTTTGGAGAAGGAGTGGCAAAGAGTTTAAAACATTGGAAAGAGTTAAAAGGCGTTTTTGGCAATATTGATGACCAGGAAATACGTCGGGAGTTTCCGGGACAGCTTGTATTCCATTGTGAAGAAGTGAAAGTCCTGATTCGTCACATCGGCGGCTCACCGCCAAAATACAATCCTGCAACCAGGAAGGAATTGGAGATTCACAAACCGCAACTCTTCATCTGCGGGCATTCGCATATTCTGAAAGTGATGTATGATAAAAAGATTGAATGCCTCCACATCAATCCCGGCGCTGCAGGCAGGCAGGGCTGGCATAAAGTAAGAACGATAATCCGCTTTGCCATTGACGGAAAGGAAATAAAGAATTGTGAAGTAATTGAACTGGGTAAAAGAGGATAAAAATTACTTTTGCCGGTTAAAAATTTGGCGTAGCTTTTCTCTCACTAATTAATTTTTATGCCTGAAAATACTTCACGCCGCCAATGGCTGAAAAACACAACGGCAGCTTTGGCCGGCATCAGCATGGCACCTTCCCTGTTCGCTACAGAAAGGGAACGTTACCGCGCCGCAGGAATTATTTTACTCAACAGCAATGAAAATGCTTATGGCCCGCCGGAATCCGCCAAAAAAGCAATGGCTGAGGCATTGGTAAATTCAAACCGTTACCCGGATGATATAATCCCGGTTTTGAAAAAACAAATTGCAGACTTCTGGGCTGTGGGCACAGAAAATATCCTGATGGGCGCCGGCTCTTCTGAAATCCTCGGCCTGGTTTCCATAATGGTTGCTTCGGCCAACGGAAAAATAATTACTGCCGAGCCGTCTTACCGGGTTTGGAACGGGCAGGCCGAATCGTTCGGCTTGCAATTCAAAAGAATTCCTTTGGCCAATGATAAAACGCTTTCATTGGGTGAAATGATGTCGGCAATGGATGAAAACACAAGGATGATGTATGTATGCAATCCCAACAATCCTGTGGGCACTTATGTGGAAGATCATTTGCTCCGGGCCTTTGTAACCGAGTGCAGTAAAAAAACACTTGTCTTGGTTGATGAAGCTTATACCGAGTTTGCGGGTCTTGGTTCGTTGTGTGATATCGCCGTGAAAAATCCCAATGTGGTAGTGGCAAAAACATTTTCCAAAATTTACGGGCTTGCCGGCGCCCGGGCAGGTTATGCCATTGCACATGCCGGCACCATCAAAAAACTAAGCAGCTACCAGGCCTGGCCCGATATGAGCATCAGCATGGCCACCTGTGCCGCTGCATCAGCTGCACTCAAAGACCAGGCATTTGTAAAAGACTGCCGCGAAAAAACCCGGCAGGCAAGAGAACTGTGCTACAAAACATTTAAAGAGCTGGGACTGGATTATATTCCTTCCCACACCAGTTTTGTTCTTTTCAACATTGAAAAAATCGGCGCTGACTTTTCAAAAAAAATGCAGACCCGGAATATTTATGTGCAGTACCGTGACCATTTCGGCGGCCAATGGTGCCGGGTGAGCATGGGAACACTGGAAGAAATGAAAATCTTCTGTACGGCGTTAAAAGATATTGCTTGAAAAATTATTTCACTCCGGGAAACCACGGCCGGCCTATTTCTTCACGGAAGGGCCAGGGTATGGTGACAAGAATTACAATCAGTGCAACGAGGTACAACCACAAAGCAGCCCTGTAATTCAGCTTTTTTACTTTTCCCCTTGCGATGGTTATAAGGATGATGCCCACCAGCATGCCGGCAAAATGTTCAACAGCAAAAAACCGTGTAGCGCTTACTTTCATTACCTCGCCAAATCCGGAGCGTTGAATCATTTTCAACCCAAGTTCCCCGGCAAACCACTGGTAGATGCCGATAAGCAGGGTAATGTGTGCAGCTATCATCAGCCATAAGCTGCTTTTCTTTAAACTCTCATTCTTTATCAAGGCCTGGTAAAGTGCCACGAGCAAGAGAATCAGTATTACCCAGCGGAGAACATTGTGCAGGTGAAGCAGCCCATTGTACATGATTTCAGATTTTCGGCAAAACTATGCGCTGCGGCCTGAAATCTGAAATCTATTTACCTCCGTTGGCACGTATATCGTCAATGCAATTGGCATCGAAAGATGGAATATTGCCCGTTAATAGAAACCCGAGAATATCCCGTGTATCGGAAGCATAATACATCAGGCAATTGCTGTTGTTGCAATGGCTGCCGTGCACCGCATCTTTATGATTGGTCTGCATCGGCGAGCCGATATCTACAAGACCGAGCATGTGGCCGAATTCATGTTCCGTTACGGTGGCTTCAAGTTTAGTGCGGCTAACCTGGCCAAATCCGCCGGAGTTGTCGTAAACGTTTTTACCAAATACCACCACCGAAGTATTGCGGTATGCGGCGCCGAGTACATTGTTATCAGTAAAATACCCGTTGGTGAAAAGCATGTAAACGCCCAATTGATCACTTACGGTAAATACCGTGCGGTTCTGCTCCTCAATGTTTCTCACCTGGTCTATAGTAAGTGTTTGTGATGGCGATGCAGAAATTTCTTTGGTGACGATGGTAATGCCGGATGGTTTATTTACATAAGTATTCAGCACATTTTGCAGGTGACTCAAAGCAGCAGCGTCTGGTGCATAACCGGTCATATACTGGATCTCTATTTTTATTGATTTGTAAGCAGCGTCACTAAGCATTTCATACGCAGCGGCGCCAACCGGCCGGTTGTGAAGGTAATTGGCATTGCCGGGATCATTAGTGTACGTCGTGGTGGTTTTCTGGCAGGCAGAAAAAAATAAAAGGAGAAAGGTTGTGGTCAGTATCTGAGTTTTCATATCATTGATTTTAGGGTTTCAATCGGATTATCCAAATACTGTTCCATTTAAACGTAAAAACTCAGGAATTATTCTGCCCAATCGGCAAGAAAAATATTCGTATCCCTTGTGCCTCCGTTGTTTCTGTTGCTGCAAAAAACAATTTTCTTTCCATCGGGGCTGAACATGGGAAAAGCGTCGAAGCCGCCATCACGGCTTATTTTTTTCAGTCCTGTTCCGTCCTCATTAATGGTGTAGAGGTTAAATGGAAATCCTCTTTTATATTCATGGTTCGAGGCAAAGATGATTCGTTTACTGTCGGGCATATAGCAGGGCGCCCAGTTGGCCTGGCCAAGCTGCGTCACTTGTTTTGTATTGCTTCCATCGGCATCGGCTACCCACACTTCCATCTGAGTTGGTGCCACCAGGTTTTCGGCCAGTAATTGTTTGTATTCTTTAATTGCTGAATCGGTACGGGGCCGCGATGCCCGCCAGATGATTTTCTTCCCATCAGGGCTGAACCATGCGCCGCCATCGTAGCCCAGTGTATGCGTGATTCTTTTTTCCATGCCTGTTTCCAGGTTCATTATGTATAACTCAATATCGCCGTCTTTGGTGCTGGTGTAAATCATTTTTTTTCCGTCGGGGGAAATGGTGGCTTCAGCGTCATAGCCTTTGCTATGGGTTAACTGCTTTACAATTTTCCCATCAAGGCCGGCCATGAAAATATCATAGCTGTCGTAGAGCGGCCAGATATAACGGTTGCCATATTTTTTTCTGTCGGGTACAGGCGGGCAGGTATCGGCGCCAAGGTGCGTGGAAGCATAAATAAAATGTTTACCGTCTTTCAGAAAAGCGCCGCAGGTAGTGCGTCCTTTGCCTGTGCTCACCATTTTGTATTCAAATTTTTCGCCGGGAGCCGGCACTTTGCCGATAAAAATCTGGTCGCACAATACGCCTTCTTTCAAATTAGTCCGCTGAAAAATTATCCACTTGCCGTCGAAACTGAAATAGGCTTCAGCATTATCGCCGCCAAAGGTGAGCTGCTGTACATTCTGCAGGTGGGTTTCGTCCGGGTATTGAAGTGTGTCGGCAGAAAATAGTGAATCGTTAACAGTGAATGAATCATTCACAACGCTCTTTTTAACAAAAGAAAGAACTACTAATCCTGCTGCCGTTATTGCCAGGGATAAATAAATCTTCATATAGTAAACGGTTAATAAGTTTTAGCAAATCTATTTTCCGAAACACCCCCAAATGTCAGACTTTTGTCATATCACCCTTTACCGTTTATGAAAAAACACTTTCTTACATTAACCCTGCCACTTATTTTTTTAGCCTGTAACAATCATGCAGGCAGTCATGCTGAGACGAAAGACAGTTTAGAGCAGTGGCTTCAGTCGCTCCGGGATTCAATAAAAAAATATCCAACCGACACGTTACTAAAATATAATCTTGTTCTGGCACTTGAAAATTCAGGCCGGTACAAAGAAGCAGTGACTGCACTGGATTCAATGAATTTTACTAAAACTGATTCGGCCAACCTGAAAATCTATTTCAATTATCTTTTCAAACGTTCGCAGTTGCTGCAGATGGCCGGCGATACAGCCAGCGCCATTAAAACACTTGAGCTGTTTGTTATTCCCGGCGAACTGACTGAGGCCGGCAAGCAGCTGGCCTTTTTGTATGCCGAAACAAAAAATCCAAAAACAATTTCCATCTGCGATGCCATGAACCGCAGCGACGCCAGCCGAAGAGACCCGGAACCCGATTACATGAAAGGGGTTTATTTTTACAATATAAGTGAATATGATAAAGCCATTGAGCAATTCAACTCCTGCATCAGCAGGGATTACACCTTCGTGGATGCTTATATGGAAAAGGGCAGAATTTTATTCAGGCAGGCAAAATTTAAAGAAGCAATTGAAGTGTATGACCTGGCCATAAAAGTGTCCGGCACATTTGCCGATGCCTATTACTGGAAAGCCCGGTGCCAGGAAGCCCTGGGGCAAAAGGAAGATGCAAAGTTGAATTACCAGAGGGCTTATGCGCTGGATAACACACTCACTGAGGCAAAGGAAGCGGCCGCTAAATTGAAATAGCCGTATTTTTGAAATATGGATAAGGAACAATTATTATCAGAGATAAAAAAAATTATTCACCAGCAGGACCCCAAAGCTGAAATAATACTCTATGGCTCTTATGCAAGAGGAGATTATCGTCCGGATTCAGATATTGATATTCTGATATTGCTTGATGATGAAAATATCACATGGAAAGATGAAGAAAAAATTGCCAACTCACTTTATAAACTGGAATTAACCGCTAACCAGGTTATTACTCCTTTTATCCGTTCAAAAAAAGACTGGTATGAAAGGTATCCCAATACCGGCTTGTTTATAAATATAAAAAAGGATGGAATTCATATATGAGTACTCCTTCCAAAAAAGATATTATTCGCTTAAAAATCGGCCGTGCCAATACAACTTTGAAAGAAGCTCACTTATTACTGGAAAATAATTTTGCTGCCGCATCATTGAATCGTTTATATTATGCCTGCTTTTATGCAAGCTCAGCTTTATTGGCAAGCAAAGAAGTTTTTGTTAAAACGCACTCGGGGGTGAAACAAATGCTTGGGTTACATTTTGTCAGTACAGGCCTTCTAAATGAAGAGTTGGGAAAATTTTACAGCAATCTTTTCAGAAACCGGTTAGGAGTTGATTATGACGATGTAGAGATAACTGATGTTGAATTAGTAAAAAAGTATTCGGCGCTTGCAAATGAATTTGTTTTTAACTGCACAAAATTTACTTGACATTTAACAGATTTTATGCCCATCATCGCTCCCTCTTTACTCTCCGCCAATTTCCTGAATCTGGAAGAAGAATGCCGCATGCTGAATGAAAGCCAGGCCGACTGGTATCACCTCGATGTGATGGACGGGCATTTTGTTCCCAATATCACTTTCGGCCCGATGCTGGTGGCTTTCTTCAGAAAAGCCACCACAAAAATCTGCGATGTGCACCTGATGATTGAAGAACCTGGCCGCTATGCCGAAGATTTTAAAAAAGCCGGCGCCGATATTCTTTCTGTGCATATTGAGGCCTGCCCGCACCTGCACCGCAATGTGCAGCAGATAAAATCGCTGGGTATGAAAGCCGGCGTGGCCATCAACCCGCATACGCCGGTGGAAAGTTTACATGACATACTTGCTGACATTGACCTTGTTTGCATGATGGCCGTGAACCCGGGCTTTGGCGGACAAAAATTTATTCCATCAACAATGGAAAAAATACAAACCCTGCGCCGCATGATTGATGAAAGAGGATTGCATGTGCTGATTGAAATTGATGGGGGCGTTACATTGGAAAACTCTGCGGAGATTGTGAAAACAGGTGCCGATGTTCTGGTGGCAGGTAATACGGTTTTTAATTCGGCGGACCCGAAAGAAACAATTGCAAAACTAAAAGCGCTTTAAATTTCTTCCCGGTGGTAAATGCGGATTTTATTGAGTAATATTGTTCTCAAATCCGCTTCTTAAGAATGAACCGCCTTACAAGCTTACCTCTTGTCTGTTGCCTCTTGCTTATTGCCCATTGCCTGTTGCCCCTTGTTTCTTTTGCTCAAAAAAAACCCGCTTACGTTTCGGGCAAGGTGCTGGATGAAAACGAAAACCCGCTTGCAAATGTTTCCGTCACTATTCTTGGCCAGCAAAAAGGCATCATCACTGCCGACTCAGGCACATTTCGTTTGAAAGTAACTGCCGGCCATGCCTTTGCCATTGTATTCAGCTATACCGGTTATAAATCGCAGCAAAAAAATTTTCTGCTCAGCGAAAATGAAGAAGAAACCATCGTCATCCGCATGGAAAGAGCAGCGAAAGAACTGGAGGAAGTAGTCGTATCCGATCAGCGGGACAGAAGAGAAACCGGGCTTATCCGCCCCAATCCAAAATCAGTCATCAACCTGCCGGCGCCGGTAATGGGTGTGGAAAGCCTGATAAAAGTTTTTGTCGGCTCCAACAACGAACTCACTTCACAGTATTCTGTTCGCGGCGGCAGCTACGATGAAAACCTGGTGTATGTAAACGATTTTGAAATCTTCCGTCCCTATCTCGTTCGCAACGGCCAGCAGGAAGGCCTCAGCTTCATCAATCCTGAAATGGTGCGTAACATCAGTTTTTACAATGGCGGCTTCCAGGCAAAGTATGGCGATAAGATGAGCAGTGTGCTCGATATCCAGTACAAAAAACCCCGCCGCTTCGGCGGCTCGGCTTATGTAAGCATCCTGGAGCAGGGCCTGCAGCTTGAAGGTGTTTCAAACAACAACAAGCTTACTTACCTGGCCGGCATTCGCAACCGCAGCAACCGCAACCTGCTCGGCCGGCAGGAAACCGAAGGCAATTATGTGCCCGCTTCTTCCGATTTCCAGGCGTTAATTAATTACCAGTTCAATGAAAAATGGCAGGCGGAGTTTTTGGGAAATATTTCGCATACAAAATTTACCCTGGTTCCCCAATTCAGCCAGCTCACATCATCTGTATTTTCCCCCTTCTTCAGCGCTGTGCTGGGACTCGATGTGTATTTCGAAGGCCAGGAAAAAGACCAGTACAAAACCAATATGCTGGGTCTTGCCGTTATCAATCAGCCGGTAAAAAACCTGAAGCTGAAATGGATGCTTTCAAGATTTGAAAACGATGAGCAGGAAAACATTGACATTGCCGGCGCTTATCTTTTTGGTGAAAGGGATTTTGATAAAGCCAAACCCACTTTTGGCTTAATCGTAAACCCGCTGGGCGCCGGCGTGTTTCAGAATTTTGCACGCAACAAACTGAACGTTGAAAACTGGAACCTGTCGCACAAGGGCACACTCGACAAAGGCAAAAATGTTTTTCAATGGGGCATTGGGTTCGATCGCTCATCCATTGCCGACAAACTCAATGAATGGGAATTCCAGGATTCGGCAGGCTATTCGCTTCCGTTTAATCCCGCCCTGCTTCAATTAAATAAAGTACTCAAATCAACCGCTTCGCTTGATGTGAATAAAATTTCCGGTTATGTGCAGGACAACCTGTTGTTTGGCGATTCACTGAATTCCTTCACATTGCAGGCGGGCATACGTTACAATTACAATTCGCTCAACAAAGAATTTCTGCTATCGCCACGCATCGGCGCCAGCTGGAAACCCAAAGGCGGCCGCGACCTTATCTTTCGTGCAGCTGCCGGCGCTTATCACCAGCCGCCATTTTACCGCGAACTGCGCCGCTACGACGGCACGGTGAACACAACTGTAAAAGCGCAGAAGAGTTGGCAGGTGGCCGGTGGGTTTGATTATAATTTTAAATCGGGCGACAAACCTATGCGGCTTACTGCCGAAGCGTTTTATAAAAAAATGAATGATGTGGTGCCTTATGATATTGATAACGTCCGCATCCGCTACTTTGGCGAGAACAATGCAAGAGCTTATGCAGCCGGTGTGGAAGCCCGTCTCTTTGGCGAGCTGGTGAAAGATGCCGAAAGCTGGATAAGCATCGGGCTGATGAAGACAAAGGAAAATATCAAGGGAGATTTTTATAAAGTTTATACCCTCGATTCGCTCAACCAGCCCATTGACAGTGTCACTGTGGAAGGAGGCTGGCTGCGCCGCCCTACCGACCGTACGCTGACCTTCGGTATGTTTTTCCAGGATTACCTTGCCACCAATAAAAACTTTCGTGTTTACTTGAATACCATTTACGGCACCAATCTCCCGTACAATATTCCCGGAAGTGTGAAGTACCGCAATGCTGCTTTTATTGAACCATACATTCGTGTCGATATCGGCTTCAGCGCCCTGCTGCTCGATGCCGACCGCAGCAACCGTCGCAGTCATTCGCCCTTCCGCAATTTTGAAAACATCTGGCTAAGTCTTGAGGTTTTTAATCTCATTGACCGTGCCAATACAATTTCTTACCTGCTGATAAAAGATTTCGCCAACAATGTATTTACATTGCCCAACCGCCTTACACCGCGACTGGTGAATTTTAAATTGGTGGCGCGGTGGTGAATTCTCATCTCCACCGGTTCTTAAACCTGTCCCACGTGGTAATGCCAATCTTAAACTGCAGCGGATTGCGGAAGGTGTTGGCAAATGAACTGACAACATACACGCCGAGTTTGAAACGCGACAAGGGATTGGGCGGCCATTTAAACACCCGTTCGAGCCCGGCAAACAATTCGGAGTAAACAAGATTTCTTTCATCAGCTATCAAAAAGCCGGCACCGGCCATCTCGGTAATTTTTAATTTTTTAAAGAAGGGGATTTTGTTTACCAGTGCCCCGTTGAATTCATGCACGAGGTTGCCCTGGTAATAGCGTTCGAACAAAGCAAACGTGGAATCCAGCGCCTGGAAAGCACGGTTGGGATTCAGGAACAGCAGCGGATCGCCGCGGCGCTGAAACTGGTAATCTATCAGCCGCAGCACTTTTTTATTGGGTGTATTGCCGGTTTTTATTGTGTAATTGGTGACACCCGCCACACCAAAATTTATCCGTTGCTGAATCCCGAATTCGAGATAATCAAAATCTATTTCGCTGCGGAAAATACCGGGAATGCCCTTGCGCCACTTCACATAAAAGGTTGGCCATTTAGCCTGCAGGAAAATTTTTTCTTTAGGCTCACGTATATACGGCTGCTTCGGTGTGAAGTACAATTTCGCTTCGCTGTAAAAAGCATTGTACGGGTCGAACTCCACCGGCTGATCATTGGCCAGCAGGCCGCCAAACAAACTGTCGGCTTTGGGATTTGTCAGGTATTTGCTTACCGAGCGGCGGAAAGCAATTTCAAATTTATTGGCCAGCCACAAGCCATTCACCACCTCCAGCTCATGACCCGCTTCGAAAAAATTGTTCAAGAAAATGTTGCTTCGTTTCAGCATGTTCACCCAGGCATCGCCTTCGAAAATAAAAGCAAAGTCGCGGCCGGCAGCAAAACTGAAATACCCGCGGTTGAAGGGATTATATTTTCTGCGCAGGTCAATGCGGCCGTTGATATCGCCATTGCGGAAGCCATAGCTTAGCTGAGCCTGCAGATAAATATCTTTTCTTGTTGTAAAGGTTTTGCGGTAGCCCGCTTCCAGCCTGATGCGGCTGCCGCCAAACTGAATAGGCTGAAATACGGTAGTAATGGGCGGCAGTATCCACATTTTTTCTTTCTTATGATTGTTGAATATCTGGCCGAAGAAAAGCACTTTGGGCCAGGTGATTTTGTTCAGCACCCGGTCCACCGAATCAAGATAAGCTTCGGTGTGCATCACCCGGTACATACTGTCCTGGTATTGGGTATAGAGCTGCTCCTGGCGTGATAGTGGTTCCGTTCTGATCCTGTTCCAGAAAGCACTGTCTTTCTGGTAAGCTTCCATGGAGGTAGTGCTTACTTCCGCACCAAAATGTCCTTTGCGGAAATTTTTATTCATCTCAAAACCGGAATACACGGCTGTAGTTTGGCCATATTTTTTTCCGCCTTTTGCTTTTACATAGTAATTGAACTGCTGCCGCGTAATCATCCAGGCGCTGTCATTTACTTTATCATATTTCTGACGCACTTCAAAAAAATCGTACTCGGGCAGGTGCATCACCGGCAGGCGGAATCTGGCTTCCAGCACTATAAACAGGCTGTCCATAATCACCAGCTCACCTTCCACGGTAGCATTGCTCAGCTGGCGGGGCTTTATGGCAATGGTGTAAATCCTGGGTCTGGTGGTACGGTCAATTTTGATTGTTTTAAACCGGTAAGCAAGCAGGCCGCTGTAGCTGATGGGAGAAACAAAGGGAATGCGGGACAAAGCTTGCGACTTGAGCAGGTTGTTGTAAATATTAAAATCAGCTTCAGTAGCCGAAAGAAAAAACAGGCTTTCTGTTTTGCCGCTTTTTTTTACACCGATTCTTTCTTCTTTCACCTGCCCGTTTTCGCTTTTATCAAGGCGGAGTGAAATTTCAGAAAGGGAAATACGGCTGAAGTCGAAACCTGCTTCAGCAGAGTCAGGTTTGGTTTTCCGGCGTTTAGTGTCCGCCGAATCTTGCTGGAATGCTTTGATGTAAACATTGCAGGAATAAGGACCCGGCGCTGAAAGAATGTTCTCTTTGTTGCGTATCACATTCCGTATAATTTCCTCAGCACGGTCTTTCAGTTTGGCTTTCACTACCACTTCGCCCAGCTCAGCCGCTTCCTCCTCCATCTGCACATTTTCTGTCACATCTTCATTATTCACCTGCACGGTGAGCACTTTGGTTTTGAAACCAATCATAGTTATGATGATGGTGTACTGGCCTCTTTCCAGGAAAAATTCAAAGGTGCCGTTGCTTTGCGTGATAACACCTGTCTTCAACTCCTTTACTTCCACGCTGGCCAGTGAAAGCGGTTCTTTTTTCTGGTCTGTCACCATGCCTGAAACCTTGTAAAGCTGGCCGGCGCCTTGTAAGGCGCACAGCATGAAAGGCAATAATAAGAGGAGCCGGGATAGCTTCATCAGCGGATTGATTCTGGTACAAAATTGCATTACTTCTTTCTAAATATGGAGGGAAGATTCCGGGTTTGATTTTATTTAACAAGCTGTAAGTTGTTTTGTATCTTGGGTCGTGCCAAAAATTTTTCAGTATCTCAATTACATCATCAGGTTTTACACTAACGACCACCTGCCGATACATGTTCATGTACAAATACAGGAACGGGAAATGAAGGTGGAATTCCTTATTTCTGAGGATAATGTAACTTTACTGTTCAAAAAAGTAAGAGGTAAACAACTGCTTTCAGAAGCTGAGGCAAATGAAGTGGCAGTTTTTCTGAAGGCATATTTCAAAAAGGTATTGGAAAAATGGGAAATGGTATTCATATATCACAAAAGGGTAAAGTGCGACGTCATAAGAAAAAAGCTGAAGCGGGGTTAAAACTGATCTCAGCCAGTTATCTCCATGACTTTGTTATCAGTCTACTTGTTTCAGTTGATGGGAAAAAATCCGAAAAATTGATTGACTTTCTTCCTTTGTTTCAGAAATATGTCAAAGGTGATTGTTTAAAATATTATGCCCCCGAAAACTTTAAAAAGTTCATGGTAAAAAACAACAACATTTACTGGGGCAGGAATGAGGACGTGATTTTTTCATTGCCTGCTTTACTGAATACTGAAAAAAAAGAGCAGGACAGTGAAGAAATTGTTTACGTGATTTAATTTTTACTTCTTCACCCAAAATTCATCTGTCCATTCTGTTTCGCAGTGAGGTTCATGGGATAGTTCAAGGTAGATTTCATTCAGTTGACCGGGAGTCAGTGTTTTTTCGGCAAAGGCAAACAACTGCCGCTCTTCAAATCGGATATGATTATTGATAAACTCAGCCAGCAGTTCCAGAGAACCTTTATCGGGTTCCTTATCGAGAGATATTACCAGGTCCCTGATCTGCACATGTTCTTTTATCATCTGTTTTACCAGCGGGTTATCAGCCGGTAAATATTTAATCAGCACTTTTTCTTCATCTTTAAAATGCGGTTTGATATGATTGGCCCAGTACCACCGGGTGTAGTTGCACAAAATTTCAAGCGATGTTCCGTTGGCAAGCCCTTGCTTTATTTTCCAGGCAAATAAAAGTCCTTCATGATGCTCACGGCTCAACGGCGCCAGCTCTTTGCTTCGCTTCAATGGTTTGATTTCTTCCACGAAGTAAAATTATATTGAAACGCTGTCAGACGCAGATGATTTTTGGCAATAGCAGGGTTGACATTTATCAAAGGACTTAGCAAGGAGACTTTTGCATCAGAAGAAACAGATTATTTTTTAGCATGCCTTTTCATGTATTCACTAAAAATCCATTTAATCATGGTAATCCTGATTCATTTCTTAACCAAACAATTCCGCCAATTATTTGTTTTCACAGCTGTTAATAAGTAACTTTAGGATGTGATTATAATAAGTCTTTATTTTAATCATGGATGGGTTAAATCGTTCCGCACAGGCGGGATGGAGTGAAAATCCGGCAGCCACCCTCTGCCGGGATTGTGAAATTAAAACTGAAGCGAATTGACAGAGACGATTATCAACCTCGAAACCGTCAACCCTATCGAGTTCTTCGGAGTCAACAACGGCAAACTCGACATTCTGAAAAAGAAATTTCCCCTGCTGAAAATTCTTTCCCGGGGTACCCAGTTAAAACTCAGCGGTTCGCCTGAGCAGGTAAGCAGTGCACGGGAAAAGATTGAGCTCATTGTGCAGTACCTCGAACGAAACGGGCACATGAGCGAAAATTACTTTGAACAGATTCTCGGCGGCGACGATGCCGATGTGGTTGACAATTTTGTGGACCGCAATCCCAACGACATCCTGGTGTTTGGCCCCAACGGTAAAACCGTCCGGGCCCGCACAGTCAATCAGAAAAAGCTGGTGCAGTATGCCGAGAAGAACGACATTGTGTTTGCAATCGGCCCGGCAGGTACCGGTAAAACCTATACTGCAGTGGCACTGGCTGTAAGAGCACTTAAGAACAAGGCGGTAAAAAAAATAATTCTTACACGTCCCGCAGTGGAAGCTGGCGAAAGCCTTGGTTTTTTACCCGGCGATCTGAAAGAAAAAATTGACCCTTACCTGCGGCCATTGTATGATGCGCTTGACGATATGATACCGGCCGACAAGCTGGGCTACTACATGAGCACAAGAACCATCGAAATTGCCCCACTGGCTTATATGCGTGGCCGTACGCTTGACAACGCTTTTATTATTCTGGATGAAGCCCAGAACTCCACCGACCTGCAGCTGAAAATGTTTCTCACCCGAATCGGCGCCAATGCCAAGGCCATCATCACCGGCGACATCACGCAGGTAGACCTGCCCCGCCACCAGCGCAGCGGCCTGCAAAAAGCTGTCCGCATTCTGAACAATATTGACGGCATTGCCCACATAGAGCTGGATGAAGATGATGTGGTGCGCCATAAACTGGTGAAGCATATACTACGGGCTTACGATAAAGACAGGAGAGAGGAAGATAGCAAAGGAGGACAGTAATATTTTATTTAGCCGGCTTTTGTTATTCTGCCCAGCGTCCCTTGCCCCGATCTTTCGGGGCTCCGTTTATCTTTCGAAATTCTTATCGGCTTTTTTTCCTCACCCGCCATCTCTTTCTTTAGGTAGAGGTGGGCATTGTGGCCTTACAAATCCAAACTTCTGGCTCCTCACTTCAACGTGAGGCTATCATCACATGGTATCAACCTATCCGGTTTAGTTCAGCGTTGCCAGATAAGCGAAGACCCTGCGTGGGTAACGCTCTTTCTTTAGTGTATGTTTTGAGGTTTTTAGTACATTGCAGCAATGAAGCCTTTATTCCAATTAGCATCCCTCATGTTATTAGTTTTATCAGCCTGTAACCCGGAAAACCAAAAACCAGCCGTGGCTGAAGACGATATTGATGCAGCCCGCAATTTCATCAGGGCTGCCTTGGATGGCGATTACAAGCAGGCAAGAACCATAATTGTAGATGATTCCACCAACAAGCAATCGCTTGACCTGTACGAGTGGAATTACAATAACAATATAAGTGATGATGACCGGAAAGCATATAAATCATCCAGCATCCGGATGCTGGATGTTCATAAGCTGAACGATTCGGTGACCATTGTGCATTATTCCAATTCGTATAAAGACAAACCGGATTCGCTGAAAGTGGTTAAGCTGGGTGGCCGGTGGCTGGTGGACCTTAATTTCGCTTTTCAGAAAAACGATTCCCTTCCCCAATGATTAAAAACATCCTGATAGTGGGATTGGGCGGCGGAGCAGGCAGCATACTGCGCTACCTGTGTCAAAAATGGGTATACCAGGTTTACCCGCATCCATTTCCGTGGGGAACTCTGCTGGTAAATATTGTGGGATGTTTCCTGATAGGTGTTTTCTATGAAGTATCTGAAAAAACAAGTTTATTCACTCCCGAATGGCGGCTGCTGCTCACGACAGGATTTTGCGGAGGCTTTACCACTTTCTCCGCATTTGCATTTGAAAATCTCAACCTGGTAAGGAGCGGCGACATAACCTATTTTCTTCTGTACATTACCACAAGTGTGGTAGCAGGCATAGCGGCTGTGCTGGCAGGAATTACATTTATTAAACTTTTATAAAATGGAACTGAGTGGTCAATCGAAACTGTTGCGGATTTTTATTGGCGAAAGCGACCGGATTGGTCATCAGATGCTGTATGAGGCCATCCTTTTGGCTGCAAGGGAAAAAGGACTTGCCGGCGGTACGGTGCTCAAAGGTATTATGTCTTACGGCGCCAGCAGCCATATTCATCTTGCCCGGTTGATTGAACTGTCTGAAGACCTGCCGGTGGTAATTGAGATAGTTGACCAGGCCGAAAAGATTGATTCTTTTCTGCCTGTGGTGAATGAGCTTTTTGAAAAATGCGGCAAGGGCGGATTGATTACAGTGGAGAAAGTAGATGTGCTTTATTATAAGCCGAAAAAATGAAATTTAAAGTACACGGGACAAGGCACAAGATACAAGGCACAAGAAACTAACAACCTGCTTTCGCTAAAGCTTTAGCAGGCGAGCCAGCAACCCGTAACCAATTACCAGAAACAATACCACGAATCATGCTCACTGTTTATCATCCCTGGCACGGCGCTCACTACGGAAGCAAAGCCCCTGAGGTGGTGAATGCAGTAATTGAAATACCCCAGGGCAGCCGGGCAAAATATGAAGTGGATAAAGACACCGGCCTGCTGAAGCTTGACCGGGTGATTTATTCATCCTTTCATTACCCGGTCAATTACGGTTTTATCCCGCAAACCTTAGGACTTGATAACGATCCGCTCGATGTACTGGTTATCTGCTCTCAAACCATTCACCCGCTTTGCCTGGTGGAAGCCAAAGTAATCGGCAATATGCAGATGATTGACCAGGGACAGGAAGATGATAAAATAATAGCCGTGGCCGCCAAAGATCCTTCTGTTAATCATTTTCAGACCGTGGATGAATTGCCGCCGCATTTTTTTGCCGAGCTGAAAAATTATTTTGAACAATATAAGGTGCTGGAAAATAAAAAAGTAATCATTGATAATTTCCAGGACAAAGAAACAGCCTTACGCATCATAGCGGATGCCATCAATTTCTACAAAGAAACTTTCAAGAAATAATTTTTTGTGCAAAATAAATTCAGGGATATGAGTATCGAAACAGTTTTATTGCTGATAATTGTCGGTTTGGCTGCCGGTATATTAAGCGGGATGGTGGGGGTAGGCGGGGGCATCATCATTGTGCCTGCCCTGGTTATCTTTCTTGGTTTTTCGCAGCATGAAGCGCAGGGCACTTCATTGGGTTTGCTGCTGCTGCCTGTGGGTATTCTTGCCGTTCTCAATTATTACAAGCAGGGGTATATTGATATTAAAGTGGTAGGCATCATGTGTGTGGCTTTTGTTGCCGGCGGCTGGCTGGGCAGCAAAATAGCTTTATCGCTTCCGCAGGACACGGTAAAAAAAATATTTGCGATTGTACTTTTTTATACAGCTTTCAGGATGATGGGCTGGGATGTGGCATTTATTAAATGGCTGAAAGGTATTTTCTGATGAAAAAATTTTTACTGCTCCCATTGCTGCCGGGTTCCTGTTTTCTTTTTTCACAAAGCCCGCTGCAACTGGTTTTAAGAAATTATTTCCGCACACATCCCTTCAATATGCGGTTCAGCACTTTTATTACTTCGCTGCAGCAGGATCCCTGGTTTACCACCACATCGTATCAGCGGCGTACAGACAGAAGTTTCTTTTACATGTCAGGTGAGTATAAGAATTTTAATCCTTTTCGTTATGCACCGCATCAATTGCAGCTGGTTGTGGCCGAAGACCTGTTTATTCACAATGATTCATTGCATACCCCTGATACCATCATCAATCTGCAGCTGCCGGGTATAGCCGATACAGGAGCCACCGGAAAAAATTCTGTCATCCGTGAATTCAAACGTTTTCACAATAACCGGGGAACCGATTTTTCCGACAGCGATTATAGGCAGGTTACAAAAGGCGGGCTCACGGTGGCAGAAATGTATGATTATTTTATTTTTCCGTTTACCATATCACCGCTTACCATAGCCTGGGGGCAGGTGCCCGAATCGCAACGATATACATTTACCATCACCATTCGTTTTAAAGTAAGGCAAAACATTGCCGACCTGGTACTGGCGCCTGGCGGCTTAAAAAAACGTTTGTGAAAATTTTTTACCCTGGCATCTCAGAAAATGAAATCAGCTAATTTCAACCTGTGAACCCTGCCCGTCATCAACATATCACCGAACAGGAGCTGCTTGAAAAATTTTATGCCGATCACGACAACCACTGGCTCGGCATGCTGCTGGAACGCTACACCCTGCTGCTGCTGGGTGTGTGCATGAAGTACCTGAAAAATGAAGAGCAGGCAAGGGACAGCGTGCAGCAGATTTTTCTGAAAGTAATTACCGAACTGCACAAGTACCGGGTGGAATATTTCAAAAGCTGGATTTACATGGTGGCAAAAAACCACTGCCTGATGCAGCTGAGGGAAAAACCGGGTAAACACCCGGTGGAAATCACTGACAGGATTTCGGCGCCCGATGAGGAACAGGACAGGAATGAGCTGCTGAATCATGAAAAAATTTATGAACATATGGCCGCGGCGCTGAAAGAACTGAATGCCGGGCAGCAGCAGTGTGTAACTTTGTTTTACCTGGAAAAGAAAAGTTACCAGCAGATAAGTGAAAAAACCGGCTTTACCATGATGCAGGTAAAAAGCTATATCCAGAACGGGAAACGGAATCTCAGGATACTGATTGAAAAAAAAATGCAGGAGCAATAAGGATTATAAAATTCTGATTTCAGGAAAGTGTCAAAAAATTTAAAAGATATATTATCCCGCCTGTCTGCCGAAGTTGACCAGGAAATCCTGCTTCGTTATTTGCAGGGGCAGCTGAATGAAGAGCAGAAGCATGAAGTGGAGAAAAAAATGCTGGCCAGCGATTTTACCAATGATGCCATGGAGGGCTTGCAGGAAATAAAAAACAAAGAAAGAATCACCTTCATGGTGGATCAGCTGAACCGTGACCTGAGGAAAAAGCTTGAAAAGAAAAAAAAGTTCAGGGAAAAACTCCGTATCAGCCAGCAACCATGGGTGCTGATAGCCATACTCATCATCCTGTTGTTTATTGTGCTCAGTTATTTTATTATTCAGTGGCTGTTGCAAAATCAATAGAAAATCTTTTTGGTTTGCCCACGGGTTATTCGTAACTTTTATAGTCAACTTTTCTTCCCGCTCTTAAATTTATTGTTATGGGTTGGCTGCAACAACTCGAAAAATGGAGCATCACCCATCATCCGCGTTGGCTGGTGCTTTTCCGTGCTGTTCTTGGCATTGCTCTTTTTCTCAAGGGCATTAGTTTTCTGAACGATATGATTTCGCTGGAAACTATGATTGCACAGAGCAGCATCAGCCATGTGCCCGACTGGATTACATTGATTATTACATGGGCACACCTGCTCGGCGGGTTTCTCATCATCATTGGTCTGCTGACACGCTGGGCTGTGCTGTTGCAGATTCCTATTCTGCTGGGGGCAGTTATTATCATCAATCTTCCACGGGGAATTTTTGCGCCGGGCTCTGAATTCGGCTTTTCACTGGTGGTGTTACTGCTATTGATTTTCTTTCTGATAGAAGGCGGCGGTCCTTTGTCGCTCGATAATTATTTTAAAAAACATCCTAAATAGCGATACAAACTCAGGCAGCCACCGGCTTTTCACTTCGGAGAGTCAGCCAGGCCATTACTGAACTGGCGGTCAAAAGAACTCCACCAAGAAAAAACGGGGCACCGGGAAAATAAATAATGGCATTGTGCTGTGTGAAATAAGAAAACAAGTTGGTCATCATCAACGGGCCGAAGATGGTAGTCACACTCATAATGCTGGTAAGTGCGCCCTGTAATTCGCCCTGTTCGTTTGACGGCACATGGCCTGCCATGATAGCCTGCAAAGCGGGACCGGCAATGCCGCCAAGACAATAAGGAACGAGAAAAGCAAACATCATCCATCCTTGCGTTGCAAATGCAAACAGGAACATGCCCAGGGCATAAAGCGATAATCCAAGATAAGCGCTGCGCTCATTACCCAGCTTTGGATTCACTACCCGTATTAGACCGCCCTGTACTCCCACAACCAGCAGACCCACCAGTGCAAGCGAAGTGCCCACCATAGCTTTGCTCCAGCCAAATTTGTACATGGTGAAATAACTCCAGTTGCTTTGCACAGCATGGGCGGCAAGGTAAATGAGCACAAAAGAAACGATAAGACCTGAAATGGCCGGGTATTTATTCAGGTGTAAAAGTGAACCTACGGGGTTGGCTCTTTTCCATTCAAATGCTCTTCGTTTTTCTGTCGGCAATGATTCAGGTAAAACAAAATATCCATAAAGCCAGTTGAGCAGCGCCAACCCCGCTGCCACAAAAAACGGGACTCTTGTACCTATCTGGCCCAGCCAGCCCCCAAGCATGGGACCAATAATAAAGCCAAGACCAAAGGCGGCGCCAATCAATCCGAAATTTTTTGCACGGTTTTCTGCTGTGCTTACATCGGCTATATAGGCTGATGCAGTAGTAAAACTGGCGCCGGTAATTCCCGAGATGATTCGCCCTGCAAACAACCACGCATAAGTAGGTGCAAAGGCCATCACCAGGTAATCAATACCAAAACCAAATAATGCAACCAGCAATACAGGACGCCTGCCATACCTGTCGCTCAGGTTGCCAAGTATGGGGGCACACACAAACTGCATGATGGCATAAGCAAAAGCCAGCCAACCACCGTACTTGCTTGCTTCATTCACGGGTATGGAAAGCATTTTACTGATGAGTTCGGGAAAAACAGGAATCACCAATCCAAACCCGGTAACATCAATCAGCAGTGTGATAAAAATAAACCCGATGGCAGCCTGGCGGGAAGTACGCATGTAACCGTTGGTTTTAATTATCAAAATTGCAGAACAATAAGGATTTAACGAAATGCTTATTTCAACTCCGTGTTTTTTTTAGCCTTTCAAAGAAAGCAGAATTGATTTGGTGTAACCAATTTTAGTTCCGGTTGCAGAATTATGGAAAACCTTTACAGGATTGAAGGCTGATGACAGTTACCTGCATTATCAATCATTAAGGCAATTCCCCTTTTTTTATAAGCTTTTGCGAAATGGTAATTCTGCTTTTTCAGAATGTGTCCGCCTGTAATTCGTATTATTCCGCTGACTGTTTTTCAGTGTAAAAAATTTTTCGAATGAAAACCATTGCTTTGTTTTTGACATCGTGCTTTTACTAAAGCCATTTGTTATGCGAAGCAGGAGACCGATAGTATTTTTGAACCGTTCAATCCATCTCCTGTGACAAGCCTTCAGAATCCCGGAAAATGAAAAGCCTGAACAACCGTACCCCCGGACAATTCTGTTGATCTCTCCCGATAGTCCTGTGAAATAACCCTGCAATAAAAATCCATGCCTGAGGGTCGGCATTGTTTTACAAAAAAATAAAACGATGTTGATGCGAAGACTCAAAACCGTTGTATCCGTTGTATTTTTCCTTTTCTTCGCCATTTTGCGGTCGAAAGCGGCAAATCAGCCTGGCAACATCGGGAATATTGCACTTCCGGCAGCGTTTACTATTACAGTTCCTTTCTTTGTATGGGATTCTTCATTGACGTATGAAAACAACAATTCAGTTTCTCGCCGTGCTGAAATCAGGCTGCATCCTTCCATAGAAAATTTTGTGGAAGATTATCACGAAAAAAATTACCTGTTATTTGAAAAGTTGAAGCAGAATAATTTTCATTACCTCAATACCATAGATAAGATTTTCTTCCGCCATGATTTGCCTGTTCAGCTGAAATATATGGCCGTAGTAGAATCGAAACTGAAACCCGGCGCTTTGTCGCCTGTTGGCGCTGCTGGTTTATGGCAGTTTATGCCCGCTACAGCAAAAAAATACGGGTTAAAAGTTTCGGCCGGCATTGATGAAAGGAAAAATGCATGGAAAAGTACAGTAGCTGCTGCCCGGTATCTTAAAAAATTATATTCCCTGTTTGGCGACTGGCTCCTCGTGATTGCAGCATACAACAGCGGGCCGGCGCCGGTTTATAAAGCCATAAAAAAATCAGGCAGCCGCAATTTCTGGCAACTACAGTACTTTCTGCCCAAAGAATCACGTGTGCATGTAAAAAAATTTATTGCCACGCATTATTATTTTGAAGGAAAAGGCAGCCTGGTAACCCTGGGCAAAAATGAAACCGAAGATTATTTAAAAAAGGAAATCCATTTTGCTGAATCATTAATAGCCACGGAAGTAAAGTCTGATTCTTCGATCATCCCGTTTTTTGATTGCACTGTCCCGAAACGTTTTGTTGCTGTCATAAGAGAAGAAAGGCAACTGATGATGCTGGTGAAAAAATAAATCCCGGCCTGCAGGTTAATTAACGTTAACAGGATTGGGTTGGTTAAACCGGGTTTTGTACTTTTAGTCACAGCCAGCTAAAGAACCAGCCATGTTTTCCACCCAATACAAAGTCGTGTTTGCTCTTATTGCTTCCACTTTTATTTTATCCATCGCCTGCAGTAAAAACAAATCAGCACTTCCGCAGGAAGACCCTGTAGCCAAATATCTCAACCTGCCTGCCACGCCCTATAATTATTCCAACCCGGCGCTGCCTGCTTACCTGCAGTCGCCACCAGTACAGGGACAAATAAATACGCCGGCAAATAATCCCGTAACCGATTGGGGCGCCACTTTAGGCAGAGTGTTGTTTTATGATAAAACACTTTCGAAAAACCGTACCATCTCCTGTGCAAGCTGTCACAGACAGGAAAATGCATTTTCTGATTTTGAAAAATTCAGTAAAGGATTTGAAGGCGGGCTCACCGGGCGAAATTCCATGTCGCTAATCAACGCCAAGTATTATCCCAATGGAAGATTTTTCTGGGATCAGCGTGCAGCCACGCTGGAACTGCAGGTGCTGATGCCGATACAGGACCTGGTGGAAATGGGAGTGTCGCTGGATACACTTGTGAAGCGTGTGCAAAACCAGCCTTACTATCCCGCCCTTTTTACAAGCGCATTCGGAAGCACCGTTATCAACAGCGATTTGATTTCAAAAGCGCTGGCCCAGTTTGTACGTTCTGTTGTTTCTTATCAATCGAAATACGACCAGGGAAGACAAACGTTTCCCGCAGCACCGGCGCCGCCCCCCAATGCTTTTTTTCCCAACTTCACTGCCCAGGAAAACCGGGGAAAGGAAATATTTTTATCGCCGCAAAATGCATGTGCTGCCTGTCACGGTACGGAAACCTTTACTGCCCCGGATGTAAAGAACAACGGTCTTGATGCTGTAATTACCGACCGGGGTTTTGGAGCTGTTACCAACATCCCGGCCGATAACGGTTTGTTTAAGGTAACTACGTTGCGTAATGTGGAGCTGACTGCACCCTACATGCATGATGGCCGGTTTACAACCCTGGAACAGGTGGTGGAGCATTACAGTACCGGGGTTAAAAATCATCCTAACTTATCGCCGCAGTTGCGATTGCCCGGCGGGCAGCCGCGCCTGCTGAATCTTCCGGCAGAAGATAAAGCTGCATTGGTTGCATTTCTGAAAACGCTTACAGACAGGAGTGTAACTTCCGATGTAAAATTTTCTAACCCGTTTAAATAAGCTCATCGGCGGGTATAATCAATCACTTCTTTTTCCACATCCAGGTCAATATGACAACTGTTGCACTTGCGGGTAAGCGTGGAGTAGGCTTTTAAGGCCTGTGGCCAGTCTTCTTTCTTTATCGCTTTTTTTAAATCGCTGAAATAGGGCTGCATCCTTTTTTTATAATAATAGCTGAACGGCTCAGTCAGTTTTCGGTGTTCGGTAAATTTTCGGGCCAGCAGCTTCATGATGCTGTCCATATCGTAAACAAACCATTCGGCGTAGTCTTTGTTTTTTTCAAGTAAGGCATCGGCAAGGTTTTGGTGGTAAATGCGCAGGTCCAACATGTTTTCGTCAAGGTCTTTCATGTTTTTCACGTCTTTACCTGAAGAAAAAAAAGCTTCCGCAAAACCAAACAAACCGGTCAGAAACAGGAATATTGCAGTTTTGTATTTCACCCTGCAAATTTACCAGCCGGGTATTTTTTCCAGCTAATTTTATCCCAAAAGCACAGCCTGCAGAGGAATCCGGATTGCAGGAATTCAATTTTCGGCATTTAATTTTACCCCTCAAAGTAAATGTAAAGAAGACTTGTGCTTTATCCCTTCATCACCAATGACCTGCCGGCAGGGAAAACTGCCCAAAAATTAAAACTGTTCAATTGTCAATTAACCCTTATCTTCGCAGCGCAAAATTTGAGTGCTGCAGTTTCAGGTGAACGATTTATTCTGCTAAGCAATTTCTGCTAAATAGTTAATCTTCTCTCCGCTGTTTGTTTCTCAGATCATTTATTAATTCTTTAAAACAAAAAAAGAACATGAACATTTATGTGTCCAATTTGAGCTTTGCCGTACAGGATGAAGACCTCAGAAGTTATTTTGCCGAGTATGGCGAAGTATCATCAGCCAAAGTAATTACCGACAAATTAACCAACCGCAGCCGCGGTTTTGGTTTTGTGGAAATGCCCGATGAAACAGCTGCAAAAAAAGCCATTGCCGAACTGGATGGCGCAGTGGTTGACGGTCGTGCCATCAAAGTAAATGAGGCCCGGCCCCGTGAAGAAAAACCGCGGACAAACAACCGCCGTTCTTTCGCCGGCAGCCGCTGGTAAAAAGTTTGCCAGAATTTGAGTAAAAATTAAGTCCCGCCAAAAGTGCGGGATTTTTTTTAGGGTGATAATAAAGTGTAAATGTAAAAATTGTTGTGCCAGGTAAGCATGTTTTAATCAGGCGCATTCAATCAATCAGTCCATCCGACTTCAATCGCTCCAGTATCAGTATGGCTCCCGGTGCTTTGTTGGTTTGCTGTAAATATTCTTCCAGGTTAAAATACTTCACCTCGCTAACTTCTGCCGATGCTACCGGCTCCACGGTTTTATTAAGCAGAAAGCAATCCTGCTCCATTATCACGCCATTATTTTCTCCGTAAGCCGGAGCGCTGATATGGTTGTAATAAACCAGGTCATCATCATGTAAGGAAAGATTCAGTTCTTCTTTAATCTCCCGGCGCAAGGCCTGCCGGGCAGTTTCACCTTCATCCATCTTGCCTCCGGGCAGGTAAAAGCATTGTTTGTTTTTGCTGAATGCCAGTAATAATTTCCGGTTCTGTATAATCAATAACCCGGCTGTAGGTAGTGCCATCAGGCAAATTTGGGGGTAAAAAAGTTTCTGTGAAAATCTGTGATATCTGTGAGCGGTTAATTTCTCACTGATTACCCGGAACACACAGAACCGGCTAACTTATTCTTTTTAGATTCTTCCTACATTTGTATATGCCTTTTCACCGCAACTTCACATATTGGTTTGATAAAAGAAAATGGAAATACATTTTCCTTCTTGCTACCTTAGAACTGTCACGAGGATAATTGCTGCGCAGAATTACCGGACGTACAAGAGTGCGACGCAACGAGAGTTTAATAGTAGCAGCGTCGCCCGGCTCATAATAAATAACTAATAACTAATAACTAAAAACTATAAACTATAA
>Ga0137829_11445400_pt1 | contig 47787 bp, 46 predicted proteins | sample OV2TP2_FD_97737 | JGI IMG/M metagenome (GOLD analysis project Ga0137829, IMG submission 97737) | reverse complement strand
AAGATATAGCCGCTTTGCGTATTTGAAATGGTCAATAAAAACCACCACCATCAACCCGCCACCCCACCAAAATGCTAAACCGGCACAGCAAAAGATTTCTTTTAATTTCTATTCACCGTTCTTTGCTGCTGTTGCCAGCAACAGGCATATACAAAAGCTCAAAACCCAACTCCTGTTTTTCCACAGATTTTCCCCTATTTTTGCCCGCCCGTACCGAAATGTAACGCAGGTAAATTCTTGCATGTATACGTTCGGGCGGGCCGCCCTCCGAAGAGCACCCTCTTCGGGTAATTTTTTATAATCAGAATTTACTATGTCAGTAATCCAGAGTATTCGTGAAAAGTATGCAAAGTGGGCCGTGGTGGCCATCGCCCTGGCGCTGTTAGGTTTTATTTTAACCGACTACTTCACTGCCCAAAACAGGATGTTTGGCGGCGGTTCATCTACCACGCTTGGCTCGGTGAACGGAAAGAAAATTGAGTTCCTCGACTTTGAAACCAAGCTGAAAAATGCCGAGCAGCTTCTGCAGGCTCAGGGCCAAACCCTTGATGAAAACCAGCGTCACCAGAACAATGAAAGACTCTGGAACCAGGAGGTGGAGCAAATCATCATGAATGCCGAGTTTGGTAAGCTGGGCATCACAGTAGGAAAGAGGGAGCTGAACGATTACCTGTTTGGCGCTAACCCGCCACCCGACCTGCGGCAGCGGTTTTCCGACAGCCTCGGCAATTACAACCCGGCGGCAGCCCAGGAGTTTATCAACCAGCTTCGCCGCAGCACCAATCAAACCGACCGCGACCAGCTGAACAGCTATCTTGCTTCCGTCGAGTACAACCGCCAGGTGGAAAAATACACATCGCTGCTCAGCAGCTCGGTTTATTTTCCCAAATGGTATATCGAAAAACAAAATACCGAAGCCAGTGCGCTGGCCAAAGCGGCTTACGTGGTTTATCCCTATTCAAAAATTGCCGACAGCACCATACAGGTAAGCGACAAAGAGATTGAAGAATACATCAACAAAAACAAAGAACAATACCGCATTGAAGAAAGCCGCAGCATAGCGTACGTGGTGTTTGATGCGGCGCCAACGGCCGGCGATTCAGCCGAGGTAAAAAAACAGATGGAAGATTTAAAAACTGACTTTAGCTCAGCCGCCGACCCCGCAGTTTTTCTTGCCCGCTACGGCAGCACGTTTCAGTACAGCGATGTGTACAACAGCAAATCGCTGATACAGGTGCCGAACAAAGACAGCATTTTTGCCCTGCCCAAAAACGGCATCTTCGGTCCCTACCTTGACGAAGGCAGCGGCCGGGGCAGCTATGTAATGGCAAAAAAGATTGATGAAAAAAATTTACCCGATACGGTAAAATGCCGCCACGTACTCATCAGCACCGATGTGACCCAGGGCGGGTTTGAAGACAGCGCGGCTTCCAAAAAAATTGACAGCGTGAAAAACGCCATCAATGGTGGTGCTTCGTGGGCCGACATGGTGCAGCGGTACAACCCGCAGAGCGACGGCAGCCGCCAGCAAAACGGCGAAATGACTTTTGCATCAGCCGAAATTCAACAGCCCAACTTTGCCAAAGAGTTTGCGCAGTTTATTTTATTTGATGGAAAAAAAGGAGAGAAGAAAGTGGTAAAGACCAGCTTCGGTTATCACTTTATCGAAGTAATGGAGCAGAAAAATTTTCAGCCGCATTATAAAGTAGCCTACTTCGCCAAAAACATTGTACCCAGCGATGAAACTGATCGGGTGGCCTTGGAGGCTGCAAGCAGGTTTGCCAGCGAAAGCCGCGACCTGAAATCGTTTGACGCCAATATTGAAAAGATGAAAGCGCAGGGTTACCAGAAATTCACCGCGGCTTTCATCAGGCCCAACGATATTATGATACAGGGCATCAATGCTTATGGCACCAGCCGCAACCTGGTACGGGAAATTTACAAAGCCGGTAAAGGCGATGTGCTGCAGCAGGAGCGGGTAGGCGATAAATATATAGTGGTAGCCATAACCGAGGTGTTTAAAGAAGGCACAGCGCCGGTATCGCTTGTGCGGCCTTCATCCGAAATCCCGCTGCGCAATAAAAAGAAAGCGGAGCAGATAAAACAGAAGTTCTCAAAATTTTCTTCACTTGATGAAGCGCTGGACAACCTGAAAGACACAACAATAAAAACCACTCCGGTTGACAGCCTTCGTTACTCCGGCGGCGCCCTGGGCTTTGAGCCCAAAATTGTCGGCGCCATTTTTAACCAGGCCAATAAAGGAAAACTTATACCCGAACCCCTGGCCGGACAGCAGGGAGTGTACGTGGTGCGGGTTGATGATTTGACCACCACATCCATCACAGCAGCCGATATTGAAGCGCAAAGAGCACAACTGGCACAGAGGGCAAAGCAAATGCAGAACGCCTACAGCTCACCCATTGCCCTGCTTCGCAAGCTGGCTAAGATTAAAGACAACAGGAGTAATTTTTATTAATAAAAAACAAAACTTTTTACAACGCTCCGCAAACCCGTGCGGGGCGTTTTTTATTCAAAAATTTAATGACGGGGATTGTGTTTCAACGAATCCCCTTGCGCCGCATTTCGTAAACAGCCAACCGCGGAAGCTTGCTATTTTTGCATGTACTATGAGCGATGAAATTGTAAACAAAGTGGCGGAAAGCGGGCTGATAAGCCTTGACCTGGAAAAATTTCTGCCCGGCGAAGAGATTGCTTTCTTCGATTTGAAAGATTTTCTTTTCATGGGCATGATACTGAAAGAAAAAGATTACCGCGAAGCGCTGAAGCAGCAGGACTGGGAAAGATTCAGGAACAAAAATGTGGCCATTGGCTGCTCGGCCGACGCCATCATTCCCGTGTGGGCCTATATGCTGGCAGTAGCATACCTGCAGCCGGTGGCAAAAGAAGTGATACTTGGCAGTGAAAAAGAATTATTCAAAAATCTTTTTCTGAAAAACCTTTCTGCCATCAACCCGGCCGATTACACTGATCAGCGGGTAGTAATAAAAGGCTGCGGCGACACCCCCATTGATGACTATGCCTATGCCGAAGTGACAAAGAGGCTGCGCCCCGTGGCCAAAAGCATCATGTACGGCGAGCCCTGCAGCACCGTGCCGGTTTTCAAAAAGAAATAGGATGAAATAACAGCCGCTGTTTTCTGTGTCCTTCACCAGTAAATTGGAAATCCCCTTTTCACCATCTTCTGGTTTCAGGAGATAATGAGGGCAGAAATTTTTTTTAAAACCAGCCCCGCTTTTTAAAAGCCCAGAGCATCCAGATAGGAATGAGCAGCATAATACCGACAGCAATGTAAAAACCCCAGGGATAGTGGCTGTATGGGATGATGTCGAAGTTCATTCCGAAAATACCGCCAATGACAGTGGCAGGAGCAAGTAAACAGGTCACAATAGCCATCACCTTCATTACTTCATTCATCTTCAGGTTTACGTTGTTGATGTAGAGATCCTGCATGTTAATCATGATATCGCGGTAGGTTTCGCTCAGGTCGTTGGCCTGCACAATGTGGTCGTACACGTCTTTGAAATATTTGGTGCTTCGTTCTTCCAGCAGGTCGCTTTCGCTGCGGATGAAGCCGTTCACCAGGTCACGCACCGGGGCAATGTTTCTTTTCAGCACAATCAGCTCTTTGCGCAGCTGGTTTATTTTTGCCAGGCTGCGCTTGTTGCTGTTGCGCACCACTTCTTCTTCCAGTTCTTCAATGCGGTCGCCCAGCTTTTCCATTACGATAAAATAATGATCAACGATCAGGTCGAGCATGGTATAGCACAGGTAGTCGGCGCCACCTTGCCGCAAGCGGCTGCTGCCCAGCTTTAGTTTTTCACGCAGCGAGTTGAAGACATCGCGGCTGGCATCTTCCTGGAAGCTGAGCAGGAAATTTTTTCCCAGCACAACGCTGATCTGCTCCTGCTCCACGGCCTGCTGTTCGGGATTGTAATAAAGCATATTCAGCAGGCAAAACAGGATATTGTCCAGCTCATCCATCTTGGGCCGCTGGTTGATGCTGAGGATGTCTTCCTGTATCAGGGGGTGTACGCCGAAGTGATTGCACAACATTTCCACATCGGCCTTGCGGATGCCATCAATGTTGATCCAGCTGATAGTTCCGGTAGTCAAATAGCGGAAGCAATCTTCCACGGAAGCCGGTTCGTGCATTTCAAATGCAGAGCCGTTGTAATCATAAACGGTAATGCGCATTTCTTTGGAGTCTTCGCGGACAGGAATCACCGTCGGGTTCTGGCTCAGAATTTCCCTTGTGCGGCGGGTACCAAACAGGTTCAGCGGCACCAGGTAGCGCAGATATTTTTCCGGTTTCAGCTTTACATTCATAGCAGCGGGAAGGTAGGAAAAGAAATCCATCAGCGAACTGCCGGGATCATGAAAAGATATGAAGTGGCACAACAGGAATTCTTTTTGTAAACCAGAATAAATGTTGCATTTTGAAATCAAAATATAACTGATGCCATCACTGAAAAAAGAATTTTCATTTCCCGGATTCAGCAGCGAGCAACTGCTACAGCTTTCGTACGGGACGGTGCTGCAATTGGGCTGGTCGCCCAAATACGCCGGACCCAATGCGCTGGTAGCCTTCACGCAGAGAAAATGGAATAAATACGATGATGAGGTGATCATAGAAACAGCCGGTGACACTTTAATTGTCACCAGCAGCCTTGTTCATGGTGAATCGTTTGACCTGCCTGGAAAAAATAAAAAACACATCAATGAATTTATAAAGGCTTTTGAAAACATTAAAATCGCTTCGCCACAACCCGAATGGGCGGTGGCCATTGAGAAGATGCGACAGCAAACAAAAGTAATGGCAAAGGAAGAAGAAAAGCGGGCCGAAGAAGTGGATCAGGTAATGAAATTTTCTACGGGGAGCAACATACTCACTTATGCTATCATCGGCCTAAACATTCTTGTATTCCTGGCTATGGTGATAAGCGGTGTAAATTTTATTTCGCCTTCAAGCGAAGACCTCGTAAAATGGGGAGCCAATTTTAAACCCTATACACTTGGCGATGACTGGTGGCGGCTGCTTACCTGTGTCTTTGTTCATATCGGTATCATTCATCTCCTCTTTAATATGTATGCCTTGTACATGGCGGGGCTGTACCTGGAGCCAATGCTTGGTAAATTACGGTTCCTGTCGGCCTATTTATGCACCGGAGTTATTGCCAGCATCATAAGCCTTTGGTGGCATAAAAACAATATGGTAAGTGCCGGCGCATCAGGCGCCATCTTTGGTATGTATGGTGTGTTTCTTGCATTGCTTTCCACCAATCTTATTCCAAGGCAAATCAGGAACAGCCTGCTGCAAAGTATCGGGATTTTTATTGCCTATAATCTTATTTACGGCCTGCGGTCGGGAGTTGATAATGCAGCTCATGTGGGCGGCTTGCTGTCGGGCGTCGTGGCCGGCTATATTTTTTATCTTGATATTGCCAAAAAAATAAATACAGGCAGGCTAAAAACTTCTTTGTTGATAATTGTATTAACTATTGCAGGTGCCTGGTTTTTTCTTACAGGCTACAAAGACGATTCAGTAAAATTCACCCAGCTGCTGACTGAATACTCTATGCAGGAAGAAGAAGCCATCCGGGGTGCCCAGCCAGGCACCGGCATGACGGCCGCAGATTTTAAAACCCAACTGGAAAACTCGGTGCTTCCGGCCTGGCAAAACAATAAAACGATTATTCAACAAATGGAACAGCTGAATCTTTCTGCTGCCCTAAAAAACTTACAGCAACAATTGAAAGAATATACTGCGCTGCGGCTTGAAGAAACCCAACTGCTCATCAAGGCCCAGGATGCAACGGACGGAACTTTTGAAAACGAGCTTCAGGCAATCGGGCAAAAAATTGAAGAAGTGTTGAAGAAAATAAACAACAGAGAATAACGGTTCACAACGCAGCAATTGCTCTTTCAAGATCTTCCGGCGTATCAATGGCAATATTGTTATAACCTGTTTCGGCCATTCGTATTTTCACCCCGTTTTCAAGAAAGCGTAGTTGCTCCAGCTTTTCGGTTTCTTCCAGCGCCGAATGCGGCCAGGTGGTGAAGAGCAGCAGCATTTCTTTCCGGTAAGCATACACGCCCACATGAAGAAAGTAATTTGCCGCAACCCCGGCATCACGCCGGTGTGGAATAACGCTGCGGCTGAAATAAAGCGCATTGTTGTTTTTATCGGTCACCACTTTTACATTGTGGGGGTTTTGCGCTTCCTGTTCTGAAATTTTCCGCATCAGCGAAGCCACCTGCACGGCGGGGTCATCAAACAGCTGCACCAGTTTTTCCAGCGGCTCTTTGCTGATGAAAGGTTCATCGCCCTGCACATTCACCACCACATCAGCGTCCAGCATAGCCACGGCTTCGGCAATGCGGTCGCTGCCGCTATCATGTTCTTTGCGGCTCATCACGGCCTTTCCGCCATGTTGTATTATTTCATCAAAAATAATTTCGCTGTCGGTGGCCACCAGCACTTCATCAAACAAGCCGGCGGCTACGGTATTATCATACACATGGCGGATAATGGATTTGTTTCCCAACATCTGCATCAGCTTGCCGGGAAAGCGTGTGGCAGCATAGCGGGCGGGAATCACTGAAACAAATTTCATCGGGGGAAGTTAGGATAATCCACAAAAAAAATCAGTAAATCAGTCTATCTCCAGTTTCTGAAAAGGTTTTTTCAGCAGCGCCACCAGGTCTTCATCTTTTTCATTGGGATAATAGCGGTCGAGGCCGTAGCGGATTTCTTTGGGGTCAAGCGTTTTGAAAGTGCCAAAGATGCGATCCCAGAAGGCAAACACACCGCCGTAGTTGCTGTCGGTGTAGGGCTGTTTCCAGTGGTGATGTACTTTGTGCATGTTGGGCGAAACAAGGATAAAGCTCATCACCTTATCCACGCGGGGGTTCAGCGAAATATTGGCGTGTGTAATACCGGTAAATATGGTGAGCAGCGTCTGGTAAATCATTACACCGTACATGGGAGCGCCGCTGAGGAAGATGGCAATGAGAAAAAAAAGTCCGCGCCATACACTTTCCAGCGGGTGATGCCGCAGGCCGCTGGTTACATCCACATTGTTATCCGTATGATGAATGATATGCATGCGCCAGAACAGGGGCACCTTGTGCTCGATAAGATGCGAAAGCCAGCCGCCGAAAAAATCGAGAGCCAGTGCGGAAATAACAATGACAGCAAACACCGATGCATGCAGCCAGTACACAAGGCCAAACTGATTTTGCGCGGCCCAATCGGACAGCAAAACGATGAGTACGCCAAAGCCGGTATGAATAACGAGGTGGATAACGGTGAAAAAAATATTCACAGCAGCATGGCGGAGCTTATTTTTTTTATAGCGCAAAGGCAGCAGGGGTATGGCGCCCTCGATAAACCAAAGTATCAGCATGCTGCCCACAATGAAAGCCATTCGTTCCAGCGGCCGTTCTTCAAGGGTATTGAAATAACGCAGCAGTGAGTCCCACATACGGCAAGATTAATTTGTTGAAAAGTTACGCCAAAAAATCTGATACAGGAGGTTTGTCACCGGTATTTTCAAATTCATTGCCGCAATCAAAACAATGATAAACAGTATTAACCGGAAGAGCATAACTGATAAAAAGAAATCCCAGTATTGCACTTATCCAGTTACCGGCTTTTCTGGGTGTGCTGATAAAATCCACGTTATGGCCTTTGCAACGGGGACATTCCAGCGCCTGCTTTCGGGCTTTTTCCGTTTCCCGGAAAATTACTGAAGCCCGGTTATAATCTTCCTTTCTCACCAGGAGCTTTATGCCGCCTACTGCATTTGTCCATACCGGGAATATCGTAACCGTATTTTCATCTTTCAGCCAGCATTCGATTCCTTCGCTTTCAAGACGAGCCAGCAACAGATGCGCATCCACATAATTATTGAATGACTGAAGTACAAGAAATTCCATTTTATAAAAATAAAAAATCTCACGGCATCAACCGGGGGATAGAATTCTTTTGTTGAAATTCTGATTTCCTTACAAATGCCTTACACCCCCTTTAGAGGCCAGGGGTTTTATTGATTCAGCATCAGCGGCATCACCAGCATCATCAGCTCTTCGTTTTCTTCCTGCGCGGTGGGTTTTATGATGCCGGCTTTTGTGGGGGTGGAGAGCTCCATTTTCACTTCTTCGCTGTCAGCGGCGCCCAGCATTTCAATCAGAAAACGGGCATTGAAAGCAATGCTCATGTCTTCGCCATCGTAGCGGCATTTCATTCTTTCATCACCTTCAAAACTGAAGTCCACATCCTGCGCCATCAGCTCCAGCTCGCTGCCGGCAATGCTCAGCACCACCTGGTTGGTGCTTTTGTTGCTGAAGATAGCCACCCGGCGCAGCGCTCCCTGGAAGTCATTTTTATTTACAACAAGTTTGTAAGGATTGTCGGTTGGTATCACCACTTTATAATCCGGGAAACGGGCATCAATCAGGCGGCAGCTCATCTGCGTGGTGCCATGCTTTACAAAAAAATGATTGCTGTTGTAGCTGATGCTTATCTCATCGTCGTTGGCGGGCAGCGCCGATTTTAAAAGCGTCAATGGTTTTTTGGGTACAATGAAGGAGTCGGTTTTCGGGCAGCTCACATCATTTCGCCTGTACTTCACCAGCCGGTGCGCATCGGTGGCCACGCATTGCAATCCTTTTTTATCCAGTTCAAAATACACACCCGTCATGGCGGGGCGCAGGTCATCATTGCTTACGGCAAACAGTGTTTTATTAATAGCAGTAGTCAAAGCCGATGCGGAGGTTTTGAATGATGTGGTATCGTCGGCCGAAGGTTCTTTGGGAAAATTATCCGGGTTTTCGCCCATCACCTTGTACTTGCCGCTGTCGCTGGTGATTTCGATGCCGAAATTTTTATCAATGTTAAAAGTCAGCGGCTGGTCGGGTATATTCTTCAGGCTATCGAGCAGAATTTTCGCCGGTATACAAACCTTGCCGCTTTCGTTGGCTTCAATATCCATCTGGATCCGCATCACTGTTTCCAGGTCGGTAGCCACCACAGCAAGCTTGTTTTTTTCCACTTCAAACAAAAAATCTTCCAGTATGGGCAAAACGGTATTGGCGTTGATAACGCCGGCAATGTGCTGCAGCTGTTTCAATAATGCCGATGAGGAAACGATAAACTTCATCTTTCTTTTGGTTTGTGGCGAAGCTAATGATTTTTAAGTTATAGCCAACCAACCGCCACTCGGGGTGGATTAATTGGGGGTAATAGGATTTCGGAAGAATTATTTGTATTTTACCCCGATAAAACTCCAACTCTTATGACACTCCACCTGAAAACCGGGATGATTTCCGTTGCAGTTCTTTCCATTAATCTTTTTGCTGCAGCACAGCAGGCCGAGAATCACAATTCCACACGTTCCAACCGCAGCTCACGCCTTGCAGGCGGATTTAATTTTCAAATGACACCGCAATATGGTATCAACCTGGAAGGTGATGCGGTAGATTCATTATTCTTCCGCGGCAATGGCGCCGGCGTAAAAATGAATGCCGGTTATTCCTTCGGCAATTTCGGCATCGGCCTCAGCAGCGGGTTTGTTTCTGCCGAAACAGACAAGACAAAAATCAATGAATTTATTTCCGGTACGGGAGTGCCGCCCGATCAGCTGCTCATCAGCACATCCAACCAGCAAAATATGTACTTCCTGCTCGGGCCAACGGCACAGTTTGGTAATAAAATAAAAGCAGCCATTCATGCAAAAGGAGGATTGTTTATAAACAACAGCGGCTTTGTCAACATCCGCCGGCTGGGTGCGGTAAATTCTGTTTACCGCAACGAACCTTCATCCAAAAGTATTTTCCCGGGTTTCAGCGCCGGGCTCAATCTTGAATTCCCGGTTTCAAGTCTTGTGTCGGTAGGCTTTGCCACCGATTATTTAAACAGCAAGAGTGAAGTGGTGAATTATGACATCCGCCGCGGCGCCGCCTTTGAAGGTATCAGGCTTTCAAAAAACATCTCCAGCCTGATGGCCGGCATCAGCATCCGCTACAATATTCAGTCGCCGCGGGATGTAGCAAGCAGCCAGGCAATCGGCCAAAGAGTATTGCCTACTGTAAATAAAAGAGAAATTTCAAAAGATGTGGCAAGTGAAAAAACCGAAATGATGTTTAACCAGAAGGAATATACCATCACAAAAAAATATCAGCCCGGCCAGCCGCAGTATGGTAATCTTGTTTCGGATGAAAGCTGCGGTCCGGTAACCGTAAAAAGAACTTTGGACGATGGCACCGTGGATGAAATGACTTTTGCCTGCCCCGAAGACGCCGCGACGTTTTTCCAGCGCACCGGTGATTTTTCTGAACGACCAACATGGACATCTTCCAACCCGCGGAAAACTTTTGTGCTGCCGCATGTGCTTGAAAAAAGCGGCTCCATTTCCGGAAGAGTAACGTGGACGTCGCCAAACAACGGCATTGGAATTATCACCAACAAAACCATCCGTGGCGGCGGCATCAGGATGAACGAAAACCAGGGCACGACAAGAACCACACCCAGCACATCGTTTGGCACCATGGTTCGCATGTCGGCAAGAGAAGCCGGCAGCGGCCTGGCTACAGGGAAAAGACAACATGAACCGGTATTTATCGAAAACCAGGAAGTAGTTTGCAATCCCTGCCTGACCGATGTTAAACCGGTTTCGCATGAGCTGACACATGTAGTGCAACAAAGAAAAAGCGGCGGCATGCAGGGCGTCCAAACCAACCCGCTGTATGAAAACGATACTAAAATTATTGCAACCGATGAGCCGGGTATAAACGGAATCGCCGGTCTGAAAGTTTCGCTGGTGGATGCAGCTACGGGCAGTGTAGTAGCCACTACTGCCACCGAAAGCAACGGCGATTTCTTTTTCGGCAATGTGCCATACGGAAATTATACCGTGATGCTCAGCGGCTCATTTGCCGGCAAAAAAGGGTACGACATTTATTTAAAAACAAAATCAGAACTGGAAGCCGATGTGGTGTGGAGCGGCGAAGAAGTGCAGCTTACTTTGTTCAGCGGCGGCAACAGTTCCGGTGAATCAAACAGAGTGAATACGTCCCGATCCAATATCAAGAACATTGTAATAGTGGATGCCGATACTGATGGCGATGGCGCTTTTGATACATACCATGCTGCCGGCAGGTTTTCCGATGGCACAATAATCGACCTTTCCAGCGATGCATCAGCAAGCCGTGTAAATAAAATCGAATCTTTTACACTGAAACAATCGGCTATGCAGATGCCGGGAGGTTTTGGTTCGAAGCCGGGCGGTTTTAGCAAAGGAGTTAAGCTTACCGGCATTACTGTTGCAAGCGGCGATGTGAACGGCGATGGCATCAGCAGCTTGAAAGCAACTGCCAGCTTCAGCGACGGCTCCACCTGGGATATTACAAAAGATATACTCGTAAACAACAGCCATGCCCGGTACAGGCAATACGGTATTGCCGTGGCTGACCTCGATGGCGATGGCATGGCCGATGCTGTAATACTAAATACCACCCGGTCGAACATAAAAAACCAGCGAACCGTAAATACAAATGATGAAGAAGAACCGCTGGGAGTAGTAAAAACAAAAACAAAATCAAACCAGTCGAATGACAGGATGAGCAGCGGCAGCGCTGGATACAGCGAAGTTTGTAACCCCTGTGCAAACATGTACCGGGTAATAGTAGCCGACCTGGATGGGGATGGAAAAGCAGAAACAGCGGTTAATGCATCTAACTCCAATATAAAAAACCTGCGGGTAACGATGGCCGACCTGGACGGCGACGGTGTGGCTGAAGCAGCCATCAATGCTTCAAATTCCAACATTAAAAATCTGCGGGTGGCTGCCGGCGATGTGGACGGCGACGGCATGACCGATTTGATCATGGGAGCTAAATTCAGCGATTTTGGAATGAGCGGCACCCAGGTCTTATTGCTGCCGGGCGACCCCATTCCGGGAATTGACATTAAACTGGGTAGTAAAAAAAGCGGCGCAGAAAAAAATATTACAGCCGATGCCGACGGTAGAATAAAAGTGATTGGACCCGACATGGAGCCCGATACGTATACCTTGTTTGTAACATCCAATATTTATATTGAAGATGAAACCCAGGTAACTATTGGCGATGCTGATGAGATTGCGATTGATGAAGAAGGCGTGCAGCGCAGCAGCGGCGGTATAAAACAAACCATGCAGACACAGGTGAGAAAATGGGAACCTTCGCCTTCGGCCCGGGCCGCCATCAATACCAGCCACAGTAATATTAAAAATTTATTAGCTGCCATAGATGAACTGGAGCAAGCGCTGAAAAACGATAATACGGGGAATGCAGCCATCAACACATCGCACAATAATATAAAAAGCCTGCGTATCGCAGCGGGCAGTTTAACCCAAGCCCTCGATAACCTGGCTACCATGGATAAAGCGGAGGCGCTGGCATTGCTGCAAACCAGAATGGCGGCCATGAATATGCAGTTCCTCGCCCTGCAGCAATCGCTTCAGCAGGCAGGCAGGCAATACAGCAGCATTTCCAATGTGCTGAAAACAAAACATGACACGGTGAAGAACAGCATCAACAATGTGAGGTAAAAAATAGTTTTTATTTGCCACGGAAAAACGGAGGAACACGGAAATCAAAATTCCGTGCCTTTGTGGCAATTAATTATTCTAAACCAGGCAGCTTCTTAGTTTTGCTGCGATGAAGAAAAGAACATTCACCAAAGAGCAGGTGTACCAGAAACTGAAACACTACTGCGCATGGCAGCCCCGCTGCATCAGCGAAGCAAGGGAGAAAATCTTTTCTTTCGTCCCGATAACTATCGGGAGAAAAGAACGGAAGCCGAAGAACTTCTTTCCCGCCTGGTTGATGACGGGTTTTTAAATGAAGAAAAATTTGCCGCCCTGTTTGCCGCCGGCAGATTCAGCATGAAGCAGTGGGGAAAAAACAAAATAAAAGCGGAACTGGCAGCAAAGCGGGTAAGCCCCGCCGGCATTACAAAAGCGCTTGGTGAAATTGATTCAAAAAAATATACTGAAACACTTCACCGCCTTGCCGGCAGGAAATGGAAGTCGGTGAACGGCGCCGGCGTGAACCTGTTTGTGAAGATGACCAAAACCCGGAACTATCTTTTGCAAAAGGGCTACGAACCGCAGCTGGTTGCTGCCGTGCTGAAAGAACTGAAGCAATAATCTTCTTTTTATTCCCCGCTGTTTGTATCTTGATTCATCAAATGAAGCTGCCGGTACTTCTTGCCGCCTCTGTTTTCTTCTGCCTGGATTTATTTTCACAAAAAGGGCAGCAGGATTACCTGCATGAGTTCAGTTTTACTTCGGAAAATGATAATTACGCATTCACCTTTGCCGACGGCTACTACACCAACGGTCTTTTTCTGCACTACAGCCGGCCGGCCCTATGGAAAACAAATGACAGGCTGGTAAAAGTTATCAGCAGCTGGCAGCTTGCCCAGATGATGTTTGTATCCGAATCGTTTTACGACCGCTCATACCGCAACATTGACCGGCCTTTCAGCGGGTATCTTTTTTTGCAGAAAGGGTTTATTTTTTTTTACCGGGAAGGACATGTGCTGCAAACAGCAATCGAAACAGGCGCCACCGGCAAAAGCTCGATGGCGCAACAGGTGCAGGCCTGGTATCACCATGCAACCGGCCTTCCCAAGGTAAGCGGCTGGGTGTACCAGCTCAATGGAGAAACAAGCCTCGGTATTTCTGCAAAATATCATTATAACCTGCTGGGCATTGCCCAGCCCCAACGATTGCTTGAGCTGATGGCAACTGCTGATGCCAATGCCGGCAATGCCTTTACCAATGCATCGGCGGGAGCACTGGTAAAGTTTGGCAATTTTGAAAATCCGGCACAAAGCAGTTTTTATAATGCAAGGACAGGAAGAGGAACCACGGGAAAACTGAAACGCAACGCCGAAGTGTTTATTTATTTTCATCCGCAGCTTGTGCACCAGTGGTACAATGCCACCGTGCAGGGCCCGCTCTTCCGCAGCGATAAAGGCCCGATTGTTTCGGGCATTACAAAAAACTATTACATGCACACGTGGGGCATTCATTATGCCCAGCAGCGCTGGACGCTGGATGTTCATTTCACTTTCAAAAACCGGGAAGCCCTTACCATGCGGGAAGAGGAAAGGTTTGGCAGCATCTCGCTGGGGTACCGGTTTGGGGGGGTGAAATAAAATGAATAGGGTTGGGGAATATTATGTCTGGGTTCAATGGGCGTTTTTCTTGGGGTATTTTTGATTGTCGTTTAAATTTATACGTTTGTGATAACCTGGTGATACACCCTAATTAATGACACAGGTAATGGATACTTCAGTAAAAATTCTCTTTCGCTTTTTCAGCAATGTATTAGACGAGTGGACGGTAGAAACACTGTGGGCAGATACAGTAAACAGCGACAAAGGACTATATAAACTTGACAGCATCCCTTTTTATGCGCCTGTTGCTTCGGGCGATATTGTTTTCGCAGAATATGACGAAACTGAGAAATGTTTGACCTGCCGTAAGACGGTTGAACATTCCGGAAATTCAACAGTTCAGGTAGTATTGCTTGATCCCGCAACCAACATCAATACAATTCGTGACACTTTTAAAAATTTGGGCTGCATATCGGAAAAGCTGAACGACAAATATTTTGCAATGGAAGTTCCTGCTGACAAAGAGTATACACCAATCAGGGAAAGGTTGACAGAACTTAGTGAGGCAGGAATTATCAGTTATGCAGAACCATGCCTTGACCGAAATCATTGGTACATCTGATGAAAAGCTACCTGCAACATCCGGCCCTGAATTCTATGTATATATAAGAATTCAGTGAAGGATTAAATCGTGTAACTATTTTTTCTTTTGTGGCATAGCAATCCTTCAGGAAAAGCTGGAGATTATGAGAGATTTGCTCTGGTTACCTCCCGCAATTAGCAATACACCCCCTACGGCACAAATGCCTTCTTTTCCCTGAATGCCTTTATTTCTTCTTCCGTTCTTCCGCCCGGTGGGCAGTATTGCCGCAGAAAATTTGTGTACAGGGTTGCAAGATGTTCCGATGTGCCTTCGCCTTCGCTGATGCCGTGGGTGCGGTTAGGGTAACTCATCAGCTGAAACTGCTTGCCATGCTTCACCAGCTCATTAATCAGCTTCTCGGCATTCTGGTAATGTACATTGTCGTCGCCGGTGCCGTGAATTACCAGCAGGTTTCCTTGCAGGTTTTTTGCATGCGTCAGTGCTGCGCCGTTTTTGTAATCATCCATATTTTCCTGCGGCAGGCCCATATAGCGTTCGGTGTAAATGTTATCGTACAGCAATGAACTGGTAACCGGCGCAATTGATATTCCCGTTTGATATTGATCCGGGTATTGAAACATCAGGTTCAGCGTGGAGGAGCCGCCGCCACTCCAGCCCCACACAGCCACTCTTGTTGTATCAAAAAACTTCCACTTCAGCACTTCCTTTGCACCCAGTGCCTGGTCGCGGATGTTCAGCTGTCCTACGTTTTTGTAAATCGCTTTTCGCCATTCCCTTCCTTTTGGTGCCGGTGTACCGCGGTTGTCGAGTGAAACCTGTATGTAACCGTCTTCTGCCATATCGCCGGTGTAAAGAAAATTTCCGGCTGCCCCATAGCTGTCATTTACCGTAGTGGCTGCCGGCTCACCATACACATAAAACACTACCGGGTATTTTTTTGTGCTGTCAAAATTTTTGGGCTTCACCACCCATCCGTCCATGGTCACGCCTTCTGCAGTGGTTATTTTAAAAAAAGAAATATTGCTTTTTTCTTTTTCTTCCGGTTTAATTTTTTTCCCGATATCATCTTCCGTCTTCAGCGGCCGGTGGTCGGGCAGCGTCACCCACTCACTCATTGGTGGCGTATAGTAATTGGAAAAATTATGACGGGCAAATTTTCCGTTGGGAGAAATTTCATAGGTATGTGTGCCTTCCTGCCCGGGCGGCGAGTGGCGTTCGGCCGGGAAGCCGCCTTCGATGCGGACGGCATACAGAAAACGCTGCGTGGCGTTGTGCGGCGAAGCATAAAAATATACCAGTCCTTTTTTCTCATCAACTCGCAGCACATCCATCACGTCGTAATTGCCTTTGGTGATGAGGGTTTGTTTGCTGCCGTCTTTGCTGATGCGGTACAGGTGGCGCCAGCCGTCTTTCTCGCTGAACCAGGTAAATTCTTTGCCGCCGCTTATCCAGTCCCAGCCTTTCACATCGCCCCGCCATTCGCTGATGGTGGCCACCCATGTTTCATCGGTTTCGGTAAAAATGATTTTTGCCTCGCCGGTGGCGGCATTGCACAGCATCAGCCGGCTTTCATTTTGTTTTCGGTTCAGTTGCTGTAAAATAATTTCACCCGGGGCGCTCCATTCCATGCGGATGATATAATGCTGCGCCGGCTCGCCGGGCACTTTCATCCACCGGGTTTGCGCCGTGGCAATGTTCACAATGCCGATGCGTGCAGGCGATGGCGGCTCACCCACTTTGGGATATTCCACAGGAATCACACGGCTGTACACCGAATCAGTAGTGTTCAGCATGTAATAGTCGCGGATTTTGTTGGCATCAATCTGCCAGTAGGCGATGCTTTTGCTGTCGGGGCTCCAGCGGAAACCATCGCGGCAGAAAAATTCTTCTTCGTACACCCAGTCAAACGTGCCGTTGATAAGTTTTTTGGTGCCGTTGTCACTGGTAAGTTTTTTGATAGCGCCGGTAGCCAGGTCTTCTACATAAATATTGCGTTCACTTACATAAGCCACTTTTTTATTGTCGGGAGAAAATTTGGCAAACTGCAGCGATGATTCGGGTCTTCCTTTGCCAAGCTGTTTCAGCTGGCCGGAGGAAAAATTCAGCAGCCAGTAATCGCCGCGGGTATCGAGGCGCCACACTCTTTTGGTATTGGTATAAACAAGCGCCAGCTTCCCGTCGGAAGAGAGCAGAAAATTTCTCGGGACAAGAGATTTCCCGTCTTTAGTGGTCAACTGTTTTTTACTTATAAAAACAGACTTCTCCAGCGAGGGTAGTTCCGTTTTTATGATTTCTCCTTTTTCCCTGTCAATGAAAAAATAAGCATTGCCGTCATTGCTCCATTTTGTATCCGGCACGCCGGTTTGGGCGGCCAGGATGATGAAGACAAACTGCACGACTATCAGCAGGCGGAATTTCTTTGTAGTTTTTCTGAACAGCATTGTGTAAAAAAATTTACAGGATGAAAGTACGGAAAGGGTGTGAGTTAACAGTTGTTTATTGACAAACGGAGTCAGTAAATAATAATTGAATGCTCTATCTGAATAACTTTACACCCATGTCCACCCTCACCATCACCGGCATTCAAACCTCGCTGCACTGGGAAAACCCGGCGGCCAACCTGAACATGCTGGAAGAAAAAATCAAAAACATTTCCAGTAAAACCGAAGTCATCATCCTGCCCGAAATGTTCAACACGGGCTTCAGCATGAAACCAAAAGAACTGGCCGAAACCATGGATGGAGAAACGGTAAAGTGGATGAAACGGATAGCTGCAGAAAAAAAAATGATTCTTGCAGGAAGTTTGATGATTAAAGAAAATGGAAATTATTTTAACCGCCTCATCTGGATGCTGCCGAATGGTCAATACGGCTACTACGACAAGCGGCATTTGTTTGCTTACGCCGGCGAAGACGAAGAATTTACTCCCGGCACAAAACGATTGATTGCTTCAGTGAAGGGCTGGCGGGTGCACCTGCTGGTGTGTTATGATTTGCGTTTTCCTGTTTGGAGCCGCCAGGCACCTCCTCTCCGCAAGGAGAGGGGGTCGGGGGGTGACGCAAATAGCGCTCCCGAATATGACTTGTTGATTTATGTAGCTAACTGGCCCGAGCGGCGAAACCATGCATGGAAAACTTTGCTGCAGGCAAGAGCCATCGAAAACCAGTGCTATGTGGCGGGTGTAAACCGTGTGGGGTATGATGGCCACGATGTATATCACAGCGGCGACAGCATGGTAGTGGATCCGATGGGCGAAATATTATACAGCAAGGCGCACGAAGAAGATATTTTTACCCTCACGCTGCAGAAAGACAAGCTGGAAGATGTGCGAACACGACTGCCTTTCTGGAAAGACGGCGATAATTTTATAATTCAAGCCTGATGAAGCAGGTCATTACCCACGCAACCATTTATACAGCAAAGGAAATTCTTACCGGTACCGCCATTCTCATCAGCGATGGAATTATCCAGGGTTTTGTTTACGACACCGATATTCCCGATGATTATGAAGTGAGGGACCTGGGCGGCCTCAATCTTGCACCGGCATTTATTGATTTGCAGATTTACGGCGCTAATGGTTTTCTTTTTTCAGAATCCCCTGCGACGGAAGCGATAGAAGCGACAAAAAATTATTGCCTGCAGGGCGGCGCTTCAAAATTCCTGCTGACGGTTTCCACCAATTCGTGGGAGGTTGTCAGCAGGTGTTTAAACACAGCAAAACAATACCTGGCGGCAGGAGGAAAAAATCTCCCGGGGCTTCATCTCGAAGGCCCCTGGATTAATGCTGAAAAAAGAGGTGCCCACCAGCAGCAGTATATTCATTCGCCAACGATGGAGGAAGCAAAAAAAATTGTGGATGCAGCCGAAGGCGTAGTGAAGATGATTACACTGGCGCCGGAAATGGTGGAAGAAACGATTATAGATTATTTGCAGCATAACGGAATTGTTGTATCTGCCGGACATTCCAATGCCACCTACCAGCAGGCGATGAGGGGGTTTGAAAAAATAAAAGTGGCCACGCACCTGTTCAATGCCATGTCGCAGTTACAAAGCCGCGAGCCCGGCATGGTTGGCGCCATTTATAATCATCCATCGGTTTGCTGCAGCCTGGTGGCCGATGGTGTACATGTGGACTATGCCGCCATCCGCATCAGCAAAAAAATTTTAGGCGAAAGACTTTTCCTCATCACCGACGCCGTGGCTGAAACATCAACAGGACCTTACCGGCATGTGTTTAAAGACGATCGCTATGTGTTGCCGTCCGGTACTCTTTCGGGCTCTGCATTAACGATGATGAAGGCAGTGAAGAATTGTGTGCAGTATGCCGGCATAGATTTGGAAGAAGCGTTGCGCATGGCGTCACTTTATCCTGCCAGGGTGCTGGGTATTGATGACAGGGCCGGTTTGATTCAAAGAAATTATGAAGCTTCTTTTGTGGTGTTTGATGAGGAACTGAATGTCATTGATGTGATCGGATAAGTTCCATCACTTTTTCCATTTTATAATCCACCCCGCGGCGGATGGCATCGGTGGTGGGCAAAACAATGACTTCGGGCTGCACCCCCTTGCCATCTTTCGGAATATTTTTATCTATTACGAGGCGGAAAAGAGGCAGCCGGAAACGAATTCCTGTTTCAGGCAGCGTCACATCGGGTATCAGCCATGCCGTGTTTCCATAAGCGCCGCCACCGGTTTCTTCACCCACTACAGTTACATTTTCCTGCTGTTTTATTTTTTGGGTAAATAAAGTGGTAGCCGAGAAAGAATTTCCGCCGGTAAGAATATACACCGTGCCGTCAAAATGATTTTTCTTTTTCGGTTTGAACGCATGCCGTTCGAAATACCCGAAATGATATTTGCCGTCATTCTTTTTTGCCGTTACAATCAGCATAAACAGGCGGTTGAAAAAATAATTTTCGATATACTTTTTGTAGCGGCTGTTTCGGTTATTGGCAAAAAGAGAATCGGCCACTTTGAATTTTTCCCTGGCAATAAAACGGGTGAGCAGCGTGGAGTTGGTCACACTGCCACCGCCGTTGCTGCGCACATCAATCACCAGGTGTTTGGTATCCACACGGCGTAAAGAGCGGAAGGATGACCTGAAAAAAGATTTCAGCCGCAGGTTGCGGCCGAAGGAAGCCAGGTCCATAAACGCAATTTTGTTTACTGAATCAAGGCGCATGTTCCGGGTTGCCTGGCGTATCTGTTTTTTTCTTTCTGCCGGCGCTATTCTTTCAATACGGGAAAGGGCGGAACGACCCATGCTGTCGGTCCGCGGATTGTACGGTTGTATTACTGTTGATTTTTCAGTACCGTTTCCGTCAAGGTATTCAATAAAATAATTTTCCTTCAGTCCGAATACGGAAGTGAACGCAAATCCAAAGCCGCCCCGGTTGCTCAGGTTTTGATATTTATGCGTCAGGTTGTACCCATCGCTGGATATGTAACGGCAAAGCGTATCAAGTATGGAGGACACAGGCCGGTGGTCAATTTTTTTTACCACCACACCACGGGTCAGCATACTGTCTTTCCGGTTCAGGTTGGCAGCCACGGTGGCGGTATCCGTTTCGCCGGGCCATATTTTCAGGCTGAGCGGAAAAATTTTTGTGTTGGCCGTGTCGCGGTAGCGGGCATAGGTTTTGGAGCTTCTTGTCACGGTATGCCCACAGTTGATTTTGGAAATCACATAGCTGAGAATTTTGCGGAAGCTTTCTTCATTCATGGAGTCGTTCAGCTGTTGTTCGCCCCATTCAAAATAGCGGTCCATTTCTTCTTTCGGTGTGTACCAGTAAATGCCGGGATGCGATTCTTCCAGCACCCCGCGGAAAACGGTATAATCTTTTTTGAGTTGCGCCGGGGAAATTTTTTTCGAAGGAGTATAGGTGTATTTGGATACAGAGCAGGAGCTGAAAAAGACAATCAACACCAAAAAGGCCGGAAGCAATTTGCCAAAAGCAATTTTAGCATGAGCGGCTTTTTTCTTTTGTCCATAGTCCATAGCCAATTGCTGGTAGAAAAATGTTTTCATATACGAATCCGCTTATCGTTTCTTCAGTGCATCCCAACCCTGTGCGGTGATGGGATAAGTATTATTTCCTTTGGTTATTATTTTTGCGCCTTCATCCGCATCGGTCATATAACCTACTACGCTAATTTCCTCACTTGTTGTGATTTTTTCATAATCCGAAGGACGGATGGTAAACAGCAGCTCATAATCTTCGCCGCCGCTCAGGGCACAGGCGGTCGGGTCCATTTCAAATTTGAAGGCAGCATTTCTTGTGGCTTCCGCAACCGGAATTTTTTCTTCATACAGCACACAGCCCAGGTTACTTTGTTTGCCGATATGCAAAATCTCCGAGCTGAGCCCGTCGCTGATATCCATCATGGCAGTGGGCAGGATGTCCTGCTTTTCAAAATACTCAATGATGTCTTTCCTTGCCTCGGGTTTCAGCAGTCGTCCCACCACGTATGCTTCGCCTTCCAGGTCGGGCTGAATGGAGGGGTTTTCAAGAAAAATCTTTTTTTCCCTTTCGAGAAAAAGTAAACCGATATAAGCGGCTCCCAGGTCGCCGCTGACACAAAGAAGGTCACCTTTTTGTGCCGTGCTTCGTTTTACAAATTTGCCCGGCGTCACTTCGCCGATGGCGGTGACGGAAATAACAAAACCTTTTTGTGAAGAAGCGGTATCGCCACCCACAAGGTCCACACCGTAGCGGTTGCAGGCAGCATAGATGCCCTCATAAAATTCATCCAGCGCTTCCACGCTGAACCGGTTGCTTACCCCGATGCTCATGGTGATTTGGGTAGGGATGGCATTCATGGCATATACATCGCTTAAGTTTACTATAACGCTTTTGTAACCGAGATGTTTTAACGGGGTGTACATTAAGTCGAAATGCACGCCTTCAATCAGCAGGTCGGTGGTTACCACGGTTTGCCGGCCAAAATGATCAATCACCGCGGCATCATCGCCCACGCCAACCACAGAGGAAGCATTTTGCAGCTCTATGTTTTTAGTAAGGTGATCAATCAGGCCGAATTCGCCGAGGGTTGATATTTCAGTTCTTTGTTTGTCCATTGCAGATTTCAGATTGTCGATTGCAGATTTATTTTTTTAAATTTTTTATTGCTGTGTTGATGGATCGTACAGTCATTGACAATAATTCATTCCCTTCTTTGTAAAGTATCCGTAGGTCTGTTTTTCTGTTATTATAAAATTCAGCCAGAAGTTCAAAAAAATACAGCGATTCATCGGTCTCCTCTTCCACTATTCTCATCTTATTAATAAAATCGGCTTTTGACTTTGCCCTGCAGGCAGCTCTGTAATTAGCGCCAACCGATGCCGATGAACGCACCACCTGGTCAATGTATGATTTTGTAATAGGGTCAAATGACAGCGATTTGCAAAATTTTGCAGTGTTGATTGCGAACTGCTTTGTTCTTTTCTTGAATTCAATTTTATCCATAAATAAATGTTTACAAAATCTGCAATCTGCAATCGCTAATCTACAATTCCTCCTTAATCCATTTCAACAGTTCATCATGAATCTTCCCGTTTGTAGCTGCTATTCTGTGTTGATAAACTGAAAACTTTTTTCCTTCATGATCGGTCACCCGGCCGCCGGCTTCTTCCACCATCAGGTAACCCGCGGCACTGTCCCAGGGTTCCAGCTTGTGTTCATAAAAACCATCAAAACGGCCGCAGGCCACCCAGCAAAGATCAATAGCTGCCGAACCAAGCCGCCTGACGGGCACGCCTTTTTTTATCAGCCGGCTGAAAACCTCCAGCGGGCCGTTGGGCATATTAATATAGGTGTACGGAAAACCGGTAACGAGGCAGGCAGTCAACACACTGGGTTCATGGCTTACCGAAATTTTTTTGTCATTTAAAAATGCGCCGCTTCCTTTTTCTGCAAAAAATAATTCATTCAGTATGGGAGCATATACCGATGACATAATGATTTCTCCGTCTTTTTCCAAAGCAACCGCAACGCAGCAGATGGGAATGCCGTGGGCAAAATTCACGGTGCCGTCAATGGGGTCAATGATCCATTTGAAACCAGATTCCTGTTTTACTTCGCCGGTTTCTTCGGCCAGCACCTGGTGGCCGGGAAAATTTTTTTTAATAACACCCAATATAGCGGCCTCGGCAGCATGATCAGCCTCGGTTACCAGGTTGTTTACGCCTTCTTTATGTGAAATAATAAAATCGCTGTTGAAAAAACGCTGCAGCTCTGCTCCGCCGGCCTTCACTGCTTCAAACAGGGTTTGTTTAAGCATGGGCAAAGATACCTCCGCAATTTTAGATTTCGGTCCCGATAATTATCGGGATAAGATTTTAGATTTGAGGCGGAATGCTTCTGTCAATAATTATAGTAAACTATAACAGCAAACTGTTGCTGGAGCAGTGTGTTGCTTCTGTAAAAAAAGCTGTTGCCGGCATTGACAGCGAAATCATCGTTGTGGACAACAACTCCACCGACGGCAGCCGCGAATACTTACCCCCCCTGTTTCCGCGGGTGAAATTTATTTTCAATAATACGAATGCCGGTTTTGCCAAAGCCTGCAACCAGGGGTATAAAATTTCTTCCGGTGACTATGTTCTTTTTCTGAATCCCGATACAATTATTTCGGGGAACTGCCTGCAGGAATGTATTTCTTTTTTTCAGGCCCATGCCGATGCCGGTGCAGCAGGTGTAAGGATGGTAAACGGGCAAGGAAAATTTTTGAAGGAATCAAAAAGAGGATTTCCCTCCCCGGCTGCATCTTTCTTTAAGCTTTTTGGATTTGCCTGGTTATTTCCCCACTCAGGAATCTTTGCCCGCTATTATCTTGGTCATTTGCCCGAAAAGGAAAACAACCCGGTGGATGTGCTGTCCGGCGCTTTTATGATGGTGCGCCGCCATGTGCTGGAAGCGACCGGAGGCTTCGACGAAAATTTTTTTATGTACGGCGAAGACATTGATCTCAGCTACCGCATACAGCAGGCGGGCTTTTGTAACTACTATCTCGGAAAAATTACCATTACCCATTTCAAAGGCAGCAGTACCGTGTATAATGCTGAGCGAGTAAATAATTTTTACGGGGCCATGAAGCTGTTTGTAAAAAAGCATTATGAAAACAAAAAGCCTGGCTGGCAGACCGGCCTTTTATATGCCGGTATCAGCACCAGGAAATGGTTAACTATGGCAGGTCTTTTATTCAGATAACCGGGTGATAAACCAATTCCGTTCATCATTGTATATTCGCCCCGGACAGCAGAACGGCGTAACTTTAAACAAAAGCAGCTCACACCCGGATGGCCAATATAATTGATATAAAAATTCCCAAAGCCATTGCTTCGGCTTTGCGACTGCCGCAAAACGACCCGCAGCACCAGCAGCTAAGGGTTTTAAAAAAATTACTGCATAAGGCAAGATTTACAGCATTTGGCCAGCAATACCGCTTTGATGAAATATTGCTGGACCGCCATCCCGCAAGAAAATTCCAGGAACTGGTGCCGGTACATGATTACAATAAAATTTATAATGACTGGTGGAAAAAAACCATTGAAGGCGTACCCGACGTGGCATGGCCGGGCAAGATAAAATACTATGCTCTCAGCTCCGGCACATCGGAAGCAGCCAGTAAATACATACCCGTCACCAAGGAAATGCTGCGCAGCAACACCATTAATTATATCAAGCAATTTATCACCCTGCTGGGTTATGAATATTTGCCACGCCATGCCATGACCAAAGGCTTCCTGATGCTGGGCGGCGCTACCGATCTGCAAAAAGGAAAAGCCGGCTGGTATGCCGGCGACCTCAGCGGCATTCTTGCAAAAAAGCGCCCCTTCTGGTTTCAGACATTTTATAAACCCGGCGGACGCATTGCCGCCATCAAAGACTGGAACCAGAAACTGCACGAAATAGTGGAGCATGCACGTGAGTGGGACATTGGTTATATTGTTGGTGTGCCGGCCTGGTGCCAGATGTGCATGGAAATGGTGATTGAACATTACAAAGTGAAAAACATTCACGAGATATGGCCCAACCTCGGCTTTTTTGTTCATGGCGGCGTAGCATTTGAACCCTACAAAAAAGGATTTGAAAAATTGCTGGGCAAACCGATTGTGTATATCGAAAACTATCTGTCAAGCGAAGGTTTTATCGGGTATAAAACAAGAGAGCATGCCCGGGGCATGAAGCTGATACTTGATAACAACATCTTTTTCGAGTTTGTGCCTTTTGATGAAAAAAATTTCGACCACGACGGAAACATCATTGCCAACCCCGAGGCATTGATGATACACGAAGTGGAGGAAGGCAGGGAATATGCCCTGCTGATGAGCACCAATGCCGGTGCCTGGCGTTACCTCATCGGCGACACATTAAAATTTGTGGACCTGGATCACTGCGAAGTGCTGATTACCGGCCGCACCAAACATTTCCTGAGCCTCACCGGCGAACACCTGAGCGTGGAAAACATGAACAGGGCCATCGAGCTGGTAAGCGAGGAAATGAATATCTGCATTCCCGAATATACCGTTGTAGGGTTTCCTTATAACAACTTTTTTGCACACAAATGGTATGTGGCCAGCAACGACAACTGCGATACCGAACTGCTGAAAAACAAAATTGACCAGCACCTCCGCCACCTGAACGACGATTATGCCACTGAAAGAGACAGCGCCTTAAAAGAAATTTTTCTGGAAAAACTTCCCGAAGAAAAATTCCTGAAGTTTATGGAACTGAAAGGCAAGCTGGGCAGCCAGCACAAATTTCCCCGGGTGATGAAAGGAAAAATGCTGGAAGACTGGAGCCGGTTCCTGGAAACGGAAAATATTTGAAGCAGGATACCATTAATAATTTTTATTATTAATTGGAAATAAGGAAAGGTGTTGGTAGCCGGTGTAAAAATCATAATAACCCATCTGGCAGCAGAGCCAATAATCAATAATTAATTTTCAAAAACTGTGCTGGAGGCATTGCTTAAAGGATTAACCCTCGGCCTGCTGCTGAGCATTTCAGTGGGTCCGGTGGTTTTTTCCATCATCAAGCAAAGCCTCAACAGCGGTCACCGCGGCGGGCTGACATTTGTTTTTGGCGTGTCGGCATCAGATATTTCACTTGTTTTAATCAGCAACGTATTTACCCAGTTGTTTGGCTACCTGGTAAGGCACAAAAGCATGATAGGCATTGCTGGCAGTATTTTTCTCATCGGGCTCGGCATCTTTTTTATTTTTTTTAAAAAAATAAAAGTGGACGACAGCGGGGTGCATGTGATACTGCTGAGGAAAAGAGATTATATAAAAACATTCTTTTCCGGTTTTTTCATGAACACACTTAACCCGGCAGTTTTTCTTTTCTGGTTTACCACATCCTCCACACTCATCACCATGCCGGTGCAGCACCGCATTATTGCCTTTGTCACCTGTCTTGCTTTTGTGCTGGGTACCGACATACTGAAAGTGATGATGGCGCAGAAAATCAGGAAAAAACTTACGCCCCACAATATTCAAATCCTCAGCCGAATCAACGGGCTCATCCTGCTTGGCTTTGGCATGGTGCTGCTCTGGGGCCTGGTTTTTTACAGCGACAAAATCTAAAGTTTATTTTGCAGACAAATGAAGGCAGGAAAATTTTTTAAAAAGCTGTGGAAATGGACAAAGCGGATTGTCCTTTTTATTTTTTTCTTCCAGCTTTTTTATATCATATTGTTGAAATGGGTGAATCCGCCCATAACCATCTCGCAGCTCAGCAGTTATTTTTCCGGCGACGGACTGAAGCGGGATTATGTCAGCCGGAAAAATATTTCAGATAATGCAAAGCTGGCTGTCATAGCTTCCGAAGACCAGTTGTTTGCCGACCACCGGGGTTTCGACTGGAAAAGCATAAAGAAGGCAATGAAGTATAATGAAAGAAAACCCGGGCGCATCCGCGGCGCCAGCACCATCAGCCAGCAAGTGGCAAAAAATGTTTTCCTGTGGCAGGGCCGCAGCTGGATACGGAAAGGACTCGAAGTCTATTTCACTTTTATGATTGAACTTACCTGGGGGAAAAGAAGAATCCTGGAAGTATACCTGAACGTGATTGAAATGGGAAAAGCTGTGTACGGCATCGAAGCCGCAGCACAGGCTTATTTTAATAAACCGGCAAAAAACCTGGCACGACATGAAGCTGCAATGATTGCCGCAAGCCTGCCCAACCCGAAAAGATATTCAGTGAAACCGCTTTCAAATTATGTGGCAACCCGCAGCCAATGGGTGCTGCGCCAAATGAATAACCTGGAAGGCGATACCGATATAATGAAAATTATTAAAGGTGAAAAAATTGTTTCAGCAAAAACTTCAAAGTGAAATTATTTGCCCGTAAATGCGGATACAAACCGCAACCCCACAGGGCCTTTTTTTGTCAGGACTGAATCGGGATAAGTATGCACGTCATAAATGTCCGCCATGAACACCGGTTTTCCTTTCAAAGAATCGTCCGTGGGCCAGAAATCAAAATTATTTTTTCGTTGACCGGGATTATTGATGGAGTGTGACGGCTTACCGCTGTAAAACCAGATGAGTGATGCCCGCTGGTACGAATTATAAAACAGCACTGGTTTGTCGCCGGTTTTTGCTGCAATAGCTATCGCCCAGGCCCGGTTGCCTTGAAACCTTCTTTTCACTGCATTATCCGGGCCGATATCAACTACCAGGTAAATGCGCCCTGCTATGATGAGCAGCAGCGAAACAAATGCAATAATCTTTACTGTTTTTGCCCAAGAAATTTTTTCGGTAATGAACTGGTGACTCAGCACAAGTAAAGGAATCAACACCGGCATAGGCCAGTTAACTTCCACTTTGCCACGAAAAGAGCTGATGAAGAAAAGAAGGTAAATGCCGGCCATCGTAAACTTCAGCGCCTTTTCAGTTTTATTTTTTGTTTTGTAAATAAAGGCAGCAGGCAAAAGAATAAAACCCATCAGCGGGCCGGCCAGCAGCAGTTGACCGAGTATAAATTCAGCGGTGTAAGAAAATCTGTAGTCGCTTACATTGCTTTCAAAAAGATGATAGCGGAAACTCACCCAGTTGTGTTCCCATTGCCAAAGCAGGTGAGGAGAATACAACAGTATAACCAATACAGCGGTCAGCCATGCTGGCCATTTTGCCAGTAGTTTTATGTTAGATAAAAATGTGAACAGCACAATCAACAGCCCGTGATACTTGGTGTAAAAAAGCAGGGAGATGGCCATAGCCAGCAGCAATGCGCCGCGCCAGTTTTGCTGCCGCAGAAAAATGCGATAACAATAAAAGAACAGGGCCGAAAAAAACAACAACGGCGTATCAGGCACGGCAAGGAAACCACCCACCTGCAAAACGCCAATGCTAAGTACGATGCTGTAAAACAGGAAAGGATTCTTTTTTTCAGTGAGAGATTCAGCAATCCATACGGTAGCGGTATTCAACACGGCACCCGTCAGCCGCACACCCACTTCATTTTGAAATAATGCATACCCCCATTTAATCATCAGCGCTATCATGGGCGGATGATCAAAATATCCCCATGCCGGAAAACGGGAATACACCCAATAGTAGGCTTCGTCGGCAATCAGTTCGGTAGAGGCCGATTGCAACAGGGCAAGCAAAAGCCAGGTACTGTAAAAAAGAAGACGGTGATGTTTTTGGAAAAACAGATTCATGGCTGCCGAATGTACAACGGTTATTTTAACCTGCAAGAAGGTTGTCCACAGCCTTTATTGCTGTTTGCAGTCTCTCTTCCGGCTGCCCGCTGATTTCTACCCACGGCGTGCTTTGCTGCAGCATTAAATTTTTGTAAATGCCAAACAGCCTTTTTCTTGTTTCAAGTTCAGGATATTCACGCAGCTCATCTTTTACCCACGGCAAATCGGTATGGCAGAGCAGGTACAAATCATATTTTCTTTTAGCCAGCTGTTCCAGTATCCAGCCATGGCATTTGCCAAAAACAAACTCACACCATACTTTCATCACGTACATATCGGTGTCAATAAAGAGAAGTCTATAGTCATTAGCCGGTAGTCGTGAGTCAGTCACTATTGACTTTTGACTAAAGACTAACGACTGAACATACTCTTCCTCCAGCGCCAGCTGTCCTTTTGCAATGGTGAGAAGGTCGTTATACGTATACTTTGTGCCATACTCAAGCAAATAGGCACGTGCATATTCAGGACACCAGTTTGTGTGGTAATGTTCCGCAAGCTTTTCACACAAGGTGCTTTTGCCGGTGCCTTCCGGGCCGATCACCACCACTTTTTTTAGCATACTCAAAAGTAGGAATGAATGCCTTTAAATTAAAAAGCTGCCGGAATACCGGCAGCTTAAAAACTCTTTATCGGGGAAATCAGCTTTCTTTTTTCACAACCACTTCCTCGGTGGTGGTGATTTTTTTATTGATTACAAATTTTTGCACCGCCCCGGTCTTGCGTAAGCTGATGCTCAGTGTCAGCTCACCCGATTCAATCAGCGGCTCTTCGATATAAAATTTTTTGTTGTACAAAGCGGTTGAAAATTTTTCAGAATAAATGGTAGTACCGGTTTCATCTTTCAGTGAAATAAGGCAATCTTCCCCCGAAACATTTTCGACCAGCAGCCGGAAGATGGACTGGTCGTCATTTTTTCCGAGGTAAACCACTTTGACAGCCGGAGCTTCTTCTTTCGGCGGCTGTGCTGAGGCGGCGGAAAAAAGGACTGCAAAAATAAGTGCAAGTGCTCCCATTGATACGTGTTTCGTTTTCATAAATTAAAGTTTTTAGGTTTAAAAAATCTTTTTTCAAATTTTCATGGAAGCAATACGTTGAAAGGCAGCAATGTTGAAAGGAATTTTTTTGAGCAGGTACCCGCAAGGGTATTAATGAATGTTCTGCAAAAGTGTCTCTGTTTTCAGCACAAACATAAACCGGTTTTGTAAATTGTAAAAACCCAAATCAGCGGCTTAAATTTATTTGCAAACCGAATGACCGGAAGGAAAACCGCTGAACGGCAAAGTGTTGAAAAAACTTTTCATATTATTTCCAAACCCGGATGTTAATTTTTTTTAAATGGAATTGAACAGGTGAACAACATAATTAATTGCGGATGCAGTTTACATTGCTTTTGTCCATGCGGGTTTTGATTTAAGCACTTTTTTATACACAGGACAGCATTCAGCATGTGCGCCGGGCAAATAGCCGGTGCTTACCAGGAACTCATTTACGATTTCGCCGCCGGTAAAGCGGAAAGTTTTTTTAAACAACCTTGTCCATTCATCTTTTGTTTTGGGATGATGCTGTTCAAGCCAGCGTTTAAATGAGCCGGAATCGTTTTGCAGCTGCAAAATGATTTTAGCATTTTCAATAGCCGCATGAATCTTTAGCCGGTTGCGGATGATGCCGGCATCGTTCATCAGCCGGTTAAAATCTTTTTCTTTATACGCTGCCACTTTTTTAATGTCAAACTGGTGATAGGCTTTTCTGAAATTTTCCTGTTTTTTCAGGATGGTGGTCCAGCTCAACCCTGCCTGGTTGATTTCCAGTATCAGCCGGCAGAAAAGTTCGTTGTCGTCATGAATGGGGAATCCGTAATGCCTGTCGTGGTATTCTTTATGCACGGCCTGCTCTTCTTTTTTCATTAAGGGAATGTAATCGCAGTAGGTTTTTATTTCCGCCATAATATATTTTTAAAAATAAAACCATGCAGCCGGTGAGGCATTATTTTTTTGCTCTTTTCATCCACTCCAGCAAACCGAATACAGCCATCAGCAGCAATACCAGGTAATACACACTGGTAAAGACATAATGCTTTACGAAATACAGAGGAATGGAGGCAATATTTGTAAGGAGCCACCAATACCAGCTTTCCACTTTTTTCTTTGCCATCAGCCACATACCCGTAAAAGCGGTGGCCGACGCAAAAGCATCGGCCCAGGGAATGGCACCGGGAGCAAAAGATTTTTTTAAAAAAATGAGTGAAAAAAAGATAGCGAGGTAACACGCAGCAAAGAAACCAAGCTGGTACAGCCACCATTGCCTGTCAGAAAATTTTATGTTCACCACATGATGCTGTGCTGCATCTTTTTTGGCCCAGAGCATCCAGCCGTAAATGCTCATTACCGTATAATAAAAATTGACGGATGCTTCGCCAATCAAATCTCCCTTCAGGCTTAGCCAGATGTAAATGGTAGTGTTGATCAATCCTACCGGGTAAACCAGGATATTCTCCATGCGGCTGAACCACACACTGGCAATGCCTGCAAACACGGCAATATATTCAGGCCAGCCGGTGTTTTTCATGCCAGTAATAAACTGCTGCCAGATTTCCTGGAAACTCAAGAAGAAAAATTTTTCAAATGTAAATGATTACGGCAGGCTTTTGTACCATCGCCATGGTTTCAGATACCGGATTCCTTTTTTTGTCAAAAACCGCGTTGGAACCTGCTGCCACTGGCTGCCCCGGGAAGTCCAAACAATAAAATGCAGGTGGGGAAATGCGGTATAACCCGTATTGCCGCTCAAAGCAATTACCTGTCCCTTCTTTACCGAGTCACCGACATTTACCAGCACACCGTCTCTTTTAATATGCCAGTAACCGCTTCGTGAATTATCGGCATGCTGTATAATAACATTGTTGCCGTAGGAGCGGTATTTTCTGTTCCAGCCTCCTTTATTGCCATCTTCTTTCACCCGTATCACCACGCCGTCTCTGGCCGCCAGAATTTTTGTGCCCCGCTTCATTTTAAAATCCAGTGCTGCTCTTTCTTTGTGTGAAAATTTTCCGAAATAGCCCTGCACCAGGAAATGCGACCTGCCGTTTTCAAAGGGCAGGCCGTACACATAACTGGTATCGTCCTTTATCAGTCCTTTCTGCAACCGCTTTATTTCGCAGCGCTGGGGATTGTTGCTCACGGCACAGCCCGTTAAAAGCGCCAGGCAGACGATCATCCATTTTTCCATTCACTAAAAATAATAATATCTCAATTATCGGCGGAGTAACTTTGAAGAATGGAAAAAGTAAATCTTGCAGAAAAACTATCTCTTTTTTCCGAATACTGGAGTCCGAAAATTGCCGGCGAATTAAACGGCCAGATGGTAAAGCTGGTAAAATTCAAAGGTCCCTTTGTATGGCATTATCACGAAAATGAAGATGAATTGTTTTACGTGGTGAAAGGCAGTTTCGATATGGAGTTTCGCAGCAAAACTGTGACGGTAAATGCCGGTGAATTCATCATTGTGCCCCGCGGCGTGGAGCACCGGCCCAATGCAACAGAAGAAGTGCATGTACTGTTATTTGAGCCTGCTTCAACACTGAACACCGGTAATACTGTGAATGAAAAAACACTGAAAGATTTGCAGCGGATATAAAAATTCGCAGTGTTTCAGTTATTCACCAGCTTATTGCCGCAGAAACACAGGGGCACAGAAAAAAACTCACCCTTATTTTCCCCATCTTTGCAGTCCTAAAATTTTTTCAGGATGAAGATTGCCGTACTGGGGGCGGGCATGGTGGGCAGCGCCATTGCACTTGATTTGGCAGCCCGTTATTATGTTACTGTGTTTGATGTAAAGGAAAGTAACCTTGCTTTACTCCAAAAAAGGAATCCGCGTATTGATACACTAAAAGCGGATTTAAGAAATTATGAATCTTATCCGCAACTGCTGCAGGATTTTAACCTGGTGGTAACTGCCGTGCCCGGATTTATGGGATATAAAACACTTGAAGCCGCCATCAGTTGTGGCAAAAATATTGTTGACATTTCTTTTTTCCCCGAAGATGTGCTTCAACTGGATACGCTTGCTAAAGAAAAAGGTGTAACTGTCATCACCGATTGCGGCGTGGCGCCGGGCATGAGCAATTTTATCATCGGCCGGTACAATGAAGAAATGAAAATTGAGGCGCTGGAAGTTTATGTAGGCGGATTGCCCAAGGTGAGAAAGAAACCCTTTCAGTACAAAGCCCCCTTTTCCCCCGCCGATGTAATTGAAGAATACACCCGGCCTGCCCGGCTGATGGAAAACGGGTTTATCGTAACCCGCCCGGCGCTGAGCGAAGTGGAGTGGATACATTTTGAAGAAGTGGGAACACTGGAAGCGTTTAACACCGATGGCCTGCGTTCTTTGCTTTACACCATGCCGCACATAAAAAACCAGAAGGAAAAAACGCTGCGTTACCCCGGCCATGTGGATATTATTCTTTCGCTGAAAGAAAGCGGCTTCTTCAGTGAAACACCCATTGAAGTAAACGGCTCTAAAATTTCACCACTGAAAGTAACCTCGCAAATACTTTTCAACGAATGGAAACTGGGGCTGGAAGAAGAAGAGCTGACCGTGATGAAAGTATTGCTTCACGGGCATAAAGACGGCCATCCCGCCACCATTGAATGGCGCCTGCTGGATTATTTCGACAAGGAAACAAAAATTTCATCCATGGCCCGCACCACGGGCTACACCTGCACAGCCGCCGTCAACCTCATTGCCCAAAATCTTTTTTCAGATAAGGGAGTATTTCCCCCGGAGCTGGTAGGAAAGCACAAAGCCTGTTTTGATTTTGTGCTCGGCTACCTGCAGGAAAGAAAAGTAATTTGGAAGCAAAAGGGAGCCTGAAAGAGTTATCATTTATTTCATCCCGGAAATTTGCCACTTTTAAAATATTTAATACTGCATTCCCGCAAATCGGCCTATCTTTTACATCCTTTTTTTAACTAAAACCAAAAACCATGATTGCAGAAAAAGTAATGACGACAAAAGAAATTGCCAACCGGCTTTCTGAGCTTTTCAAAGAAAACAAATGGGACCAGGCGCAGGATGAACTGTTCAGCCCCGATGCCCGGAGCATTGAACCACCACATGCAGTAGGGCTGCAATCGGTGCAGGGAATGCCGGCCATTAAAAAGAAAGGCGCCGACTTTAACAGCATGGTAGAAGAAATGCATGGCGGCTGGGTGGGAGAACCGATTGTAGCCGGCAATCACATTGCGGTGACCATGGGAATGGACGCCACGATGAAAGGCGCAGGCCGTTTAAAAATGGAAGAGATTGCCCTCTATGAAGTGAAAGACGGAAAAATCGTGAGTGAGCAATTCTTTTACTGACAAAATAAGTGGGTTAGTAAGTCTCATTTCGCAGCAGCGGGGTGAGACTTTTTTTATTCCCCTTCACACATTTTTTTCAGGTTGCCGAGCCCCACTTCAAACTGGTGATGGAGTTGTTTATTTATCATGGGTCCCATCAGCCGGGCCACGGGCCAGGGCAGATCACCACTGTTTTGCCAGGTTACTTTACACTCGCCATCACCCCATTCTTCAAACAGCCAGTTATCTTTTGCTTTACTGCTCCATGGTTTTATAAACTCAAGATCAAAATGAATATGTTTTGCATCAAGCGAATTAACTCTAAGACTTCCGATGCCGATCTTTTTTCCTTCCCAGGCATATTTGTGTCCTGGTGTTTTTGGCACACCGGTTATTGTTGCCTTAGCAGTCGGGTCCATCATTTGCCAGGGATTCCATTGGCTGTAAAAATTCAGGTTGCCCACCTTATCCATCACTTCTGCCACTGTTTTTTTTATGATAGCAGATTTTTCCACGTAGTACCTCGATGGCATCAGCAGGGAAATCAGTAATATGATTGCAATAATTCCGAGGAGGATATATACTACAGTCATAGGCCTTGTTTGCCGTAAGGTAAAAAATTAAACTATTGCAAAAAAACCATCTATAATAAAAAAGCGAACCTGAGGGTTCGCTCTTGCCAACTAAAAAATTTCTTTACTCCCCTTCAGGGGCGGGGGTTTCTATTCCGCTTCTGCTACCACTTCCTTCACTTCGGGTATCATCCGCTTCATCATGCCTTCAATACCGGCTTTCAGTGTAATGATACTGGAAGGACACCCGCTGCAACTGCCCTGCAGCATAAGGTTGACCACGCCGTCTTCATAACTCTTGAATTGAATAGCGCCACCGTCCATTTCCACGGCCGGCTTCACATAATTTTCCAGCAGCTCTTTGATGCGCTTCACCACATCGTTGTCGTCGGCGCTTATTTCATTGCTGCTTTCTTTTTTCACCATTACCACTTCTTCTTCGTTTATCACCACCTTGCCTTCTTCCATGTATTCTTTCAGAAACTGGCGGATGCTGGGTATCACATCATTCCAGTCGGTATCGTGGGTTTTAGTCAGCGTCACAAAATTACTGGCGATAAATACGGCTTTGATAAAAGGGTAACCAAACAGCTCAATTGCCAATGGCGAGGGTTTGGCGCTTTCCATGTCGGGAAAATCAATGCTTTTGCCGGGGTACAGCAGCTTGTTGGCAACAAACTTCATCGTTTCCGGGTTGGGCGTCATTTCGGTATAAATGCTGATTATCGGGTTGCCTGTTTTAATCATAACTGAAAATTAATATGCAAATATAACAAGCCGCTTGCCGCCTTGTTTACGAATGAAGAAAAGAGATGTTGATACCGGCTTTTGTACCCTGATGATACATCGTTGCGTCGCAATCCGTTCATCGTCCGGTAATTCTGCTCATCTATTTATTCTCTTCGGATAGTATTTTTGTTCATCACCGGCTATCCTTATGAAAAAGATTTACACCATCGGCCACTGCACTACCAGCCTGGCCATGTTTAAAGAAACAGGCCTCGATAAACTAATCGGTAAAAACGTTGCTCTTCAGAATATAAAATTTGAAAAAATCACACCGGCCCGGTTGGATGAGATGAAAAAAATGACCGGCAGTTACGAAGCCCTTTTCAGCCGGCGAGCCATTAAATACAAAGAATGGAAACTGAAGGATAAACAACTCACCGAAAAAGATTATTGCCGGTATATTCTTGATGAATACACTTTTTTAAAACGCCCCGTTATTATCATTGATAATAAAATTTTTACAGGCAGCGAAAAAAAACCGTAGCGGCAGCGAAAGAAGCGATAAGGAAATTCATGTGATTCAAAATGGTGAACCGGGTCATATAAGTCAAAACTATGACGGCCGATATTTGACTCATTTGACTTTTATGACATATATGACCTTACAGTATTTTCGGCAACACATATCCGTTGTGGTATTTTACTTTCAGGTATTTGGCGTTTAATGTTTCATCAGTAAGTTTTCCTTTTGCTTTATCCCACACTATTTTTTGCTGGCTGCGGAAGGCAATATTTCCAAGCTGGCACACCGTGGCAATATGTGCACCGGTGCTGATGGGGCAGGTCAGCTCTTCCTGCCTGCCCGATTTGATTGCGGCCACAAAATTTTCCCAGTGTTTTTGCAGACCATTATCGGTTGGTTTCTTTCTTTCCACCATCACCTTTTCCTTGCTCTTGTTTTCAGCAATCACTTCCCAGCCGCCACGGTCCAGCTCCAGGGTACCGTTGTTGCCAATGAATGCAATGCCATGATCTTTTCCGAAAAGGCCATTATCAATACCCATGGCGTGATCCCAGATGAGATTGAATTTGTCAAACTCATACAAGGCACCCATCGTATCGGGTGTTTCCTGGCTCAATTCAGGATAAGCAAAATTTCCGCCGAGTGCTGAAACCGATTTGGGTACATCGGCATTCATGCCAAACACGGCATAGTCCATCAAATGCACACCCCAGTCGGTCATCAGGCCACCGGCATAATCCCAAAACCAGCGAAAGTGAAAATGAAAACGGCTGTTGTTGAATTTTCTTTTTGGTGCGGGTCCGAGCCACATGTCATAATCAACACCGGCTGGCGGCTCGCTGTCGGCCACTTTCGGCGCTGGTTTCATCCAGCCCTGGTAGCACCATACTTTTACCGTGCGGATATTTCCAAGCTGGCCGGTTCGGATAAAATCTACCGCATCCCTGAAATGCTGCTGGCTTCTTTGCCATTGCCCTGCCTGTACAATTTTATTGTACCGCCTTTGTGCAGCCACCATGGCGCGGCATTCTTCTATGGTATTGCCCACCGGTTTTTCCACGTACACATGCTTGCCCGCTTCGCAGGCATGAATCATTTGCAAAGCATGCCAGTGGTCAGGCGTGCCGATGATGACAATATCAATATCTTTTTGCTCCAGCAATTTTCTGTAATCACCGTATGTTTTCACTCCCGATGCATCAACGTTCAGCTTTGGCAGCTCGGCCATTCTTTTATCAAGCACATTTTTGTCAACATCACAAAGGGCAACAAGGCTGATGCCGGGAATTTTCAAAGCGGCTGTAAGGTTGCTCCAGCCCATACCGTTGATACCGATGGCGCCGATGTTGAGCTGCTCATTGGGCATCCATTTGTTTTTGACATAAGCAAATGTCCTGTTGCCGAATGCAGGTACCAGGGCTGAACCGGCAGCAGCCAGTGAAGCTGTTCTTAAAAAGCGGCGGCGTGATGACATGGTTAAAAAGATTTGTTGGGTGAAATTACTGAAATCAACTGCTTCGGGAAACGAATTTTTAAATAAAGCGTTTTGCATTCAGAAAACCGATGGGGTTACTGGTTTTTCCTGTTGTGATGATATCAGCAAGAATTTCACCCACCACCGACGCGAACTTAAAACCATGCCCGCTGAAGCCGCAGGCAATGCAGACATGTTCTTCAAAGCCCGGTAATTTGTCAATGATAAAATGCTCATCAGGCGAGTTGGCATAAAGACAAATTTTGTAATCAGTCATTTTGCCTTTTACACCGGGCAAATATTTTTGCAGGCAGTATTCAAGATTCAAAAAATCTTTGTCACTCATCTGCCTGTTCACGTTATCCGGGTCGGTGGCGCTGGCAGGAAAATGATGGGCCAGTTTTAACCCATGCGGCCTGCCAAATTTTTCTTCCGGCAAAACCGGAAAGCCATAAAAACAACCGGGTTTAACATCATCAGCAATCAGCCAGCAGGGGAAATGGGTAAGTGCATAATTATCTTCATCGGTGGAGTTCATCCAGGCAACAAACTGACGGGTTACTTTTATTTTATCTGCCAGGCCGGGTATCATTTTGCCGGCCCATGCCCCGGCTGTAATTACCAGTTTCCCGCAGCGGTAAATTTTTTTGTCAGTTATCACTTCTATTCCATCCCCGACTTTCTTCCACTCCAAAACTTTTTCGTTGGTATGAATGGCAGCGCCATGTTTTGTTGCCTGTTCTGCATAAAGCCGGATAGCCTGTTCGGGAGTCACAAATCCCGCTTCGGGTTCAAAGAGTACTTCAAAATTTTCAGGGAACGTAAACTCAGGAAAAATCTTTTCGGCATCCGTCACCGTTTCCAGTTCAATATTGTATAGTGAAGCGGATTGCTTTACTCCTCTTATTATTTCATGGTGCGGCACACCCGCATACAACAAACCGGTTTTAAAATAAACCTGTCGGCCGGTTTCGTTTTCCAGCTCTTTCCAGTTTACATAGGCCCGTTGCAGCAGGGGTACATAATCGCTGTGTTCAAAATAAGCCTTGCGGATAATGCGGCTCTGCCCGGCATGCGAACCGAATTCATGGGTGATGGCAAACTGCTCAATACCGAGCACCTTATATCCCTGTTTTGATAAATAATAACAGGCTGGCGCTCCCATGGAGCCCACACCGATGACGATTACATCAAACGTTTCAATCATTTATTTTGAAAGCAATTATTCCACTATCCGGAGCTTCGCATAATTCAGCATAATCTTCTTCTCGCCGTTATTTTCAAACCGGATAGTGGCAATAGGATTATGCGCAGCACCTTCTTTTTTTATCACTTCGCCAAAACCGAATTTCTGGTGCTCCACCCGTTGTCCTGCCTGCAGGTTGCTTGTATCACTTGCTTTAAAATCAGCTGAAGGAACATGTTCGATGGTTTGGGGTTTGATGCTGGGGTTTAAATAGGTTGGTTTTTCTTTTTTATTGTTGCCCGGCCCCGAACTTCCAACGTCAAACTTCGAACCGCCAAATGGCTTATTCATTCTTTCAAATGCCGGTTCTGAAGCCCAACGTGGGCTTGCCTGGTTTCTCAATCCACCACCGGCATAACTTCGGTCAATAAATAGTTCAGGCAATTCATCAATAAACCGGCTCGGTTCATTCTGCACCAAACTGCCAAAGCGGTAGCGGGTGTTGGCAAGTGTGATCCATAATCTTTTCCTGGCTCTTGTTATGGCCACATAAAACAACCGGCGTTCTTCTTCCAGCTCCTCCCGGGTATTTATGCTGAGTGCATTGGGGAAAAGCATTTCTTCCAGCCCGGCTACAAACACTACGGGAAATTCAAGCCCCTTTGCCGAATGAATCGTCATTACCTTCACCGTATCGGCATTGGGGTCTTTTTCGTCCTGGTCAGTAAGCAAAGTGATTTGCTGCAGGTAACCTCCCAAACTCTTATCCACCAGTTCGCCTTCTTCATTATCGGGACTTTCCACCCATTCCTTAATCGAGTTCAGCAACTCCTGGATATTTTCATAGCGGGCCACGCCTTCGGCGCTTTTATCATTAAACAGCTCTTTTACAAAACTGGTTTGCTTGCCCACGTGAAAGGCCACTTCATAAGCGGTGTGCTTTTGCAGCATGCTCTGAAAGCTTTTAATCATCATTACAAAGTTTTCAATGGCCTCCAGCGTGCCGGCACGAAAGTTATATTTCTTTGCCTGCTCCAGCACCTGCCACATGCTGAGGTTATTTTCATTGGCGGCAAGAATGGCTTTGTCAACAGAAGTTTTACCTATGCCGCGTGCCGGGTAATTGATGATGCGCTTCAGCGATTCTTCATCTTTGGGATTGATGATGACCCGCAGGTAGGCGAGATAATCTTTTATCTCTTTGCGCTGGTAAAAGCTGATGCCGCCGTAAATGGTGTAAGGAATACCCATACGCCGCAGCGCTTCTTCAAAAGCCCGGCTCTGTGCATTGGTACGGTACAGGATGGCAAAGTCTTTATTGAAAAAATGATTGCGCAGCTTCTGCTCCTGGATGGTGTCGGCCACAAATTTTCCCTCGTCATTGTCTGTCATTGTTCGCACCAGCCGTATTTTTTCTCCCGCTGCATTTTCTGTCCACAGGTCTTTTGGTATCTGGCCCTTGTTGTTTTTTATCAGCTCATTGGCTGTGTTCAGAATGTTTTGGGTGCTGCGATAATTTTGTTCCAGCTTTACCACTTTCACTTCATCGTAGTCTTTCTGAAACTGCAGGATGTTCTGAATGGTGGCGCCGCGAAAGCTGTAAATGCTCTGCGCATCATCACCCACCACGCAAACGTTTTCATGCATGGCGCCCAGCAGCTTTATGATTTCGTACTGCGCCGGGTTGGTGTCCTGGTATTCGTCAATCAGGATGTATTTGAATTTACGCTGGTATTTGCCCAGGCTGTCGGGAAAAGTTTTCAGCAGCTCATAAAATTTCAGCAGCAGGTCGTCGAAATCCATGGCGCCGTTTTTGAAGCAGCGTTTTACATATGCATCAAAAATCTGCGCAATGGCCGGGCGGTTGGCCCGCATATCTTCCTGCTGAATGTAATAATCGTTGGCATATTCTGCCGGGCCCACCAGTGCATTTTTTGCTGAAGAAATGCGGTTGTACACCGTGGAGGGTTTATAATGTTTATCGTCGAGGTTCAGTTCATTCACCACCGTCTTCACCACACTCTTCGAATCATCGGTATCATAAATTGTGAAGTTGTTCGGGTAGCCGATCTTTAGCGCCTCGCTGCGCAGGATGCGGGCAAACACCGAATGAAAAGTGCCGATGTATAAATTTCTTGCTTCGTGGTTACCCAGTATCAGTTCCACTCTTTCCTTCATTTCCCTTGCCGCCTTGTTGGTAAAAGTGAGGGCAAGAATATTAAATGCATCCACGCCGTTGGCCATCAGGTGAGCCACACGGGTAGTCAGCACACGGGTTTTGCCGCTGCCGGCGCCGGCTACAATCATCAGTGGCCCGTCCATATGCAGCACGGCTTCACGTTGCCGCTCGTTCAGCCCTTCCAGATAGTTCATCATGTCAGTTGGCGTCCTTGTTTTAGGTAAAATCAGGAGTGCAAATTACGTTAACGTGGGCGGTAAATAATAAACTACTTAAAATATGCTGCGGTATTAAATGCGTAGTCCTTTAAATTTTTTTTACGCAAAAAATGCGGTGAATAATCAAATTTTCACCGCATTACTATACCTGTATTTATTTCCGCCTTATTTCTGTTCCTTTCAGCTTAAGTCTTTTTCGGTTCCAGCAGTTTGAAGAACTGGTCGAGCTGCGGCAGAATCACAATTCTTGTGCGGCGGTTTGCCTGCCGGTTTTCTGCCGTGCTGTTATCTGCCAGCGGGTTGTATTCGCCACGGCCGGCAGCGGCCATTTTTTTCGGGTCAAGGCCGTATTCACTTTGCAAAATGCGCACTACCGATGTTGCCCGCTTTACACTAAGGTCCCAGTTGTCGAGGAGCACGCCGCTGCGGTAAGGCACATTGTCGGTATGACCTTCCACCATGAATTCAATATCGGGCTGGCTTTTCAGCACGGTAGCCACTTTGCCCAGCACAGTTTTAGCCTGCGGGGTCACTTCATATTTTCCGGTTTTAAAAAGCAGCTTGTCTGAAATATCAATATACACCACGCCCTTATCCACTTTGATGTTGATGTCTTCATCGGCCAGGTTGCCGATGGCGCCTTTCAGGTTCATCACCAGTGCCAGGTTCAATGAATCTTTGCGTGACAGCGCCGATTGCAGGTCCTGGATATAGGCATCCTTGGCGCCGATATTTTCAAGCGACTTTTTGATGCTTTCGGCCTGCGATGTGGAAAGCACCGCCAGGTCCTGCAGTTGTTTCAGTACGGTAGTATTGTTTTCCTTCAGAAAATCAATCTGCCTGTTCATGTCGGCGATTTTTGCAACCAGCGCCGCATTTTGTTCTTCCAGTTTTTCACGCTGCCTGCTCAGCTCATTGCGGTCGTTGTGGCAGGTGCTCAGGTCACCCTGCAGCTGGGTATATTTTGTTTGCAGCTGTGCATAGTCGGCCTGTGATTTTTTGAATTTCTTGCTGCTAACACAGGAAATAAACACCAACGGCAATACCAGCAGTGTAAAAAAGTTTTTTGCTTTCATAACACAATATTTAAAAATTAAAAAAAGTTGATTTTGTATTTTGAAGGTCGTAAAGATAAAGGTCGGAAGAAATCGGTTAAGACGTTAATTGTTAAAGTTTCATTGCCGTGCCTGCCGAAAATATTATTCACCATTTGCTTCGATATCAGTGATGCCGAAAGCCGATTTATATTTGAGGCAAAAACACAACCATGCGCCTGGTTTACATGCTTTCATTTCTGATCAGCATTAGCGCTGCCGGCCAAAAACAGGAAAACTATTATGACTATAACTGGAAAGCCTGCGAACCGGAGGATGCAAGATTTTACAGCACGGTGGAAAAAACCGACAGTGGCTGGCTGCGCCGCGATTATTACCTCAGCAATATGCAGCTCCAGATGCAGGCCCTGTACGAGGATGCTGCCTGCAAATCAATAAACGGTTATGCATTTTATTATCATCCGAATGGAAGACCTTCCACCCTTGGGCGGGTGTTGCACAACAAAAAGGAGGGAATTTATGTACGCTATTATTCCAACGGCATGATGGCCGATTCGGCTATGTATCATAATGGTGTACCTGCCGGCAGCCGCATCATGTGGCATCACAACGGTTATATGTCCGACTCCATCGCTCATGTAAATGACAGCATGAATGTGCATATCGGCTGGTTTGATAACGGCGGCATTTCCTTTGCCGGGTATTTGCTAAAAGAAAAAAAACATGGCAAGTGGAAATATTTTCACCGCAACGGAAGCCTTTCCGGCGAACTGGTTTTTGATAAAGGGGAAATCGTTTCGGTGAAATATTATAATGACGATGGCGCAGAGCAGCCTGATACATCAAGGGCAAACAGCGATGCGGTATTTAAAAGCGGAGGCACAGCAGGCTGGGTGAAATACATGGAAAAAAATCTTTACTGGCCACCGGGATTTGCCATAAAAAACACCAACAAGGTGGTGGTGGTTGTTTCTTTCGTGGTAGACGAAGAAGGCAAGGTGCAGGAAGCGGAAGTGACGGTGCCCTTTCACAAAGAATTTGACAGTATAGCCCTGCGCATCATAAAAAACAGCCCTGCATGGAAACCGGCCATTGCACAGAACCGGAAAGTTAAAAATTATTTCCGGCAGCCGGTTACTTTTCAGCAGGATGAATAATAATGAGGAAATAATTTGTTCCGGATGAATGTTCCGGCCTTCGGTAGTGTATCAGTTTCAGTATTTCTGTGCTACAGTGGCAGTTCAATTTGCCACAGAGATTCTGGAATACAGAATATTTTCATTTAATTTCAAAAATGAAAATTCAAACTGAGACACTACCCGGCTTTCGTTAAGAACAAGAGTTGTTTTACCCGGCAATACCACTGTTGAATGAAATGCTTTCGATGTAGGCAATAATCTCGTGGCGGGGTTTATTCATAATTTTTTCCAGCCGTTGCAGCAGTTCCTCTTCCTGCCCCGGCTCATAAGCAAGGTCATCATCGGTAAGGCGGAAATCATTTTCCTTCATTCTTTCCTTTACCTCTTCCCAGGGGGCCTGCAGCTTCAATTGGAGTGAGGGAGTTTCCATCAGTTTTTGTTTTAAAAAAAAAATTGATACACCCCTTATTTCTGAAATGAGCATATAAAGGTAATAACAATACCCGGCTTGGTGTAGAGCACCATTAATGCCTAACAAGCGAAAGCAAATTGCCGAGTGCCCTTGCAGTACGGTACAGGTTATGCCTTGTATTGGCCAATGCTGCTGGTAACTCCATCGGTTCATGATTAATGGATAAGAGTACATCAAAATAATGCTTCAGCTCCGGCGGAGTTTTTAGAGGCACTTTCCCCGCCAGGCCAATCACTGATATTTCCCGGCCACCGGGCAGGCGGATTTTTTCCTTTGCCATGCGGGCCACACCAAACGGCGCTTTGCCTTGCAGCGTTTGTATATCAATACTGCCTTCGCCGGTTATGACAAGGTCGGCACGACTTAGTGCTCTTTCAAAATGAGTAAGGGAGAGAAATTCTTCAATTCCGCTTACCAGCTCAGCATTCAGCAAAGCGGCAAGACCTGCCGCCATGCCACCCGCTGCTCCGCCATATTTCATCAGCGCCATGTCGGATCCCGTTTTTTGAAACACCACATCACGCAACTTCGTTAATCCCTCTTCCAGTTTAATAATCTCCGCCAGCCCTGCTCCCTTCTGCGGGCCGAATGTATTAGCAGCGCCGTCTTTTCCCAGCAATACATTCTGCACATCGCAAAGAACAACCATCCGGCTATTCAAAATTCTTTTATCCAGACCTGAATCATCAACCCGGTCAAGGTCATTTAATTTTTCAGGCAAAGGGTTCAGCATTTTTCCCTGTGCATCTGAAAAATGAATACCCAGGGAGTGTAAAATTCCTGTGCCGCCATCAACCGTAGCGCTGCCTCCGATGCAGAGAATGATTTTATTCACGCCTTTATCCAAAGCATGCTTCATCAGTTCGCCGGTGCCGGTACTGTTTGCATGCAGCGGGTCATATTCACCGGGTTTCAGCAATCGCAGGCCCGAGGCATTGGCCATTTCAACCACCGCTGTTTTACCATCGTCAATCAGCCCGAATGATGAATGTATTTTTCTTCCCAGCGGGTCATGCACTTCAGCCGGCACCTCAACGCCCCCGCAATGTTTAATAATTAATTCACCCGTGCCGTCGCCGCCATCACCCACGGGAAAACATTCGCAGGTGCAGCGAAGGCGGCTTTCCATCAAACCTTCCCTGATGGCAGCAGCAGCTTCGGCAGCGCCGAGGCTGTTTTTAAAGGCATTGGGGGCAATGAGTATATGCATTTGGAAAAACGTTAAACCTGTTGTGAAAATATTCCCTGTATTTTTTTACCGGACCAGGTTTATCACCAGTTTTATCATGAGCTCTTTATCATCGGGATTGCTTTGGGCCACCAGCAATGCCAAAGCCACCAGTGCATTATCATTAATCTTCAGTTCTCCTGTTTTTTTAAACCGGTGCTTGTTTTTTTCCAGGAACCAGACAAATAAAAAGGCACCGATCCGTTTATTGCCATCAGTGAATGGATGATTTTTGATAACGAAGTATAATAAATGCGCTGCCTGTTCTTCAATGCTTTTGTATAAATACTCCCCGTCAAAAGTTTGTACGATCGTTTGAAGAATGCCTGAAAAGCTTTCATCCTTGCGTTTGCCGAATAAAGAAGAAGCCTCTTTCTTCTTTATCAGCTGTTTCTTCAACTCTTCAATGGCAGCAACGGCTTCATCATACTGAATTTCGTAAGTAATGTTTTCATTCAGCTTTTCATCTGAGAGAGTTTTGCTATCAAAACGGTTTAATAAAATAAAGCTTTCGGTATAGCCGGTAATGATATCCAGCAAACCTTTGGTTTCTTCAATACTTAACTCTGCTGCCTTTCCTGATTGTTGAATGAGCTTTACTGCCTGTTCCAACTGTTGCATATTTTGCACCACTTGCTGCAGCCGTTTTTCATTCAGGGTATAGCCTTTTAACAAGTGATCTTTCAAAATTTGGGTTGCCCATATACGAAATCGGGTTGCGTTCTTTGAGTTAACCCGGTATCCTACCGAAATGATTGCATCCAGATTGTAAAATTGTGTTTTGTAGGTTTTGCCATCTTTGGCAGTATGTTCCAAAATGGAACTAACTGATTTTTCAGTCAATTCTCCGGATCTAAAAATGTTTGCCAGGTGTTTCGTAATGGCTGGCCTTTGAGTGCCAAATAAATCTGCTATTTGTTTTTGGTTTAGCCACACAGTATCCCCCTCAAATCTTACTTCAATCCGGGTCTGCTTGTCCTTTGTTCGGTATATTTCAATCTGGTTCATCATTTAAAATTACTGAACTGCATCAAACTTTTTTAAGGAGATAGGTAGCAGCAGGCACAGCACTACAATAAAAGCAACGATAAAATATAAACCACCAGCAGAGTCACCAGCCCCATCCATACCGTGGCAAGGGAATACACTTTCAGCATCGGCCGCATTTCCAGTCCTGAAAATTTTGATATCACCCAGAAATAAGCATCGTTGGCATGCGAAATCATCATGGAACCGGCGCCCATGGCCAGTACGGCAAGCAGCTTACCGTTTTCAGAATTCAAACCAAGGGCCGGCAACAGGGGCTGAACGATGGAAGCCGCCGTGATGATGGCCACCGTGGAAGAGCCCTGCGCCGTTTTTAAAATAAATGTGAGCAGGAAGGGAAAGAAGATACCCATGCTGCCAAGATTCAGCGACCGGCCAAAATGTTCGCCGATCTTTGTGGCCGCCAGCACAGCGCCAAAAGCGCCGCCGGCGCCGATGATGACCAGTATGCCGCCGGCTTTTTCCGCCCCTTCCTGCAACTGCTTACTGATGGTTTGAATCATCCCGCTGCGCACCGATGTAAAAACCAGCAGCACGCCAACAGCAAGGGCAATGGCCGGTTCGCCCAGCACGGCAAAAATTTTATGCACTGCATGGCCCCCGTTTTTTTCCAGTGCAAAAAAAGAATTGACGGCAATCAGCAGCACCGGCACCAGCACCGGCAGAAAAGCCATGAATACATGCGGGGCTGCCGCACGACCTATAATATGTTCTTCTTCCGCCGCCACATGCGGAATTTTTTTTCCGGCATATCGTGCCCACAGGTGGCCGGCCAGCATACCGGGAATGGCGACAGCCATACCCACTGCAATCAGTTTTCCGAAATCAACACCGGTGGTAACGGCTGCAGCCGCAGCGCCGGGATGCGGCGGCAGCAAACAATGCACGGCATACAAACCCGTAGCCAGCGATACCGCCATGATGGCAACGGAGATGCCGGTTCGTTTTGCCAGCGACTGGTTGAGCCCGCTGAGAACGATATAGCCCGAATCGCAAAAAACCGGGAGGCCTACGATGAAGCCGGTGATGCTCATGGCCAGCGGCGCTTTTTTCTCACCGGTTTTTTTCAAAATAAAATTTGCCATCACCCGTGTGCAGCCGCTATGCTCCAGCAGCACACCCAGCGTGGTGCCCAGCACAATGATGAGCCCGAGGCTCTGCATGATTTGACCAAACCCGTTTTTGATGGCAGTGAGAATACCCGCCACGGGCATCTGCACGCCCAGCCCCACCACGAAGCAGGCAATAAGCAATGCAAAAAAAGGATGCACCCGCCACCTTGCCGTAAGTAAAATGATGAGGACAATACCGGCCAGCAGGAAAAGAAGTACCTGGAGAAAAGAGTGGGTCATGGGGAAGCAGGTAATATTTTTTTTTAAGATAGTATACAATTTATTTTATCTCAGCTTCACCTGCCGGATATAATCCTCAAAGGAAAGAATCTTCTTTACATCTGCCGGGTCAAATAAAAACGGCTGCACATCTTTTGCCATTTCTTTCATATCTGTTTTACTGCATTTTGACAGCACAGCTTCTTTCAATTGGCGGGCATTGGTAATATTTAATTTCATCTCCAGGTAATCATAATTGGGTTTATCAATCATGGACAGGATAAATACCGCATCATAAAAATCCCGGCCTTTGTTGCGTTCACGGTTCACGATGGCAAAAAATTTCTGCGCCAGCAAAATGTCAAGTGGCGTTATGAACAGGGTAGTAAATACATCAAACCGGTTCAGGATATACCGCTCCGGTGTAAAATCAAAGTGCTGCGGTTCGGCATCCAGTTGTATCAGAATTTTTTCTCCGGTGTGGCCGGAAAATCCTTCCCGGTAAAGCAGGCCGGGAAAACGGATATAACAATGATAAGCGCCGCTGTACACGGTCCGCATTTCCACTTTGTATCCTTCCTGTTCCAGTTGTTTTTTGATTAGCGATGAAACTTTTTCAAACTCATTTTCCTTTATTCCCAGTGCATCAAAATCGAGGTCTTCAGAAAAACGGGTATTGCCATGCGCAATACGCAGACAGGTGCCGCCAAGAAAGGCAAACTTTCCTGCATATTCACTGTCGAAAATTATCTGAAGCATTTTATGCTGCAAGTATTCCCGCAGGATAAAC
>Ga0137829_10713731_pt1 | contig 50087 bp, 42 predicted proteins | sample OV2TP2_FD_97737 | JGI IMG/M metagenome (GOLD analysis project Ga0137829, IMG submission 97737) | reverse complement strand
ATTAATAATCGGGCTTATCAACCCATCACAGGGTTTATTCTTACGTATGTACGTTAATTTTTTTGGCTAAAAAAAATCTGCAGCAAGGGAGGGATAGTTTAATCCTGCTTATAAAATGAACACCGGGGAATCATGGCACTTAAAAGTGACTTATATTTATAGATGATATGAATCACACCGGCTGCTGATCTTGCCCGGTAAAAAACTACTCAGGTTCAGATTAATTATGTACCTCAAAATTTGAAACGTATGGCAAAAAAGCTCAAAGGAAAAAAGTATGTTTATTTTTTTGGCGGCGGACGGGCCGACGGCAATGAATCAATGAAAAATCTGCTGGGGGGCAAAGGCGCCAACCTGGCCGAAATGGCGGGCCACCCGGATCTTCGTTTGCCGGTACCGCCTGGATTTACCATTACTACTGAGGTCTGTACCTATTATTACCAACATAAAAAAAATTACCCCCAGGAATTAAAAGCCCAGGTGGAAACAGCGCTTGCAAGAGTGGAAGCGCTGACCGGCAGAAAGTTTGGCGATGAAAAAAATCCACTGCTGGTATCGGTGCGTTCCGGCGCCCGGCGCAGCATGCCAGGCATGATGGAAACCGTGCTGAACGTGGGCCTGAATGAAACCACCATCAAAGGACTGATTGCTCAAAGCAATGACGAACGCTTTGCTTACGACGCTTACCGCCGCCTTATCATGATGTATGCCGATGTGGTGATGGAAAAGGCAGAAGGCATCGAGGCGAAACACGGCAAAGGCATCCGCAAAATACTGGATGAAAAACTGGAGCACATCAAACGTCAAAGAGGATATAAAAGCGATACCGAGCTTTCGGTGGATGAATTGAAAGAACTGGTGAAAGAGTTTAAGAAAACGGTAAAGCGGGTATTGGGTAAAGAATTTCCCGATGACCCGCTGCAACAATTGTGGGGCGGCATAGGCGCCGTGTTTTCCAGCTGGAACGGCAAACGGGCTGTAGAATACCGCCGCATTGAAAAAATTCCTGACGACTGGGGCACTGCTGTAAATGTACAAGCCATGGTATTTGGCAATATGGGTGACGACAGCTGCACCGGCGTGGCATTTACAAGAAACCCCGGCACCGGTGAAAATAAATTTTACGGCGAATACCTTGTGAATGCACAGGGCGAAGATGTGGTGGCAGGTATAAGAACCCCCGCACCGGTGAATGAATATTCAAAGAATGAGCAAAGCAAACATTTTACAACGCTTGAAAAAGGAATGCCGAAACTGTATAAGGAATTATTCAATTACCAGAAACGGCTTGAGAAACATTACAAGGATATGCAGGATATTGAGTTCACGGTTGAAAAAGGAAAGCTCTATATGCTGCAATGCCGCATAGGCAAGCGAAACGGCATAGCTGCCGTGCGGATGGCAACAGAGATGTATAAAGAAAAACTGATTGATGTCAAAACGGCTATCATGCGGGTGGCGCCCAACCAGCTTATCGAACTGCTGCTGCCGCGGCTTGATCCGAAAGCAGAAGAAATAAAAGGTGCCATTGCCAAAGGGCTGCCTGCCGGCCCCGGCGGTGCCAAGGGCCGTGCGGTTTTTACCTCGAATGACGCAGTGGAATGGGCACACCGGGGCGAACAGGTAATACTGGTTCGTGAAGAAACATCACCTGAAGATGTGGACGGCATGCATAAGTCGCAGGCCATACTTACTACCAAAGGCGGTATGACATCGCATGCCGCACTGGTGGCGAGGGGCTGGGGTAAGTGCTGCATCGTCGGTTGCGGTGAAATTGAAATTCATCCCGACTCAAAAACTTTTCATGCCGATGGCGTGGTGATAAAAGAAGGCGACTGGATAAGCCTGAACGGAACCCGCGGCCTTGTGTACGAAGGCAGCCTGCCACTGGTGGATATTGATATTGACAAAAACAAATCGTACAAAGACCTGATGAAGCTGGTGGATAAAATAAAAGTGATGGGGGTAAGGGCCAATGCAGAAACACCGGCTGATGCATTGCAGGCTGAAAAATTCGGTGCCGAAGGTATCGGCTTGTTCCGAACCGAGCACATGTTTTATGGCGAAGGAAGCGAAGCGCCCCTGTTTCTGCTGCGCAAAATGATTGTGAGTAAAACAGAGAGTGAACGACGGGCAGCGCTGAATGAGTTGTTTGAATACGTGAAAAAAGACATCAAAGACACCCTGCTGGTGATGCGGGGCTTCCCGGTTACTATTCGCCTGCTTGACCCCCCGCTGCATGAGTTTGTACCGCATGATAAAGAAAAACTGCATCACCTGAGCATCGAGCTTCACATCAGGCTGAATGATCTGAAAAGAAGAGTGATGGCCCTGCATGAAAATAACCCGATGCTCGGGCACCGGGGTGTGCGGCTGGGAATTAGCTATCCCGAAATAACCGAAATGCAGATAAGAGCCATACTGGAAGCAACGGCAGAAATCATCATATCGGGCAAGAAAGCATTTCCTGAAATCATGGTGCCGGTTACCTGCACGGCGAATGAACTGGAACACCAGAAAAAAATTGTGGACCGTGTGTATAAAGAAGTTTGCGAAGCGTATGGCATGAAAAGCATTCCGCATTTATACGGTACCATGATTGAAATACCGCGGGCAGCGCTGAAAGCAGAACGGATGGCTGAAGTGGCCGACTTTTTCAGCTTTGGCACCAACGACCTGACGCAAATGAGCTTTGGTTTCAGCCGGGATGATATCGGCAGCTTTTTACCTAATTACCTGGAACAGAAAATTCTTCCCGACGATCCTTTCCAGACAATTGATGTGGAGGGTGTGGGCGAACTGGTAAAAATTGCAACCGAACGCGGCCGAAAAACTAAACCCCAGCTGAAAGTGGGTATCTGCGGCGAGCATGGTGGCGATGCCGAGAGTGTAAAATTCTGTCACCGCATCGGTATGAATTATGTAAGCTGTTCACCTTTCCGTGTGCCTATTGCACGACTGGCGGCGGCGCAGGCAGCCATTCAATTCAAAAGAAAATAACCGGCAAGGAAATGTTGCCGGAAGAAAAAACCGGTCGCCTGTTCAATGCCGTGTATAAAAGCGGGATGCTGAACGTATATGATTACTGTGCGGAGTAATGGAAGAACGATAAAGAAACTTTTTTTTTCGCTGCAAAGCCAGGGGCGATGACCTGGCCAACTACACTGATGTTAAAAGACCCAACCAAGCATTACCAATTTCGGCAGGTACCGCATGGCACATGGAGGGTTTCTTATTTACCTGAAAGAGGGTGAAAAGAAAATAAAAGCGGATAAAGACAGGCACAGCGAACAACTGAAGGTGGAATTAAAAAAAACCGGGTTAAAATTTACCCACTACCGGATTGTTACTTACTGGTGGAGTTTTGCATTATCCTTAATAAGCTTTTTATTATCGCTGCTGAGTCTTTACCGGGTACTCACAAAAATTTAAAACGGTATTATTAATCGCCTTCTTTTACCAGCTTGCCGGTGCTGTCAATGTACATCCATTTACCGCTCTTCATTACTTTGGCCATTCCATCCCTGAAGCGATCGGCAAATGCATATTGGTAGGAAATAACGAGTTTACCCTTCGGGTCAATAAAACCCCACTGAAAATTATTATTGCATACCGGTGCAAGCCCGCTCCCGAAACTGCGTGCATTACTGAATCGCATGGGTATCACCAGCGCCCCGGCCGTGTCAATGAAGCCGAAAGATTCACCCACAGCCACCACCGCCTTGCCTTCGCTGAATGAATAAACTTCGGTGTACTGAATTTTTGTTATTTCCTTTCCCGCGGTATCAATAAATCCCCATTTACCTTCTTTGCGGACAGCGGCCCTGTCTTCTGAAAAATTCATTCCTTCATCAAATGTTAATGGTATAATTACCTTGCCGTCTTTATTTACATATCCCTGTTTGCCGTTTTTTTCTACCAGCGATAAACCGCAAAACACTTCATTTACAAACTCATACTCTTTTGTCCATTTCTGCGCCGCAGCTTCTACAGTCAGCATCACGATGACCGGGTACAATAATAATTTTTTCATACCCCCCGGAATTTCACCTTAAAAAAATTCCGGCATTCAGTAAGTTACCACTATTTACAAAACAAAAGATGATTTTGAACATCCCGGCAGCTGATTTTGGGTAATCTTCACTCATAAACGTCACCGCCTCAACCGGATTCTATAATTTCACTATAAAATTCTTCACATGAGCATCCGCATTTTCATCACCGGCGGCACGTTTGATAAAGAATACAATGAACTGAACGGGCAGCTTTATTTCAAAGACACACACCTGCACGAGCTGCTGGCCATGGGCCGCAGCCTGGTGCCGGTAAAAATCCGCACCCTGATGATGATAGACAGCCTCGAAATGACCGGCCATGATCGTGAACTGATTGCCCACCAGTGCAACCACTGCGAGGAAGAAAGAATTGTGATTACACACGGCACCGATACTATAACTGATACTGCCCGGCTGCTGGCCGAAAAGGTAAAAAACAAAACCATTGTACTTACCGGCGCCATGATACCCATTAAATTCGGCAGCAGCGACGGTCTGTTTAATCTCGGCAGCGCCCTGGCTTTTGCCCAAACACTGCCACACGGTATTTACATTGCCATGAACGGACGCTACTTCACATGGGATAATGTGCGAAAGAATAAAGAAACGGGAGTGTTTGAAGAAATTAAATAATCAGCTATTATATGCATCCAGCAAATGCGCCAGCCCCTTTTCCGGATGATAACCTTTTACGGGCGCAAAAAATTCAATGATCTTTCTGAAGTCGGCTCTTTCATCATCCGAAGGATAAAAAGCTTCGGCAATGCTGAGTTCTTTTTTTGCATAATCAAGTCCAATCATTACAATGGGTACGCCGGCTTTTTTAGCAATATGATAAAAACCGGTTCGCAGCCGATCCACTTTTTTCCGGGTTCCTTCCGGCGACAAGGCGATATAAAGCTTTTCGGCTTTATTGAATTTTTGCACTACCTGCTCCACCACACCATGCTGGCTGAAACGGTCAACCGGCGTGCCGCCCAGCCAGCGGAATAAAAAACCAAACGGACCTTTGAATAACTCTTCCTTTCCAAGATAGCGGGCATGCTTTATTTTCAGCACTGAGCGAAAAGCTATGCCGGTTAAAAAGTCCCTCCAGCTTGTATGCGGCGCCACAATGATTACTGCTTTTTTTAAATGATAAGGAAATTCATTCACGGCTTTCCATCCGCCAACATGCAGGTAAAGTTTCCAGAAATAACGCACATCAGAAGTTTGAACCGGAAAATTAATTCATTTCAGCTCGCCGGCCGGTTCGGTGTCCCTATACTTCTGCTTTACTTCATTCAGCAGTTTTTTCATCCGGTCAATCTCTTTCCGGAGTACCGGTGAATGAACCAGGTTGTTTTGCTCCTGCGGGTCGGTTTGAAGATCATAAAATTCCCACTCGTTTACTGTATGGAAATAAATCAGTTTATAGCGCTGCTCTCTTATACCCAAATGAGGGAAAACATAATGGTCAATCGGGTATTCATAATAGCGGTAATATAGTTCTGTTCTTTGCAAATTGTTTAGCTGACCAGTCAGAAGGGTCTTTACACTCAGGCCCTGCATCCAGCCGGGAATATTTGCTCCGGCTATATCCAGCATGGTGGGGGCATAATCAATGGTCTGAACTAAAGAACTGTTTACCGAATTCGGTTTTATTTTACCCTTCCACCGAACCAGCAAGGGAGTTTGCATGCTTACATCGTACATAAATCGTTTGTCAAACCATCCGTTTTCACCCAGGAAGAATCCCTGGTCGCTGGTATAAATAACCACGGTGTTTTCAGCCAAACCGCTTTCGTCCAGGTAATCAAGCAGGCGGCCAACGTTTTCATCTATTGAAGCCACACAGGCAAGATAATCCTGCATATACCACTGGTATTTCAGCCTGAGTAATTCTTTGCCCGCAGGTTTCAGCTGCTGAAGCAGTTTGCCTCGTTGGGCAAAAATTTCCAGCATCTGCTTTCTTTCTTCCGGCGTAATAGTATTCACCAGGAAATGATAACTGTGGATTTCATTGGAGTCGGGTTTTAAATGTGGTATATCGGCCAGGTATTGCGGATCAATCTTCAGGTCGGTGCAAAGTGTCATATCATTAAGAATACTCATCCGCTGGTGCCTGAAAGCAGCGCCTTTACCTATTGTATCGGCATACAGGGTGGGCGGTTCAGGAATTGTTTTTTTGCTGAAAGCTTCCAGCCATTTCAGCTCCGGCAACCAGTTTCGGTGCGGCGCTTTATGATGCATCATCAGGAAAAATGGTTTGGCCGGATTCCTTTTTTCTTTTAACCAGCCAATCGTTTCATCGGTTATCAATGTGGTGGCATAGCTAGTATACCGTACCGTATCATTATTCATGGTGATAAACAGGGTGGAATAATAAAGCCCCTGGCCCGGCAATATTTTCCAGTAATCATAACCCGTGGGCAATGAATGAAGATGCCATTTACCGATAAGGGCTGTCTGATAACCGGCCTGCTGCAATAGTTTAGGTAAATTGATTTTACTGCCATCAAAGGGCGTCCGATTATCTTTTACACCGCTCAGATGCGAATGCTGCCCCGTAAGCACCGTAGCCCTTACCGGTGAGCATATGGAATTGCCCACAAAACAACGGGTAAACAACATGCCTTCAGCGGCAAGCCGGTCAATATTCGGGGTTGAAATAAGTGTTTTATTATAAGCGCTGATGGCATCGGCATCATGATCATCGCTCATAATATAAATGATATTGGGCTGCTGGCCATACGATGCAATCGCCAGCAGGCAGGGTATCATGAACCGGTAAAGCATCATGTATTGGTTTGATTGAAATTAATCATTATCCGCAACAGGGTGTGTTTATCATTAATCTTTATAAATAATAGGGTCAATATTTTTTGTTATATAAAGTTTATAATTAAGTTTACAGTGTTTTATTAAAACTGCTTAACTAACCCCATTTGAAATACTGCATGGAGGATGCACATAAGCATAACAAGCTACTGAAAGCAGAACCTTATTATGTGTGGGTATTGGCTCCCCAACTGGTAACCGACGATCCCAATCTGCAATACTATTACGATTTTGATGCCAACATCAAAGAATTTGAAAAGGCATTTAATGAGTTACGGTTACCCTGGCAGTGGCAGTATGTTACCGTGCATGATTATAAAGCAGTCATTGATAAAATTGCCGATTCGGCTAATGGCCACATACCGCTGGTGATGAACCTGTGCGACGGCGATGAAGTAAATGGGGCGCCGGGTTTATCTGTCCTCCGTTACCTCGAAGAAAAACAACTTCTCTATTCCGGCGCAAGAGAAGACTATTATCATCTCACTACTTCCAAAATCACCATGAAGCAGGCTTTTGATAAAGCCGCTGTTGCCACAGCGCCATGGCGGGCAATTCTGAATCCGAAACGTGATACGGATGGCATCTGCAGGCTTATTGGCTGCCCGGTGATAATAAAACCCGCTATATCGGGTGGCAGCATGGGGTTGGGATTAAAAAATGTAGTAAACAATGATGAAGAACTGCGCCAGGTGGCATGTGAATTATATAAAGGCTATCATGGCTGGGATTTTACCTACGGCGGGCTGGTGGCCGAAAAATTTATTTCCGGACCCGAGTTCACTGTTTTCATTACCGGCTCTTACGATATGCCTGGTGAAATGAAAGTTTACCAGCCGGTGGAAAGGGTGTTTAACGATAAGCTGCCTGATAAAGAAAAGTTTCTTTCATTCGACCGTCTGTGGGATACTTATGAAAATGAAAAACCGGTAGGCGGCATTGAATATGAAAACCTGTGGGAGTATTATGCACCGGGTGAATCATTGTGCGATGAAATCTGCAGGCTGAGTATGGATGCCTATTGCGCTGTACGTGGCACAGGTTATGGCCGGGTGGATTTACGCATGGATAAAAACACCGGCCTGATGTATGTACTGGAAGTAAATGCCCAATGCGGGCTCAGCGAAGATGAAAACTATACTTCGATAGGCGCTATGGTAAGACTGGGTAAAGAAAATTTTGCCGATATGATAGAAGCAGTACTGGAAAATGCCCTGCAGACTAAACTGAAAAACCAAACGACCGCCCCTCTGATTGCCCGGTAAAACCGGATTAAAAACAGCCGTTGCTTTTATTGTTCACCGAAATTGATTGTATGAAGCTTTGTGTATTGCAGCCCGACTATTCACATTCAAAAGTTGATTACCAGTATTACGACCCCGTCCGCAATCTTTCCTCTTTATGGCCTGAAGCGCAGATGGATCATGTGCTCATCAGCAAACTGACTGCACACCGCCAGCTGAAGGAGCTGAAGAAAAAAGGCTATGATTGTTTTGTAAACCTCTGCGAAGGCTATCCCGACTGGGAAACTCCCGGCTATGATATCTACTTTAATGCAGATATGCTGAATATCCCGGTAACGGGGCCCGGCACCAAGCTGTTTGATGTGCCCAAGGCGCTAATGAAATATGTGGCTTACTGCGAAGGCGTACGCATTCCTGCTTATGCATTAATTGATTCGCTGGATGAAATTGACAGCGCCATCCGGCATTTACGATATCCCCTGTTTGTAAAACCGGCGCATGCCGGCGATAGTCTTGGCGTGGATGAACATTCGCTGGTGCACAACCGGGAAGAACTGATGACAAAATGTGCGGAGATAATTGATGAATACGGCCCGCTGATGATTGATGAATACATTGCCGGCCGTGAGTTTACCGTGCTGGTGGCTGCCGACCCGGATAACGAAAAAGACTGTCTTGCTTTTATACCGGTTGAATATAAATTTCCCGAAGGCCGTGAGTTCAAAACGTATGCATTGAAAACTTCGGAGCTGCACCCTGACTGCAATTTTCCTTGTGATGACCCTGAAATTGATAAGCAACTGCGAGCGGCAGCAAAAAAAATCTTTCTCGGCTTTGGCGGTATGGGCTATGCCCGCATGGATTTCAGGGTGAATGATAAAAAGGAAATCTTTTTTCTCGAAGTGAATTTTACCTGCTCAGTCTTTTATACCGATGGGTATGAAGGCTCGGCCGATTTTATTCTGAAGTTTGACGGCATCGGCCAGGCGGGTTTTTTAAAACTGATTGTACGGGAAGCGATGAACCGCCACAGCCGCCTGCAGAAATGTTATGATGTAAAGGGAAATTCCATTGCCGGCTTTGGTATTTATGCCAACCGAAATCTGCCGCATGGCTATATTATTTTTAATGGCGAAGAAAAAGCCCAGCGCCTTGTCACCCGCCGGCATGTGATGGAAAACTGGAATGAGAACGATAAAGAACATTTCCGTCGCTATGCTTATCCCATCAGCAAAGAAGTGTTCATCATCTGGGATGCCGACCCCACCGAATGGGCGCCGCAAAACCACAGCTGCGATCCCAACTGCGCTTATGATGGGCTGAACGTGGTGACACTTCGCCCTGTTAAAAAAGGCGAAGAGCTGACACTCGATTATGCCCAGTTTCTCGATAAAAACATGGAGCCCTTCCATTGCAACTGCGGCTCGCCCAACTGCCGGGGTTTGATTATGGGTATTCCCAACAACTCGGTCACACACCGTGAGGCGCAGATTGTGAAAAGCAGGAAAGCGCTGAGGATCCGGTAAGGGTTGCAACGGAAAAATTCCTGGTTGTATTAAGCTTCCTTTATACTGATCGGCCCGTCTGCTCCGGGTCCATTGTGTTTCGTAATTCTTCCCCGGAAACTTTTTATCACAAAACGAGCAACGCCTGCAACAATCTTCTCAAAAGAATAGTTTTTTAATTTAGCCCTATGCAAACCGTCCGCCTCATTATTAAAGGCAAAGTGCAGGGAGTGTTTTACAGGGCCACTGCCAAGGAGCTGGCCAATCAGCTCGGCATAACCGGCTGGGTGCGTAATCTTCCCGACATGAATGTGGAAATAACCGCCACAGCACCGCATGAAGTGCTGCAGCATTTCATTGACTGGTGCAAACATGGCCCGCCAAGAGCAAGGGTGGATGAAATAATTGTGGAAGAACGGGAGTTCGAGGAGTTTGAAGGGTTTAAGATATTAAGGTAACTTCAGTCAGGCTTCTTCTATGTGTCCCTATGATTCTATTGTGCCTATGTGGTGAAAAATTTACGACATAGTAACAGCAGACAAACAAGTTCACATAGTATTACTCTACCAATTTATCTATAATATGCAAATCTATCTGCTTATCGTTGCCCTCATCATTACTTTTGGTTCTACAGCCCAAAACCTCAAATCCGGCGGCGTACTAAAACCCGAACAAGCCATTATGGATATTCGCCATTATACCGTTGCATTAGATGTGAATCCAGCTGATAAAACTATTAATGGATATACCGAGATCGATCTTAATCTTTCAAAATCCACAACTATTTTGCTTTTTGATTTTTGGCATGGGTTAACCGCAAAAGAAATTTTGGTGAATGGTAAAAAAGAAAATTTCACTCATGGTGATGATGATCTTATAAGAATAAGCTCAAATCAACAAGCAGGAAAAGTAAAGGTAAAGATCACTTATGGCGGCAAACCGGGTATTGCGGAAAGAGCTCCCTGGACCGGAGGTTTTCAATGGGAAAAAGATTCCAAAGGAAATCCATGGATCGCTGTTAGCTGCCAGGGTGAGGGAGCCAAAATTTATTTTCCCTGTAAAGATCATCCAAGTGATGAACCCAATGAAGGAGCAGATATGATCATCTCAGTTCCAAAAGGATTGGTGGCAACGGCGCCGGGTTTATTACAAAAAGTAACAACAAAAGGAAATAAATCAACCTATCACTGGAAAACAAATTATACCATCAGCAACTATTGCATCCTTTTCAATGTGGGGAATTACAAGTTGGTGAAAAGAACATATACAACAGTGGATGGCAATAAAGTGCCGATGGAGTATTACGTATTGGAGGAAAATCTTGATAACGCAGAGAAGTTGCTTGATCTGTATGCGCAGTCAGCAAGGATACTGGAAAAATATTTTGGTGAATACCCCTGGGTAAAAGAAGCGATCCGGATTACAGAAACCCCGCATTTAGGTATGGAGCATCAAACCAATATTGCCTATGGCAATAAATACCGCTACGAAAAACTGGGCAGCAAAGACTTTGACTGGCTGCTGCATCATGAGTTTGGCCATGAGTGGTGGGCCAATAAAGTAACCAACCGCGACTGGGCACACATGTGGATACAGGAGGGCATCTGCAGTTTTGGCGATGCCCTGGCAACAAGAGAACTGGCCGGCGAAGCGGCCTATTTAAAAAGAATGCAGCAAACTGCCAGGAACACACAGAACAAATTTCCCATCGTGAGAGGCGAAGAAGTGGATTCGGACAGCGCCTATCATGGCGATATTTACGGCAAGGGGGCTTTTTTTATGCATACGCTGCGTTATGTGATGGGTGATGACATCTTTTTTCCCACACTGAAAAAACTGGCCACCGACCCGCAATACACTTACGATAATACCGTAACCACCGACGATGTGGAGAAGCTTTTCAGCAACGCCTGCGGAAAAAGCCTGCAGCCGCTGTTTCATTTTTTTCTTTACACAACAGACAAACTGGAAGTGCATGTGCGGCAAACAAGAGATAATGAATACAACGTAAAACTGCTCAACCTGGATATGGCCATTCCGCTGGATGTGCAAACCGATGCCGGCATCAAACGAATGATGCTGGATAAAAAAGGAATGACGGTGACAAGTAAAACGCCCCTGGTTATTGATCCGAAAGTGTTTTATCTGAAGAAAGTGATTATGGAGTAAAACAATAACCACCCGTGTTGCTGATTTCTGAAGATCGGTGCTTCAACGGCATTTTTTTTTTGCCACTGATTCACTGAAACACTGATTATAATTTTCATCCTTGTTATATTGTTTCCTGCATTACGTCTTTGTCGTAACTTTCAAATATTAATACTCCGGTAAATTTTTCTGAAGTGGATTGCTGAAGTTTATGTAAGAATGTGAGTATAGATACGTTATTTTTCATCAACTCAGCTTTATGGCTGGGTTTAAAAAAAATCCAGGTTATTTTCATTCTGCAGGAACGAAAGGTGGGTAGCATAAATCGAAGATTTTTTTTGACGTTCCGTAGGAACGTTGGGTGCTATGGCAACAAACACCCGGCGTTCCGATGGAACGCATGAATGGTTCATTGAACATATACTACCCACTCCCGGTTGCGACCGGGATCCCTACGGGACAAAAAAAGTTTTAATAAATTACGGGGTATTAAAATATGAGAAATTGTCTTTTTCTCCTCCTCTTGTTTTTTCAAGCTGCATTTGCCCAAAACCAAAACAATTTGTGCAAGGCAACGGATGAAATAGCAGACAGAGAGAGAATTTTTTTTCAAAGAAATTTAATCCCGGGCAGTTCACAGGCATCATCCAATTTCCAGGTATGCTACTATCGCTGCGAGTGGGATATTGACCCGGCCATCCGCTACATTAAAGGAGCCGTCACATCCTTTTTCACAACGAACGCTTCTGATAATTCCATCAGTTACGATTTATCATCGCAGCTTACGGTTGACAGCGTGGTGTATCATGGCAATAAGATTTCTTTTGCAAGACCGCCAACCGATCTTTTGCAGATTAATTTCCCAGCCGCCGTCAGTGCAGGTCAAAAAGATTCGGTGACGGTTTTTTATAAAGGCACACCACCAAATTCTGGTTTTGGCACTTTTACCCAAACCCTGCATAACGGCGTACCGGTTATCTGGACATTATCAGAGCCCTACGGTTCAAAAGACTGGTGGCCCTGCCGCAACGGGCTTGACGATAAAGCCGACTCCCTTGACATCATCATCCGCTGCCCCAATGCTTACCGGGCATCATCAAACGGTATGCTGGTAAGCGAAACAGATAATGGCGTTACAAGAACTGCATTTTACAAACATCGCTACCCGGTTGCTTCTTACCTCGTGGCTTTTGCCGTTACCAATTTCAAAATTTTAAATCACAGTGTGCAACTGGGCAATGTCATCCTGCCGGTGATTACTTATTGTTACCCGGAAAGTGAATCTTCTTTTCAGGCCAGCACACCGAAGGTTTTAACAGCATTGAGTTTGTTTCACCAGCATTTCAGTGCTTATCCTTTTATCAATGAAAAGTACGGGCACACACAATTCAGCTGGGGTGGCGGCATGGAGCACCAGACCAACAGTTTCATCACATCTGCCAACGAAAACCTGATGGCCCACGAGCTGGCCCACCAGTGGTTTGGCGACAAGGTTACCTGCGGCAGCTGGCAGGATATATGGCTGAACGAGGGCTTTGCCACTTACCTTTCTTATTTCTATTTTGAAAAAACTGACCCGGCTAATCATATAAGCAGGCTAAGAATTTTAAGCAATTCAATAACCGGCTTACCCGGTGGTTCGGTGTGGGTAGACGACACTGCCAATGTAGGCCGCATATTCAGCAGCCGGCTGTCGTACAACAAAGCCGCTTACCTGCTGCATATGCTTCGCTGGGTGCTGGGCGATACAGCTTTCTTTCGCGGCATACGGCAATACATCAATGACCCGCAGCTGGCTTACGGTTTTGCAAGAACCGCTGACCTGAAAAGACACCTGGAACAAATAAGCGGTAAAAATCTTACTGAGTTTTTTAATGACTGGTTTACCGGCCAGGGCCACCCTGTTTACACGGCCAGGTGGAGACAGAATAAAAACAAGTGGGCAAAAATTACTTTGAGCCAGGCTACATCGCATTCTTCGGTTTCATTTTTTGAAATGCCGCTGGCGTTGAAATTCAAAAGCGGCACGCAGGAAAAAACTGTAGTGGTGAACAATACTAAGAATAACGAAGTGTTTTGGGAAGATATCGGCTTCGTGGCCGATACAATGATTATTGATCCGGATTACTGGGTGCTTTCAAGAAACAATATTTCAATAAAAGAACCTCCTGCTTCACTTGTTGACAACGACATAAAAATTTATCCCGTTCCTTCTTCTTCAGTCATTAACGTTGCCATAAGAAATCCAGCAGCAGGCTTCATGATGATGCGTATGTTCAGCGCATCAGGGCAGCTGCTTTCGCAGCGGCAGCTCAGCACTCCCGGCCGCGATGAAGAGATTCAGATTAACATTTCGAAACTGGCAGCCGGAGTATATTTGCTCCGCTTTGATGCTCCCGGTTTTAAACATACAGGCCGGTTTATAAAAAAATAAAATTCGTATTCCGCCATGGCAGGGCGCAAAAAGTTTTGGAAAGGCTGGTGGTTGGTTATTGTTTTAATCATTGCAGGCGCTACCGGTGTTTTTGGATACGACTGGTGGCTGAGCCGCAAAGCCAGGTTTGTACGTTACCCGGCTTTTGGTATTGCCATTCCTGAAATGTATGCCATACACGGAATTGATGTTTCAAAGTACCAGCAAACCATTGCCTGGGACCTGGTAAAAGAAATGCAGGTTAAAAACATTAAGCTGGGGTTTGTGTTTATCAAGGCTACCGAAGGCATAAGCAATACCGATGCGCAGTTTCACCGCAACTGGAAAAAATCAAAACAGGCAGGCTTTATCCGCGGGGCGTATCATTTTTTTCTTGCCACCAAAGATGGCAGGGAGCAGGCGGAAAATTTTATCAAAACCGTGAAGCTGGCCAGCGGCGACCTGCCGCCTGTGGTGGATGTGGAGCAGACGTATGGTGTAAGTCCTGCAGTTTTGCGGCAGGAGCTGAAGCAGTGGCTGTCAGTAGTGGAAAATCATTATGGCGTCACGCCGGTTATTTATACCAATGTGGATTTTTATGCCCGTCATCTCGGAAAGGAATTCGATCGTTATCCGTTATGGGCTGCTCATTATTATGAATACAACGAACCCCGCATCAGCCGCAGCTGGACCTTCTGGCAGCACAGTGAAGAGGGGCGGGTAAACGGTATCGTTTCCAAAGTAGATTTTAATGTATTCAGGGGCGACTCCACTGAATTCATGAGCCTGCTGGTTGATTAAATTTCTTCCAGTAAAAAATTGGCTTACCTTGTAGCAGAACAAAATTTTTGCAATGCCTTTTGGAATGGATCCTGAAGTGGCCCGGTATTTCAAAAAGATTCTCAAATCACTGCTGGCGGGGTTGTTGTGGCTGTTTATCAATATTACGATAGGAATTTATTTTCAGTTAGCCTACAGTAAGTCGTATACTGATTTTGTACATATACTTTTTTTTGTATGGCTTGCACTAAGTCTCGGCCTGCTCATCTGGTATAATTACCGGCTTTGGGGAAAATAAAATTCCCGGGATTACAATATTCAATTCCACGTGCGGCGGGGAATATTCATATAATATCAATCAGCCTTATCAGTTTTTGGTATCCAGAATCAAGGGTGTATTTCCTTTACCCGTTATCACGATTTTGGCATTTTGTGAAAGGGCAATTTCTTTCAGCGCTTTTATCTGCTCATACTGGAGCTGCTGCTCGGTAAGTCCCTGGTTGATGATGCGCTGGTAGTCGGCAATGCCCTGCGCTTCCACTCGTTTTCGTTCGGCTTCCTGCTTTTCTTTTTGCAGTATAAACTGCATTTTCTGTGCTTCCTGTTCGGCATTGATTTTTTGTTCGATGGTACTTCTGACCGACTGGGGCAAAGTGATATTTCTCACCAGCAATTGCTCCAGCAGCAGGCCCCGGGTTTTAAAATCGGATTCAATGCTGCTGAAAATCCGGTTCTGGAATTCATCTCTTTTGGTGGAATAAAGTTCAATGGCCTGGTAGTAAACAGCATTATCGCGGATTTTGGTGCGGGAAATGGGCCGCACAATCTTATCCTTATAATCGTCGCCGATTTCTTTAATGAGCCTGGGGGCTTCAGTTGGAACCAGCCGGTACAGCACGGTTAAATCAATCACCACTTCCAGCCCGTCTGAGGTCAATACATGAATAGCGTCATCAGAAGTAGTGAGGCGCTCATCCTGTACACCGCTCATGGTATAGTTTTGTGTTTTTATGTCCAGGCTGATTACATCCACCAACGGGTTGATTACGTGAAGACCGCTGCTGAGAATATCGTTTTGTACTTTACCGAAAAGTTTTTTTACACCCACCTGGCCGGCTTCAATCTGGACAATGGATGCAAACGATATGCCCAGCAGGATGATAATCAACCCTGCCAGTTTAAAAGGCTTTCCCAGCCTTTGCAATTGTCCCGGGTTGCGGGCCAGTATCAGCCCGGCAATCAGTACAAGTATCCCGATAATTACGAGTGCCATAAAAATGATTTTAAAAATTATAAAGACGGTTTACATGAAATAATTTCAGCTGCTGTGATCGGAAATAATCACCCAGCGGCCATTGATTTGCCGGAAAAGCAAAGTGAAATGCCCGCTGATGTCGCCCATACTTCTTTTAAGACTCCATTTGCCCGTTACATGATAATACTCCGCGGAAAGTCTTTTTACTTGTTTTAGTTCAAATGTAAGCCGGCCCATGGCTGCAGTGTCAGGGTAACGTTTTTTATAATTGGCCAGCGTGTTTTTATAGCCATATGTAATGCCTGAACTGCCGATAAACATCAGCGAATCATTTTCCCAGTAACCCACCATGAAAGCTTCCACATTACCGCGGTTCCAGGCTTCGTTTTGGGTATTCAGAATTTTCCTTATTTCTTTTTCATCATCAGCCTGGCTGAAAAGGATGGTTGAAAACAACAGGCCGGCAGCAAGTAACAGCAATTTCATATCGCAGTTGAATTTATTTTCAAGATAAACAAAATGCAATTCAGTGAGCAAAATTCCAGGGCAAAGAAAGTTTTGTACACCCCTTCAGGAGGCGGGGGTTAATGAGTGCAATCCGTGGCATGGCAATGCTTTGCCAGCCGGCAAAACCGCCAGTTGAGAAAATAGGCAAATACTATTAGCAGCGTGGAAGGAAGGATAAACCAAAAAATTTTATCGCGGTAAAAATGGTTGAGCACAAGAAAAATCATTCCGGCATAAAAAGAAAACAATGGAACCATGCGGTGGTGATGTCTGCGGTAGCCATGCCAGAGCGAAACACTGCCGATGGCCACGGCAAGTGTAATCATACCCCATTCAAAATAAATATTCTCGAACAAAGCAATTCCAAACATGGGCAGGCTGCTGATAAGCAAAGGAAACAAGGCACAATGAATGGCGCAGATAATGACAGCCGACAATCCCAGTACGTTCCAGTTGATATGAAGTTTCATTGGGCGCAAAGATAAAGACCTGCAACGCAGTTGCAAAATATTAAATAACTTTGCCAACTGCTCCACCGCAACAAACAGAACTAACTTAGCAGGAGCAAATGATACCATGAGCAGGAAAATGATTTTTTATACCTTGTTTTTTGCAGCGCTGGTTGTGCTGTTTTATTTCGTCATGAGCCAGGTGGTTCCCGATTTTGCTAAATCGAAACTGCCACCCATCAGCACGTTGCAGCCGTTTGCATTTACCAGCCAGGATGGAAAAACCGTGACAGAAAAAGATGTGGCCGGTAAAGTGTTTGTGACGGAATATTTTTTTACCACCTGCAAAAGCATTTGCCCGCGGATGAACAGCAATATGAAAAAAGTGTATGAGCGGTTCAAAGAGGAAAAGGATTTCCTGATACTTTCTCATACCTGCGATCCCGGTACCGACTCTGCTGCCCGGCTGAAATTTTATGCCGACTCCCTGGGAGCAGATACGGAGAAATGGATTTTCCTTACCGGCGCCAAAGACAGCCTGTACCGCCAGGCCCGCTACAGTTATAAAATTGACGATCCCAACGATAACCCGAAGGCAGAATTGCCGAATTTTTTACACTCCCAGTTTTTTGCGCTGGTTGACAGGGCAGGCAATGTGAAAAAAATATACGATGGTATTAAAACCAGCGAAGTGGAAATGATGATGAAAGACATTGAAAAACTACTGAAAGAAAAATAAGATGGATAGCAGGGTTCACGATATACTCCGCCGCAACCAGCTGAGCGTGACAGCCAGCCGCGAAAAAATCCTGAATCTTTTTTTAACCAATACCAGGGCGCTGGCCCATGCCGACATTGAGCATAAGGCCGGCGAAAAATTTGACCGGGTAACTGTGTACCGCACCCTGCAGACCTTTGTTGAAAAAGGAATCCTTCATACCATTCCCACACCGGATAATTCCATCAAATATGCCCTATGCAAAAATGATTGCTTTGAAGGGCATCACCACGATAATCACTATCACTTTGTGTGCTCGGTTTGCGGTAAAACAGAATGCTTCGAAGATTTTATCATTCCTTCAGTAAAACTGCCCAAAGACTATATAGCCAATAACATGGAAATTGTGGTAAACGGAATTTGCAGCGCCTGCCGGAAAAAGTAAGCCCCATGTAAAAACACGGGGACTTAGATTAAGGCTCTGATTAGTAGCAATTTTATACCACGAAATTTTCTCGTAGCATGTATGATGAAATGCCTTAACAGCATTTATTTTTCTGAGTTCAAAGTAAAGTGAGAAGAGAACGTCATCCAATACCACTTTCGTGGTATTTTATATTACCTTTTCGTAAAGGCAGTCATTTCGCGGAGTACAAAATCCATCAGTTCGCCGACAACGACGGGGGAAAAGTCAAGCTGCAGACCTGCAGCCCGGTAAAGGTCAGGGAGAGTTTTGGTGCCACCGTATGCAAGTGCAGTTGTATAATTATTGAGAGCCTGTTCTTTGTTTTCTTTAAACTGTTTCCATAAACCGATGGCGCCCAGTTGGGCAATGCCATACTCAATATAATAGAAAGGCACTTCAAAAAGGTGCAGTTGTTTTTGCCAGAACCAGCGGCGATATTCTTCCAGCCCCGACACATCAAGCTCAGGCGAAGTGAACTCATTGAAAATTTCTGTCCATTTCTCCATTCTTTCTTCATCACTGTGGCTGGGATTTTCGTAAAGCCAGTGCTGGAATTTATCAATGGTGGCAATCCAGGGGAAAATGGTAATCACTCTTTCCAGTTGATGTTCTTTGGCCTGTTTCATTTCCTGTTCATCATTAAAAAACACATGCCAGTAGTCCATCGTAAAAAGCTCCATGGCCATGCTGGCCACTTCGGCAATTTCCGTGGGGTATTCTTTGAAAGAGTTAAGCTCAAGCGGATGCACAAGAAATGAATGAACAGCATGGCCGCCTTCGTGCAACAGGGTGGTTACATCATCCATTTGCCCGGCTGCATTCATGAAGATGAATGGCGCCCCGCTTTCTGCCAGGGGACAGTTGTAACCGCCCGGTGCTTTGCCTTTGCGGCTGTCAAGGTCCAGGTGTCCCATCGATTTCATTTTGCGAAGGCAATCGGCGAAAAATGGATAGAGCTGGTTGAAGCAGGCAATAGATTTTTCAATCAGCTCATCACCGGATTTAAACGGGTTCAGCGGCTTTTCATCAGCCGAATGTGCTTCGAGGTCCCATGGCCGCAATGTTTCCACTGCAAGCTTTTTCTTTTTACGCTCATAAATATCATTTACCAGCGGCATCACTTTTTCTTTTACAGCCCGGTGAAACCGGAAACAATCTTCCGGGTTGTAATCGAAGCGGCCCATCTCCACAAACTTATAGTCGCGGAAATTGATAAATCCGGCATTCACGGCCACCCGATGACGCTTTTCCAGCAATTTTGAAAACAGCTCATTCAGCGCTTCTTTATCCTGCAATCTGCGGTTGCCGATTTTACGGTACACCGATTCACGCAGGCTGCGGTCGTTGTGTTCCAAAAACTTTGTGGCCTGCTGCAGTGTGTATTCCTGCCCGTTTACATTCACCGTCATCTTGCCGCAAATCATTCCGTACTGCTGCTGCATCACGTTCAGTTCTGCCAGCAGCGGAATGTTTTCTTCCCGGAATAGTTCAATGTTTTTTTTCACCGTACGCAGAAGAGTGAAAAATTTCTGCTGATCCAGCTCTTTGGTAAAAGGGCAGTCCACCAGTTTGTGGTTCAGCTTGTCGGCCCAGGGTTGCGCTTTGGGCTGTATCTCCATCATGAAAAACGTAAACGCTTCCTGCAGTTGTTTGTTTTCGGTATCGCAGGTCATTTTTATCTGGCGCCAGCAGCCGTCTTCGCTCAGCACGGCTTCCAGCTCACTCACATCTTTCAGCCATTGCTCCAGTTCATTCTTTGAATTGATTTCCCTTTCCAGCAGATTTTTAAAATAAGGCTCCAGTTTTTCCCAGGCAGTTACAGTAAAATCTTCGGGCAGAAATTGACGGGGCAGTTTTTTTATATCGGCGGTGTACATAATGTGTTAATGTGCTGGTGTGATAATATGCTGGTGAGCTGATGAAAGTGGCTCCTGTTGATACGGCTATCTTTCTATTGAGTGTTTCAGCCTGTTATTGTTTCTTTTTTCCTGCGGATTTTTTCTTTGCTTCTTCTTTCTTTGGTTCTTCTTTGGGCTTTTTATCTTTTATTTTTTCCTCTTTTTGTTGTGCTTCCTTCGCCGTTTCTTTTTTTGCAGGTTTCTCTCCTTTTACCGGTTCTTCCTTTACTTCCGGTACCGGTGCTTCTGCTTCGGGTGCTTCGGTGCGTTTGATTTCAATGTTATGTTTTTTCAGCGAGTCAAACCATTTTACCATTTTTTTCATGTCGCTGGCATACACCCGTTCAAAATCCATTTCGGGATAAACTTTTTGAAAATATTTTTTAACTGCCTCCGCGTCTTTTGCATCCGGCAGCGGGCTGCCTGCAGTTTCCATGGCGGTAAATATATCCACCAGGTTTACGTTGTCTCTTTGCGTAAAAATTTCGATGCTTTCCAGGTGTGAGAAATTGTGAATGCGGCTGGCTACAAACTGTGTTTTATTGTCATCGAGTGAGCGGACCACAGCGCCGTCGGCACGGCTGCTGAGCAGTTCAAACAAGCCGGGAAGCCCTGTGACGGCCACCAATTTACTGTATTGCATAAAAAAATTTTCTTTGGGGGGTGCAAGATAATTCCAAATTGCGACATGAGGGGAGAAAAAGAAACAGACCCCCTGGGGAGCCTGTTTCAATTGCTGAATTTCCGTCCAGGATAAGTTAATGCTTATCTCTTTTTCTCTGTCCGATGCAAAAGATTAGTCCTGCTATACCGAGTGTGGCCAATAAAATTCCTTTTTCTCTCTCCGGTGTTTTGTCAATTGCCGGAGCAAGGGAAGCGTACGCAGCTTCCTGCGGTAAATATTTTTCTCCAGCTTCATCAGAAACAACATCCCAGTCACTGTAATCTTTACCTGTGAGGTATGTGAGCATTTCCAGTTCACCGGTGCGGCGCTGTTTCAGTTCTTTCAGGTATTTTTTTCCTTCTTCACAGTTGAAATCACCGGTAGCGGGATGCGTGATAATATAACGGGCCTGGAAATTTTCCGTATTCGGCGTCACCTGGAACTGCAGATCCTGCGGAAATGACCGGCGGTTGTAACGTACATGCAGGCGGGTGAAATAAACATTATCGGAATAATCTTCTTCGCCATACACATCGTCGTAATTATTCCAGTCGCGGTTAATCCACCACACACCGGCCTGCACCAGGTCCTGAGTGGAAGGAGCGGTAGCCACACAGGGGTCACATTTCACAAAATTCTTCGGACTCACATCCCAGGCGTATTCCAGCATGGCGATGGATTTTCCTTCTTTGCTCCACTGGTGCTGAAACAGGTTGGTATAAAAACTGCCGAAATTATTTTTTACAAACAACGGGATGTTTTTTGATGTGGGCACAGAAACGGTGCGGTAGTTGGTGCATTCTATTCTTCCTTTTTTAGTAAAAGCATACACAATCATGTCCTGGTCGCCGTCGGCATTGGCCATACCGAGGCGGATGGGCAGCATGAATTTAGGTGATGAAAAACTGATTTGTATGGGTCGCAGAAAATTACCGGGCAGTTTTTTCTTTTCTTCCTCGTTCACTTTTACCACAAAAAATTTCAGGTTGCTTTTGATGTAGGGGTCCAGCACTTCTTCGGCGCCGGCGGGTATTTTATAACCGTTCTCATCCAACCAGGTTTTCAGCCCGGCCGATTCTTTGGCAGAAAGAATAAGAATATCGTATTCACCGACGATGTACTTGGCTTCTATTTTTACTCCAAGGTCTTTTTTCTTTTGTGTTCCGTAAGCTGTCACAACCACTTCACTCATTACACCAGATGCTCTGCCCTGGAGCATGTCGTACACATTACGGTTACACGGATTCTGGTCATAATACTCCACCAGCCGCGGTTTGCTGTATTCATTCAAAGTATTAAAGATGGACTGGTCCACCACTTTGATGTCTTTTTTTTGAAGTACTACCGGTACGGGCACCACCATGGCAAAATCTTTCAGGTTTCCCTTAAAATCGTTGAACATGGTAATCACATTGTGGTTGCCATCACGCACCAGTATCACCTGCGAGGTTTTGTTTTTCAGCGTGCCGTCGGCCTTGCTTACATAAAATCCGCAGAAGGCGGACGTTTCGTGTGTAACCAGGGCTGCAAGAATCAGTAAGGCAGCGCTTTTCTTCATCATTGGTTTCATGACAAATTGTTTTAGTTTATGCCCCCAACCCCTGAAGGGAAGTAAGGAGCGGTTAAGAAAAAGATGGTTTTCCCATTCAAAATTTTTTGCTTTGAAAATTTTATCAAGCACAGGCACCATCGGTGCTGCGGCCACCAGCACCCAGATGGGTGTGTTGTATTTCCATTTAAATGCGGCGAGGTAAAAGGAAACAGCGGCAATCAGCACCGCCCAGATTATTCTTGCGGCCGGGTGATTGGGCGATGTACGCGGATCGCTTATCATGAAAAAAGTAAAGAGCAGCAAACTGCCGGTACTGACGGAATGAATGAAATGATCCATGGGCCAGCCGAGCACAAATACCTGCCGCCAGTATAGAAAACCAATAAAGCTGAGCAGGAAAGCAAGTGATATATCCAGCTTCTGCACCCGTGTGACAACAATAGTACCGAGTGTAATCACTCCAAAAAAGATGACCACATTGCTGCCCCACTGCCCGGGACTCAGCCAGGCTTGTTTTGTAAGAAGAATAGTAGCCACAATGCCGAAGGCTGACGGGTTGAAAATATGTTTCTGCTGAAAACGGAAAACATATTTCGATGCTACGGTAAGAAAAGCAGCCAGCACACTGATGTACCAGTAATTTGTTTTCAGCAAAAGACAAAGACTCATGGCGCTGATGAGTACACTGAAACCCCATTTGCCGAACTCCCCCGGTCTTAAAAATCTTTTTGCTTTGAATGAATCAGCGGAGTACTGAAACAGCAGGCAGCCGCCGATACTGAGTATGTAATGAAGCCAGTCAGCATGCCAGTGCAGAAAGAAAATACCGTACGTAAGAAAGACAGCCTGGAAAACCACCTGGAACCAGCGGGGGTCAAGGGCAAGCGTTGACTGCTGCATAAGCGTTCATTTGCCCAAAAGGATGAGGCGGGCAGGGCAATTACACAATGGCAGCAGGGAATTTTTTTTTAGAACCAATTAACAAAACTTTTTACAGCCCGTGCTGTGCAATACAGCCGGCCGATGCATCTGGCACTGTATCTCTCCTCACCGTAAAAAACCAAAGTCATGAAAACATTAATTCTTTTCTGCAGTCTCTGCATTGCTGTTTGTGGTTTTACCCAATACACGTACACCCATCTCGATGTGAAATTCAACCTGGATGAAACGGAACTGAAAAATTACACGTACCAGAACCTCCGGCTGTATCCCGTTAAAGCCAGGCAGAGTTTTACCGATTCCTTTCGCACCGTAGGTAAATACATGAGCTTGAAGGAAGCGCTGGCAAAAGGAAAAGTAATCATCACCGAAAGGCTGGGAGGCTCCACAGTGAATACGCTTACCATCGAAAACATTTCGGATGACACCGTGCTGGTAATGTCGGGTGAAGTGATAACCGGGGGCAAACAAAACCGCATCATCGGCAAAGACCTGTTGCTGCTGCCACACAGTGGCAAGATTGACTTATCCGTTTATTGCGTGGAAGCAGGGCGATGGGAAAATGTGAGTACCGGCACCAATAATTTCAACGGTTACTTCAGTGTTGGCAGTTTCGGATTAAGAAAAACGGTTGATAAAGCACAGGACCAAAGTGAAGTCTGGAAAAAAGTGGATGACATCAATAAAGCCAACAACACCAGCAGCCGGACCAAAACCTATACAGCCATCGTAAAATCGGACAATTACAACCAGCAGCTGAAAGCTTATACCGATTTCTTCAAAAACAAATTTGCCAATGAAAAAAATGTGATTGGTGTGGTGGTGGTAAGCGGCAATAAAGTGCTCGGCTGCGATATGTTTGCCACGCCGGATTTGTTTAATAAAAATTTTGAAAACCTGCTTTCTTCCTACGTTACCGAAGCCATCATTAGTGGTGCGCCGGTAACCGCTACTGCTGAAACAGTGAAAGCTTACATGGATAAACTGCTCCGCAGCGAACCGGAACAGGCTTCTACCATTAAAGAAAAAGGGAAAGTGTTTATCAGCAACGGTAAAAAAATGCGGGTGAGCAGCTACGATTAAATCTCATTCAGGAAAAAGTGATTTGTCAATACCCGGAATTATGCGCAGTGCATTTTTGTAATATACTTTTTTCAGAATAGCATCAGGCAGCCCCATACCGTACATGGCCCAAAAAGCATGGTATTTTTTGTGGTAAGGGAAATATTCATCCTCGGTTTCCAGTACACGGAAATAGGTGGCGTACTCTTCAGGCACCCAGCTGTCTTTGCCAAACAGAAGGCGGTCCTGGTATTTTTCAAAAAACTTTTTGGCTGCACGGGGCTGGCGGCCCAGCTCGGCAATCACGGCGCCGAACTCCACATACATGTTGGGCAGTTCATCCATCAATTGGCTTAGCTTGCCAAGGTCGTTCGGATACCAGCCGAAATGCGCATTAATGAAAATCGTGTTGGGATGTTTTTTAAAGAGGCGGTGTTGTTCATCCATCAATTGTTGCCACGGCGCCGGATCGGTATCGCTGCGTTTGCGCCGTTCATGCGTGGCAAGCTCCAGCCAGCGTTCATTTTTTTCATCCATCGGGTGCCAGAATGGTTTGGGGTCGGCTGTATGAATGAGCACAGGGATTTTCAGCTCGCCGGCTTTTTTCCAAACCGGGTCCAGCCGCGGGTCATCCACAGCAATACGGTTGCCATTAATATCTTTTGATGACATGCCGAGGCTTTTATAAATCTTGAGTCCGCTGGCGCCATTCTTTACATCTTCTTCCAGTTGGCGGGCCGCTTTTTCACTCCAGTCCGGCTCACCCACACGACTGAAATCAACATTGGCAAAGACAAGAAAACGCTTTGGGTAATTGTCTTTAATATTTTTTACCGACCGTACTATGCTGTTGCCGCTCTGGCCGCTCAGGTTTATCATCACAGCCATATTCAACTTGTCCATTTCTTTTGCCAGCGTACCCAGCTCCATCGAAGGCATATTGAACTGGTGATTGTGCACATCAATAAACGGGAATTTTGCCCTTGTTACTTTATGCTCAGGCACCACAAGTGTGGAAGCGGGATTGTATTCTTCAAAACTCATTGACCGGGAATTTTTTTCCCCTGACTGGGAATTGGCACAACAGAAAAGCCCGGACAGAAATCCAAACAACAGAACTTTTTTCATGATGGAGAATTTCAGGCTTCAAACTAAAAGAATAAATACGGGAAAACGAAACCGGTTATCAAGTTTTAAAAAATCACACAAACCGGGTATTGTTTTCCCTGCCGGGATGGGTTAACTTGTTTTATTAAATAAAGCCAATTTTATGCGTATCGCCAGCTTTAATGTGCAGAACCTGTTCTCCCGTGCCAAAGTGCTCAATTTTGAAAATAATAATGACGGACAGGCTCTGCTGGGAAAAATCGGAGAGCTCAGGGATTTGCTGAAAGCAAAAGTGTACACAAACAAGACCCAGATTTTTAACAAATACCAGGCGCTGAAAGAATTTATTGAAATAACTGAAGACCGGGGCAAGCTGTTTAAAAAATCAGGCACAGCCATTGTGGGCATTAAAGCAAACGGGGCGGATGACTGGGACGGCACCATTGTATTCAAGCGGGATAAATTTGACCAGACCACCCGGCAGAACACTGCCAAGGCAATGAAAGAAGTAAAAGCAGATATTTTCTGCATAGTGGAGGTGGAAAACAGGGAGACGCTTTCCTTTTTTAATTCGGAAATGCTGGGCACGGGAAAATTCCCATTTAATATGTGCATTGACGGCAACGACAGCCGCGGCATTGATGTGGGCCTTCTTTCCCGGCATAAAATAAAAAATATCCGCACTCATATTTTTGATAAAAAGTCAACCGGCTCCAAACCTACTTTTCCAAGGGATTGTCTTGAAGTGGAACTGGAATTCAGCAGCACCCGGTCGCTGCATATTCTGTGCAATCATTTTACCAGCCGGCTGTCGGATAAAACCGGGGAGAAAAGAAAATTTCAAACCGGCGAGGTGAAAAAAATTCTGCAGAGTAATTATGACCTGAAAAAAGATTTTGTGGTGGTGGCGGGCGACTTCAACGATTCGCCGGATAAAGCGGCATTGAATCCTTTGCTTGGCACGCAAAATCTTTTTGATGTGCTGCAGCTGCAGTTTGGAAATGATATGACACAGCGCTGGACCTACAACTACCAGAACAAACAGGAGCAGATTGATTTTATTCTGGTAAGCAAACCGCTGAAAGAAGCATTTGTGCAGGCGGGGGTGGAAAGAAAAGGAATGTTTGGCGTTGCGGGTTTGCCCGGCATGACAGAAACAGCTTTTCCCACGGTTACTTCGGTGGCCAATGCCGCTTCGGACCACGGCGCTGTGTGGGCTGATTTTAATATCTGAAAATTGCTACCCGGGTTTTATTGCTTTTAGTGAAAACAGCATCGGTATTTTGCCTTCCATGCCTGCAATCTGCCATTTGCCGGGTTCTGTTTCCACACTGTTTCTGAAACAGGGATAAGGCGAATACATATACTCATTGAAGAACTCAATTTTCAATCCTTCACCAAGCAATGCATTCAGCACTTCGCTGAGGCTGTGGTTCCAGCTGTATTCTTTTCCTTTGATGACTGCATTCCTGTCTGTGTAAGTGCCTTCATTTTCCGTTACAATCACTTCTTTGTTTTCATAAGCATATTTAATATGCGTGAAGTCGTCATCAAACATCCAGACTACAGGGTGAAACTCTGCCATATAAAAAAAGCCGCCGGGTTTCAGCCGTTCCGCAACCACTTTTGCCCATGGCGCCAAACCGGGCAACCAGCCGATGACCCCATAACTGGTGAACACGATATCAAACATTTCCAGCACATACTTTGAAGTATCATAAACATTGCAGCAAATGAACGTGGCGTCAAGCTTCAGTTCATCATTTAATTCTTTAGCCAGTTTGATGGCATCATTGCTTAAATCAATACCGGTGCACCGGGCGCCCATGCGGGCCAGGCTCAGTGTGTCTATTCCGAAATGACATTGCAGGTGAAGCAGTGATTTGCCCCTTACATCGCCCAGTTCTTCAAGCTCAACCGGTGTAAGTGAATTTTTACCCGCTTTAAAACCGGCAAGATCATAAAAGTCAGAATCCTTATGCACAGCAGTACGCCGGTTCCAGAGTTGTTTGTTGGCTTCGAAGAAGGGGTCAAATTCTTTCATTTGCTAAAATTAAAAAAAGGGTAAAGAAAGCATGCAGGAGGAAGAAAGCAGGATCTGCCTACTACTTTTTTCACATTCTGTGTCAAAAGGCGTTGCACTACATTTATCAGCGTAAAAAGAGTCAAAAAATTTATAACAATAAAATTTTCTGTATGAAACGAATATTCTGTTTCGCAGCGCTGATTGTGACAACGGTAATCACCTGCTACGCCCAACGTATTTATTTCTGCTATAATTATTCATCGGCCGGGGAACCGATACAACCGGGCAGCACCTGGACCATAAATGCCGGCGGCGGCAATGTGTATATCCTCTTTCAGAACGGCGGCAAGGCTTTCAATGCCAGTACTATCAGTTTTTATATTGATTATTTATCGGGCTCAGAGTACAAAGTATGGGACACTAAAGTGGTAAATGTGTCGCCATCGTATACATGGCAGGTACTGGATTATAAATTCACTTCGGCGGGTAGCTACCGGGTGGCTGTGTGGGTAAACGGCTACGAAATGGCAAAAGATTATGTAACTATAACTTCTTCTTCGGGCAGCTCAGGTAGTTCTACCACTACTTCATCTTCCACCATGTATTATTCCGGCTCCAGTGTGTCAGCGGGCACCAGCATTGATGCTTCTTCAGGGTATGTATACGGACTGAACGGCCCCTTTTACCTGAATGCGCAGTATCAATCGAAAGTTTATTTTAAAGTAAGCAACGGCACAAAAAAACTCGGAACCACCAAACTGATTGCTGACATATATAAAATGAACAGCAGCGGTACGTATGATTTTTATACCACCAAAAACTATGATATTACCGATCTCGACTGGGTGTATTTCACTTATGATTTTAATGCGGCGGGTTCATACAAAGTGAGTGTTTACAACAGCACCAGCGTTTGGATAAATAATGTGTTTGTAACTATTAACAGTAGTGCTTCTTCGGGCAGCACCACCGGCACAGGTGACAATTCAAGAGTAGCTTCCGGTAATACCACCGGCACCGGCACATCCACTTCCACCATGTACTATTCCGGCTCATCCGTAGTGCCGGGCACCCATGTAGATGCCTCCACCGGGTATGTTACCGGCATGTATGGGCCCTTCCAGCGCAAATCGCTCATCAATAAAAAAGTGACGGTTTATTTTAAAGTAAGCAATGGTGATAAGAAGCTGAACACCACCCGGCTGATTGTTGATATTTATAAGAAGAATAAAAAAGGTAATTATGAATTCTTTACTACTAAATATTATGATATCACCGATCTGAACTGGGTTTATTTCACGTATGAATTTCATGACGAGGGCCAGTACGAGGTAAACGTACATAACAGCGCCAGCACCTGGATTAATACTGCCTATGTTACTATTGATTAACCCGGCCGTTTAAAAAGAAAAAAATTCAGCCCGGCAGAAAGAAAAAACTGATTCAGCGCATACCGGCTTTACGCAGCGCTTCGCTGCGGTTGTGTGCATGCAGCTTTTCATAAATATTGCGGATGTGGGTGCGGACGGTTTCCAGTGAAATAAAAAGTTTATCGGCAATTTCCTGGTAGCGGTAGCCTTTGGAGAGCCATTCGAGCACATCCCTTTCACGCAGCGATAATGATTCTTTAGCGTCATTCAACGGCAGTGATTGCTGAAACGCCTGCACCACCATGCGGGCAATCTGGCTGCTCATGGGGCTGCCGCCTTTCTGCAGGTCGTTAAGCGCTTCAATCAATTTATCTGCCGAAGTATTTTTCAGCACATAACCCGAAGCGCCTGCTTTCAGCGCCTTAAACACTTTATCGGCATCGTCGTACACACTCAGCACCATAAACTGGATGTCGGGCCGCAGCGGTTTGAGCCAGCCGATAAAATCGATGCCGCTTTTGCCGGGAAGTTGAATATCGGTAAGCACAATCCCGGTATAATCTCCCATTCCTTCCTGGAAATAATTCTGTGCTTCTTCGAAAGAAGCAAAAGCGGCTTTCAGATCAAACTTACCGCTGCCGGAGATGAGCGCCGCAAGATAATTGCGGATTTTTTCATCATCTTCAATAATCACAATAGCCGTCATATTTACAAATGTACCCGATTGCATACAGCATACGAATGTGAAAAAAGTAGTAAAGAAATTTTACACAACCGGAACCCAGTACTTCACTTCAGTTCCTTTTCCGTTCAGGCTGATCCATTCAATGCCGCCATGAATGTCGTTCATCCGTTGCTGCATATTCCTGATGCCGTTGGCGCCCGCCCTTGCTGCTGCCGGATGAAAACCCATGCCATTATCTTTTATGGAAAAAAGGATTTTTTCCTGCTCAATGCAGGCAGCCAGTTCAATGTGTGAAGCGCCGGAATGTTTCAGCGCATTGTTCAGCGCTTCTTTGGTGACGAGAAAAAGGCTGCGGCGTTGTTCATTGCTCAGCGGAATATCGGGCACCTGGTCGGGAAATGAAACCCGGTAATTGATATCAAACGGTTCAAAGTAGTGCAATGTCTGCTCACGCAGGTAGGCCAGCAGATTTTCCAGCCTGTCGTTTTGGGGGTTCAGCGCCCAGATGATTTCACTCATGGTTGCCACCAGCTGGCGGGTGCTGCCGGCAATTTCACTTACTTCTTCTTTTGTTTTATCATCCAGTTGTTTTTGGGTTTGCATCAGCTCGGTCATCAGTGCTATGCGGGTAAGGCCGCTGCCGATTTCATCGTGCATGTCTTTGCTGATGCGGTTGCGTTCGGATTCGATAGCCTGTTGTTTTTCCAGCCGGCGCAGCCGTTCTTTTATTTTTCTTTGGGTTACCGTTCTTGTTATGAGAACGACGGCAGCAAGCAGCGCTGCACCGCATACAATATAAAACCAGGTTCTTTGCCAGAAAGGAGCATTAATAATGATGGTAATTTTTTCCTCATCACTCCATTCGCCGGCATTATTGCCGGCCCGGATAATGAGTGTATAATGACCGGGTCGCAGTTTCCCGTATCGTATCTGTTTGTTGTAAGTGGTTATCCATTTATCATCCCAGCCTTCGAGCAGGTACTGAATTTTATTGGCTTTTGGACGGGTGTAATCAAATGCGGCTACCTGGAAGACAAGGTCGTTCTGGAGATAATTCAACCGCATGGTTTTATTGCGCAGAAACACGGAGTCTTTTATGAAAGGAATGTTTTCAACAAGAATGGAGGTGATGCCTGCTGAAGGTTTGGTTTTCCCTTTTGGAAAACTGCCGGAACGGAGCCAGTTGAAGCCTTTCACGCCGCCGAAGTAAAAATTTCCTGAAGCACCCTGATGAAAAGCACCGGTATTGAATTCGTTGCTCTGCAGGCCTTCGTTTACGGTAAAATTTTGAAATGCATTTGCCTTTCTGTCGAAATAAACCAGGCCGCCGTTGGTGCTCATCCAGAAGTTGTGCTGTTCATCTTCCAGTATGCCGTATATAAAACTGTTGGCCATGCCGCTTGATTCATTGTAGAGCTGATATTTCCTGGTTTTTGTATCAAACCGGATCAGGCCTTTATCCGAAGCCAGCCACAGGGTAGCGGTATCGGTTTTATCCACATGCAGGCTACGGATATTTATGCCGGGGAAAAATTGTTCATTCAAAACCAGGCTGTTGTTATCCATTACTGCATGATAAAAACCGGAAACAGGTATGACAGCCCACAGTTCACCCTTACCCGTTTCCCTGGCATCAATATAATTATAACCATAGTTTACGATGCGGCTGGTAAACGCAGGCATGGCTGTAAGCTGGTTTTTCTTTCTGACAAGAACCACATAGCCAACAGCAAGAATAATTACATCGCCGCTATTTACTTGCAGTATTTTATTTACAAATGTTGTAAGTGGCCGGGGAGGTACACTCCAATGAACCGGTACCGGGTAAAACCTGTTTCGCTTTTCATCGAAAACCGAAACACCTTTGTCGTGGCCGATCCACATCCATCCTTCCTTATCCCTGAAGATGGCGCTGACCAGGTTGCCTTGCAGGCTGAACGGGTCTTTCCTGTCGGGTGCATAATGTTTGATGCTGCCATCAACGGGATTATAAATATTCAGTCCGCTTAGTGTGCCAAACCATACCCGCTTTTTATCATCCTCATACAGGCTTTTGATAAAAAAATCTTTCAGATGGGGGTATTCTGCTTCATTGATGGGGAATAAATTAAAAAAAGGAGGTTTCAAATCAAGCTTACATACACCGGCGCCGTCAGTACCGATCCACAGGTTTCCGGACCGGTCTTCTGCAAGTGAACAAATAAAATTTGAACTTAGTGATTGTTGCCCCGAAACATTTTTCCGGTATTGATAAAACTGCCGCGTTGAAAAATCGTAACAAACCAGGCCCTGATTGGTTTTTTCACACCACAGCCGGCCGTAGCTGTCTTCAAAACTAAAAATGTTTTTGTCTGCGTTTCCTTCCGCTGATGAAATTTTGAAAGAATCCGTGACGGAAGTAACCGAGTCGTACCGGTAAATAAAGTTTTCATTACCCATGTAATGCTTCCCCTTGCTGAACACAATCGTCTGATAATTCTTTCCCTTAAACTCGTGCACATATTTTTTTTCCTTTGTGTCAAACCGGAGCATGCCATCGCCCTGGTACCAGCTTATCCAGATGTTGCCGGAAGGATCGGCAATGCCAAAGTCAATAAATGAAAGCTTAGTGAAATCTGCTTGAAAAGGATAGGAATAATTCACCCGGATTTCTTTTTTTATATCCCATGAAAAAATTCCGTAATGCCTGCTGTAAAGCCATAAAATATTATCAGCATCACAGCGTAACAAATAAAAATATAGCAGGCCGGATTTTAATTCCGGGAACAGGTAACCCGCCTTTACTGCATCATCAATACGATCATAATAATACACCCCGGTTTCGGTGGTGAACCAGATATTACCGTTTGCATCTTCGCAGAGCCGGCCGCGGATAAAATTGGAATTGCCTCTTTTTGCCAGGTCGGGCTTTGTTTTATACACTTTTATTTCATCTCCATCGTAGCGGTTCAGCCCGTCGGCTGTGCCAAACCACATGAACCCTTCCCGGTCCTGGTAAATGGCATACACTGAATTTTGCGACAGGCCTTCATTTACTCCGAATGTTTCAAAGCGGGGAATGATGGCCTGCGAGCACACAACAAGGTGAGTTATTGTGGAAAATGCAGTCAGCAAAAACCGCATGGAAGAATGTTTTTTTTATTAAGGTAGAATTATTCGGCCGGAAACAAAAATCCCGTTCCGGTTGAGGAACGGGATTAAATATCAGGTTGAAAATCGTTTATCCCAATGCCACTCTTTTAAATGCCGTTACTTTCAGTCCGCCATCAACTGATTTCAGGTAATCGGCTACGGTTTTACTGCTGTCTTTTACAAAAACCTGCGCAACGAGGGTTTGCTCTTTATAAAATGCATTGAGCTTTCCTTCGGCAATTTTTGAAAGCATATCCGCCGGCTTGCCGGCCATTTTAGAATCGTTCTTCAGTTGCTCCAGTGCAATTTCTTTTTCACGGGCAATTACATCGGCCGGCACGCTGGCTGCATCCACAGCAATGGGGTTCATGGCTGCAATCTGCATGGCTATATCTTTTCCTGCTTCTGCCGACTCTTTATTTAAACCTACCAATACACCGATGCGGTAAGCTCCGTGAATGTACGATGCCACATAATCGGCATCCACCCGTTCAAATTTTGTAACGCCGATTTTTTCGCCGATGGTTGCCAACTTCTCATTCACCATTTCAGCAACTGTAAGGGTACCCGCTTTGGTTGACAAAAGTTCGTCGAGGCTATTTACATTGTTGGCCACAGCAGCGTCGGCAATACGCTGGCCGAAGGCAACGAAGTCTGTATTCTTGCTGACGAAATCAGTTTCGCAGCTTACACAAACCACGATTCCGGTTTTGTTGTCGGCAGTGGTTTTGGCTATCACCACGCCTTCCTTTGCCTGGCGGTCGCTGCGTTTGGCAGCCACTTTCTGTCCCTGCTTGCGCAGCCAGTCAATAGCGGCTTCAAAATCGCCGTTGGTTTCGGTTAATGCCTTGCGGCAATCCATCATGCCTGCGCCGGTCATCTGGCGCAGCTTATTAATATCCTGTGCACTTATTGTTATGGTTGACATTGTATAAGATTTTGAATTTGCTCAATAGAATTGTTGTCGTACAAGAGTCACCGACGTTTCAGTCAGGATGCCAACATTTATCGTCGGCATGCGACGCAACAGCACTTCAACCAGGGAACTACTGCCGGTAACACAATCATCACTTTCAAAAAATTAAAGAGCTGCAAGTAAGTAAAGTGTATTTGATCTAAGTCACCCCTTTAGGGGGCAGGGGACTTTACCTGTTACTCGTTCTTTTGGGGCTGCTGGGTGTGCGGCGCCGCGGTTGATTGCCGCTTCGCATTCTTCCGGCGCCTCCTGCTTCGGCCTGGGCTTCAGCTTCCAGGCGTGCTGCTTTCTTTTCGGTATCGTCTGTTGACACGGTTTCTTCAGCTTCTTCTTCTTTGGCAGCCTGGCGTTCGGCCAGCCCTTCGGCAATAGCAGCAGTAATGTATTGGGTGATGATGGCGATTGATTTGGTGGCGTCATCATTTGCCGGCACGGCAAAATCCACTTTGTTGGGGTCGCAGTTGGTATCTACCACACCAAAAGTGGTAACACCAAGACGCCGGGCTTCGGCCAGGGCAATATGCTCGTGGCCAATGTCTACAATAAACAGAGCGGCCGGTATACGGCTGAGCTGTGCGATACCGCCCAAAACTTTTTCCATTTTTTCCTTGTCGCGGCTGAGGGTAAGGCGTTCCTTTTTGGTAATGCTGTCGAAGCTGCCGTCGTTGAGCATTTTTTCAATGCTCTGCATTTTCTTCACACTTTTACGCACTGTGTTGAAGTTGGTAAGCATGCCGCCGAGCCAGCGCTCCGTGACGAAGGGCATATTTACCTTCTGGGCACATTCGGTAACGATATCCTTTGCCTGTTTCTTGGTGCCGACAAAAAGAATTTTCTTTCCGCTGCGGGCAATGGCTTTCAAAGCTGCGGCTGCTTCCTGCAGGCACTCGGTGGTTTTGTTCAGGTCAATGATATGAATGCCTTTTTTTTCAGCAAAGATGTAAGGCAGCATCTTGGGGTTCCACTTCTTGCGCAGGTGACCGAAGTGTACACCGGCTTCGAGAAGCTGTTGCTGAAGTGAGGTGTTATTTTCCATTATTTGTGATTGAATTATTGATTATTAATTATTGATTATTGTCTTATTGACTGCTCATTACAACTGTAGTAATCAGTAATCAATAATAAATAATTAACGTTTACTGAACTGGAAGCTTCTTCTTGCTTTTTTATGACCGAACTTCTTGCGTTCGACCGACCTTGGGTCACGTTTCAGCAGACCGGCAGTTTTCAGCGCCGGACGGAATTCCGGGTTGATATCAACAAGCACCCGGGCAATGCCCAGCCTGGCAGCTTCGGCCTGTCCCTTCAGGCCGCCGCCATCGGCAAGAATTTTTACATCAAACTTGTCTGCGGCCTCTACTGTTTTTGAAGGGGCTGCTACCTGGTTTTGCAGGTACACCAGGGGAAAATATTCTTTGTAGTCTTTGTCGTTTACCGTGATTTTGCCGCTTCCTTTTGAAACGAACACTCGGGTTACGGCTTCTTTACGACGACCGACACCGTTTTTTTGTTTTTCCATAATTATTTTTTTAGAACTCTCCAGGCCCCTCCAAAGGTGGGGTTTGAAGAAGCTGCTATTTATAAAGTTTTTTCAATATTTAAGATTTGCTCCCCTTCAGGGGTTGGGGGTTTAAAATTTCAAATCTTTGGGTTGTTGTGCTCCATGTGGATGTTCAGCGCCGGCATACACAAATAGTTTTTTGAACATCTTGCGGCCGAGGCGGTTTTTCGGCAGCATGCCTTTTACCGCTCTTTCAATTACCGCTTCGGGTCTGCGGTGCTGCAGGCTTCTTGCCGTTTCCTGTTTTAATCCGCCGGGATAACCGCTGAAGGTATCGTATAGTTTTTTGTCCAGCTTGTTTCCGGTGAAAACCACCTTGTCTGCGTTGATGACGACAACAAAGTCGCCGGTGTCAACGTGAGGCGTATAGTATGCCTTGTGTTTGCCGCGGAGTACGGCAGCTATTTTGGCACACATACGTCCTACGGTTTGATTGGTACCGTCCACAACATACCAGTTGCGTTTTACGGTAGCCGCATTCGCATGTTTGGTTGTAAAATGCAGGTTACTCATTTTGATTTTTGTTTTAGTGACTGCGGCCATCCCCACAGCCTGTTTTTAAATGGGGGGCAAAGATATGTTTGTGCGGTGTGGATTTCCAAAAAACAAAGGAAGTATTTTTTTTATGCAGCTTTATAAATTGCTGGTGTTCAATAAAAATTTTGCCTGGTTAAAATCGAGGTAATCAAAAGTTGGTAATATGCCAACCCTGATTTAGCTTGCAGGTATATCCAAATTCTATTGAAAACGAGTTTATCGGTGACGATAAGCGTTGATTTTTAACCACTGAATGCAAACAAGCGGACTAATCAACAGATTATTTACTCAAAAATGAGTCAATATGCTTATCGTATACCGGGAGAAATTGAATGTCTTTGCAAAAAAACATGCCCACGCAAGAAAAAGTATCGCAACTTGGGTTTCAACAACAGAAGAAGCGCAATGGAGGAATAAGCAGAATGTGTTGCGGGATTTTCCTAAAGCAAAAATGATAGCCAATAACCGGGCAAGATTTGAAATAGTTCATAACACATACAGATTGATAGCGAAGATTGACTACGAAGACCAGATAGTGGAGATGCGTTTTATTGGATCACATAATGAATACGACCGGATTGATCCGGCAACCATTTAAATGAAAAATATGAATCAGTGGTTCCTGATAGAAACGAAAGGGGATTATGAAAAAGCTGTATCCCGCTATGAAGAAATTCATGAAGCAAAAAAGGGAACGGAAGAGCATAAGGAAAAACTTTTACTGGCATTCCTGATTAATCAATATGAAAAGAAACAATGGAGCGTTCCTGATGTTGACCCTATAGAAATGATAAAAATAAGAATGGAGGATTTTGGTTATTCTGCCTCTGACCTGGCAAAGGAATACGGCGATAAGGGCACTATCAGCAAAGTGCTGAATTATAAACAGCCGCTTTCCCTGAATATGATTCGTCTTTTCAGCAAAATGCTCCGTATTCCGGCTGATGTTTTAACCAAAGAATATAAGCTCCAGAAATAATGGCAACACGCAATCTCGGCCGCATCACTTTCGGCCATCCTGTCAATTCCGGTAATTTAATGACCGTTGAAGAAGCTCATGCATTATTGAATGAGTGGGTGCCCAACGACCGCCTGCGCCTGCACATGAAGCAGGTGGCTGCCGTGATGAAGGCATGGGCTATTGAAAAAGAAAATGCCAATGCACAAACTGCATTGAAATGGGAACTGGCCGGCCTGCTGCACGATGCCGACTGGGAAAAACATCCTGATGAACATTGTCGCATCATCATCGAAGAACTGGAAAAAAGAAATATTGACCCGGAAGTAATCCGGTGCATTGCTTCTCATGGCCCCCGGTACTTTGGCGTAGAGCCTGAAACCACAATGGAAAAAATGATTTATGCGTTTGATGAGCTTTCCGGTTTTGTACATGCATCGGCGCTCATCAGGCCCACACGATACGATGGCATGGATGTAAAAAGCGTGATGAAGAAACTGAAAACTCCCTCCTTTGCCGCACAGGTAAACCGCGATGATATACAGGATGCCATTGCCCGCATCAATTATTCACTGGAAGAAATTATACAATTCATCATTGAGCACCAGAAGGATGTGAGCTGACCCCGCTTATTTCTCCCAAAAAAGTTAAACTCCTGTTTAAACTACGCTCTGTGCCTTTGGTCACAAAGCGTGGCTGCGTGTATTCCTGACCCTTTTTGAAAAACTATTGTTCACCAAAAAACGCTCATAACTATATGAGAAAACTCTACACCCTGCTCACCGGGTTGTGTATCTTCCTGGTGGCGCTGAAAACTTACGGGCAGCCAATCAACACCCCCCAGGAATTTATTTCCGGATTTTCCATCAACAACATTGAGAATAATGCGGCAGGTGAATTTTCACCGGCGCCGGAATTTTATTCTGAAAGGATAGCTGATGATGCTGATCCCAATGTAACCTGCCGTGCCAATTTTGAAGTAAGCCCTGCGCCCAGTTCGCCGCTTACAAAAAAATTTACGGCCATTCCCTGGCACAGCCAGAATAAAAAACCGGTTTATATCTGCTGGAAATTCGGCGATGGTACCGACACTTGTATTCAGTACCCGGAAAATTACCAGGGTCCTTATTCCGTCATTCATCATTACCAGCAGCCCGGCGCTTACGAGGTTTGTGTAAAAATCGTTTACCAGGGCGGTTGCGAAGCAAGGAAATGCAAGGAAGTCATCGTGGGTGAATTTTGCCGGGCTGATTTTGAAAAACTGCTTCTCAATTCTTCAGTAAGTCCTCTTCATGTTACTTTCAAAGCATTGCCGTGGCACAGCCAGAACAAGAAACCCAAAAAAATCTGCTGGACATTCGGCGATGGCAAAGACACCTGCATTGAATATTCACCCAACTACACGGGTCCTTATTATGTGCGACATAAATACCGCGAAGCCGGCATTTACGAAGTGTGTGTAAAAATTTTCTATTACGGCGGCTGCGAAGCTACCAAATGCAAACGGGTGCAGATCGGGAGAAGAGATGAATGTAAAGCTGATTTTGAAAAGCTGTCTGTCACTACCGTCAACCATCCGCTGACGGCTGTATTCAAGGCATTGCCATGGCACAGCAACAATAAAAAGCCGAAAACCATTTTCTGGAAATTCGGCGATGGCAAAGACACGACCATTCATTACCCGGAAAATTACACAGGGTCATATACTGTACGCCACACGTACCGTGAACCGGGCCGCTATGAAGTATGTATAAAAATTCTTTACTACGGCGGTTGCGAAGCCCGGAAGTGTAAGCTGGTGCAGATCGGAAGACCCGACCAGTGCGGTGCTGATTTTGTAAAAATTCCATTGACCAATACCGACAATCCGCTGGTGGTTGGCTTCAAAGCACTTCCTTATCACAATAACAACAAAGTGCCGAAGATTATCTGCTGGAGCTTTGGCGACGGGCAGGATACCTGCGTGGAGTATGCCCAGAATTTTTCAGGCCCTTATGTAATACGTCACAAATACCAGCATCCGGGCACATACACAGTTTGTGTAAAAATTCTGTATTACGGCGGCTGTGAAGCCAGGAAGTGTAAGCCAATTGTGGTGACACGCCCCGATGAGTGCCGTGCCGATTTTGAAAAGCTTCCGCTGCTTACCACCAACAATCCGCTGACGGTTGCCTACAAAGCACTGCCGTGGCACAATAACAATAAGAAGCCCAAATCCATTACCTGGAAATTTGGCGATGGCAAAGACACTACCATCCATTATCCTGAAAATTATACCGGCAGCTACCTGGTGCGCCATACTTACCGCGAGCCGGGAGTGTATGAAGTTTGCATCAAAATACTTTATTATGGCGGTTGTGAAGCAAGGAAGTGTAAAGAAGTCATCATCGGCCAGTTCTGCCGTGCCGATTTTGAACGGATAGCGGTAAATACAACTGACAACCCGCTGGCGGTATATTTTAAAGCCTTGCCGTGGCACAGCCAGAATAAAAAACCGAAATCCATAACCTGGAAATTCGGCGATGGCAAAGACACTACCATCCATTACCCGGAAAATTATACCGGCCCGTATGTAGTACGCCACCAGTACAATCACCCGGGCCAGTACGAAGTATGTATAAAGATTTTGTACTACGGCGGATGTGAAGCGAGAAAATGCAAGCTTATTCAAATTGGGGAGACAGTACGCTGCAAGGCCGATTTTGAAAGAATACCCATCAGCACAACAGCCGATCCTTTGCATGTTGCCTTCAAAGCCATACCCTGGCATATTGAAAACAAAAAGCCTAAGCAGATATGCTGGAAGTTTGGCGACGGCACCGATACCTGCATACAATATCCCGAAGATTACAACGGGCCATACTTTGTACATCACAAATACAACCAGCCGGGAGTATATGAAGTATGCGTGAAGATTCTGTACTTCGGCGGATGCGAAGCACGGAAATGCGAGCTGGTGAAAGTGGAGGCGCCGGGTGAATGCCGTGTGAAGCTCTTCCAGCTGACACCTTCCATCAGCAGCCTGACGAGGGGATTCTTTGCCTCGCCGTGGTCGTCGAACAACAAGCGGCCGGTACGTGTATGCTGGTACTTTGGCGACGGCACCGATACCTGCGTGCAGGTGAATCCCAACAACCCGCTGCCTTATCTTTTCATCCGGCACACTTATCCTGCGCCGGGTGTGTACAGGGCCTGTGTAAAAGTACTCTTTGAAGGGGGCTGCATTGCTTCCGATTGTGATGAAGTGGTGATAAAACCCGCTACCAATGTATGCGGTGGTTATATGACCGATGAGCAGATTTCGCCACGGACATTTAAGTTCAAAGCATTCCCGATTCACAATCCAAATGATCCCGTCATCGGCTACCGCTGGACCTTTGGCGACGGCAGCTCGGCCACCGGCCGCGAAGTGACGCACCAGTATAATGCGCCGGGCACCTACCATGTATGCCTGACCATTAAGACCTACCGCGGCTGCGAAACAAAAATCTGCAAGCCGCTGCATGTGCCGGGCAATACGGCGGCTGCCATACAGATAACGCCGAACCCTGTTATCAACAACCTGCACCTGTTGTTTTATTCCACCCATACCGAACCGGTGCAGATAAAGATTGTAAATGGATTTGGTGTGACAGTGCGCACATGGACACGCAACGCCACGCAGGGCGCCAACAACTGGGACTTTGATGTGGCCGGTCTCAGCGCCGGGGCATACACACTGTATGTGCAGTCGTCCAACCAGCTATCGAGCCAGGTGTTTATCAAAGCGAATTAATATAAGTCAGGGCAACCAAAGCCGGGCCGTTTTATCCGAAAGGGTAAGCGGCCTTTTTGTTTGGAGTTAGCCCGAGGCAGAAAGACATATTATTATGAACCAATCCTGAACACTGCTATTCGACATATCGATTCTGAAATTTCAGTACTACAAATTGAAAATTGATTTACCCCGGGACGCCGGCAGTAGAAATCAGGGTCAGGAAGGAGGAAAAAAAGGCAGGTATTGCATATATCGTATTCATTCGCTGATTTCATACATTATGTATGCCTTTGGAATGCTTCATCTATGCTTCATGTCCAGTCCTAAGATAGCTATACAGGTCGCCTAATCCTGCTATAGGTTGCCACAGATTACCAGAGATAATTTAATAGAGTGTTTAAAATTACCGATATGCGGTTTACTGCAAACTGGTGCAGATAGTGCATAGAGTGCCGGCAGGTTTGCGCCGGCTTTTCACCTTCTCTAATCTTGTATTGTCAATTGACACATCGTGCATGATGAAGTGGCCACTGATCCGCCGACGGGCGGATGAAACACACTACGTAGTTGAAGGGCTTTAAGGAATGTGCCCGGAAACAGACCTGATTTTTACGACAACTAATACTTTTTAAAATGGCAAAACAAAAAGGGATCATTCCCTTAAAGGGAACGATCGGGAACATTACGTTCTACAAATCGAAAGACGGCTACCTGGCCCGTGAAAAAGGCGGAGTGGACGGCAACAGGATTGCAAACGATCCTGCATTTCAACGGACCCGTGAGAACGGGTTTGAATTCGGCAGGGCCGGCTCGGCAGGCAAGCTGCTGCGCAATGCGCTGCGGACCGTGATTCAAAACGCTTCAGACGGAAGAATGGTAAGCCGGCTGACCCGTGAGATAATGAAGGTGATTCAAGCCGATGAAACCAATTCGAGAGGACAAAGGAATGTGATTGACGGCGAAGCCGAATTACTGACCGGGTTTGAGTTCAATGAAAACGGCAAACTGGCAACAACCCTGTATGCACCATTTACTGCAAGCATTGATCGAGTAACCGGGGCCCTGCAGGTGAATATTCCATCTTTCATTCCAACGAACCAGGTTAAAGCGCCCGGCGGAACCACACATTTCAAAATTGTTTCTGCAGGCACGGAAATAAATTTTGAAGGGAAGAGCTATACCGTGGACAGTGAGAGCACTGCCATTCTTCCGTGGAATGATACAGCCACTGCTGCCATCGCTCTGACCACACAGGTTCCTGCCAACAGCACTCATCCCCTATTTCTTGCATTGGGTATAGAGTTTTACCAGGAAGTAAACGGCGCCATGTACCCGTTGAAGAACGGAGCATTTAATGCGCTGGCCCTGGTGAAGGTGAGCGGGGAGTAGGTGAGTGATGAGTGATGAGTAATTAACCCCTCCCGCTTCTTTGACCGGGAGAGTTGCGGAGAGGGGTTATTACCAGGGAGTAAATGATTAAAACATTTTTTATTAATTCTAAAATCATTGACAAATGAAAACGGTAATTAAAAGGATGAAACGAAGGACACCTGTGTTTTTCATGAAAGTAAGGAATACGGGACTGGTGATAGGTGCGGCAGGAGCAGCCGTGCTGGCTTCACCAGTGGTATTGCCTGCGATACTGATAAAGATTGCAGGTTATGCAGCTGTAGCAGGCGGAGTGATGGGTGCTGTGAGCCAGGCGGCAGTGACGAATGAAAAAAAGTAAGGAGATGAGTGTATGAACGGAAATTCTCTTACAAAGGCAGGAACTGCGGGAGGCACACTGACAGTAATCTTCATGAACATCACAACAGCGGATATTGTGAAGACCATCATCATGGCAGCTATTGGTGCTGCGGTGAGTGTGCTGGTGAGCTACCTGCTGAAGATGCTGCTGAAAAAAGGCAAACGGTGACTTTAAAAATAAGGCTGTCAAAAATCGGCAGCCTTTTTTTTGATTTATTCCGTGTCGTTAGTTATCAAAGTCATACTAAACAATACTCCGGTAATATTTTAAAACTTTTTTTTCCGCAGGGATCCCGGTCACAACCGGGAGTGGATAGAATAGGTTAAAGGAACCATTCATGCGTTCCATCGGAACGCCAGATGTTTGTTGCCAGGGCTCCCAACGTTCCTATGGAACGTCAAAAAAAATCCTCCGATTTATTCTACCCACCTATCGTTCCTACGGAACGAAAATAGCCTGGAATTTATTCCAAACTCAGCCATAAAGCTGAGTTGATGAAAAATAACGTACCCATACTCACATTTTTATATAAACTGCAGCAATCCACTTCAAGAAAATTACCGGAATATAAACTAAACAATCTTTCCCTTAATAGCTTTTACAACCGCTTCAGATTTGGAATGTACATGCAATTTTTTATAAATATTCCTGATATGCACATTCACCGTTTCAATGCTTATAAAGCAGGAGTCGGCAATCATTTTGTAGCTCATCCCTTTTACAAGGTAAGTGAGTACTTCTTTTTCACGGACAGATAAATCAAATGATTCTTTTGCTGATGTATCGGGTTTGTTTTTCACCATTTTCAGCACCCGGTTGGCAATTGATGGAGTCATGGGGCTGCCACCTTCATAAATTTCTTTAATAGCCTCCATAAGTTCAGCGGGCGAAGTATGTTTAAGAATATAGCCTTCGGCCCCGGCACAAATTGAATTGAAGATTTTTTCATCATCGTCAAATATCGTTTCCATCAGGATTTTCGTTTCCGGGTATTCTTCTTTAATTATCTGAACGGCTTCGATGCCATCAATACCCGGCAGCCCGATGTCCATTAAGATTACATCCGGTTTTGCCAGCGCAATATTTTTAAGCAGGTTATTGCAGTTGGGAAAAGCTCCCACGCATTCAAAGCCGGGTGTTCCGCTAATCATGGCGGCCAGTCCTTCACGCAGGCTTCGGTTATCTTCAAAAATGGCAACCTTAATCATAACGACCTTTTTTGCATCACTGGATTGAAATAATTCAGGTTCAGGTTTTCAGCATCAGTTCGATCCCGGTACCTTCGGCGTTTCCCGATTCGATATTTAAAACAGCATTAATTTCCTCTGCCCGCCGCTTCATATTCAGCAAGCCATTTCCCTGTGATTCCGGGTTTACCTGTATCCCTTTACCGTTATCACGAATCCTGAGGGTGATGTTTTTATTTTCACCGCTGAGTGAAATCATAACACGGGAGGCTCCGGAATATTTCACCAGGTTGTTAATGGCCTCCTTGAACACCAGGTAAAAATTCTTTCTTGCCTGCATGGGCAGAGAAATGGTATTCAGTTTTTCATCCGCTTCAAAAGTGAATTCAATATTTTTTGCTTTCAGTATTTGGTAAGCAAAAGACCGCATCCGTACAATTATTTTTTCAAACGAATCGTTTTCCGGGTTAATGGTCCATACGATATCACTCATGCTTTCAATAATCTTTCTTGAATTCATCCCTATCATATCCAGGGCTGGTATTTCTTTTCCAGCCTGTTGCTTTGCTACTTCACTGTAAATAGAAATACTGTTAAGTGTTGAGCCAATATCGTCGTGCAGATCGCTGGCGATGTTGTTACGGATAATTTGCAACCGTTTCAGCTGCTGCAACCGGTAACGATAAAGACCATAAAAGATAAATCCTATCATGGCAAGAATGAGTGCTTTTAACCACCCGGTTTGCCACCAGGGCGGGACGATCACAATCGGAAAAGCATTTATCTCTTCAGAATAGTCGCCAAATACATTGGATGCCCTCAACAATAATTTGTACTTACCGGGGGAAAGGTCACTTATCGTCAACTCTGGCTTTCCAGGGATTTTATTCCAAACCGTATCTCCGCCTTTATATAAAGCATATTCATAACTGGTTTTCCCGGGAACAAAAACCGAATAATCTGAAAAACCTAATTGGATACTGTTATAACTATTATACTTTAGAATGAGACCTTTGTTTTTCATTAAAGAATCAAAAAGCAGATTCTTATTGTCTATTTTAATAAACGAAGAATTAACAATCCCGGGTTTAGATCTGAAAACGGGTGAATCAATATTAAAAACAAGAAAACCCTTATTGGCAGCAGACATTAATATCATTTCCCCGTGATCATTTACCAACGGTTTGTTACGGAATTGTGCTAATCGCCATTTAAAATCCTCATCGAGAAGTAACTCCCGCTGCACACCTGATACTCTATTCAATAAGTAAATATGTGATGGAAGCACCAGGTATATCCAATCTCTGGACAGGCCGGTACCTACCGGGGGTTCCATCCGTAATTTATTTTGAAACAGATCCGAAAGATTAGTTACAGAATCTGTTTTTGCATTCAGCAGCATTCCATGAAGTGATGACCTGAGGTAAATATTGGATGAATCAAAATCAGACAAATTATAAACTGCCCCGGGTATGTTACAATCCGGCTGATCCAGGCAGGGTTTAAAAATTTTTTCAATCTTTTTTGTTACGAGATTGATCTTATATAATTCTCTAACCGGGTAAAAAGAAATCCAGAAAGTGGAAGAAGGATTATGAAGTACCGCCGGATAATCATAACCTTTAATCAGGTTTTCCACGTTTGACCCTTTAGCGGCAGGTTTGCAAATAAAGATGGAATCGAGAATATTCTTATTTGGTTCATAAGAATACAAAAAGCCGTTTGAAAACAACCAATAGGCCCCCTGTTTGTCTTTCTGTCCGTATCGCCGGATTCTTTGATTGAAATCCAGCATGACTTCATTTGCCTCTAATGAATGCAAGCCAATCCTGTAATCTTTCAGCACTACATTCCTGAAATCAAGCGGTTCTGTTTCCTGCCGCAGTATGCCTATATAAAGTGTATCCGGATCGAAATCCGGGCTGAAGTATGCCGGGTATTGCTTCCACTCATCATTTAGCAAAGCCTTTTTTATGCGCAGATCTTTGTCGAGGCAGATCAGTTTGGGTCTTCCCGGATTTTGCTGAAGAAAAAAATATTGTTCGTTTTTTCCCACTTCAAGATAAATATTTTGCCTGCCGGTATTCAGAAAATCCCGGGGTTTAATTCCCGTTGCAGATAAAGTATCAAAATATATATGCCTGACCACATCACCCCGTTTCCTGATCATAGATAACCTCTCAAATCCACGCACCCATAATAAAATATCATTCCTGTCATTGTTTACAGGTGTTTCCGGTTTAAATAATTGCAGGTCACCTACAGGAAACAGTTCCTTATCATTGGAGAGGTATTCCATCTTACTGATATCGTTATTCAGCTTAACAATATACCTGCCCGCTACATTTATCCATTCATTATTTTCTCTGTCAATTTTAACCATAACAACCGTATGTCTTTCCTGCTTACTAGTATCAATCCTGACATCCAGTTCACCGGAAAAAGAGCAGAAGACAGTTTTCCCGGTATTCAAATTCATTTTTTCGAGGTAACGGTCAGTAACATGAGCAATCCAAAGCGTATTATCTTTTTCAGCATAAGTGAGATTTATAAAATTCCGAAATCGTTTGTCTGAAAACTGCGGCAATTCCCCCTTCCATGAGCAAAACATTTTCCCCGAATACAGATTATAATGCCACACCCCCCTGTTGTCTTTGGTTGTTCCCCAAACATTGCCTTTTCTGTCTGACGTAACCTGTTGTCCATCCGTTGAAATGTATGCTTTATTAACATTGTCAATAATTACATGCTGCACTTGTTTCGTGTTAACATCAAATATGAAAAATCCATCCCGTCCAAAACTCAGGAAAATAAAGGTGCCTGGCGGCCCCTGGAAAGTACAATTGGCGGCGGGAGGAAAATTTTTAATGCCGGGAAATTTTTCCCTGATTGAGATAAAACAGTCAGAAGACTGATCAAATACAAAAAAGCCGTTCTCGGTCCCCAGCCAGATATTACCATCCTCTGTAACTTCCAATTCATTTATACGAAAAGGACTATCGCTGCCATTCGGGGTTTTGAGTTTGTAAGACCTCCAGTTTGCACCATCAAACGAATAAATGTCTGTGAAGAATTGAAACCAGTACAATCCATTTTTATCCCTCACAAATTCGTGCAAATCCTTTTTTAAGATTTCCGGATTGTAAATGCTGGTGACAAAATATTCATCATTCACATTCCTTACGGGAAAAGACTGGGCGGAGGCTTTGATAGTGAAAGCAACGATGAGTAAATAAAGTAGCCTCTTCATACTATAAAGTTATCCGAATATTTTCTGCTTTTCAATAACATGTTTATGGTATTTCAGACAGCTCCATGACAGGAATTAACAGGGATTGGGTATTGACTCGAGGTACCGGATGACAGCATTTTTGTATTGAACATTTAAACTTGGATTTTATGAAAAAAATTATACTATTTATTATTCTCTGCACCTGCATTATAAAACAAACTATATATGCTCAATCCTGGTCGGCGCTTGGCCAGGGAATAGGTTCTGCGTATAATAATCAGGTTTTTTCGTTGCAGGAATATAATGGAGAACTATTTGCCGGTGGCTATTTTACAACTGCTGGAAATGTGACAGCCAATAGTATTGCAAAATGGAATGGATCAAACTGGTCACCTGCTGGCACTGGTATATATGGTGACGTTCATTCATTATGTGTATTCAATGATGAGCTCTACGCAGGTGGAGATTTTTCAAATGCCGGTGGCATTCCGGCAATTGGTATTGCCAAATGGAATGGTAACAATTGGTCATCGGTTGGGAACATTCAGGCCTATGTAAAGGCAATGACAGTTTATAATGGTGAGCTTTATGCTGCAGGGTGGTTTTCAAATCTAAATTCAAACGGAACTTCTATTGGAAAATGGAATGGTAATAGCTGGGCAGCAGTCGTTCCGGAGGATAGTTTTTATTCGGTCTCTATCGAATGCATGACTGTATATAATGGAAATCTGTATGCAGCGGGTGCTTATTATCAAATAGGTGGCGGAGGTGTAGCTGAATTTTTTAGAATTACAAAATGGAATGGATACACCTGGACTAATTTCCTTACCATTCCGGCCGGTTATACACCCGACGGAGCATTGGGAAATATTTTGAGCATGACTGTTTATAATGGCGAGCTTTATATAGCAGGAAATTTTACCGGTGTCGATACCATTCAGGCGTCCCAAATTGCAAAATGGAACGGAGTTAGCTGGTCGGCTGTGGGATCAGGAATTAATTTCGAATCCTATCCATACGGTATTGATGGGTCCTATTATACATTTGTAAAATCACTCCAGGTGTATAATGGCGCCCTTTATGCCACGGGAGGGTTCACTCATTGCGGCGAAATTCAAACACAAAGTATTGCAAATTGGAACGGAAGCAATTGGTCAAACTTAGGTCTTGGTCTGTATGGAAATGCTTATCCCCTGAATGGATCAGGTTATACCATGGCCAGCACTGATACTGCATTATTTGTTGGAGGCTCTTTTAATTATGTAAATGGTTTTAATGGAGTGCCAGCAAATAATATTGCTGCATGGAAAGTACCCTGCACTGCGGCTCCTTCGCAACCGGCAATTATTCATGGAAATACCAGTGTATGCGCAGGCACACAACAGACTTTTTTTGTAAATGAAATTTCCGGCAACACAGATTACACATGGACATTACCTTCGGGGTGGACCGGCAGTTCAACAACGAACAGCATTTCGGTCGTAATTGGAAATACCAGCGGGACTATTTCTGTTTCTGCCAACAACAGTTGCGGGAATAGTATGGCACAAACACTGGATGTCACGGTTGTTCCGAACACAGTTCCTGATATACCAGGCAATATCACAGGGAATATTTTGCCTTGTGCAGGTTCATCTCAAACATATTTTATTGCTCCTGTATTAAATGCTATTGACTACACATGGATATTACCGCAAGGCTGGACCGGTAATTCGTCAGATACAAGCATTACGGTTACTATTTCGCAGCCAGGTGGTTTTATCGCGGTAACCGCTAATAACGACTGCGGAAGCAGTATCCCGAAAGTATTGCCGGTATCAATTGCATTGCCTCCGCAAAAACCCCGGCTTATCCAGGGAAAACAAATTGTTTGTACAGGAACATCGCAGTTGTATTATGTATCACCCGGTCAATCCGCGACAAATTATACATGGGCATTACCACAAGGATGGACGGGCAACTCATCTGTGGATTCTATATCAGTAGTTGCAGGAAACAATAATGGGTTTATTTCTGTAAGTGCATATAATGATTGTGGCAGCAGTGATTATACAACATTGGCTGTTTCTGTTGATTCTACTCCCTCTCAGCCCGGAAACATCATGGGCAATAGGTACACAACAACTAATGAATTTAATTATTATTCCATTGTTACTGTTGCCGGCGCCAATGCATATATCTGGACTGCTGCAGATGCAATTATTCAAGGCCAAAATAGTAATTCAATTTCTGTGATATGGAAGAAAGCGGGCACTTACGAGCTATCAGTACAGGCAGTAAATAATTGCGGAACCACCGCCCGTCGAAAAATATCTGTTACAGTCTCTGATTATGACGACAATAACCCATTCGATTTACAAATCTTCCCTAACCCGTCAAACGGTAAGTTTTATCTGGTAGCTAAAAGATTACAGGATAAAAAAATAAATCTTGAAATACTGAGTGTATCAGGCCAGCGGGTTTACCAGGAAAAAAATATACAGGGTACGAATAATTTTTCGAAACCGATTGACTTAAATAAAATGGCTTCAGGTATATACATGGTCAGAATAACAGTGAATGATAAAATGATTGTAAAAAAATTAGTTGTGAACAGGTAACCCGAATATGGTATTTCTTACATCGCGGTGACAGGAATTAACAGGAATTGGGTATTGACTCCGGGTATAGGATGATTGCATTTTTGTAGACGTAATATTCAAACCAGATTTTATTTAAACCTTAAAAATTTTTTTATGAAACAGAAATCATTTTTGGTATTGCTTTTAAGCAGTACGATGACATTAATGTTTTCATGCCAGAAAACAATTGAACCGCCGGGCTGGCAGCAAGAGACGGAACCGGCAGGCAGCTTCCGGAAAAATTCAGAAAATGTACTTTCTCTTCCCCCAACCAATTTCTCCCGTGCATTCAGCATTAATAATTCAGGCGCCATTGCAGGGTCTGTACGCAATGCAGAAAACAAAGTAGTTGTCTTTAAGCTGAAGAATAACAGCGTTTGGTATTCGGATGAAGAAGTGCTTCCCAACGGACTTCCCGAAATAAAATTCTCAATCAATGATCCGGGTAGTGTAGCCGGCTCTAAAGTCAGCGGGGCAGATTTAATTCCTATGTTGTGGAGGCATGATCAATCTTATGAATTGCAAAAATTACCGGGCTTTCAGTTTGGCGAAGTGTATGACATCAATAATGCAGGCATGATGGTGGGAGAATGCTGGAACGGAACATTTGCTACCGCAACATCTGCAAAAGCCGTCGTATTCTCACAGGCCGGCATCCCTGTTGACCTTGGCACGTTGGGTGGTGCCAACGCTGCCGCTCTCGGTGTGAATGA
>Ga0137829_10588249_pt1 | contig 50571 bp, 45 predicted proteins | sample OV2TP2_FD_97737 | JGI IMG/M metagenome (GOLD analysis project Ga0137829, IMG submission 97737) | reverse complement strand
GGCCCTATTGCCCAGATGGTGGCACAGCAGTATAAAAAATATGGCAAGCTGTATGGGATGAATGCGGAGGAGTGGAGTTTGGATAGGAGTAAGTTCAGGGTGCCGGGAGGGCAGATAAAACTTTTCTAAAAAACATTTAAATATTCTCATTCCAAAATTTTGCCACATCAAAAAAATATTTCAAACTTTGCGTCCTTAAAATTTTTAAACGCTGCGAAAGCAACTACATATCGTAACAAACAGATGGTTTAGCCGGAATGAAGGTTGTGCCGTATACGGGGCATGTTATGCTGAGGAATAAGTGTAAAACGAATTCGATATAACACAGTCCCCGGCAGCATCGCCGGGGTTTTTTTTGGACCGGGAAATAGTATTCTGAATGGTGTAACCAGGACAAAAAAAATTTATCATTCAAACGAAATACTTTAAAGTGCTGAAACAAATAAGACATACACGATTTATTGCAATAAACAAAACGCTTTCATTACCCTGCTGCTATCAGGCAGCGAAAGGGCAGAGCAATATTATGTGCGCAGGTAATGAGAGTGATAATAAGCTGGCACGACCGTATGGTATCCCTACATGAGTCTTTCATGCTGGAATAACAGAACCCGGTCGTGCAGATGGCCGGGTTTTTTTATTTTTTCAAACTCAAAACAGGAGAAATGTTATTCAATTTTTTCAAACCCAAAATTGCACGGGTAAGCACTTTGTTCACGGGGCATTATATTGATGTGAAAGTTTTTTACACCCTGCTGTTTGATAAAGTGCCGTGTGTGAGCTTTATCGGCGAACTGGATACGTCCAAAGTTTTTGAATTTGTCCAAAATACGTTGCGTGACAAAGTTGCCGGTGTTTACCAGCACAACTACTTCGATCATGAAAAGCAGCAGGTTTTTTTCAACAACACCGTTTTTGTTTTGAAAAATGCCCGCATGATTGAAGCGGGAAATAATTTCTGCCATGTGCTGTACACAATAAAAAAATATGACTGGGCACAGGAAGTAATCAAAGAGCTGGCACAATTCCGTTTGGCTGAAAATGTCAATGACAATAACGTAATCGGTTTTGCACGCAGCCACACGTTGACGTAAAATATGATTGATAAAACAACATGTGCAGAAAGGAGGAGTAAACCCGCCTGAAAGATTCAGCCGGGCTGGCGTTCCCCGCCTGTGCCGGAAAAATTCGGCATCAGTTGCGGCGGGGACGCTTTTCCTGAAAAAATCTTAAATTAAATAATCAAACTATGGCCAAACTCCGAATCACCGGCAAAGAGCTCCGCTCCCTGGGCTATCCGCAGGGGCCGGTTATCAGCATTGCCATGAATGTGATGGAAAAAAATTTCAAATGGCACAGCAAGGAACAGGCATTTGAAATACTGAGAGAAGTATTGCAGTCACCACAGGATTATGCAGGCGATGCAGTATTAGGTTTGATTGCAAAACAGCTTTTGCCAAAACCGGAAACCGAAGGGCTGAATATTTCATTGAATGCCTCAGGTATCCCTTTCAATATTTTCGGACAAGAACATATTGAAGAAGGAGCGCTGCACCAGATGTACCAGGCGGCCAAACTTCCCATCAGTGTGGCGGGGGCTTTAATGCCCGATGCGCACAGCGGCTATGGCCTGCCTATTGGTGGCGTACTTGCTACAGAGAATGCCGTCATTCCTTATGGCGTTGGGGTTGACATTGGCTGCCGCATGTGCCTGAGTGTATTTGACATTAACCCGAAAGAGTTGAGTCAAAAAGAAAATTATTTCACCCGTGAACTGCTGGAAGCAACCCTGTTCGGCGCCGGCGCACAGTTTCAAATGGCTGCTGACCACGCAGTGATGGAAAATCCTTTGTTTGATGAAATGCCCTTGCTGAAAGGTTTGCAGGGCCGGGCATGGAAACAACTTGGCACTTCCGGTTCGGGAAATCATTTTGTAGAATTCGGCATAGTGGAAATTACCGAAAAAGATGAAGCGCTGGGTCTTGAGGCCGGGAGTTATGTTGGTTTATTATCACACTCGGGTTCAAGAGCATTGGGAGCAAACATTGCCAATCACTACACCAAACTTGCCATCAGCAAAAGACGCTTGCCGCAGGAAGCAAAGAATCTTGCATGGCTGAGTCTAGATGAAGAGGAAGGAATGGAATACTGGAAGGCCATGAACCTTGCAGGCGATTATGCTTCGGCCTGCCATCATGTGATTCATGATAAAATTGCAATGCAGCTTGGCCGGCGGCCGCTGAAGATGGTGGAAAATCATCACAACTTTGCCTGGAAAGAAACCCTGCACCTTGGAGAAGGAGAGAAGAAAAATGTGATTGTTCACCGCAAGGGGGCCACACCGGCCGGGAAAAATGTGCTTGGCATCATTCCCGGCTCTATGACCGCTCCGGGTTTTATTGTAAAAGGCAAAGGTGAATCTGCTTCGCTGAATTCGGCAGCTCATGGCGCCGGCCGCAAAATGAGCCGAAGCCGCGCCATGCAATCGGTGAGTGATAAAGAATTTAACGAAGAAGTGGAGCGGCACGGTGTAAAACTTCTTGGTGGCGGAAAGGATGAATCCCCTTTTGCCTACAAAGACATCGAAGCGGTGATGCAGTCGCAAAAAGCGCTGGTGGATATTGTGGGCAAATTCATACCAAAGATTGTGAAGATGGACGGGGCGCCGCATAAGAGCTGGAGGAAGAAGAGTGGCAATGAGGTGGAAGGTGAATAATGCTGTATAAGTTGAATTTTCAGGGGTTAAAACATTTACCAATGACAGGGCAATAACCGTTTAATCAAATTCCATTTGTGTATTTAAGAGTACTCCCACTACAAAAAGTAATGGGAGTTTTTTTATGCAATCAGAAAAATTTCCGCATCTGTTAATTAAACCTCAGCTTATGCGGAAAGTATATCTTCTTGCAGCATTAATTATTGTAATCAGTTTTAAGTCTGTTGCTCAAAACCGCCCCTGGGATAAACCCATGGTGTTGGTAAGATGCTCCACGGATGTAAAAGCAGATATGTTTACCGCCACTACTTTTATTGAACTGGAATTTTATAATCCCAATAAGGAAGTGATAGAAGGGCTTTATCGTTTTGAGTTGAATCCCGGCCAGGTGATTACGGCTTTTCAGCTTGATTTGTCTGGCACATACAGGGATGGTTCCATTGAAGAAAAATGGAAAGCAACCAATGCCTACAATACAATTGTGGGAAAAAGAATTGATCCTGCTCTGCTTACCATGGATTGGCCCGGTCATTACAGCCTTCGCATTTTCCCTGTGCCTGCCGGTGGCAGCAGAAAAGTGACGATGACAATTCAGCAATTGCTGAAAGAAGAAAAAGGATTTTTTGTTTACCGGATGCCATGGAATGTAAGGGACACAACAAAGCTGTTTGTACTGAATATTCTTGCAAATACGGGCGACTCAAAACCGGTGGCAAGAGACGGATTGATTTCTCATCGGCTTTTTGCAGAAAAAGCAGGGCAATATGAACTAAAGCAGGTACAGGAAAATATTGTTTTGAATCAGCCGGTTTCATTTGCCATCCCTGTTACTGCATCAACATTTTATTGTACCAGGCAGGCTGGTGGACAAATTCATTTTGCGCTTCGGCATAAGCCCGGTGTGGAGAAATCCTTTTCCCTGCATCCCCGGCGACTTGTTGTTTACTGGGATGCGTCGGCTTCCGGGGAAAAGAGAAACATCAACCGGGAAATCAGTTTTCTGCGTCAATTTATTTCCTATCACCGGATTGCTCAACTCACAATTACTCCGTTCAATCACCGGCTGCTTGATACGGCCGTTTTTTATACCGGGAACAATTTTAACAGCCGCTGGGTTCAGTACATTGAGCGGATAAATTATGATGGCGCCACGCAGCTTGGCAATATGGATATGGCAAACCGGGAAGCAGATATGTTTTTGATTTTTACTGATGGCCATAACAGCTTTGGAAAAAAATATCCGGTCAGTGGCAATGCACCGGTTTATTGTATCAAATCATCCGCCGATGCCAATACTGCCATACTTCAATCAATCACAGGCAGCAGCGGAGGTAAAGTGATTGATATTTCAGGTACTGGATTTTCCACTGGCATAACAGGCGGAACCATTGCTGAAAACTGGTTGCTTAATATAACATCAGCAAGCGGAAAGCTTATTTATAATCAAATGCTGCCGCTTGCAATCGGTAATACAGTTTTTATTAGCGGCACTTTGCAGCCGGGCACTGATACACTTTATTTTCATTATGGCAACAACAATAAAATAACTGCAGTTGAAAAACTGGTAGTGAATTCAGAAGTTGAATGCGCCGGTTCTGCACTTGACCGGATTTCGATGTTGTCAGCATTTGAAAAACAAATAAGAACCTACAACTGGAATGAAATACTGGATTTTGGTATAAAAGAAAAGGTTGTTACGCCAAACACAGCCTTTATTGTTTTGGAAAGAGTGGAAGATTATATCAAATACAATATTGAGCCGCCAACGGAACTGGAAAAAGAATGCAGGGAAAAAGGATTTGTGAAAAAAGATACAAGAACAAAGAGGGAGCAGATTGGCAGACAATCAACGCTTGAAATACTTCAGAAAGTAGCCGACGTTTATAATACAAGAATTGAAAAGTGGGGGAGCGCTGCTCAAAAGATTTACTTTGATGCTGCTTCATTTGTTGAATCGGAAATTTACAATGATGTAAGTACAAGTGATAATAAACCAGCAGGTGTTGTGCAGTCCCTCGCAGGAAAAGCAGCAGGAGTTAATGCCGAAGGAAATTTATCAAATAGTTTGTCGGAAGTTGTTGTTACTGCTTATGGAATACGCAGAGAAAAAAAGATGCTTGGTTATGCGGTTCAGACAGTTCAATCCAATGAAATTAGCCCGGGATTTTTGACAGTGGAAGAAGCCCTGGCAGGCCGCGTGGCCGGTTTGGATGTCAGGAAAAACAGCATGCCCGGGTCAGTGTCATCAATAACCATCCGCGGCGTGTCATCCCTCCGTAATAATTCACCGCTGTATGTTTTGGATGGAATGCCGGTGGAAGGTGAAATAAACAATGTCCTGAATGTGCAGGATATTGAAAGTATAAGTGTGATGAAAGGGTTAGCGGCAAGTACACTCTATGGCAGCCGCGGCGCCAACGGTGTAATATTTATACAAACCAAAAAACCAAAATACTACTCCGGCAATAATTATGTTTTTAAATCGTATCGTCTCAAAGACATGAAGGATGTGGATTACCTGCAGGAGTTAAAAGAAACGCATCAGGCCGGCAAATTGGAGAAGTACCATGAGTTAAGAGCGATTCATGGCAAAACAGCAGGATTTTATTTTGATATGGCTATTCATTTGTTTGAATCAGGTTTGAAAAAGGAAGCTGAATACATTTTACTGAATGCAGCTGAAGTTTCAGCGGGGAATAAAGACGTAATAACCGCGATTGGATATATTTATCAATACTGGAATCAGTTTGACAAAGCTGCAGCAGTATTCAAAAACCTGGCGGATGAATTTCCTCAAAATATTTATCACCACCGGGACCTTGCATGGGCTTTGTACCAGCAGGGGCAGTACCAGCAGGCTCTTGATATTTTATATGCGGCTATAAGAAAAGATTGGGAACAGCAGGAAAGTTCATTACTAACCATGAAGTCGATAATGCTGAATGAAATGAATAGTATCATTGCTATTCACCGGGATGGGCTTGATCTGTCGGCAATACCAGCCGCCCTAATCAAACCACTCGATTGTGGCCTGCGTATTGTGGTGGATGGCAATAAAAATGATTTCAATAAGATGATTATAACCGAGCCGGGTGGAAAAAGAACCGATACGGATAAAGGAAATAAATCAGCCAGCGGCTACGTAACCAAAGATTATCGTTTTAATTCATACTATAATTACTATAACCCGGCAGAGTACCAGGTTAATACGGCTGAAACAGGAAAATATAAGGTGACGCTTCATTATTATGGATATACTAACTCCATACCCTCCGTGGTAAGGATGGTAACGTTTAAAAACTTTGGCCGCCCGGGGCAATCTATTAAATCGGAAATTATAATTATGGACAACCAATATGGTGAAGTTGAAATCGGCGAAGTGAAGTGGTGAATTAAATTGTCAGTAGTCCCCCATTGCTTTGGGGGGGGGGTGAATGTTCAATAATCCGTCAATCCATATTCACCATTGACCATTCACAACTCTCCATCACACTTTCACATAAATCTTCTTCCTGTCCATCCACCAGCAGATAAACCACATGAAAGTGATTATGCAGATTGCGTAAAGCAGTGAGCCGTTTTCCGGTGCGCCGGCTGTGTGAATGAATACTTTTTTATACAGCCAGTTCCAGGGGTTCACACCATCTTCAAATCTTATCAGCGCAAAACCTTTCGGCAGAAAAGCGCTGAGGGCAAAAACAAAAAGGGCGTTTTTTCCAAATACATTGAAAAACACACTCAGCCAGCCTTTTGCATTTTTAATTTCAATAAGGTAAATCATCGTCGCAATGGTGATAGTGGCAAGGCCCGAAGTGTACACCGTATAGGAGCTTGTCCAAATTTTTTTATTGATCGGAAATACCATGTCCCAGCAGAAACCGGTAACCAGCAGGGCCACGCCGGCCACAAACAAGCCGCTCAGCATCTCAAAGCTTTTGCCTTTTTTTTGAATGTAATCACCAACAAGATATCCGAACAGTACATTCACAATAGCCGGCATCGTACTCATAATTCCTTCGGGATCGAAAGGAATGCCTTCACCTTTGTACATGTGCGCAAGCCCCAGCACGGCTTTGTCCACTTTATTGCCAAACCAGCCGCTCATGCTGTACGGGTCGTTTTTTTCACCCAGCGTAAAACAAAGAACCCAGTATGCAAGCAACAGCAGAATGCCGGTGAGAAATGCTCCTCTTGCTTTCAGATAATAAATAATCACCGAAGCAAAAAAATAACAGAGTGCAATGCGTGCAAGTACACCCAAAATCCTCACTCCTTGCAGATTTCCTTTTTCATCAATGTAAGACCAGGGTTTGAATGCCAGGCCTGCATCGGTCCATTTTACAAATGGCCACCAGGTGAGAAATAAGCCAATTGCAAAAATCAGCAGGCTTCTTTTCAAAATTTTTTTCCAAAACACAGCATCGCCTCCGGCTTCCATCCGCGGCATTACAAACGACAAGGCATTGCCCACCGCAAAAAGAAAAAAAGGAAATACCAGGTCGGTTGGAGTAAGTCCATGCCAGGGTGCATGTTCCAGCGGATCATAAATATGCGACCAAGTGCCGGGATTGTTTACCAGTATCATCAGGCATACCGTGGCGCCGCGAAACACATCCAGAGAATAAAACCTTTGACTCAATAGCAGTTAGTTTTGGATTAAAGATAAACCCTTACAGCCCGAAAGGCATTAAACTACGGGTTCAAATACAAAGTTGCCGGGCATAGTTATTAACCCGTGTGAGTAATTCATTCATAATCCGGACATTTTACTATGCCCTCAGTCACATTTCCCCCTATATTTGCAACCGAACCGTAAAACTCCCTTTACGGCAGTCAGAATTTCAATTCCTGAAAGCCAGTCATATGAAAACTTTTTGATGTGACTGAGATGGCGAAGCCATCAAAAAAAATAGTTCTGTGGGCACAAGAAAATGGCTGGCCGTATACACCCGGCCGCGATGGGAAAAAAAAGTCAGTCAGCTGCTTGCTGAAAAAGGCGTGGAAAGATATTGTCCGCTGAATAAAGTGCGCCGCAAATGGAGCGACCGGATAAAAGTGGTGGAAGAACCGCTCTTTAAATCGTATGTTTTTGTAAAAGTAAACGATGAAAACCGCACCGGGGTGCGAATGACACCGGGAATTATCAACTTTGTTTACTGGAACGGGAAACCTGCCGTGATAAAAGAAAAAGAAATCAATGCCATCAAGCGTTTCCTCGATGAGTATGAAAATGTAGAAGTGAAACCAATGGAAGTGAAAGTGAACCAGCGGGTGAAAATTTTGGTAGGCCCGCTGATGGACCAGGAAGGAAAAGTACTTGAAGTAAAATACCGGACGGCCAAAGTGGCTATAGACAGTTTGGGTTATGTGCTGGTGGCATCAGTAGAAAAAACAAAACTGGCATCGGTAAAGACAAGATGAAAACAAGCCGTATTTTTGTAAAAGCCATTTCCTTTAAAGCCAATACTGCCTGCATGAAAATACCGCATCTCCTCCTTTTAGTGGTTATCGTTCCCGCATTCTTTTTTTCCTGCACACCGCAAAGAGATCTTACGTATATTGAAAATTATTCGGATACCAGCAAAAGAAACGTAGTACCATTTACTGAACCGTTAATTCAGAAAAATGATCTTCTTTCCGTACAGGTTTACAGCGATGCAACCGATGAGGGTAAAACGGATGCCATGTATAACCTGGCCAATTTCGGGGGCAGCACTTCGGGTGGGGTGCAGGGTTTTTTGGTAGATAATGAAGGAAATATTCAATACCCCCGGGTGGGCACCATCCGGGCTGCAGGGCTTACCAAACCCCAGCTGGCAGATGTAATAAAAACCAGGCTCGATACTTTTCTTACCAACCCGGTCGTTATTGTCCGGTTGCTGAATTTTCACATCACACTGCTTGGCGAAGTGGCAAAACCCGGCACATTATCATCACCATCAGAAAGACTCACTATTCTCGAGGCGATTGGACTTTCCGGCGACCTGACCCAATTCGGCAAAAAAGATGATATTGTTGTGCTGCGTGATGTGGATGGCCAGCTGGAATACGGCAAACTGGATTTAACCGATAACTCAATTTTTGAATCACCTTATTATTACCTGCGGCAAAATGATGTGGTGCTGGTAAACCCGAATAAAAACAAAGCCAGGCTGAACGAACAGCTCTTTACCCAGCGGCTTGGCATTGCATTCAGCATCATCAACACCATTGCGTTGCTGTATAATGTATTCAGGTAAGTAATTTTTTCTTCAATGGAAGGCAACCATACCGGAAATAAGGACCTCGGCGCCCTGTCAATTAAAGATCTTTTCTTTAAGTATATCAGGTTTTTGCCGGTATTTTTAGTATCTGTGGCGCTCTGCCTGCTGATAGCTTATTTGTACCTGCGTTATTCTACTCCTATTTACCGGGTCACCGGAACACTTACATTCAAAGCAGAAGAATCAAACCGCGGGGGCAAGTTCGATGACCTGTTCCTGGCTAAAAGTGTAAGCGATGTGCAGACAGAAATCGAAATTCTGAAATCACGTCCCCTGATGGAAAGAGTAGTGGATACAGCCCGGCTGCAGGTAAGTTATTATGCAGTGGGCAAAATCAAATCATTAAATATCTATACCAGTTGCCCCTTCCGGGTCGAAATTTTTGAGATTGCCGATTCATCAAGACCCTTTACTCTTAATATTGTATTTACAAACGACAGCGGCTTCCGGGTAAATAAAGATAAAAACGTATTCCGGTTTGGCGACTTGTTTCGAAATGCTGCCGGCGTATTCAGGCTGAACCGCGTACCCTGGATTTCGGTAGGTAAGGAATATAACGTGGTGTGGAATCCCACGGCAGTGCAGGCAGCCGCTTATGCACCCATGATCAGGGTTTCGCCAAAGATTGTCGGTTCCAATATTTATAATATACAAATAGATTATACCAACTCCACGCTGGGCGCCGATATTATCAATAACCTGATGAACCAGTACCGGCGGGCAAGCATCGAGGATAAAAACGTAACCATCAACCAGCGTCTCGAGTACATCATCCAGCAGCTTTCACGCATCGAACAGGACCTCGACAGTATTGAAAACAGGTATATCAAATTCAAAAAAGATAATGACCTGACCGATGCCAAAGCACAACTGAACCAGTATTTTGCCACCCAGAATGAGGCGGATAAAAAAACCGAAGATCTGAACCTTCAGTTACAGATTGCCCGCATGCTGAATGAATACCTGAAAGATTCCGTTAATCAGTTTGAAAAAACACCTTCTGCGCTTACCCTGGCTGATGGTACCATGTCGAAATTGATTGACAGCTACAATGCCCTGCAGCTGGTAAGGAAAAATATGCTGGAACAGCGGATTCCGCAGGCAAATCCGCAGGTGCTGGCTAAAACAAAAGAAATAGAAGTGCTGCGGAAAAATATTCTTGAATCGCTGGACAACCTGGTGAAAGTGTATAATACCACTTTCGATGCGGCCTACAAAAGAGGAGTGACCGCCGTGGCAAAGCAAAAAGAAATTCCGGAAAAAGAACAACGGCTGCTCGAAATTGAAAGGGAAAGGGATGGCAAACTGTCTTTGTACAAATTTTTGCAGGAGCAGCGTGAAGAAACCGCCATGCAGCAGGCCGCCACCATTTCCAATTCTAAAATTCTTGAACTGGCCCAGCCCACCAATGTGCCCATAAAACCCAACCGCCGGGGCATTCAGCTGCTGGCAATCATTATGGGTCTCGGCCTGCCGGCTATGTTTATCTTCTTCCAGGAAATCATCAATGATAAAGTAAATACCCGCTATGATATTGAAAAGCTCACCGACGCTTCCATCCTTGGCGAAGTGGGTCACTCTTACAGCAGCTCTTCGATGATTGTAAGTAAAACCAACCGCTCCATGGTTTCAGAGCAGTTCCGCATCATACGCTCCAACCTGCAGTATGTGCTCAATAAAATTGAGCGGCCGGTTATCATGGTTACTTCATCTTTCAGCTCCGAAGGAAAATCATTCATCACTACCAACCTGGGTGGTGTGATGGCGCTTGCCGGAAGGAAAACCGTAATTCTTGAATTTGATATCCGTAAGCCCAAACTTTTTGCCGGCTTAAAACTCAGCAGCAAACATGGTCTTACCAGTTATCTTGTGGGCAAGGCCAAAATGGAAGAGCTGCCGGTGAAAGTGCCGGGTTTTGAAAATCTGTATGCCATCAGTTGCGGACCCATTCCGCCCAACCCATCCGAACTGCTGCTCGATTCAAGAGTAAATGAAATATTTCAGTGGCTGACAGAAAATTTTGATGTGGTGCTTCTCGATACCGCACCGGTAGGCATGGTAAGCGATGCCATGACACTGGGAAAATTTGCCGACTCCACTTTATACATCGTACGGCAAGGCTATACTTATAAAAAACAAATTTCCCTGATTGATGAATTTTACAGGGAAAACCGGTTGCCAAGGATTTCGATTATCATCAATGACGTTAAAATCAAACCTGGTTACGGGTATTATGGTTATGGCCGTTACGGGTATGGGTATGGCTACGGTACCGGCTACTATGAACTTGAGGACGGGCAGGAAACTCCTGGCAGGTTATTATCACTCAGAGGCCTGAAAAGAATTTTCAGCCGGAGATAAATCATTCCTGCTTTCAATTTATATTTCACACACATGAAGGTATTGGTAACCGGTGGCGCCGGATTTATTGGTTCCAACCTGGTTAAATGGCTTATTCATGATGACAGGATATCTGCAGTAAAGGTGCTCGACAACCTGGAAACCGGTTTTTTTGCCAATATTGCCCGCTTTAAAGATCATCCGAAATTTGAATTTATCGAAGGCGATATCCGCCATCTTGCCATTTGCATCGGCGCTGCCGAAGGCATGGATATTATTTCACACCAGGCTGCACTCGGCTCCGTGCCCCGCTCGGTAAAAGACCCGGTGACTACACATGAGGTAAACGCCACCGGTACGCTGAACGTTTTTACTGCTGCACGGGAAAATAATATCAGGCGGGTTGTATATGCAGCCTCATCATCAGCTTATGGCGATCATCCGGGTTTGCCGAAAGTGGAAGATAAAATTGGTACACCCATCTCGCCGTACGGCGTCACCAAGCTTATGAATGAGGTTTATGCAAAAGTTTTTGCCCAATTATACAATATTGAATTTATCGGACTTCGTTATTTCAATGTGTACGGGCCGCATCAAAACCCGGCTGGCCCATATGCAGCTGTGATTCCACAATTCATCAAGGCTTTTCTTGAAAATCATTCACCGGTAATTAACGGCGACGGCAGGCACAGCCGCGATTTTACTTTTGTAGATGATGTAGTACAGGCCAACCTGCTGGCTATGTTTACCAGCAATCTGGCCGCCGTCAACCAGGTGTATAATATTGCAAAAGGTGAACAAACCACCTTAAACGAACTGTTCAGCCTACTGAAAAAAATAAGCGGCCGTGAAATTAGTGCCATGCATGGACCGGAGCGGACTGGCGACATCAGGCACAGCCTTGCCGATATTACAAAAGCAAAAACATTGCTCGGCTATCAGCCTTCCGTTTCACCGGAAGAAGGGTTAAAAAAAACGTACCACTGGTATGCCGAAAACTCTTTCATATTCGCAGCATGAATTTTGAAAAAAATATCCTGGTTACCGGTGGCGCCGGCTTTATCGGCAGTCATGTGGTAAGGCTGTTTGTAAACAACTACCCGGCTTACCGTATCGTAAACCTGGATGCACTAACCTATGCCGGCAACCTGGAAAACCTGCGTGATGTGGAGGACAGGCCGAACTATTTTTTTGAAAAAGCAAATATCCTTGACTCCCCCGGGCTGGAAAGAATATTTGCTGAATATAAAATTGATTCCGTCATTCATCTTGCTGCCGAGTCGCATGTTGACCGTTCCATCCTGTCGCCCATGGATTTTGTTTACACCAATATTATCGGGACCGTTAACCTGCTGAACACGGCAAAGAGATTTTGGCTTCCAGCCTCCAACCCCCAACTTCCAGCCTCCAACCTTTTCTATCACATATCTACCGATGAAGTATTTGGCGCTCTTGGCGATGCAGGATTTTTTACCGAAACGACAGCCTACGCTCCCAACTCACCGTATTCGGCATCCAAAGCATCAAGCGATCATTTTGTGCGGGCCTACGGCGAAACCTACCGCCTGCCGGTGATAATTACCAACTGTTCCAACAATTACGGCCCTTACCAGTTTCCTGAAAAACTGATTCCGCTTTTTATCAATAACATCATTCATAAAAAACCATTGCCCGTTTACGGCGACGGCAGATACACCCGCGACTGGCTGTATGTAAAGGACCATGCAGCGGCTATTGACCTGGTTTTTCATAATGGAAAAATTTTTGATACCTACAATATCGGCGGCTTCAACGAATGGCAGAATATTGAGTTGATAAAACTGCTGTGCAAACTGATGGATGAAAAGCTGGGAAATACAAAGGGCACCAGTGAGCAACTGATTACATTTGTAAAAGACCGCCCCGGGCATGACCGCCGCTATGCCATTGACGCATCCAAAATAAACCGCGAGCTGGGCTGGAAACCTTCCGTTACTTTTGAGCAGGGTTTAAGCGAAACAATAGATTGGTATCTGCAAAACCAGGAATGGCTGGAACATGTAACCAGCGGAGCGTACCAGAAGTATTATGAGTTGCAATATCACAATCGTTAATCATCAAATAAAAAAAATCAAAAAGCCCCTTTAGGGGTTTGGGGTTATATGAAAGGCATCATTCTCGCCGGCGGCTCGGGCACACGATTGTATCCCATCACCAGGGCTATTAGTAAACAACTGATGCCCGTGTATGATAAGCCGATGATTTATTACCCGCTTTCTATTCTGATGCTGGCCGGTATTAAAGACATCCTAATCATCACCACGCCTGAAGACAATGCCCAGTTTAAAAGACTGCTTGGCGAAGGCAGTCAGGTGGGATGCCATTTTCAATATGCTGTGCAGGAAAAACCCAACGGACTGGCACAGGCATTCGTCATCGGCGAATCCTTTATCGGGAACGATAAAGTGGCCCTCATTCTTGGCGATAATATTTTTTATGGTTCGGGGCTGAGCAAGCTTTTACCCGCTCTTACCGATGTGGTTGGCGGTTGTGTGTTTGCCTACCAGGTGTCAGACCCGCACCGCTACGGCGTGGTGGAATTTGACGAAAACAACATGGCTGTTTCCATTGAAGAAAAACCGCAGCAGCCCAAATCAAATTATGCGGTGCCCGGTTTATATTTTTATGATAACTCCGTTATAGCTATTGCAAAATCGCTGAAGCCATCACCGCGGGGTGAATATGAAATCACCGACATCAATAAAGAATACCTGCGCCGCGGTCAATTGAAAGTAGCCATCATGGACCGCGGCACCGCCTGGCTCGATACCGGCACGTTCGATTCGCTCAGCGATGCCAGCGAATTTGTGCGGGTGATTGAAAAAAGACAGGGCAATAAAATCGGCTGCATTGAAGAAGTAGCCTACCGGAAAAAATTCATCAACCGGGAAAAACTTTTGCAACTGGCCGAAGAGCTGGATAAAAGCGGCTATGGCCAGTACCTGAAAAAGATTACTGAAAATATTCATGGTAAAAAAAGCTGAAGCAGTTTCCAGTCCCGTGCTTCCCGCTGCCGGAACAAAAATGGTGGATGAAATCAGGTCGCATGATATTATTCACCTGTATAAAAAAATAATGAACGTGGATGTCAACCGCTTCTTCAACGGCCACAGCACCATTGAGGTGAGAGAATGCAACAGCACCGGTTTCCGGTTTTACTATCCTTTCAATACAGCCGGCGACAGCCGTTTTTATGAAAGCATGCACCTGACCGGCGATTATTACCGGCCGTGGAGCTACGATCACCAGTTGGCATACGATACGGTGAAAAACAATGAGCAGGTGCTTGAAATTGGCTGCGGCTCCGGCATGTTGCTGGAAAAGCTGAAAGAAAAAACCCATCGTCTTACCGGTCTTGAATTTCACCAAACGGCTGTGGATGAGTGCAGAAAAAAAGGTCTGGATGCTTTTAATGAATCCATAGAACAACACGCTGCCAAAAGGCCGGCATTTTATGATGTGGTTTGCATCATGCAGGTGCTGGAGCATGTTACCGCCGTGCACAGTTTTCTTTCGGCGGCTGTCCGGGTGTTAAAACCGGGAGGAAAACTGATTATCGGCGTTCCCAATTGTGAGCCCTGGTTCAGGCGGTTTGACAAATATGAAATTTTAAACATGCCCCCCCACCACATGGGCTTATGGAACGAAAAGGTTTTCCGTTCTATCCAGCATATTTTCAGCATCAGGCTCAACAAGGTGTTGATTACCGGTGAAGCAAGAATACTCGTGGATGCGTATTTGCGGGCTAAGTACTGGCTTGATATCAAAACCCTGATTCATCATCATTCTGCAATAGAAAAAATAAAAATGGCAGCCCTGGGCGCTGTCACCGTTCCGCTCAGCATAGCAAAAAAGTTAAACGGGGGTATTCCCGGCGGCTATATCGGCGTGGTATTTTCAAAAAATTGAAGTTACCCTGTGTGTGAGGCAGCACATTCATGAAAGAAATTTTTAAGTAATGAAAATTTTAGTAACAGGCGGCGCAGGTTTCATCGGCAGCTCACTGGCCGATTACCTGCTTAAAAAGACAGATGCACAGGTTGTGGTGGTTGACAATTTCCTTACCGGCAGACAGCAGAACCTCCCGGTATCGGACAAATTCCGTTTTATTAAAGCCGATGCTAATGATTTTGATGATATCGCTTCCATCTTCCAGACATTCGGTTTTGATTTCGTTTTTCATTACGCTGCTGTGGTAGGTGTAAAACGTACACTTGAAAATCCCGTGATGGTGCTGAACGACCTGCAGGGCATACGCAATGTGCTTACGCTATGTAAAAACACCGGCGTGAAAAGAGTTTTCTATGCCTCTTCTTCCGAAGTATATGGCGAGCCCGTGCACCTGCCGCAGCACGAACATACCACACCGCTCAATTCACGGTTGCCTTATGCCGTAGTAAAAAATGCTGGTGAAGCTTTCTGCCGTTCTTATTACCAGGAGTTTGGTCTCGAGTATACCATCTTCCGTTTTTTTAATACATACGGCCCGAAGCAAAGCCCTGATTTTGTGGTATCGAAATTTATCGACGCAGCGCTGACCAACAAACCAATTACCATCTTTGGCGACGGTCAGCAAACAAGAACCTTCTGTTATATTGACGATAACCTGGAAGCCACGATAAACTGCCTGCTGCAGAATAAATTTATTGATGACGTGGTGAACATAGGCAACGACCAGGAAATATCGGTGCTGGAACTGGCGCAGGCAATAAAAAAAATTACCGGCACAAAGTCTGAAGTTGTTCACCTGCCGCCACTGGCCGAAGGCGATATGACGCGGCGCCAGCCGGATATTGAAAAAATGCAGTGCCTGCTGCAACGACCCCTCATTACGCTTGAAGAGGGACTAAAAAAAATTATTGGAGCAAATAAAACATCATGGGTAAAACAGCACTCATAACCGGTGTTACAGGCCAGGACGGCGCCTATCTTTCAGAACTGCTGCTGAAAAAAGGATATACCGTGCACGGAATAAAAAGAAGGGCTTCGCTTTTTAATACCGACCGCATTGATCACCTGTACCAGGACCCGCATGTTTCAAATCGCAATTTTATTCTTCACTACGGCGACCTTACCGACAGCACCAACCTGATACGCATCATCCAGGAAGTGCAACCCGATGAAATTTACAACCTCGGCGCTATGAGCCATGTGAAAGTAAGCTTCGATACGCCGGAATACACGGCCAATGCCGATGGCATCGGCACCCTGCGCATTTTAGAAGCAGTGCGGTTGCTGGGCCTGTCGCAAAAAACAAAAATTTACCAGGCTTCCACTTCGGAGCTCTATGGCATGGTGCAGGAAATTCCGCAAACGGAAAAAACTCCCTTCTACCCGCGGTCGCCCTATGGTGTGGCCAAGCTGTATGCGTACTGGATAACGGTAAACTACCGGGAAGCCTACAATATGTTTGCCTGCAACGGAATTTTGTTCAACCATGAAAGCCCGCTGCGGGGCGAAACATTTGTGACAAGGAAAATTACAAGAGGCGCTGCACAGCTGGCGCTTGGCATTACCGATAAATTATATATCGGCAACCTCGATGCCAGCCGCGACTGGGGTCATGCCAAAGATTACGTGGGAGCCATGTGGCTGATGCTGCAGCAACCACAGCCCGAAGATTTTGTAATCGCAACCGGCATCACCACCAAAGTCCGCGACTTCATCCGTATGACTTTTGATGAAATGAATGTGGAAATTGAATTTAAAGGAAGCGGAAAAGATGAAAAAGGCTTTGTGAAATCGTGCAGCAATGAGTTTGCTTTTAAACCCGGGCAGGAAATAGTGGCGGTGGATCCGCACTATTTCCGGCCTGCCGAAGTGGATATGCTGGTTGGCGATGCTACAAAAGCAAAACAAAAATTGGGCTGGCAACCCCGCTACACGCTGAAAGAGATGGTAAAGGAAATGGTGGCTTATGATCTTGAACTTTTCCGCAAGCATAAAACGCTGCTGGAAGCAGGTTTTCATGTATTGCCACAGCATGAATAATGGCGGATATCGGAAGTTCAAAATAAACGCAAGCTCCTCTTAGTATAGCCTTATCAGGGATCAAAAATTCAGCGGTTCAAGTAAAAGATATATAGAATTACAAAAGCCGGACCCCTCCTCCCTTTTGGGGAGGAGGCCGGGTGGAGAGGCCGATGAATAAAGAAAGCAAAATATATATCGCCGGTCATCGGGGTATGGTAGGCAGCGCTCTTGTAAGGCGGCTGCAGCGTGAAGGATTTACAAATTTTATTTTCCGCACTTCGGCTGAACTTGATTTAAGAAACCAGCCGGCAGTGGAAGATTTTTTTGCCGCGGAAAAACCCGAATATGTTTTCCTGGCTGCCGCAAAAGTGGGCGGCATTTATGCCAACAATACTTACCGGGCAGAATTTTTGTATGACAACCTGGTGATTCAGTCCAATGTGATTCATCAGTCGTGGAAAAACGCTGTGAAGAAATTACTGTTTCTCGGTTCTTCCTGCATTTATCCCCGGCTGGCGCCTCAGCCTTTGAAAGAAGAATATTTACTGACCGGCATGCTGGAGCCAACCAATGAACCCTATGCCATTGCAAAAATTGCCGGCATCAAAATGTGCGATGCCTACCGCAGCCAGTACGGATGCAATTTTATTTCGGTAATGCCAAGCAACCTGTACGGCCCTAACGATAATTATGATCCGGAAAACTCGCATGTACTGCCGGCCCTGTTACGCAAATTTCATGAAGCAAAAGTTCAGCAGCTGCCGCAGGTGGAAGTGTGGGGCACCGGCACACCACGCCGCGAATTTTTGCATGCCGACGACATGGCCGATGCCTGTCTTTTCCTGATGCAGCGATACGATGAACCGGGATTTATTAATATCGGCCGCGGCGAAGATGTAACGATAAAAGAACTGGCAGAAATGATAAAAGAAATCACCGGATATAAAGGAAGGATTGTTTTTAATCCTTCAAAACCTGACGGCACGCCCCGCAAGCTGCTCGATGTGTCAAAACTTACTGCACTCGGCTGGCAGGCAAAAATCAGCTTGCAGGAAGGGATAGAAAAAGTTTATTCTGAAAAATTTTTGTCAGTAACAGCGTAACAGTTTTCGAATGCCTTTTGAAATCTATATCGAACCCGGCCGCAGCGAACGCAACTACTGGAAAGACCTGTGGCGCTACCGGGAGTTGTTTTACATCCTGAGCTGGCGTGATATCAAAGTCCGCTACAAGCAAACCATCATCGGTGTGGCGTGGAGCGTCATCAGGCCGTTGCTCACCATGATGATCTTCACATTTGTTTTTGGTGAAATGGCAAAGTTTCCCGCACCGGAAGGTGTCAGGTATTCGGTACTGGTGTTTGCCGGCTTATTGCCCTGGCAGTTTTTTGCCACCGGCATGGCCGAAGCAAGCAACAGCCTTATCGGCAACGAAAGGCTGATTTCTAAAGTTTACTTTCCACGCATGATTATCCCGGCATCATCGGTCATCACCAGCCTGGTTGATTTCCTTATATCATTTGTTCTCATGTTTATCCTGCTGGCATGGTATGGCATTGTGCCTTCTGTCAACCTGGTTTTTCTTCCATTGTTCATCATCATGGCATTCTTTGCCAGCTTTGGCGTGGGCTTATGGCTCACCTCGCTGAATGTAAAGTACCGCGACTTCAAACATGTAGTTCCTTTTTTGGTACAAATAGGATTGTATATTTCTCCCGTTGCTTTCACATCGGAAAAAGCAGGGCAGATCATTCCTGAAAAGTTCGGATTGTTATTTTACATCAACCCCATGGCCGGCGTTATTGATGGTTTCCGCTGGTGTTTTTTTGGCGATAAACAACCGCTGAACATGGAGGGTATGTTTTTGTCATTGGGAATTACCTTATTGCTTATGCTTATCGGCGTACGCACTTTCCGCAAAATGGAAAGAAGCTTTGCCGACCTGATATAAAAATTTCTTTTTTGCCCCATGTAATTATCAAAGCCGAGGAGCTCGGCAAAAAATACATCATCGGCCATCTTGGAAAAGGCAGCTATAAAACTTTCCGGGAGCAGATGATGCAGCACCTGCACAATTTTTATTCACGTACACGGCAGCTCTTTACCGGGCAGCAGGTGGTAGAGGGTGATGAGCAGGAAGAATTCTGGGCATTAAAAGATGTAAGTTTTGAAATAAAACAGGGCGACCGGGTGGGCATCATAGGCAGAAACGGTGCCGGCAAAAGCACACTGCTAAAAATTTTGAGCCGCATTACTGAGCCTACCACAGGAAAAGTATCCATCCGCGGTCGTGTAGCCAGTTTGCTGGAAGTGGGCACCGGTTTTCACCCGGAACTCACCGGCCGCGAAAATATTTTTCTCAACGGCGCCATCCTCGGTATGAGCCGTGCCGAAATAAAAAGAAAGTTTGATGAAATAGTTGATTTTTCCGGCGTGGAAAAATTTTTGGATACACCGGTTAAAAGGTACAGCAGCGGCATGTATGTGCGCCTCGCCTTTTCCGTGGCTGCACACCTGGAACCCGAAATACTGGTGGTGGATGAAGTGCTGGCGGTAGGCGATGCCGAATTTCAGAAAAAATGTTTAGGGAAAATGCAGGATGTAAGCGCCACCGAAGGACGAACTGTTTTATTTGTAAGCCATAACATGACGGCAATCCAGAGCCTGTGCAACCGCGGCATACTTTTAAAAAACGGCAGCATCATTTACCAGGGCGATGCCGGCAGCACCGTGCATTACTACCTGAAACAGGAGCTGGCGCCCAAAACAAAAGTGGAGTGGATAACCAGCCGTCCCGGCGATGAAGTAGCTGAAATCATTTCAGCCCGGCTGGTGAATGAAAAAATGGAATCAATAGATTTTGTTCGCATTGATGAAAAAGCCGGGATAGAATATGAATACCGGGTGAAGAAAGAAGGATTTCGCCCCGTGCCCAATATCCATATCTATACCACCCGCGGCGATTGTGTGTTTGTAGCCGTCGAACCATCCAATGGCGAACATGCAAAAACCGGCAGGCATAAAACGACTGTGTGGATACCGGCGCATCTGCTTAATAAGGAATCGTACTATGTGAACCTTGTTGTTACCACCTTTTCACCCTTCAAGGTTCACTTTACAGCAGAAGAAGCTATAAATTTTGATGTGATTGAAAATGTGAATACACGGGATACGGATTTCAAACACGATTATCCCGGTGTGGTTCGTCCCAAACTTACCTGGCAAAGCAACCTCATACAATGAAAGTAGTCATATTCGCCGGCGGGCTGGGCACCCGCATTTCCGAAGAAACGGATGTAAAGCCCAAGCCGATGGTGGAGATCGGCGGCAAACCCATTCTCTGGCATATCATGAAAATTTACGGCCACTTCGGCTTTAATGATTTTATCATTTGCCTTGGCTACAAAGGATATATCATTAAAGAATATTTCATGAATTATTTCCTGCACAACTGCGACCTCAGCATTGACCTTGGCAGCAATGCTATTGAAATTCATGATAAGAATACCGAAGCGTTTAAAGTAACGCTGGTGGATACCGGGCTGGAAACAAAAACAGCCGGCCGGCTGCAGAAAGTGAAGAAATATATCAGCGATGATGATTTCATGCTCACCTACGGCGATGGGGTGGCTGATATAGACCTGGATGCCTTGCTGAAATTTCATAAGGCACATGGGAAAGTAGCAACCGTTACGGCAGTTTCCATGTCGTCAAAATTCGGCGGCATGCAAGTGGATGATAAAAAACAAGTGATTGCTTTCAAGGAAAAAACTAAGGATGAAAGTAAATGGATTAACGCCGGTTTTTTTGTACTGAATAAAAAAGTATTTGATTACCTGGAAGATGATATGACCGAAGTGATGTGGGAAGATGAGCCGCTGGAAAAAATTACTGCCGGCGGGCAGCTGGCCGCCTACCTGCATCACGGTTTCTGGAAATGTATGGATGCCCTGCGTGATAAAATAGAACTTGAAAACCTATGGCATCATAACCAGGCAAAGTGGAAAATCTGGAAATGAAAAATTACAAAGTGGATTTTGAAAATTCTTTCCGGGAAAAAAAAGTATTTGTAACCGGTCATACCGGTTTCAAGGGATCGTGGATGCTTGCCTGGCTGCACCGCCTGGGGGCAATAGTAAAAGGATATGCACTGGCTCCTGAGCCGGAAAACTCACTTTATCCTTTTCTCAACGGTGACAGTTTATGTACATCCGTGATTGCTGACATCAGGAATAAAGAGAAATTGCAGGAAGAAATCATTTCTTTTCAGCCCGATTTTATTTTTCACCTCGCCGCACAGCCACTGGTGCGCCCTTCTTATGAAATGCCGCTTTACACATTTGAAGTAAACGTAAATGGCACGGCTCATTTGCTGGAAGCGCTGAAGGCCCTGCCGAAACTCTGCTCTGTTGTAATTATTACAACCGATAAAGTGTATGAAAACAGGGAAGAAGATTATGCTTACAGGGAGGATGATAAACTTGGCGGCTATGATCCCTACAGTGCCAGCAAAGCGGCGGCAGAAATTGTTGTGAGCAGCTATCGCAGCAGCTTTTTTCATCCCAAAGATTTTGACCGGCACAAAAAAGCTATCGCCACTGCACGGGCAGGCAATGTAATCGGCGGCGGCGATTATTCAAAAGACAGAATTATTCCCGATATCGTCCGGGCTTTGCAGGCAAACACCCCGGTTTTGGTTCGTAATCCATCGGCCGTCAGGCCATGGCAGCATGTGCTGGAGCCGCTTAGCGGATATTTATTATTGGCTGTCTTGCTGCAGCAGCAACCTTTGTTATTGGCAGGCGCATGGAATTTCGGTCCACGCAATGATGAGATAATGACAGTGGAAGAGCTTGTAAAAATTTTTATTCATGGCTGGGGCAGCGGCGAATTCAGAATTTCAAAAGAGGACGGTCAACCGCATGAAGCCGGCCTGCTGCAACTGGACATAAGCAAAGCAAAAGAAATTTTGCACTGGGAGCCGAAGCTGGATATAAAAAAAACTATGGCATGGGTAACAGAAGAATACAAGGCACTGGCTTCCGGCAACAGGGAAATTATTTTTCAGCATATCGGGCAATACGAGGCTGTGGTCAACTTTCAGCCGGCTGGCTGAGTGCTTCTTCAGGCCCGGTAATTATTTCTATGAATCATCAGCCACCAACGGATGCGGTTTACTGAAACTATTTTAAAAGACTCTTACCTTATCGTGCCGGATTTGTTTGAAGACCACCGGGGTTTTTTCAGCCGCTGGTACTGCAGCAATGAGTTCAGGGAACTGGGGCTGACGACAGACTTTGTGCAGTGCAATCATTCCGGAACCAATGGCAAAGGAAGCATCCGCGGTATGCATTTCCAGCAACCGCCGCATGCCGAAGTAAAGCTGGTGAAATGTGTGGCCGGAAAAATTTTTGATGTCATTATTGACATCCGGCAGGGCTCGCCCACTTTTCTGAAATGGTTTGGCACCGAGCTGAGCGCCGAAAACAAAACCATGCTGTATATTCCCAAAGGATTTGCCCACGGGTTTCAGACGCTCACTGAAGAGGCGGAAATCATTTACATGGTTTCATCCACATATAAGAAAGATGCGGAAAGGGGAGTGCGGTATAATGACCCATTGATTGGCATTGAATGGCCCTTGCCGCTCAACAAAATTTCGGAGAGAGACCGGCAGATTGCCTTACTGGATACACAAAACTTTAAAGGGATTGAAGCATGACGGTGCTGGTTACAGGTGCCTCCGGTTTTATCGGCTCTTATCTTTGCGATCACCTGCTGCAACGGGGTTACCGGGTAATTGCCGCTTCACGTGATATAAATAAAATCAACGCATATTCTGACGACCACTTTACTGCTGTCGGGCTGGATGTGCTGAATCCATCGGCTTTTGATAGAATTGAAATATACAATGCAGATGCAGTAGTGCATACAGCAACCGCCAACGATATTGTATCCCAAAAAAATGAGGAAGCGATTTTGCTTTCAGCTGCAGGCACTAAAAACCTGCTCGAATTCTGCGTGCTGCGCAATATTGCCCGCGTGATTTTTTTTTCCACCTTCCAGGTTTACGGCACCGAACTCAGCGGCACGATTGATGAAAACACTCCGCTCCGCTGCCAGAATGATTACGGGCTGAATCATGTTTTCGGCGAACTGTATGTTGAAATGTATGCACGGGAAAAAAAGATTAACGGTATTGTAGTCAGGCCTTCCAACGTGTATGGCCGGCTGATGAATCCGCACATCAACCGCTGGACACTGGTGCCGGCCTGTTTTTGCAAAGAAGTTTTTCAAACAGGGCAAATCACCCTGCTGTCTTCCGGCAGGCAAACCCGGAATTTTATCAGCTTGCACGAAGTGAGCACAGGTGTAGAAGCCATTCTGCGAAGCGAGGTACAAGGATATAATGTTTATAATCTTGCCTCTGAAAAAAACTGCAGCATCCTGCAGGTGGCAGCGCTGGTTAAAAACTGTTTTGAAAAAAGATATGGTAAAAAAGCCGGCCTGCAGGTAAAGGGTCATGAGCCTCCGGCAGAAAATATTTTTCATGCTGACATCAGCAAACTCCGGCGGCTGGGCTACGCTCCGGACACGGCATACAATCTTGAATCGGAAATAAATCAATTATTTGATCACCTTGAAAAAACAATTCATGAACCCCATAGAGCAGTTTAAAGAAGAAAGAGTACAGGATACGATGCTGATGAAACAGGACCAGGAATTAAAAAAGAAATCGCTGGACTGGATGCTGCATGCCGACAGGTACAAATACATTTATAACTTCAGGTGGATGGGTCGCCCCATCATCAAATTCCCGCAGGATATTATAGCACTTCAGGAAGTGATCTGGCAGGTGAAACCCGACCTGGTAATTGAAACGGGAATTGCCCACGGCGGCTCAATTATTTTTTCTGCATCCATGCTTGAGCTGCTGGGAAATGGCGGCAAGGTGATAGCTGTGGATATTGATATCCGCAAACATAACCGGGAAGAAATTGAAAAGCACCCGATGATGAAACGCATCACCATGCTGGAAGGCTCATCGGTTGACGCCGGTATTTTCAGGCAGATAAGCGATTATGCCGCCGGATTTAAAAATGTAATGGTTTGTCTCGATTCCAATCACACTCATCAGCATGTGCTGGATGAATTGCGCCTGTACTCCAAACTGGTTTCCGTTAATTCTTATATTATACTACCCGATACGCTGATTGAATTTTTCCCGGCCGGGTATTATACTCACAATCGTCCCTGGGATGTGGGCAATAATCCCTACACGGCCATGCAGGATTTCCTGTCCGAAAACAATGATTTTGTAAAAGATGAATCCATTACCGATAAACTGCTCATCACTGAAGCGTTTGGCGGCGGATTTTTGAAAAGAATAAAGTAAACGGATGGATGCAGAAAAAATAAAAAAGACTTTGGACGATAACCCGGCGCTTACCGGTGAATTCATCAGAGCCCTGCTTGAATTGGAAGCGGCTATGAGTTACCCGGAAAATAATATCCGCGATACATTTACCGGCCTGTTAGCTGATGAAGTGTTTAAAGGCAGAACGTTTATTAAAAAGCTGTCAAACGGGTTGAAGATGAAATTTATTTATAACTCCAAAATTGCCCGTGAATTTTTACTCTCCACACCACAGGAGCCGGATCATGTGTGGGAACCTCAAACGACAAAAGTGTTACAGCATTTTTCGGCATCTGCCCGCCACATAATTGTCGGCGGCGCTTATTTCGGCGATCACGCCATCCTGATTGCAGAGATTATGAGAGACAAAGGGATCTGCCATGCTTTTGAACCCAATGAAACCAATTGTTCATTAATCGAAGAGAATGCACGGCTCAATAATATTTCAAATATCAGGATTAATAAGATGGCTTTGTGGTCGAAGTCGGGTGAAAAACTCCGGTTTGAAGGCGAAGATGCACTGGCAAGCACGGTACCTGCTTCTGCAGGTTCATCGGGTTATATTGAAACTGTTACATTGGATGATTATATGATTGCTGCCAATATAGATTCGCTGGATTTACTGATGATTGATGTAGAAGGCGGAGAAATGAAAGTATTGCAGGGGGCAGTTGAAATGTTCCAAAAGAATTCACCGGTTGTCATTTTCGAAAACCACAGCCTGCATAATGACTGGAGTGACTCGCTTCAGAATTCCGATTCGGTAAAATTTATGAAAGACCTCGGCTATCATGTTTTTTCCATCCGTGATTTTCATAATAACATGAATACGGCCGGAATGAAAGTGGAACTGGTGCCCGTGGAAAGAACATTTACCGAAGGCCCGCCACATGGTTTTAATTTGTTGGCGGTAAAAAACAAATCGCTGATTGAACATGATCTTTTCAGGATTGTGTATGATTACAGCCCAAAACTTTTATTGCATAAAAAGGAAAAGGAATTTCTTCCGGCAGTTTATGAATAAGTAAAAAGGATGCAGCCGCTTGTCACCATAGCCATCCCTGTTTATAACGAAGAACGCTTTCTTGAAGAAGCCATCCGTTCGGCGCTGCACCAAACCTACACAAACCTCGAAATTATCATTGGCGATAATGCATCAACAGATAATTCGTGGATGATTATTCAGCAATACCGTGAATCTGACAACAGGATAACCGCCTTCGGGCATAAAAAAAATATGGGAGTGCATGAAAATTTTGAATTCCTGAAAAACAAAGGGCAGGGTAAATATTTCATGTGGCTGGGCGGGCACGATATCGTACACAGGGAATTTGTTGCAGAAGCAGTAAGCAGGATGGAAGAAAATCCCGGTATCGCTTTGTATTACCCGCTTGCAAATTATTTTGCAAAAGATGTGCAGGAGCAGCTCAACAGCGATATGAACCCCGACCTGGATACCGGCGGCATGAATGATTATAAAGACCGGATGCTGAAAGTAATTGATAATTTCGGGGCATGCAGCGCCTTCCAGGGGCTGTTCAGAAAATCAGTGATTGACCAGTACTGGTTTGACAAATATGGCTCCGACCATTTATTCCTGCTGCAGGCTTCTTACTTCGGGCAGCTCGTTCCCTCTGCAGAAATCCGCTATCACCGCCGCAAGGTGAGGGAAGAAACTCATGCCCAGCAGGTGGAAAGACTGAAAACCTATGGTTACATAAATGAATTCCCGCTGTATTGCACTTTTGCCCACTTTAAAAATATTTATTATTGGGATAAAATTCCGGATGTAAAAACCAGGGTGCAGCTGGTGGAACGTATCTACCTTAAATTGTCCTATTTGTTCGCCAGGATCCACTACCGCCACCTGGTAAGCCACCTGCTGCTGAAAGAATTTCACCCGCGGCTGTTTTTACTTTTATTCCGGATTAAAACAGCTGCTTTATATAAAAGACTTGCCGGCCGGAAAACGCCGGGTTACCAGGCTTCATTTAAATCTTCATAGAAAAACTTACAGCACCAAATGCCCGAACTGAATTTTGCCATCGTCGGTTGCGGACGCATTGCGCAGCGTCATGCTGAACACATCAGCCACATCGGGAAACTGAAAGCTGTTTGTGATACAGAAACTGGAAAGGCGGATACACTGGCGCAAAAATTTAATGCCAATGCGTATTATGATATCAATGATTTGCTGAAAAAAGAAAACGATGTACATGTGGTTTCCGTTTGTACTCCCAACGGCCTGCATGCAGAGCACTCCATCAAAGCGCTGCAGGCGGGCTTTCATGTGCTGTGCGAAAAACCCATGGCGCTGACGATGAAAGACTGTGGCGAAATGATAAAGACGGCTGAAAAAAACAATAAACGGCTTTTTGTAGTAAAGCAAAACCGCTTCAATCCGCCGGTGGAAGCCGTAAAACAACTACTGGACGATGGCCGGCTGGGAAAAATTTTCAGCGTGCAGCTCAACTGCTTCTGGAACCGCGATGCGGCTTATTACCACAATTCATGGAAAGGAACAAAAAAACTTGACGGCGGCACCCTCTTCACCCAGTTCAGTCATTTTATTGACCTGCTCTATTGGATGATTGGCGACATAAAGCAGGTGAAAGCATTTACCCGTAATTATGCACACGCAGGCATCATTGAATTTGAAGATACCGGCGTAGCCATACTGGAATTTGACAATGGTGTCATCGGCACAGTGAACTACACCGTGAACAGTTATAAAAAAAACATGGAAGGCTCACTGACTGTTTTTGGTGAAAAAGGAACGGTGAAAATCGGCGGGCAATACCTGAATGTGCTGGAATACCAAAACATTGAAGGTGTTGAAATAAAAGATCTGCCCGCGGGCAACAAACCCAACGATTACGGCAGCTACCAGGGCTCGATGAGCAATCATGATAAAGTATATCAGAACCTGGTGGAAGTGCTCAATAACAACGCTCCCATTTCAGCCAACAGTTTTGAAGGATTCAAAACGGTGGAGATAATAGAAAAAATTTACGCTGCAGCAGAAAACAACTCCTCATGGAACCGGTAACGAAGTATTCGGGCATACGGGATGTGCAGTTTGGCAAAAATGTAAAAGTGGTCGAACCGGTAAATCTTTACGAATGCCGCATTGATGACGATTGTTTCATTGGCCCGTTTACGGAAATTCAAAAAGGCGTAAGTATCGGCAAGGGATGTAAAATACAGTCGCATAGTTTTATTTGCAGCCTGGTGAGCATCGGCGATGATTGCTTCATTGGTCACGGCGTCATGTTCATCAACGATGCTTTCAGCGATGGCGGGCCGGCCCGCGGCAATCAGAACAAGTGGAAACCCACCCGCATCGGCAATCACGTTTTTATCGGCAGCAATGCCACCATCCTGCCCGTGGAGATTTGTGACAATGTAGTAATCGGCGCCGGCAGCGTGGTGACAAAAAATATAACTGAGCCCGGCACCTATGCCGGCAACCCGGCTAGAAAAATAAAATAGTTCTTACTGCACATGTATGAATGCAGTTTCTGTAACCATCCCGTTTGTTGATTTAAAAGCGCAATATCTATCCATCAAAGAAGATATTGATAATGCCATACGGGGTGTGATTGAACAGTCTGCCTTTATCGGCGGCGCGGCTGTCAGGCAGTTTGAAAAAGCGTTTGCTGATTATATCGGCACAAAGCATTGCATAGCCTGCGGCAATGGTACCGATTCCCTGGAAATATTATTAAAAGCTTTCGGTGTTGGGCCGGGCGATGAAATAATTGTGCCGGCGCATTCCTGGATTTCTACTTCGGAAGCTGTGAGTGCCGCTGGCGCCACGCCGGTGTTTGTGGATGTGGATGAATATTATTGTATCAATGTAAAGTTGATTGAGCAAAAAATTACAGCCAGCACAAAAGCAATCATCCCTGTTCACCTGTACGGTCATCCTGCTGATATGCCTGCTGTAATGCAGCTGGCTGAAAAATACAAGCTGAAAGTGATTGAAGATTGTGCCCAGTCGCATGGGGCAGAAATAAACGGAAAGAAAACCGGCACATGGGGACATGCGGCCAGTTTCAGTTTTTACCCGGGAAAAAATCTGGGCGCTTACGGTGATGCCGGAGCCATGCTCACCAATGATGATGAAGTGGCTGCCGTGGCAAGACAGGTTGCCAATCATGGCCAGGTAAAAAAACATCAGCATGTGCGGGAAGGCCGCAACAGCCGCATGGATACCCTGCAGGCCGCCATCCTGCTGGCAAAACTTCCTCACCTGCAACACTGGACCAAAGCACGCCGGGTGCATGCATCATTGTATAATGAGCTGTTAAATGATGCAGGAGTGGTTACACCTGCCACAAAAAACAATTGCAGCCATGTATTTCACCTGTATGTAATACGCACCGGGAACCGGGATGCCCTGCAGGCTTATTTAAAAGAGAATGGAGTGGAAACTTCCGTTCATTACCCGACGGCGTTGCCGCTGCTTCCCTGTTATAGTCGTTACAATCACCGGCCTGAAGATTTTTCCGTAGCCTATCTTAACCAGCAGCAAATACTTTCATTGCCCATGTTTGCGGAGCTGAGGGAAGAGCAGGTTCAGCATGTGGCCGGGCTGATAAAAAGTTTCCGCCGATGAGAGTAATCTTTTTTTGTTCATATTACGATGCCTACCTGCATTCATTTTATAAAAAGAATAAAGGACTTGCAAGGCAGTCGTACGATGAACAGATGAAGGCGCTGAAGGAAGACCACTTCGGGCATTGGGCTTCATTTGCCGATGAATTTGTAAAGCAGGGGGTAGCAGCTGAATTGGTTGTTCCCAACTGCAAGCCGCTGCAACTGGCGTGGGCTGAAGAAAATGATACCAGGTACAATGAAAGAGACTGGAATTTTTCAATAGCACTGGACCAGGTAAAAAAGAAACAACCAGACATTTTCTATATCTCCAGCATGTTTGAGTATTACAACGGGTTTCTTGCCGAAGTAAAAAAACATGCAAAACATATTTTTGGCTGGATCAGTTGTCCCTTGCCTGAAAGAGTACCTCTGCATCAGCTGGAATTGCTGATGACCTCCGTGCCCCGGTTTGTGGATGACTTCCGCCGGCTGGGAGTGAAGTCGGAATTGCTGCATGCGGCATTTGACCCCGTCATACTCGATTGTCTTGATGCAAACCAGCCGCAGGATATTGATTTCAGCTTTATCGGCAGCCTGACCAAAGCACATAGCCGCCGGATTCATTTGATAAAAGAATTAATAGACAACACCAGCCTGCAGTTTTTCGGCACCGGCATTGAACTGGTACCCGATAACAGGAATATTTTTCAAAAGCTGATTTCAAAAAGTATTTACCGGCAAAGAGCAAGGGGCGACGTGTGGGGACTTGACATGTACCGGACGCTTCACCGCTCAAAAATCACTTTCAATGCGCATATTGATGTGGCCCGGAATTTTGCAGGCAACATGCGTATGTATGAAGCCACCGGTGTAGGTACCTTGCTGCTGACGGATGGCAGGCAGGCTGAACAAAAAAATTTCGCTGATGATGAAGTGGTTTATTACGAATCTGTGGCGGATGCCATTGAAAAAGTAAACTATTATCTCCGTCACGAAGAGGAACGGAAAGCGATTGCCAAAAAAGGACAACAGCGGACATTGAATGACTATAATTATAAAACATCTTCTGCCCGGCTGCTGGATTATTTCCGGCAGTATATGAACTAAATTTTTTCAAACTTTATTTCATGATTCCTGTTTTTGAGCCCGATATTACCCAGGCAGAAATTGATGCCGTAGTTGATGCGCTGAAGAAAGGAGAAATTTCCGGGTCTTTCGGTGAATATATTACCCGGTTTGAAAAAATGTTTGCTGATTTTATCGGCTGTACGCATGGTATTGCCGTATGCAACGGAACCATTGCTCTGCATCTGGCTGCAGATGTTGCCGGTATCAGCCGGGGTGATGAGGTGCTGATAAGCGCCTCCACCAACATTGCTACAGCGCTGGCAGCTTATCATAACAATGCAGTGCCGGTGCCGGTTGACAGCGAACCCATCACCTGGAACCTCGATCTTGATATCATTGAAAGTTTAATTACACCGCGAACAAAGGCAATCATTCCTGTTCATCTCTATGGCCACCCGGTAGATATGGACAAACTGATAGCCATTGCAAAAAAACATAATCTCATAGTGATTGAGGATTGTGCCGAAAGCCATGGCGCCACTGTGCGTGGCAAAATGACCGGGAGCTTCGGCGACATGAGCTGCTTTAGTTTTTATGCCAATAAAATAATTACAACCGGTGAAGGCGGCATGGTGTGTACCAACGATGATGAGCTGGCAGAAAAACTGCGCCTGCTGCGCAATCTTGCATTTTCACAACCCCGGTTTCTTCACCGGGAAGCGGGGTACAATTTCCGCATGACGGGTTACCAGGCAGCCATGGGCGTGGCGCAAACACAAAGACTGCCGGCCATTATTGAACAAAAAAGATTAATGGCAAAACGATACAATGAACGGCTGAAAAATATTCCGTGGCTGCAAACACCCGCCGAACTGGAATGGGCAAAAAATGTTTACTGGATGTACGGCGTGGTAGTGAAACCCGAATCCGGTATGAAGCGGGATGAGCTGGCAAAATACCTGAAAGAAAAAGGGGTTGACACCCGTACCTTTTTCTGTTCCATGGCCGGGCAGCCATTTCTGAAAAAGCAGGAAGGATACCGGGTGATCAGCACACCTGTAGCCGATATGCTTTGGGAGTGCGGCTTGTATCTTCCTTCTTCACACACCCTTACCGAAGAACAGATCAGTTACATTTCCGATACGATAAAATCTTTTTCCAAACAGTACAAATATGAGCCAGGTTTTTCTTGAAATTTTTGAACATAAAGGAATACGCTATGCCGAAGTGATAAGAGCTGAAAGCAGGGTGAAGACAACTGAATTTTTTTCACCGGCCGAATCTTCTTTCCAGTTTGGTCTGCTGGCTCACACAGCCGGGTTTGTGGAGGCGCCGCATTACCACAAAGAATTTGAACGGGTAATCCGCGACCTGCAGCAGATGTTCGTGGTGCAGCGCGGCGTGGTGGATGTAGACCTGTATGATGATGACGGTTACCTGATAAAAACAGTGCGGCTGAAGCAGGGCGATGCCATTGTGCTGATACACGGCGTGCATGCCATCAAAGTGATTGAAGATATGCAGTGCATCAGCGTGAAGCAAGGCCCTTTTCTTGGAGCAGAGAATGATAAAATAATGGTGAACGTAAAAAACTGAAAATGTCATCCTACATCGGCAGGCATGCGGCTTTATACGATTTGTTTTATGCAGGAAAAAATTATGCTGCCGAATCGGATTTTATTCATGCTTGCATAAAAAAATTTCACCAGGGCAAACCACAAACATTACTGGAGCTGGCCTGTGGTACCGGCAGGCATGCTTATCAGCTTTGGCAAAAGGGTTATAAAATCATGGCCACCGATTATTCGGATGATATGCTGGACTGTGCCCGGGAAAATCACAGGCAATGGAATACCGATGTTGAATTCCGCCGGCTGGATATGCGTCAGCCTGAGTATACCGGGTCCGCACCGGATGTCGTTCTCTGTTTATTCGATTCCATCGGCTACCTGGAAACAAATGAAGCCATACTGCAGCTGCTGAAGTTTGTAAACCGGCAATTGAAAGATGACGGGTTGTTTATCGTCGAATACTGGAATGCCGGTGCCTTTCTGCGGTCTTTCGAACCCAGGCGGACAAAACATTTTAAAACAAAGGATGGAGAAATAGTGCGGGTTTCAGAAACTGAAATAGATTACATGAATCAACTGGCGCATGTTCATTATACTATTACGGAGAAAAGCGGGAACCTGCCTGAAAATATTATTAAAGAAACCCAAAGCAATCGCTATTTTCTTCACCAGGAAATGCAATTGTTTTTTCAGCAGGCCGGTTTTGAATGTATCGCCTCATTTGCAGGCTATACAAATGATACAGTTATCGCACCCGATACCTGGCATACGGTTGCCGTGGTAAAAAAGTCATCATGAGTTTAGCAGGTTCATTGAAAAAATTGCTGGCCTCTACGGGTAAATTGGATCAGTTAAAAACAAAACTGGAAAACCAGGCCGTATTGACTGGCCGGTTAATTGCCCAATTGAATAGGTCGAGAGAAAAAGAAATTCTTGGCAATATTCAGCTGGCCGAGTTCAAAGTGTTTTCGCAGTGGGGCGACGACGGCATCATCCAGTTTCTTATCAGCTATCTCGACATTCCCCCGCAGGCCGAAAAATTTGTTGAGTTTGGTGTTGAGAATTATACAGAGGCCAACACACGGTTTTTACTCATCAACAATAACTGGCAGGGCCTCATAATGGACGGTTCTGAACAGCATATGAATGAAGTGATGCAGGATGATATTTACTGGCGCTACCAATTGGAGGCTAAGCCGGCTTTTGTTTCCAGGGAAAACATCAACGACCTGCTGAAAGAAAGCGGCATGACCGGTGAAATTGGCCTGCTGCACATTGACATTGACGGCAACGATTATTTTGTATGGCAGGCGATTGATGTAATCAGCCCCATCATTGTCATTGTGGAATACAATAGCGTGTTTGGCAGCGATAAGCCATGGAGTATTCCTTACAATAAAGATTTTGTAAGAACAAATGCTCATTACAGCAACCTGTACTGGGGCAGTTCGCTGCCTTCCCTTTGCGACCTGGCACAGGAAAAAGGGTATCATTTTATCGGGTGCAACAGCAATGGGAACAATGCATTTTTTGTAAAAAAAGATAAAATGAAAGAACTGAAACCGCTTTCTGCTGCAGAGGGTTTTGTCAGTTCTAAATTTCGGGAGAGCCGCGACCGGCTGGGCCAGCTTACTTTCCTGGCCGGGCCGGAAAGGCTGCAGGCAATAAAGGGAATGGAAATTTATAATACCCGCACACAGAAAGTGGAAATGATATAGTATGACAGTGGCCGGAAAAATCAGGAGCAAAATAAAAGAACTGTTTCCACAGACACTGAAAACTTTTAGCAGCTACAGCGATGCGCTGGCAGCATCCGGCAGCGGTTATGAAGATAATGAGCTGGTGGATGTGATTGTGTTAAAAACAAAGCAAAACATTGGTTTATTAAAAAGAAATTTATTTTTCACTCAGTCCACGTTGAGTTCATTGACAGGGATTCTTTATCTCAGCGGCCGGTTTTCAACCATCAATGTAATAGACCTCGGCGGAAGTACCGGTCTGCAATACCACATGCTCAGGCCGTTGATAAATGAAAAGATACGTATTAACTGGACGGTGGTTGAAAGCATGGCACTGGCTGAAAAATGCCGATCCTTATTTTCAACCGGTGAACTTCAATTTTCGGATAATCTGGAAGAAGCCATTAAATTTTCAGACGAACTGCATTTGGTTCTCTGTTCGGGTGTGATACAATATTTGCCGCAACCTTATGAAACACTTGGCTTACTTGCAGCAAGCCGTGCACAGTATTTGTTGTTCAGCCGAATGTGTTTCAGCAGGCAAAACAGGGATGTGATTATTTTACAAAAATCCATGCTCAGCGAAAACGGTTTCGGACCCATGCCTCCGGGTTTTACTGACAGGGAAATATTTTACCCGCAAACATCTGTTCAGAAAGAAAAGTTTTACCAGCTACTTTCAGCCAATTATAAAACCTTATTCACTTTCGCTGACGATTCAGGCGTGCATTACCCGGAGTGGCAGGAGGGACTCGGAGTACTGATGGAAAAAATTTCAGACTGACACACTGCAATAATGAACATCGGTATTTACATCGGCAATATGGATCCCACGCTGGGGGGTGGCTACACTTTCCAGGAATCATTGCTAACCCAATTAAACAATGTTAACAGCTCACACCAGTTTACTGTTTTTTACAAAGGCCGGCTGCCGGCATCGCTGCAGGATGTAAAGCTGATAAAAATTGCAGTGGATGGAGCACACCGGGGATTGGTATTCCGTAAAAAAATCAGTTATCGTTGGCAAAGTTTTTTAAATAAAATCAGGCTTCGCAAAAAAAGCGTTACCCGTTTTTCAGATCTTGAGCTGGTGGCCATGCAGGAAAAGATTGAACTGATCTGGCTGCCTTCGCAGGATTATATTCCCATCAGCAATATCCCGTATTTCTTTACCGTATGGGATTTGCAGCATCGCCTGCAGCCTTATTTTCCTGAAGTAAGCCGGGATCATATCTGGCAGCAGCGGGAAACTATGTTCAGCGATGCCATCCGCAAAGCCAGTTATGTAATTACCGGAACCGAAGCCGGCAAGAATGAAATCACCCGTTTTTACGATGTGCCGGAAGATAGAATCTGTCACGGGCTGTTGCATCCCACTCCCTCTTTTGCACTCAATTGCAGCCGGCAATACCCATTACTTGCTGATATAATGCAACCCTATGTTTTTTACCCCGCACAGTTCTGGTCGCACAAAAATCATGTTTGCATTTTGCTGGCTTTAAAACACCTGAAAGAAAAAGTGGGTATCAGAATAAATGCAGTTTTTGTCGGGAGGGATTTTGGCAACAGGGCATTTATTGAAAAACAAGTTGAGCAGCTTGGATTATCCGGGCAGGTAAAACTGTTCGGATTTGTGGAAAGGGAAACACTCATTGGGCTGTACCAGCACAGTCTTGCGCTGGTTTATCCTTCGTTCTTCGGACCTGAAAATCTTCCGCCGCTTGAAGCTATGGCGCTCGGTGTGCCGGCGATTGCCGCCAATATGCCGGGCGTGGATGAGCAACTGGGTAATTATGCCTTGCTCTTTAACCCGGCAGATGAAAACGAGCTGGCAAAACACATTCACAATATGTATTCGGATGAAACTCTGCGAAATCAAATGATACAACGAGGCCATCAGCGCAGCCGGGCATTTACTATTGAGCATTATATGACTGAAATGATGAAATTATTTGACCGGTTTGAAAAAATAAGACGCTGCTGGGAGTTTTGATTATTGAAATCCGGGTACCTTTTTTTGAAAAATGCTTGAAAAAATCCGTTACAGGCTGATGATGATTTTCCGCAGGCTGCGGTATTATTTTTCAAAAATCATCTTCATCATCTTTGCGCCCCGTGTAGTTTGCAATATCTGCGGTTGGAAAGATTACCGGTTCAACAGCGACAGCTGGCATCCTTACACCATCTGTCCCCACTGTTATACGCAGGTGCGGCACCGGCTTTTCTGGGCTATACTCGGCAGGCATGAGAAATACAATGCCGGAAACCTGCTGCATAATAAAGCCGTTCTTCATTTTGCCCCCGAAAAAGAATTGCGCAGCCGGGTGAAAAGCCTGTGCAGGGAATATAAAACGGCTGATTATTTTGCCGAGGGCTATCACTACGAGGGTATTGATTTCAACACAGATATTTCCGACATGAAAAGTATCGGCAACGAATGGTTTGATTGCGTCATCGCTTTTGATGTGCTGGAGCATGTAGCCGATGATAAAAAGGCCATTCGGGAAATCAACAGGATTTTAAAACCCGGCGGGGTGGCGGTTTTCACTGTTCCGCAAAAGGATAATTTGAAAATCACATACGAGGATGTCTCCATCACTGACCCGGAAGAAAGAGAAAAGGCCTTTGGCCAGTTTGACCATTTAAGAATCTACGGCGAAGATTTTTCTGACAGGGTTGCTTCGCAGGGATTTTGTGTTGAATGTATTGATGAAAAAATTTTTGAGGCTGCTTTCATCCGGAAACATGTTTTGTTTCCGCCAGTGCTTTCCGCACACCCGCTGGCCACCAATCACCGGAAAGTTTATTTCGCAGTAAAGCAAAACTGATTTACCTGTTTTCAAAGATATTTTTTTCAGCAGGCATATACATGCTGCCTTTTTAACTCCTCCCGGAATTACTGCTGCTGAAGCGTTCAGATTTTTTGTAACTTGTAACCGGAAATCCAATGTATGAAAATCATCTTCTTCGAGCTGAACGAGGTTCCGCTTAAAATTATTCAGCATTTTTCCCGCTTATACCCCGAATCGTGGCTGGCAAAAGTATATGCAAACTGCCGTCGCTACGAAACTTTTGCCGAAGACCAGGGTCACCTTTCGCCGTGGGTTACCTGGCCCACGGTGCATCGCGGCGTCAGCAACGAGAAACATTTCATCTCCGACTTCGGGCAAGACCTGAATGACCAGGAAAAACAATATCCTGCTGTCTGGAACATACTGGCGCAGCATAAAGTGAAAGTGGGATTGTTCGGGTCGCTGCACACGTATCCTTTGCCAGGCGGTGCGGAAAATTTTTCTTTTTATGTTCCCGACACATTTGCTGCCGGCAGCGAGTGTTTCCCCAAAAAGCTGGAAGCGTTTCAAAAGTTTAACCTGCAGATGGCAAGAGAAAACAGCCGTGTGGTAAACCGGAAAATTCCCGGCCGTGAAGCCATTCAATTTTTGCTGAAGCTGCCGGATATGGGTTTCCGGTTTAAAACGGCAACCGATATCGCTGCACAGCTGGTGGATGAAAGAATCAATAAATGGAAAGTAGTGCGCCGCCGTACATACCAGTCGGTCATTGGCTTTGATATTTTTTTCAAACAACTGCAAACACACAAACCTGATTTTGCCACCTTCTTCACCAATCATGTGGCTTCTTCGCAGCATCGCTACTGGGCTGCGGCGTTTCCCGAAGACTATGAAAACTTCGATTTGGGAAGAGAATGGATTGAAACCTACAACGGCGAAATTGTTTATACCATGAAGAAAGCTGATGAAATGATCGGCCGGCTGGTAAAATTCATTAACAACAACCCGGGTTATGCTTTGTGGATAGTCACCAGCATGGGGCAGCAGGCGGTGGAAGCAAGAGAAATTTACACCGACCTGTTTGTAACCAACGGAAAAAAATTCATGGACAATTTCGGTCTTGGCGCAGGCAGTTTCGAATTGAGACCTTCCATGGTTCCCCAGTTCAATGTACAGGTGCATGTGGACAAAAGAAAAGAGTTTGAGGAAAAACTGGCTACACTTCGCATCAACGGGCAGGCCATTCACTGCCGCCAGAAGTCGGAGGGTTTTTACAGCCTTGATGTCGGCATACCGAATCTTGATGAAAGTAAAATCAAGATAGAGTTGATGGGTGAGCCGATTCCGTTGCGGCATTCGGGTATGGAGAATGTAAAAATCCAGGATCGCTGCGGCGCCACAGCTTATCACATTCCGCAGGGCTCGCTGCTTATTTATTCGCCTGCAAGCGGTGAAAGAAGCAAAGACACGGTGACTATTTCCACAACGGAAATTGCACCTGCGCTGCTGCGAAATTTCAATGTGCCGGTGCCGGCATACATGACCAGCGGAATGGCTGTCTGATTTTACGACTAAAAAATATTGACAGCATCATGTAGCAACTGCCCCTGTTGTTTATTTATCGCCTGTAGTTTCATCCACTCAGTTTGTTTCTTTCACTTCAATGAATTTTCCAACAATCAGCATCGTCGTTCCTTCTTATAACCAGGGCCGTTATCTGGAAGAAACACTGCGGTCAATAATTGACCAGCAGTACCCGGCGCTGGAGTTGCTGGTGGCTGATGGCGGCAGCACAGATAACAGTGTGGATATAATTAAGAAATATGAAAACCACATCAGCTGGTGGGTGAGTGAAAAGGATAGCGGCCAAAGCGATGCAATAAATAAAGGATTCAGCAAAGCAACGGGAGAAGTAATAAACTGGATTTGCAGTGATGATAAACTGGCGCCGGGTGCCCTGTTCACGGTGGCTGAATTGTTCAACTCATCTCCGGGAAGCACCGGGGTTGTTTACGGCAATATTGATTATATCAACGAGAAATCAGTTGTTTTAAAAAATCCTTTTGATGATGTAAAAAACAGGGTGCGCAGCCGGATTGATTTTTTTAAAGGAATGGCCTTTGCCCAGCCGGCCGCTTTTTTCAGGCGTAGCCTGCTGGAACAAACCGGCTACCTCGATACCGGCCTTCATTACGGTATGGATTATGACCTGTTTGCAAAGCTTGCGTTGATTACTGATTTCCGTCACACAAAAGAGCTGATTGCTTATTACCGGCTTCACACGGAAAGTAAATCTGTAAAGCAAAAAAAAGATTTCAGCCACGACTGGCTGCAGATATGCGGCCGGGTTTACATTACACTGTTTGAAACAGAATTCAAAGACCTGGTGCTTGCATTACACAGAGAAGGTTTTGATTACGGACTTGTATATTCTCCCTATCGTTTCAGTTTTGACCGCGGCAGGATAAATGATGTCGATGCAAAAGAAATGTGCAGGGAGTTTCTGTACCTGCTGTTTGAATACCAATTGGCATTTGAGAAATTTGAAGATGCGTACCGGCTGCTGAAATACACCAGGAAACAAATGCCCGCATTGTTTGCCGAAGTAAAACAATTTGGGAAACATTATAACCGCTTTCGTTTGCTGGGTGTAAGCGGTTACCGCAGGCTGAAGAAATGGAAAGAAAAATAATTAACTGTACACTGCTTTTTACTGCCTGTCTGTAAATGAGTTTGCACATCCTGTTTTACACGCCGTTTAATTCCCGTTCAAGAGATACGGAAACACTGATGCTTGATTTTACCCGCCAGGGGCATAAAGTTTTTTTACTCACCCATGCAGCAGAAGGTCCTTATCACCAGTTTGCAAAGCAGCACGGCGTTGAAGCGTTTGCGGCCGGCATCCCGCAGGGGTTTGCCCCATTTTTTTATTTACGTCAGCTGTTGTTTCTGCTCCGGTTTATAAAAAAAAATAAAATCAGGCTGGTGTATGCCCATCTTGAACCCACGGCGCTGGTGGCATCCTTTGCCCGGTTCATTATGCCATCCGTTGTTTTTTTTGCCTGCCGGCATTCGGTGGATGAGCCCTACCTGTCGGGTAATAAAAATTTTATCCGTGTAAATAAATGGTGTTACCGGCTGGCAAAATATGTAATCGTGGTTTCTGAACGGGCAAAACAGTTTATGATTGAAAAAGAAAAAATCAGGGCGGAAAAAATCAGGGTTATTAATCTTGCGTATGATTTTTCCATTTACCCGCCTGTGTCGGCAGATGCCGTAAATGCCATAAAAGAAAAATATGCCGGCGAAGTGCTGCTGCTGACTGCCTGCAGGCTGGTAGAATCAAAAAGACCGGAGATCAGCATCCGGGTAATGGAGCAACTGGTGAAAGAAAAAGGTATTGCCAATGCCCGGCTGCTTATGTGCGGCGAGGGGCCGTTGAAAAACTCGCTGGAAGAGCTGATAAAAAATAAAGGGCTTGAAAAAAATATCTCTCTCACAGGCCAGGTAAATAACATGCTGGATTACCTGTCTGCAACAGACATTCTTTTGCATCCTTCCATTCTCGACAGCAGTTCAGTAATTATTAAAGAAGCCGGGTTGTGTAAAAAAACTGTTATTACCTGCCGTGATGTGGGCGATGTAAACGACTACCTTATTCATGATGAAAATGCCCTGCTGGTGCAAAGAGATGACCCGGCTGATGAAATGACAAAGCAGGTGATGCGGTTTTTGCAAAACAAGATCAGTATGACCAGCCTGCTTGGTGAAAACCTGCATGCTATTGTGAAAAAACGATTTCATATCGGCGAAATAAGCCCTGTGTACCGGCAGATGCACGAACAAATAGAGGCAAACCAACCTCCCTTTTGAGCATGAACTTTTTTTCCGTCATCATACCCGCTTATAACCGGGCTCATTTCTTATCTGAAACCCTGGACTCGGTGCTGGCGCAAACTTACCCGCATTTTGAAGTGATCCTTGTAGATGACGGCAGCACGGATAACACCGGCGCAGTCATCCGGCAGAAATACGGCAACGATGCCCGGGTAAAATATTTTTATAAGCAAAATGAAGAAAGAGGAGCCGCAAGAAATTTCGGACTGCAGCAGGCCAATGGTGATTATGCAGTTTTCTTCGATTCGGACGACCGCATGCTTCCGCATTATCTTGAAACATTGAGTCAAACCATTGCGGCTTATCCCGGGATTTTTATGCTGGCAGCAAAATATAATTATTATAACCAGGGCAAAACAGAAATGCATCCGGAACTGCAATACCTTGCCGAAGGCTGGTACCACAGGAATATTTTTCTGAAAGGAAACATCCTGGCTTGTAATTATTGTGTAAGGATTAAAGACAGGGCTTACCGTTTCTTTCCCGCGGAAAGGGAGCTGGCCTCAATGGAAGACTGGCTGTTTATTCTGCAAAACCTGGAAAAAGAAAAAATTTTTATCCGCAACAAAATCTGCCTGACGATGATGCAACATCCGGAGCGCAGCATGAGCAATAACCAGCGGGTGATAGCGGCAAGAATAAAAGCAAAGGACTGGGCGCTGGATAAATTACAGCTTTCAGATACGGAAAAAAAAATACTGGTGGCCTGGTCGCATTATTTCTGCGGCGTACACCAGTATCTTGATTACAACCGGGGCGCTTCGGTAAAAGAAAGCATGGCAGCCATCCGAACCGGCGGCATTCATAAAAAATTTCTTTTGTTGCTGGCAAAATCAATCGCCGGAAGAAAACTTACTACCGCTTTTCGATGAAACCGGATGAAAATATTCTTGTGCTTACCCAATGGAGCTTCCGCGATGCGCTGGTGCAAACCTACACTTTACCCTATGTGGACATGATCAGGAAAATCATTTCACCCGGCCGGAAAGTATTCCTGGTAACGGCCGAGCAGCAGCCAATAGCAGTAAGCAAAGAAGAAGCGGAAAAACTGAATACAGAGTGGGCGCCGCGGAATATGCAGCTGGTGGCGCAACCTTACCGGCGGTTCGGAATAAAAAAACTGATGGCTACGGCCGGCAACCTTGTAAAATTGTACCGGCTGATAAAAAAGGAAAAAATAAAAACCATTCATGCCTTCTGCACGCCGGCCGGCAGTATGGCTTACCTGCTTTCGGTTTTTTCAGGCGCTGCACTCATCATTGACAGTTACGAGCCGCATGCCGAAGCCATGGTGGAAAACGGCACCTGGAAAAAAGGCAGTCTGGCTTACCGTATTTTATTTTACCTGGAAAAAAAACAAACCCGGCGGGCCGGCGCTTTGATTGCCACTGCCAGCGGTATGAAGCAATATGCAATAGAAAAATATGGGGTGGCTGTGAAAAATTTTTATGTAAAACCCGCCTGTGTGGACATGGAAAAATTTTTTCCCCGGGAAAAAGATGCACAGCTATTAAAGGAGCTGGGTATTGATAATAAAATAGTGTGTGTGTATGCCGGCAAGCTCGGCGGCATTTATTTTAAAGAGGAAGTTTTTGATTTTGTCAGATCCTGTTATGATCACTGGAAAGACCGCTTTCGTTTTCTGATGCTGACCAATACGTCACGAAGCGAAATTGATTCAGAAATCAGAAGAGCAGGATTACCGGCAGAGGCCGTGATCAGTTTTTTTGTTTTTCATGACGAAATTCCCCGCTATCTTTCGCTGGGTAATTTTGCCATCAACCCCGTGAAGCCGGTACCCGCCAAGCGGTATTGCACATCCATCAAGGATGGCGAATACTGGGCCATGGGTTTGCCGGTAGTTATTTCACCCAATATTTCCGATGACTCGGAAATCATCAGCCAGGAAGCAATAGGAGTGGTGGTTGACCTGGGAAAAAAAGAAGAACATGCTTCTGTAATTTACCGGCTGGAAGAATTGTTAACGGCAAAAAGGGAACTGCAGGCAAAAACAAGGAGTATGGCTGAAAAATACCGGTCGTTTCAATTGGCAGAAAATATTTACAAGGCGATTTATGGCGGGGAAGAAATAAAATTAAAGGCTGTATAGCGATTGCAGATAATTTTGCGGCTGATTTTTTTAAAACAGTAAAATGAAATCATTGGTAACAGGCGGCGCCGGGTTCATCGGCGCCCATGTAACAAACGTACTGGTAAAAGCCGGTCATACCGTGGTGGTGCTCGATGACCTGAGCGGCGGGTTTCAGGATAATATTCACCCGCAGGCGCTGTTTGTAAAAGGATCGGTAACTGATTATGAATTACTGAAAAAGCTTTTCAGCGAGCACCGGTTTGATTATGTTTTTCACCTGGCGGCTTATGCAGCCGAAGGGCTCAGTCATTTTATCCGCAAGTTTAATTATGAAAATAATTTACTCGGCAGCGTTCATCTCATCAATGAAAGCATTAAGCACAAAGTGAAATGTTTTGTATTTACTTCTTCCATTGCCGTATATGGCGCCGGCCAGCTGCCGATGACGGAAGACACCGTGCCGCAACCGGAAGATCCTTACGGTGTTTCGAAATATGCCGTGGAGCTTGACCTGAAGGCAGCGCATGAAATGTTCGGGCTGAACTATATTATTTTCCGTCCGCACAATGTGTATGGCGAATACCAGAATATAGGCGACCGCTACCGCAATGTAATCGGCATATTCATGAACCAGCTGATGCAGGGCCAGCCGCTCACTATTTTTGGCGACGGCACACAAACCCGGGCTTTCAGCTACATCAGTGATGTGGCGCCGCATATTGCCAATTCGGTGCAGGTGCCGGCGGCGTACAACCAGGTATTCAATATCGGCGGCGATAAAGAATATTCCGTGAATGAACTGGCCCATACGGTAATGAAAGTTTTAAAAAAAGAACAACCCATCCGTTACCTGCCTGCACGCAATGAAGTGCTGCATGCTTATTCCGATCATTCAAAAGCTAAAAAAATATTCGGGATTAAAGATGATGATTTCGTAAACCTGGAAACCGGTATCGGTAAAATGACTGCCTGGGCTGTAAAGGCCGGCCCCAGAAAGACACCTAAGTTTACCAACATTGAAATTTATGAAAAGCTTCCGGCTGTGTGGGCTGAATAATTTTACCCGATGAAAAATGTTTTGTTTCTAAGTCTTCACCGTCCCGGACGGTCGCCTTCGCAGCGGTTCCGGTTTGAACAGTACTTCGGCTACCTGGAAGCAAACGGCTACCGCTGCCGGTTTTCCTGGCTGCTGAATGAAAGGGATGATAAATTTTTTTACAGCCGCGGCAAACTTTTTCCAAAAGGATGGATAGTTTTAAAATCCGTTTTAAAACGGCTGAATGAAACGTGGCATGCAGCGGATTACGACATCGTATTTGTGCAGCGGGAAGCTTTCATGCTTGGTACGGCATTTTTTGAAACACGGTTTGCAAAAAAAACCAAACTGGTTTTCGATTTTGATGACAGCATCTGGCTGCAAAATATTTCTGAAGCCAATAAGATGTTTTCCATTTTCAAGGATGCCGGTAAAACCGGAAAAATTATCAGGGCAGCACATTTGGTTATAGCAGGCAACCGCTACCTTGCCGGGTATGCAAGGCAGTTCAATCCCAACGTTATCATCATTCCCACTACTATTGATACGGATGTGTACAAACCTGTATTGAAAAAGCCGCAAGAAAAAATCTGCATCGGGTGGAGCGGTTCCATCACCACCATTGAGCACCTGGAAACGAAGCTCAGGGCACTGGCAGAAGTAAAGAAAAAATATGACGAAAAGGTTTACTTTAAAATTATCGGAGATGGAAACTACTACAGTGAGCATTTACAAACAAAAGGATTGCCATGGATAAAAGATACCGAAGTGGAAGACATGTCGGAGTTTGACGTCGGCATTATGCCCCTGCCTGATACCCAGTGGGCCAAAGGCAAATGCGGACTGAAGGGATTGCAGTATATGGCGCTGGGCATTCCCACCATTATGTCGCCGGTAGGAGTGAATGCTGAAATAATAAGCGATGGCGAAAACGGCTTCCTGGCCGGCAGCGATGAAGAATGGGTTGCCAAATTGTCTTTATTGATTGAGTCATTTGAGCTGAGACAAAAACTGGGTGAAGCAGGCCGGAAAATAGTGGAAGAAAAATATTCTGTTTGCGCAAACCGGCATTTATATCTTGAAAATTTCAACCGACTGACAGTGTAAGTTCATTAAAAGCCCGATGAAAAAAAAGCAAATTCATTTCTGGGTTCCCTATCCTTTGAATTCGGCTCCCTCGCAGCGCTTCCGTGTTGAACAGTACCTGCCTCATCTTCCCGACTCAGAATTTTCCATTTCTGTTTTTTCATTTCTTGACCACAGCACCTGGGAAATATTTTATGCCCCGGGGAATGAATTAAAAAAAATTTTCGGGCTGGTAATAGGATTCCTTCGCCGTTTCCTGCATTTATTTTCTTCACCCCGGGCCGATTATATTTTTATTCTTCGTGAAGCATCACCGGCAGGCCCGCCGGTATTTGAATGGCTGCTGGCAAAAATTTTCCGTAAAAAAATCATTTTCGATTTTGACGACGCTATCTGGATTCCGGGCGGTGAGGAAACTTCGGGCTGGAAAAAGTTTTTTAAAGCCACCTGGAAAGTAAAGCATATCATCCGCTGGTCGTATAAAGTTTCGGCGGGCAATGAATTTTTGTGTAGCTATGCAAGGCAGTTTAACAAAAATGTGCTGCTGCTACCCACGGTAGTGGACAGCATCAACAGGTATAACAGGCAAAAAACTCATACGGAGAAAAGCAAGGTAGTGATCGGCTGGACAGGTTCCCACACCACACTGCACAACCTGGAACTGATTGAAAATATAATCCCCGAACTGAAAATGGAAACCGATTTTGATTTCCTTGTAATTTCCAACAAACGGCCGGCATGGAATTTTGATTTTATTTTTAAAAAATGGGAAGCCGCCACCGAGCTCGACGACTTGCTGAAAATGGATATTGGCGTGATGCCGCTGAAAACGGGGCCGTGGTTTGAAGGCAAGTGCGGTTTTAAACTGATACAATATCATGCCTGCGGTATTCCGGCTGTGGCATCCGATATGGGGGTAAACCCGAAAATAACATTGCATGGCCAAACAGGTTTTATAGCCCATACACCGGAAGATTGGAAAAAATATTTACGTCAATTAATTGAAGATGCAGCCTTGCGTTCGCAGACGGGAATAAACGGCCGGAAAAATATTGAAGAAAATTACAGTTTACACCGATTGCTTCCTGCTTATATCTCTTTGTTTTCGTAAAAGAATTTCTTCCTTGGGCGGATAAAAAAGAATAAACAGGAAAGCAAGGTAAAAAGGCATGCAGGGAATTTTGTACCGGACCAGGGAGCCGAAATTGGATGTGGAAATACCTACCGCAAAAGCAAATACGAAGGTAAAGATGATGCAAAACTGCAGCGTTTCATCCGCCAGGATCCGTCGTACTACCCGGAGAGGATTATTGCGGAAAATTACTGCAATGGTGAAACCGAGAAAAAACAAAGCCTCCATTGCCGAAAGCATCACTATTGGTTTTTTGGCTTCCCACGGGTAGGGACGAAACAGGGTGACATTGATACCCGCCGGCGCTTTTTCAATCATGCCAAATACCGTGGGGTCCATATCGCCAAGTGTATAAGCCGAGCCATCCTGCTCCAATGAAATCCGGTACAGGTAATCACGGGTCATGAACGATTTGTAACCGATACTCTCCACATTATACTCCCCGAATAATTGTGTTTGCAATCTGCTGCCCACCAATAGTAAACCTACGATGGAAGCGATATATAAAAAATAACGGGCCACCATAATCAGGCGGGTATCTTTTATTTTATAGGAAAGCAGGCCCACTCCCCACAGCATCACCGCTGGTAAAAACGCCATCACGATATACGATTTGATAATAAAAATGATATACAGGAAAAACAGGGCAAGCAGGGAGTTAAGAATTATTTTTTTGTTCTCATAAAATATGGTGTAAAAAAAATGTGTCACCCAGCCAATGCAGGAAAGGGTGATAGTGTCTTTCATAAATCCCGAACCCCAGAAAACCACGCTGGGAATGAACAGAATGGCAAAAGCCATCTGTTTGGTAAGCCGGGGATACAGTTTTGTAAACACGATGAACATTTTCCAGATACCAATGAAGAAAATGGCTGCAAAGATGACTACGGTGGGCAGGTATGTGGTCATGGTAAATAATCCGATAATGGCGCCGATGACGGAAAGCAGGTACTCCGGCGATGAATGACCATACCAGTAAAGCTGGTTGGCATAGGGATTAATGTCCACATCAAAATAATCTGCCGAAGCAACAATCATCCGGAGCCATGTGCCGAATGAATCGCCGAGTGAGGAATTTATTACTTCGGTCTGATGCCAGTAATTCAGCGTGTCGCCGCCTTTGTAATAAAACTGGTAAATAAGACCCAGCATGACGGCCCCGGTAATTTTCAAAGAAAAAGCCCACATGAAATATTTGCGCAACGGGTGACCCGCAGGATAAAGCTTGTTGCGCAGCGATGCGGCTGCGATGAAAACAATAAATAAGTATAAAGGAAGTAAGAGAAAATCAGTGAGAGTAATATATTGCATAAAATTTAAGGCTCCTGTATGTGTGGCATTGCTGGCATTGTTGCCCTGACGGATAAAGGCCGGCAACAGATTCCAAAATTACAACAATCCATCCGAACACTTCAGTCAAGAGGACCGGATGATGAGGGCATTTATACCACCGGTGATATAGGGTTGGGCCAGCGAAGACTATCTATTATTGATACCAGCAAAGCCGCCAACCAGCCCATGTGGGATAGAAGCCGGCGCTATGCCATCATCTTCAACGGCGAAATTTTCAATTACCAGGCGCTGTTTAAAAAATATTTTACTGCAGAAGAACAACAGCAGTTCCATACCCATTCCGATACCGAAGTTCTGTTGGAACTATTTGTCAAAAAAGGAATGGGTTGCCTTCCGCTGCTTGATGGATTTTTCGCTTTTGCCCTTTATGATACAAAAGAAAAAACACTGGTGCTTGCCAGAGACCGCTTTGGCAAAAAGCCACTGAACTATTACCTGGATGAAGACCGCTTTCTCTTTGCATCAGAAATGAAAGCGCTTTATGTTTTTGATATCCCAAAACAAATCAATTACGAGGCATTGCGGCTTTATTTCCAGTTTGCCTACCTGCCCCAGCCGTTAAGCATTTTGCAGCATGTGAAAAAAATTGATCCGGGCAGCTATCTCATTTTTAAAAACGGGATTACAGAAGAAAAAAAATGGTACCGTGCCGTACCAGCCAGTGAGTACAGTATGGCGCCTTCTTATGAAGACGCACAACAACAGCTGGTGACATTGATGGAAGATGCCGTTGTAAAAAGACTAATCAGCGATGTGCCTCTCGGCGCTTTCCTCAGCGGTGGAATAGATTCATCTGTAGTGGTGGCGCTTGCCAGCCGCCACAAACGGGGCCTGAATACTTTTTCCATCGGATTCAGGGGTGAACAATTTTTTGATGAAACACATTTTGCCGAACTGCTTGCAAAAAAATTCAAAACCAATCATGCCACTTTTATTCTTGGCATGAATGATTACCTGGCGCATATATTTGATGTGCTGGATTACCTGGATGAACCTTTTGCCGATCCTTCGTCGCTGCCGCAGTTTATTCTTTGTATGGAAACAAGAAAGCATGCAACGGTGGCCATATCCGGCGATGGTGGCGATGAAGTTTTTGCCGGTTACAATAAGCATTATGCAGAATGGCAGGCCCGCCGCAAATCACTTGGCGGCAGCCTGGTGAAAATGGGCCAGCCGCTATGGAAGGCCTTGCCTAAAGGCAGAAACTCAACTGTCAGCAACCTGTTTCGCCAGCTGCACCGCTTTGCCGAAGCCTCGCATCTTTCTTCAAAAGAAAGGTACTGGCGCTGGGCTTCCACTTTCACTCCGGATGAGCTGGATAAGCTACTGGTAAAAGAAGCGGCTGAAAAAATAAATGCAAGTGCGGTCAACGGCATCAAAGAAAAATATCTTGCCGCTATCAATGATGAGGATTTCAACTCGGTGCTGAAAACCGATTTGGACCTGGTGCTGGCCGGCGATATGCTGCCCAAAGTGGACCTGATGAGCATGGCCAACAGCGTGGAGGTGCGTTGCCCGTTTCTTGACCATCATGTTGTGGAGTTTGCTTTTTCATTGCCGGCCCAATATAAAATCAGCAGGGCCGGACGGAAAAAAATTGTAAAGGATGCCTTCAGAAACCTGCTGCCGCCTGAAATTTATCACCGCGGCAAACAGGGCTTTGAAATTCCCATGCTGAAATGGTTCCGTGAAGAACTGCATACCTATATTTTTGATGATTTGCTGAACGAAAAATTTGTAAATGAGCAGGGGATATTCAACTTTGATTTTATCAGCTGCATGAAAAAACAGTTATACTCATCTGCTCCCGGCGATATCGTGGAGCAGCTTTGGATGCTGATTGTATTCCAGCACTGGTACAAGAAGTATTTTATGTAAAACCGCTGATGCGAAAAGGGATTTTCACCATATCGCTTGACTTCGAACTTTTCTGGGGCGTAAGGGATCACCGTACTTTGAAAACCTATGGTGAAAATATCCGCAATGTGCATCGTGTAGTGCCCCGCCTGCTGCAATTGTTTGCGGAGTATGAAGTGCACTGCACATGGGCGGCGGTTGGCTTTTTATTTTTTCAGAATAAAAATGAATTACTCAGCCACCTGCCCCACTTGCGGCCCTCTTATGTAAATGCCGGATATGATCCCTATTCTTATCTTGAAAATAATGAACTGGAACCGGAGTATCATTTTGCTCCCGGCCTGGTTGAGCTGATAAGAAAGACACCCGGGCAGGAAATAGCTACACATACTTTCTCGCATTTCTATACGCTGGAGCGGCATACAACCATTGAGCAGTTTGCTCATGACCTGCAGGCTGCGATAAATACGGCAAATCAAAAAGGCATTACACTGTCAAGCATTATTTTTCCCCGCAACCAGTATTCGCCGGAGCATATTGAAGTGTGCAGGCAGGCAGGAATAAAAGTGTACCGCGGCAATGAACAGGCCGGCGCCTACAGGCCTGTATCACGGGAGCAGGAAAATATTTTCCGCCGGGCCCTGCGGTTGGCAGATGGTTATTTCAATATCACCGGGCATCATTGCCACCCGGTGCCGGAGCAGGATGAAATAATTAACGTTCCTGCCAGCCGTTTTTTGCGACCTTATCACCCGGCTCTTAAAATACTTGATGGTTTAAAGCTGAAACGCATCCGCTCCGGTTTGAAATTTGCCGCTGAACAAGGATGGATATACCAGCTTTGGTGGCATCCGCATAACTTTGGCAAATACAGCGATGAAAATTTTATTTTCCTGGAAAGTGTATTAAAATTTTACAGGCAATTAAACCGGGAAGGGAAAATAGAATCTCAAAACCTTATCGAAATTTATTCAAAGACCAGAACCAACCATGACGAATTTTAAGATTGTGCTGCTGGCACGAGATTGCGATTCTTCCGCAATTGTTTATAATTATCTCAAACAGTTTTTCAGCATCGAAGCAATTGTACTGGAAAAAACGCTTCCCAAAATTAAACAGTTTCTGAGGCGGGCAAAAAAACATGGCTGGTGGACGGCCGCAGGCCAGGTAGCTTTTATGATAATTGTTTATCCTTTACTGAAAATTTTTTCCCGGAAAAGAAAAAAAGAAATTTTCGGTCAATACGGGCTTGATGTTTCACCCCTGCCGGAAAAACTTATTACGAGAGTGAAAAGTTTGAATACTGCAGCAGCCCGTGAACTTTTGCAGAAACTGAAACCGGATCTGCTGCTGGTGAACGGAACAAGAATTATTTCCGGTAAAACTCTGGCTTGTGTGCCGGCTCCTTTTATTAACATTCATGTGGGCATTACTCCCTTGTTCCGGGGAGTGCATGGCGGTTATTGGGCCGTAGCTACAGGCAGAAAAGACCTCTTCGGCTCTACCATTCATTATGTAGATGCTGGTGTTGACACGGGCGGCATTATCGAACAGGTGTTTACCTGCCCCGATAAGAAAGATAATTTTTATACCTATCCC